>Ga0163144_10022002_pt1 | contig 12654 bp, 9 predicted proteins | sample OliLak19BULKMAT1_FD_123175 | JGI IMG/M metagenome (GOLD analysis project Ga0163144, IMG submission 123175) | Freshwater microbial mat bacterial communities from Lake Vanda, McMurdo Dry Valleys, Antarctica - Oligotrophic Lake LV.19.BULKMAT1 | ecosystem: Environmental > Aquatic > Freshwater > Lake... | reverse complement strand
GCAACTGCCAGTGTCGGCAGCGGTGCAGTGAATGTCACTGCGGTCGCGAACGGCGTGGCAACGATTTCCGCAGTGATGAATGGGATCACCGCGACGCGGATCGTAAGCGTTGGCGCCGGGACGGGTCTCGGCGTCGAGATCACCGGCGGGCCTCGGGAAAACCTCGCTGTCGGCCAGACAGTCTGGTTGTACGCGAACGTGACACCGGGTGGCCATTCGGTCTCGTACGAATGGCGAGAGAACGGCGGCGCTGTGATGAGCACCGCGGCGGCGTATGGACACTACTTTCAGGGCACGTCGACCATCACGCTCACGGTGACGAGCGGCACTGGGCAGACGGCCTATGCGACAGCATATCTCGTCTCGGGCGGCAACGAGTTTCGGGTACAACGCACGCGGCCGCCCGCGAGCGGGCGTCCCTGACATGCGGCCTCGCGCACTGGGGGGCGTCCTCCTGCTGTGGCTCACCGGCAGCCTCGGAGGCTGCCGGGAGCCACTGCTCGCTGGCGTCGATGGCAAGGCGAGCGGACCCGGCGGAATTGTGTGGCATGTGCCAACAGCCCAACCGCCCCTGCTTTCTGCGACGATCGCCGCAGACGATTCCACCGCATTCTACTACTTGACGGGCCGGCGGTTTACGGCTCTCCGCCTCCGTGACCAGCGAACCCTGTGGACGGCGACCGGCGATGAGTCATCGGATGACAACAATGCAATGCGTGGCGTGGAATTGTGCGGCGGCAGCGTGGTTTTTGGAACCGCCGGCGCCGCATATGCTTTCGCGCCAACGAGCGGTCAGCGCCGCTGGCGCTGGAGAGGATCGCAGGGTGGCCTTCTGAGCTACGCCGGACCCGCGTGCGCGGGCAACACACTGTTCTTCGCCACCGGCAAACCGATGCGGGTCTACGCCGTGGACGCAATCACGGGTATCGAACGGTGGAACACGTCGTTTGGCGATAGCGTGGGGGGTGAGGGTTTCCTGACCACACCGGCCGTTGCAGACGGTGTGGTGGTGACGTGCAGTCGCGAGTTCTCCCTGCCGTTTCGCGGTGCGATCAGTGGGTTCAGCGTCGCGACGGGCGCGGTACTCTGGCGATTCACATGGACACCACCGCCGCCGCTGGTCGACGTGAGCTGCTCAGAGCGTGTCCGTGCGAAAGGCGGTATCGTGGCTGCCTCGGTGGACGATGGTCGCGTGTTCGGCCTGGACCTGCAGACAGGTATCCTTCGCTGGACTGCACCGCCGGTGCCACTGTTCGCAACACCAAGAGAAGAGCGGTCGCTGGCGATCGTTGACTCTACCGTCATCGCAGGGTCGCTCTCCGGGCGTCTGACGGCGCACGACCTGCGCACCGGGGCGCTCCGCTGGAGTATCGAAGACCGACCGTCGGGCGGCTCCATCTTTAACTACGGCCTGATTGGCGACAACGGCGAAGTCGTCGGTGTCAATCTCAGTGGCTGGATCGCGTCCTACGATGTCGCCACCGGCAGAAGGCGTTGGGCCGTTGCAAAAGGCATCAAGCTTGAGGAACGTGCGTTCCTGCCCGAAGGAGTTGTGCTCACCCGCGAACTCGCGATCGGGCGCGCGAACGACGGAATCTACGGAATCCGACGCTGACAGCTGCGTCCCCGGTCGTGCGTGCATGAGAAGCGTTACATGTTTTCTCCCTCACAGCGACCACGACTTCACCCTTCCGCAGCCCCCTGCGTTCACACTGCAGAAAAGCGCCGCGAGCGCAGTCGTACGCCAGACACCAGCCTGGCGTACGACTGCGCGTCACGGGCGACCTGAAGTGGCCCGAGGCGCTCCGCGCGCCGGCGCAGCCGACGCCGCCGGAACCATCGGTTGTGCCTGCATCAAGGTGGACGCGGCCTCGGACGCGGAGATCAGAAACGGTGTCCGACCATCCGTCACGATCAGTTTCGCGTTCGGCGATTGCGCGAGCTCGCGGAATGCCTGAATACTCTGGAAACTGATCACGGCCGGCGTCAGACCGGCGTTGATGATCTGCTGCGCATCACGAACCCCCTCGGCTTCCAGTCGCTTCCGCTGCGCTTCCTGCTTTTCACGCTCCAGCACGAATCGCATCTGCTCCGCGCGCTGCTCGGCTTCGAGCTTCTGTTCCACCGCGTCGGCCAGACCGGCGGGGAGCCGGATGCTCTTCATCAGCACGTTCTCGACGACGAAGCCACGTGCATCCAGCGTCTGCGACATCTGCTGCAGAATCGCACGCTCGATCACGGCGCGTTCGCCCGAGTGGAGATCTTTCGCCATGAAACGAGCCGACACATCCGCCGCCGATGACCGGAAGACAGGCAGAATGAGCACTTCCTCGTAGGCCAGACCGGCGGTCTCGAGGATCTTCGGCGCCAGCTCCGGCTTGATGCGATAGAGAATCGACACGTCGGCGGCAACGTTCAGCCCCTCCTTGGTCGGCAGGTCGAGGCGTACTTCGCGATTGACTGTCCGCGCCGGCACACGGATGACCGACGAGAAGCCTGGGATGATGAATTGTCCGCCAGGTGGCGACGACTTCTGCGAGACACGACCCAGGGTTCGCTTGACCCCTACTTCGTCCTGACGCACCGTGGCGCACGCCGCGAGCGAGAGCATGACTGCAACCGCGGAGAGACCTGACGTGACACGCCGCGCCATATCGGTGCGACGGACGCTCGAAATCGCGACCACCGGTAGGAGGAAAGACGGCTGCATCGTTGAAAACTCCTGGGTCTGGGAGAGCAACCGAGGGTGCCGGGCCCACGGCCATCGAGACACCAGCGCGACATGCCGGCACATGTACGCGTCACTACCAGCGCCAGGCCGTGGTGATCCACGTCGATATGTAAATTTTATCGCGCTACGCTCCGAATTCGTTCGATGTGTCACGGTGAAGTGACCAAGTCGCGAGATGCCACCGCCGTGCAACCGCAACGCCACGGCAACGCAACTCCGTTCACGCGGAGACGGCCGCGGCGAAGGGCGACGGTTGCACCGCCATCGAAGCGAGCCACAGCCCACCCGCCGAGGCGACTTCACACGGCCCTCCCCCGCGCGGAGGCCCCCGAGACGCACACAAACCCACCGTCTACGGGAAAACCAGTTGACAAACGAACCCCCTGCCCTCCATACTACGGAAGAACCCGTAGCCAAGGTGCCGACATGGACGATCCGCTCTACTTCCCGCCCCGCGAACTGGCCGTCATGAGCATTCTCTGGCGCACCGGCGGTGCAACGGTGGCCGAGGTGAAGGATGCGCTCGAGGAGCCGCTCGCGTACACCACGGTGCTGTCGGCACTGCAGACGCTCGAGGAAAAAGGGTACGTCACCCACGAAGCCGAAGGGCGCGCGTACCGCTATCGCGCGCTGGTGGCGGCAGCGAAGGCGGGCGACAGCGCGCTGGCGCGGGTTCGTGAATCCATCTTCCATGGGTCCGCGGAAAAGCTCTTCGCACACTTCGTCGCGGACGAAAAGCTCAGCCGCACCGAGCTGGAACGGATGCGGCGATTGTTGGCCGAGCGCCTGGGAGACGCGTCATGATCATCTGGTGGGTGGCGCAGCTCGGGCTGCTCGGCGGGCTGCTGGCGGTGGCCGCGTTTGGTGCCGAAGCCGCACTCAGGATCGCACGTCGACAAACGCGCTGGGTGTGGGCGACAGCGATGGGCATGACGCTCGCTCTCGGTGCGATTGCCCCGATGCGGCTTGCAACACGCACAGTCGACACCCGCGAATGGTCCACGACGGCGGTCGCACCCAATGCGCTGTCGCCGAATCGGGCAGACGATCTCTTCACGTTGGCTCGTGCGAGCTGGTCCGCCGCGACATCACTGCTCGGCGCGCAGGTCCAGTCGGCCTGGGCAACGTGGCACCGTGTGATGCCCGACGGGGTCGAGCGTGGATTGCTGACGCTGTGGATCGTCGCGAGCCTGGCGCTGCTGGTGGCATGTATTGCGGTGCACGTGCGCTACCAGCGACGGCGTGCGCAGTGGCCGATCGGCATCGTGCGCGGCACCTCGGTGCGCATTGCACACGACACCGGCCCAGCCGTGATCGGTGTCACCAGCGCGGAGATCGTCGTACCGCAGTGGCTGCTCTCGCGGACTGATCACGAACAGCAACTCGTGCTGGATCATGAGCTGGAGCATGTGCGTCAGCACGATCCATTGCTGCTGGCCGCGGCACAGGTCGCGGTGATTCTGTTGCCATGGCATCCGGCGGTGTGGTGGATGGCCAGCCGGCTGCGCCTGGCGATTGAACTGGATTGCGACCGACGAGTGCTGCAGCGCGGTGCAAATGCCCGTGACTACGGCGCGCTCCTGATCGACCTCGCGGATCATCGCACCGGGTTCGGTGCGGCATTACCTGCCTTTTCCTGCGCCCGAACTCATCTCGAACGGAGAATTGTTGCCATGACCCCGAAGCGCCTGAAATATCCTCTCGTCCGCCTGCTCGCCACCGGTGCATTCGCATCACTCGCGCTGCTCGCGGCGTGCGAGGCAAAGCTGCCGACCGCGGAAGAAATGGACAACATGACGGCGTCGAGCGCGACGGCGGCGGCCGGGCGTGTGGCGCTGATCGATACGGCGAAGGTCGTGTACTTCGTCAACGGCGCGGAAGTGACCAAGGCCGACGCAGAGAAGCTCGGGGCCGACGTGATCGCGAGCGTCAATCTGCTGCAGAAGGGGACGCAGAGCGGCGGTGAGGTGCGGATCGTGACGCGCGGCGGTGGAGCGACCGCGGATTCACTCAGGCCGCGCTACACCTACGTCCGCACTGATACGTCAGCGACCGTCACCGTCGTCACGCCCGGCGATTTGGTGACGCTCACGGCCGACGCAGTGGCCAAAGACGCCGGCGCGAACAGCGCGCGCGTGGTAGCAGATACCACGAGCAGGCCGCGCACCTTCACCGGCCTCGTCGTCATTGACGGCGTACTGCGCGAATCGAACGCCATGAACACGCTCTCGCCGGATCAGATCGTGGCAGTGAACGTGATCAAGGGCGTGGCTGCGACCACGAAATACTCCGATCCCCGCGCCGCCAACGGGGTGATCGAGATCGTGACCAAGGCCGCGAAGCCGTAACGCCGGGCTGGACTTCCGGGTGACCCGGGGCCTGCCCCACTCACCGCCACCATGTCGCCTGTGCCCTTCCCACACCGCTCCCGATATCTCGGGCTCCTGCTCGCTACACTTCTGGCGCCAGCATGGAGCCCGAGTGTGGCGCAGGGCCTCGCGCCCACGCTCCCTCCCGGCCGCGCCAGTGATGCTGTGCGCGCGTACCTTGCCGTCATGGACGCTGCCGATTCCGCGGGCATCAAGGCATGGCTGACCCGGTACGATCCTGAAGGCGATCTGCTGCTGCGCACCAACCGGCAACTTGGCCTCGCACGACGCACGGGCGGCTTTTCGATCGATGGCGTCGTCCGCAGCGACGAGAATTCGCTCGAAGCGATGCTTCGCGAACGGAAGACCGGTGTGCAGGTCCGGTTGGAGCTGGAACTGAACGCGAACGGCACCGCCGAGATGTTCGGGCTGCAGCCGGTCGCGGTGCATGCCGATCCGAAACCCGTTGGTGCGGCGCAACCGGCAGCGACACTCGCTCGCAGTGCGCTGGTGGCACGATTGCGAACGTTGGTCGACAGCCTGGCGAAAGCCGGTCAGTTCTCCGGCGTCGTGTCACTCTCGAAGCGTGGCGCCGCAGTCTTCGAGCGCGCCTACGGCGAAGCAGAACGCACGCGCCACACACCGAACACACTCGAGACCGGGTTCAACATCGGCTCGATCAACAAACTCTTTACCACGATCGCGATCCGGCAACTCGCCGCCGATGGCAAGCTGAATCTCGATTCCTCGCTGGCGAAAGCGTGGCCCGACTATCCGAACGCCGACGTCGCACGGAAGGTCACGCTGCGCCAGATCCTGGAGCACACCTCAGGCATCAGCGGCAACATCTTTGCGCTGCCGGGCCTCGCCACACCGGGCCAGATTCGCCACAACCGACAGGTCCTCGCGGCGATCGCGAATACACCGCTCGCCTTCACGCCGGGCTCACGCAATCAGTATTCGAATGCCGGCTACGTCGTCCTCGGCGGGCTCATCGAACGCGTCTCGGGTGAGGACTACTACACATACATTCAACGGCACATCTACACGCCGGCCGGCATGACGCGCAGCGGACACTTCGTCAATGATTCACTCCCGGCGCGGATGGCGATCGGGTACACGCGTGGCGGCGCCGGTGCGGCAACCATCGAGCCACTGCGTGACAACACCGGCATCCTTCCCGACCGCGGAACGTCCGCAGGCGGTGGCTACACCACGCTCGGCGACCTGAAGCGATTCATGGCGGCACTGCGCAGCAAGAGGATCGCCGCGGGTCCGCCACCTGGAATCGGCATAGCGGGGGGTTCGCCAGGCGTGAATGCCATCATCGAGGGCGATCTGCCTGGCGAGTATGACCTGATCATCCTCTCGAACTTCGATCCGCCATCGGCCGAACGGATCGCGAGCCGCGTGCGCGAGTGGCTCGGCGTGCGCGACTGAGGCATCACGGCCCCTTCGAGCTTCGGGAAGACCGGCAGTCGGCCCCACCGCGTGCGCGCGAGTGCGGCCACACGGGATTGACACGGCGCTGACGCCGTTCGCGAAGCCACTGCGACGGCAACGACAAATGCGTTCTTTCCGGGGATCGTGGGGGATCAAGAGGGCGCAGCGTCCTGAGGCTGGCACGAACAAGCAGCGCTCTGCCGCGCACGCCATCAGATTCCACGGCTCGAGCCGCCGCACCGGCGTGGCGCCGACAGACGCACCTCTCGAACCGGACGAGGGTCCCAGATGACCAGCATTCGCGCCGCAGTCATGGTCGCGCCACACGTGCCGATCGAGTTGCGTGAACTGCCGACCCCAGCGCTCGAGTCAGGCGCTGCAATGCTGCGCACGCTCTATTCGGAAGTCTGTGGCACTGACGTCCATCTGCACGCAGGCCGGCTTGGCGGTGTGCCGTACCCGATCATTCCCGGCCATGTCTCGGTCGGCCACATCGAGTCACTCCGTGGCACGGTCACCGACATCGAGGGGCAACCGTTCCGCGAAGGTGACCTGGTCACCTTTCTCGACGTGCACGAGACCTGTGGCGCGTGCTACGAATGCCTCGTGACCAAGCAGACCACACGCTGCGCGCACCGCAAGGTGTACGGCATCACGTATGGCGTGGCCGACGGCCCGCTCGGCGGGTGGGCGGAGCAGATCTGGATGAAGCCTGGCGTGAAGCTCCTGCGCATTCCGGAGGGTGTCGACCCGATTCGCTTCATCGCCGGTGGTTGCGGCCTGGTCACGGCAATACATGCGGTCGAACGTGCGGGTGTGCGCCTCGGCAGTTCGGTGGTGGTGCTCGGTGTCGGGCCGGTTGGGCAGGCGGCGATTGCACTGGCCGGATTGAGCGGCGCGGCTCCGATCATCGCCATTGGCGGGCCGGACTCGCGGCTCGACTTTGCGCGGCGCATGGGCGCGACGCACACGTTGAGCCTCGACATGCCGGCCGACGATCGCGCACTGGCCGTGCGCGCGCTGACCGGTGGCCGCGGGGTGGACATCGTGATCGAAGCGGCCGGTGTTCCCACGGCCGTCACCCAGGGGCTCGATCTGGTGCGCGACGGAGGACGTGTGCTCGTCGCTGGGCAGTACACTGACGGCGGTCCCGCCGACTTCAATCCGCATCACCAGCTGAATCGCAAGCATGCAGAGCTCATCGGCTGCTGGGGATGTGACTACTCGCACTTCCATCGCGCGCTGCAGGTGCTGGCGGACCAAGGACGTGACTTGCCGTGGGACGAGGGGATCTCGGCCCGTTTCTCATTGGCGCAGGCGAACGAGGCGCTGGCGGCAGTTGCCTCACGTGCGGTGGTGAAAGCCCTGATCGTTCCCTACGGCGAGTAGCGCGTCATCTGGCTGCAGGACGGCTTCCTCGTGTAACGATGTCGCCCCGCCCGGCAGTCGGCGGAGTGTGACTCAGTGCGGCGTCGTAATCCGGACGACACGTTTCAGTGTCGCCTCCGGCAGCGCCGGCATGACGTCGGGCAGCGGCGGTGACAGCCGCGCGGCGAACCGTTGCGCTTCCCCGCTCCGCTCGATCTCCACCGCGATCGATTCGAGTGCCAGTTCAATGCGCTCCAGCCGACGCTCGACTTGAGTCGTCGCGTTGCTGCCGCGGAGTTCGCGCCAGCGGATGACGGCGTCTGCAAGCAGCTTGACCATCGCGACAACCGCGATGAGGCTCACCGTGACGATCATCGCCACCTGTCCTGGATCCATCGACCTTCTCTCTGTCTGCCGGATGGTCATCGTACGCGTGCCGAGGCTGCCTGGTGTCAGGGGCGTGATCGGTGCGACATTCGACGACGCGGAAGGTGACCGCGCGTTGCGAGCCCATCGAATCACGTCGGTGCACCTACCCACGGCCCAGCCACCAGCCGTCGTGCGTCGAATTGTCGGGCCTCCCACCATTCTTCCACACTCCTCCGGGGATCCCAGGCCACAGCCGCGACCAGCCGTGGAAAGCGACTGGAGGCTGGAACCCGCAGAACCGGTTTGATGTAGCTTTTTCTGATGCGAATTCGACGCTTGCGCTCCGCCGCCTCTCACCCTGCCCTGCGCCCATGGCCACTTCGATTCTCTCGCCGACCGCCGCCCGTTCCGAGGCGCCAGCCGGAGCCATCCCGCTCCACCTCACCGCCGTCATCGTCGGTGCCACCAGCCTGCTGATCGGCCTGATCTGGGACATCTCCTGGCACCGCAGCATCGGCCGCGACACGTTCTGGACGCCGGCGCACATGATGATCTATTTCGGCGGCACGCTGGCGGGCCTCTCCTGCGGCTGGCGCGTGCTCGCCAATTCGATCTGGGAACGCGATCAGCACCGGAATGACGGTGTGCGCATCTGGAAATTCTTCACCGGTCCGATCGGCGGCTGGATCTGCATCTGGGGCGCGTTCGCGATGCTCACGTCGGCGCCGTTCGACGACTGGTGGCACAACGCCTACGGCCTCGATGTCGAGATCCTCAGTCCGCCGCACGTGGTGCTGCTGGCCGGACTGCTCGGCATTCTGATCGGTGCGCAGGTCATGGCCGCCTCGGCGCAGAACACCGAGGGCTATTCCGCCGCGCGCGCGACCGTCGTCGCGTTCGCCGGTGGCGTGCTGCTCACGCTCGCGATGATCGCGATCTCGCAGCTCACGTACAACCAGCGCGCGCATTCGGCGGGATTCTACACAGTCACCGGTGGTGTGATCGCGGTGTGTCTGGTCGCCGCGTCACGGGCGTCGAAGTTGCGGTGGCCGGCCACAGTCACAGCGCTGTTTTACATGGCGATCATGGCGGCGCAGGTCTGGATTCTGCCGCTCTTTCCCGCCACGCCGAAACTCGGGCCGATCGGCCATCCGCTGACGGAGTTGGTGCCGCTCGACTTTCCGCTGCTCCTCGTCGCGCCAGCATTCATGATCGACCTCGTGTTGCGACGCATGGCGAAGCGCAGCGACTGGCTCACCGCCATCGTCCTCGGGCTGGTGGTCGTGACGGCGCTCGCTGCAGCACAGTGGCCGTTCGCGTCGCTGCAGGCGACGGAGATTGGTCGTCATCCGTTCTTCGGTGCCGGCTACGGCGACTACCAGGTTCCGCCCGAGTGGCTCGTTGGCCCACGCGAATTCTCGAATGAGGATGGCAGCGTGGGCGCGACGCTCCGAGGCATGCTCACTGTCGCAGTCCCGGTCACGATCATCACATCGCGCATCGGCCTCTGGTGGGGTTCGTGGCTGCGTGAGGTCAAGCGATGAGCTTCCGGAATCGCATCGCGACGCTCTGTGCCATTACATGCGTGTGGCTCACGAGCAGCGCGCATCTCGGCAACACGATCGTCGTACAGGACGGGAACGCTGGCCCGTACGGATTGCGCGTATTGGTGCGCCCACCGCCGGTGATCCCCGGGCTGGTGGATGTGGTGGTCCGCACCACCACCGCATCCGCCATGCCAACGACGGTCACACTGCAGCCTGCGCTCTGGCGCTACGGAACGAAAGGAGCACCCGCGCCGGAGAGTGCGGTGGCTGTCCCCGGTGAACCGGGCACCTTCCAGACGCAGGTCTGGATCATGAGCAGCGGTTCGTACGCGCTGCACATAGCTGCCAGCGGTCCCGCCGGCAGCGGCACATTCATCGTGCCGTACACCAGCGCTGCGACGGCCACACTCGGCATGCCCAACTGGCTTGGGTGGGTACTGGCGGCGCTCGGCGCGTTCCTCGTGTTCGGGCTGGCAAGCGTTGCCGGTGCTGCATCACGCGAGAGCACGTTGCCCGCAGGCACGGTACCGGACCAACCGCGTTTCCGTCGCGCACGTCTCGCCGCAGGGTTTGCGGCGCTCATCGCATGCACGCTGGTCTTTGGCGGCTGGAATTGGTGGAACGCCGTCGAACAGGACTATCGTCGGTCGCTCGATCGGCCGCTGGACGTGAAGACCACGGTGACCGCCACAGGGCCGCGCACACTCACACTCGAAGTCGTGGACAGCGTCTGGAGATTCACCGTCCCCGGTGCACCGCAGCGTCGTGGCCGACAGACGTTCACGCCGCTGATGCCCGACCACGGCAAGTTGATGCACATGTTCCTCGTGCAGGCCGGTGGGCGCGGCGCCGTCGCGCATCTGCATCCCGTTCGGCGCAACGAGCGCACCTTCACCACCGGCGTACCCGAACTCCCCGCTGGCACGTACTGGCTCTTCGCCGATGTGGTGCACGAGAGCGGTGCCACACGGACCTTTGTCGACACGGTCGCGGTCGGCGGCGGCAACAGTACTCCCAACAGCGACGGTGATGATGCGTGGTCACTCAGTCCCGCCACGGTGAACACCACGCCCGCGACGCTTACCGACAACGCACGCTTCGCGATTGCAGTCGAAGGCACACCGGTCGCGGGCAAGGATGTCGTGATTCACGCTCGCATCACCAGCGCCGATGGAAATCCCGCTCCCCTGGCGCCGTGGCTGGGTATGGCCGGCCACGCGATGCTGCTGCGCACCGATGGTGCAGTGTTCATGCACCTGCATCCGATGGGCACCAGCTCGATGGCAGCGCAGGATCGGCTGGCGCGACGCGAGAAAGGTGACACCGTGATGCACGGCGATTCACAGCCCGCAGTCATGGACATGGCGGCGATGCCGATGCACGGCGGAGTCGCAACCATCGCCGGGCAGGGCGACGTTCGGTTCCCTGTCGCATTCCCGTCAGCCGGCACCTACCGCGTGTTGGTTCAGGTGCGTCGCGTTGGACACGCCATCGAAACCGCAGCGATCGATGTGACCGTGCGGTGAACCGCTCACCCGGCTCACCGCATGCCGATGTCGAGCATGCGGGGAGCACAGGGCGAGCGCGTGATGGTTCAGGGCAGCACGTGCTTCGCTGATCCCTGAGCGGGCGATTTCCAGACGTTGTTGGCGCGAGTGATGTCGGGCATCCGACTCTCTGGATCGACCTCCACTCGCGCCAGCGTCTTGCCGACAAACTCGTACCGTCGCACATAGCGCACCGAATTCGTGCTCCACACTTCAGCGGGATAGCTGTAGTTCTCGGTGCTGCCATCGCTGAATGTGAACCGCGCCCGAATCGGCAACACACCGCGCTCGCGATTACCGAACGCCACGATCACATTGCTCGTATCACCAGTCTGCCGCGTGACGACCGTGTCCACCGCCTGATCGTAGCGGGCGTTTTCGACGAACCACCCGCGCCAGAACCAGTCGAGGCGCCGCCCACCCGCATCTTCCATCGTGCGGAAGAAATCAGCCGGTGTCGGATGCTTGTACGCCCATCGTCTGATGTACGTCCGGAACGCATCGTCAAACGCCTCAGGGCCCAGAATCTCCTGCCGCAACAGCTGCAGCCCCACACTCGGCTTCACATACGCCGATACGCCGAGCAGTCGCGGATCGATCCGGTCCGGCGAGGTCACGATCGGGCCCTCGATCCCAGCCCGCATCACCTGCTCGACAGTACCCCGTTCCTGCGACGCACGCTCCATCTGATCGCCTTTCGACGGATACCGACGCGCTTCCGAGAACGTGTTGATGAACGTGTTGAAGCCTTCGTCCTGCCACATGTAGGCGCGTTCGTTGCTGGCCACGATCATCGGAAACCACATGTGCCCGATTTCATGCGTCACGACGTTGAACAGGTCGTATACATCCTCGCCCTTGTTCTCCATCGCGATCATCGGGTACTCCATACCGCTGATCGGCCCTTCAATCGCAGAGATGTGCGGCCAGGGATACTGGAACCACCGCTCCGAGTATTCCTGAATCGACATCCGCGACATATCGGCCGCATCGTGCCAGTTCGACGCCGCGCTGGGCCGATAGTACGCGAATGCATAGATCCCCTTCCAGCTCGTCGCGTCCCACTGAAACTCCGGGCTCGCCGCCCACACGGCATCGCGCACGTTCTTCGCTGAGAACTTCCAGGTGAGCATTCCAGTCTTCCTTGGCCGAGCGGTGCCTGATGCCAGCTCCGCCGCTGTGATCACGCGAATCACCGTGTCGGATTTCAGCGCGGCCGCCAGACGTGCCAGCTGCGCCGCTGGCAGCACGTCAGCGGCATTGGTCAACGCGCCCGTTGC
>Ga0163144_10022001_pt1 | contig 12655 bp, 11 predicted proteins | sample OliLak19BULKMAT1_FD_123175 | JGI IMG/M metagenome (GOLD analysis project Ga0163144, IMG submission 123175) | Freshwater microbial mat bacterial communities from Lake Vanda, McMurdo Dry Valleys, Antarctica - Oligotrophic Lake LV.19.BULKMAT1 | ecosystem: Environmental > Aquatic > Freshwater >... | reverse complement strand
TGACGGCTCCGACAGGACTGGCGGCTCCAACAGCGGCTCCAACAGGAGCGACCGCTCCAACAGAACCGGCTGCGCGAGCACTGGGCCACCTGGCGACTGTCCGTCGGACCCGGACTCGCCGGCGGCGTGCGTCGGGCGGGTTCGCGCCCCGGGCCGCTGCTCGGTGGCCGACCGCTCGCGCGCCCGGCTCGGTTGACCGAGATTCACACCATCATGTCCACCACGCCCGCAAGACCGAGCACGCACGACACCACGCCGTTGAGCGTGAAGAACGCCATGTCCAGCCCGGCCTTCCCGCGCTTGGCCAGCACGACGTGCTCCAGCACCAAGGTTCCAAGCACACACGCCACGCCCGCACCGAACACCCACCCGAATCGCGGCTCAATCCGCCACGCGACGACCACCGCGACCGCGGCCGCAACGTGCAGCCCGCGGGCGACCCAGCACGCCCCGCGCCAGCCAAGCCGGGCCGGGATGCTGCGGAGGTTGGCCGAGCGGTCAAAGTCGATGTCCTGCAGGGCGTAGATCACGTCGAACCCCGCGACCCACAGCAGGACCATGCCCGCCAGCGCGAGCAGGGCGGTGCCGGTCGGGCCGGTGAACGCGCCGGGCTCAATCGCCAGCGCGGCTGCCAGCGGGCTCACCGCCAGCGCGCCGCCCAGAAACACATGGCACAGCGCGGTGAACCTCTTGGTCAGCGAGTAGAACGCGATCCAGGCCAGCACCGGCACGCTGAGCAACGCGGGCCACCAGTTGCCCATCAGCACGCCGAAGAGCGAAGACGCGGCGATGAACCCACCCGCGGCCGCCAGCGCGAGCGTCCAGGCCCGCGGCACGGACAGCGCGCCCGACGCCAGCGCGCGCCGGGCCGTGCGCGGATTGGCCGCGTCGAACCGGCGATCGACCAGGCGGTTGAAGAGCATCGCCCACGTCCGGGCCAGGACCATGCACAGGACGACCAGCGCGAGCTGACCCGCGAAGCGCCCCCAACCCGCGCCTCCGTCGCGGGCCAGAAACGCCCCAAGAACCGCGAACGGCAACGCGAACACCGAGTGCGCGATCTTGATGTCGTCGGCCGCCAGCACATACCACGGACGCGCGGCACCGGCGGGCGACATGGTGGCGGTCTGCGACATCGACGCAGGGTAGTGGGGCGGTGCGAGCCCGGTCCGAGCCCCGGGGGGGAGCCCGGGGTCGTTCGGCGCGCGACCCGCGAAAGCGCCTCGAGGACGACGCGAGAAGCGTGGCGAGATGTCGAGGTGGTGAGGTCGTGCACGAGGTGGTCGGAATCCAGACCCCCGGCTCCTGCCAGCACCTCGGACCCGAGCGGAGGCGTCCTGGGCCCCGATACCCTCCCGCATGGCCGAACCCACCCGCTGCGCCTGGGCGAGCAACCCCCTCTCGATCGCGTACCACGACGAGCAGTGGGGCGTGCCCTGCCATGACGATCGCGTGCTGTTCGAGTTCCTGATTCTCGAGGGCGCCCAGGCCGGGCTGGCGTGGGACACCATCCTCAAGAAGCGCGAGCGATACCGCGAGGTCTTCGCCGACTGGAACCCCGCCAGGGTCGCCCGCTTCACCCCGGCTCGGATCGAAAACCTCCTGCTCGACCCCGGCATCGTCCGCCACCGCGGCAAGGTCGAGGGCGCGGTCGCCAACGCCAGGGCCTTCCTCGCCGTCCAGCACGAGCACGCCTCCTTCGACGAGCACATCTGGTCCTTCGTGGACGGCAAGCCGATCGTCAACACCTGGGCCCACCACCGCCAGGTTCCCGCCCAGACGCCCGAGTCGGTCGCGATGAGCAAGGACCTCAAACGCCGCGGCTTCGCGTTTGTCGGCCCGACGATCTGCTACGCGTTCATGCAGGCGATGGGAATGGTCAACGACCACGTTGTGTCGTGCTTCCGACACGATCAAGCACGCAAAGCCTGACCGAAAACGAACTCACCGCAGCGGCGCGGAGAGCGCAGCGCGAGGCGAGTTGCGCTGGTCAACTGGCTTTGTCTGCGCCCCCCGCGCCGCTGCGGTGAGTCCTCTTCTCCGCGCGCGAACAAGTGGCGGACGCCATCACAGGTCGCCAAATCCCCGCCTGAACGCCGCCAGCCTCGCCTCGCGCGGATCTCCCGCCTCGATGAGCGGCATGAACCGATACGCCGTGATGAACGCGACCTGCCCGGCCGCCACCATGTGCATGGCCATGAACGCGGCGCCGATGACGCCGATCGCGTGGTCGCGGTCGCACGACCCCAGCAACGCGGGGCGGGCATCCGCCAGCAGGCGGTCGAGTCGGCCTCGTAACTCGTCGGCCCCCGCCTGCGGATGCGCCACACGCAAGGGCCGCTGCTCAGGGCACACCGGCTGCGCCAGGTCCAGCACGACCAGTCCCGGCATCTGTGCCCGCTTGAGCGTGTTGATCGCCGCGGACGCCCGGGCCGGGATCGACTTGGCATCCGCCGCGCTGGTGGCCACGAGCCCGAATCGCCACCGCTGCCACTCCACGCTGATCGGCCCGTCGGGCTTGGGCGAGACTCTCGCGCCCATCGCCGCGCACATGCCAGCGACGGTCAGCAGGGCGAGCGACGCCCCGGCCTCGCCCGCTTCCAGCCTTCGCGCCTCGGCATCCAGACGCGCGAGCCACCGCGGGCTCTCGGATTCTTCGGCGAGCGACTGCATGAGCATCGAGTCCAGCAGGGCCAGATACGTGTGTCCACGGGCCGCCAGGTCGTCGGATGGCGCATCCAGCGCGGCGTGTATCACCGCGGTCAGCCGCTCAAGCCGCGCCGCGGCGTGGGCCGCCCCGCGCTGGCTCAGCTCGCGCTGGATCAGACCGGCCCGCTCGGTGATGTTGGCGTACGACTCGGGCGTCAGGCCGAACGATTCGAGAGCCTGCCGAGAGGCCGCCGAGTCGCGTCGCATCTGGTCGGCAAGCGGGGTCGCGGGGTGTGCTTTGGGTGTCCCCCCGGAACCGGCTTGGGAGGCGGAGCCGGACTTCTTTGTGCGGGGCATAGGGGTCCTCGATGGGCGGCGGATCGCCCGGATCGTAGTCGAGAGTTGAAGTGCGTTGCGGCGCCCCTTGGCCACGAGCCCGGGTGTAACCGCACGCCCTCTCGCGCCCATCAACCCCCCGTCAGCCCGTCCGAATCCTGCACCCCCAGATTCAGATAAATGTTCTGCGTCGCCTTGCTCTTGTTCAGCGTGTACAGGTGCAGGCCCGCCACATTGTTGTCCAGGAGGTCCCGGCACTGCTCGGTCGCCCAGTGCGTGCCCACACGCTCCACCGCCTCATCATTCTCGCCCGCTCGCTGCACCGCCCGCACCAGCGCGGCCGGGAACCGCGAGCCCAGCGCGAGTTCCGCCATCCGGTGCATGTTGCCCAGCGACGAGATCGGCATCACCCCCGCGACGATCGGCACCCGAATCCCCACAAGGTCGCAACGGGCACGGAAGTCGTAGAAGTCCCGGTTGTCGAAGAACATCTGCGTCACGATCGCGTCGGCCCCGGCCTCCACCTTCGCCTTCAGGTAGTCCATCTCCTTCACCCGGTTGGGCGTCCCGTAGTGCCCCTCGGGATACCCCGCCACCGCGATGCCGAAGCCCTGGGCGTGTGGGTGCAAACCGCGATCCGCGAACCTGCGGATGTGCGCCACCAGCGACGCGGCATGGTCGAACGCCGAGGTCGTGCCCGCGGGCAGGCTCTTGGGCATGTCCCCGCGGAGCGCGACGATGTTGGAGATCCCGGCGGCGGCGTACCGCTCCAGGATGCCCGTGATCTCCGCCTCCGTGTGCGCCACGCAGGTCAGGTGCGGGAAGGGACGCAGCGTGGTGTCACGCTTGAGCCGCAGCACCAGGTCGTGCGTGCGCTCGCGGGTCGAGCCGCCCGCTCCGTATGTGACCGAGACAAACGTGGGGCGGAGGCGTTCGAGTTCGCGGGCCGACTCGAAGAGATGGCGCGCCGACTCATCGCTCTTGGGCGGGAAGAACTCGAAGGAGAAGGTGGTGCGGCGCGAGTTGAAGAGGTCGCGAAGGTGCATGGGGAGTCCTGGGCGAATCCGGCGGCTGGTCCCCATCATCGGCTTGGCCAGCGGGTTGGTGCCGTTCAGGCGATGAGGATAGCAGGCATCTATCCCTTTATCCGGATAAACGGGAGGAGTGTGGAAGGTGTGGAAAAAAACGCGGCGTGGCTTGGAGCCACGCCGCGCGTGAGTTGAACTGTGATCAGTCGCTTGCGATCAGCGACGACGACGACCAGCGACCAGACCACCCAAGCTCAAGAGGGCGAGGGAGGCGGGGGCGGGGACGATCTCGTAGGTCAGGGTGCCGACGAAGGCGCGGGGAGTGAACTGCGTGCCGGCGAACGCGATGCTGCCGGTACGCGCAATGTTGGTGAAGAGGGCCACATCGGGGTTGGAGAAGTTGATGAGCGAGGTGGTACCGGTACCGAAGTAGCGGAGGTTGCTGCCAGCCAGGCCGTGCAGGTAGACCGCGGTCGTGCCGCCCGCAGGCAGCAGGATGGGGGAGGTCAGGGCGATGTCGCCCGAGGTGGTCGTGGTGCCCGCGCTGGTGCCGGTCGCGGTCTGCGTGAGGGTCCAGCCAGCGTTGCTGGTGGTGAAGCCGACGTAGGAGCCCGAACGGGTCCAGACCTCAACATTGACCGCACCGCCAGCAGCGTTGCTGAACTGCGTGGCGAACGCCGTCAGGTTCAGGGGCTGGCTGGTCGGGGTCAGATCGAGGAAAACGCCGCCCGTGCCGTTGTTGGACAACGGGTTGGCGGCGAGCACGCCACCCATCGCCGAACCGGCGAGAGCGGCAACCAAGGCGACAGCTGCAATCTTCATCTCTATCTCCTCTTGACGAGTACAAGGGAACTCTCTGGATCGCCGTCCGAAAGGACGGCTCCCCACCACAAGCGACCATCCTACCGCCCGAACTGGGGGTCGCAAGAAAATTTGACGCTTTGTTGGCAATATCCCCAAATGCATTCCGCTCTGTGCGGATCACGCCGTCCGGCAAAGGCGGGCCTGCCCGAGCGATCGGTCAGGCGTGGCGGCGCACCACGTCGTATAACCCCTGGACCAGCACCTCGTCACCGGCCGTAAGTTGAGCATCGGCAGGAGGAAAGAGCGTCGCGGAGGTCTGGCCCGACCGGCGGTGCCGGATGACCTGGACGCCAATCTCCGCCAACACCTTCCCCACGGTTTTCCCGTCCAGTCGCCCGCTGGGCGTCACCTCCCAGCGGACGGTGACGACAAGCTGATTGTCGATCACGGTGCTGGCGACGATGCCGCGCTCGAGGGCGGCCGTGGCAAAGGCCGGGGCCGAGATGGCGGATTGGGACATGGCGGTGTGGATGTTGAAGCCTTCTCGGACCTTGTCGGCCATGTTCTGGTCAAATAGGCGGAGGACCACCCGGATCTGGGGGTTGATCTTGCGGGCGTCCAGCGCGACCTCGAGGTTTGCCAGGTCGTCGGTGGTGGCGAGGATGACGGCCCGGGCGTGGGCGACGTTGGCGTCGACCAGCATCGACTCGCGCCGGGCGTCGCCCACGAACAGCGGTGTGCCGTCGCGCCGGACCTCGGCGAGGAACTGGTTCTTCTCATCCAGTTCCAGCACGACGGTGGGGACGTTGAGTTGGCGAAGGACGGCCCAGGTCTTGTAGCCCAGGCGTCCGAGCCCGACGAGGATGACGTGATCGCGCATTGATCCAGCCATGATGCGGCACCATGCCCTTTCGTTGCGCTGGCGGTCGCGGACGAGCGTGGCCGTCTCGACGATGCCCTCGATGATGACGGTGAGTCCGACGATGGGGACCAGGAAGAACAGGAGTTGGAGCACGGGGTGGCGAGGGAAGCCCTCGGGGGCGTTGCCGAAGACGAGGCTGTAGGTGAAGAAGAGGGCCTTGGGGAAGGGGTGGTTGCTCTCGGGCTCGAAGCGCATGAAGCAGAGCGCGCCGACGACCATGACCAGGGCGAGCACCGCCAGCCGCAGCCAGAGGCGCTCGAAGAGCGAGCGGGCGAAGCACCACTCGCGCCAGACGCGGCGTGACAGACCCCCGGCGAGCGTGCGCCTCGAGGCGATCTCATCGGGATGCAGGGTGCGGGACACGGAGGGCAGGGTATCGGACGGCGGCTGGGCGTGAACCGGGGGTGGGTGGGGGGCGTAGATCGAGGGCGCGGTGGGTGCGCGCCGACGGGTCCTGGGTTGAAACCCAGCGACGATTCTCGGGAAGAATCAAGCATGGCAAGCGATCCCACGACTGGCGGAATGAGCGGGTCTGGCCCGGAGCGGGACGCTCCGGATGCGGCGCTGGCTTCGACCGACCCCGCTGGCGTTCACGCGGGGTCGCTCAAGCCCGCGACCACGCCACCCGGCGAGGAGGGCACTCGCCGCCGCCGGGCCGTGCGGGGCGGTCGGCGGAAGAAGCAGCCGAAGCCGTTGCCCAAGTGGGCGCGGAACCCGATCGGGAGGATCGTGCATGACTGGGTGGTGCCGCTGGCGATGGCGGTGGCGATCCTGACGCCGCTGCGGTCGAGCCTGGCGGATTGGAATGATGTGCCGAGCGGGTCGATGCGGCCGACGATCCTGGAGGGGGACCGCATCTGGGTGAACAAACTCGCCTATGGGCTGCGGGTGCCGTTCACGAAGGTGTGGGCGCTGGAGTGGGACGGGCCAGGCCGCGGCGACATCGTGACGTGCGCTTCGCCGACGGACGGCGTGCGCCTGGTCAAGCGCGTCGTGGGCCTGCCTGGCGACACGATCGCGATGGAGGGCAATCGCCTGACGATCAATGGCGAGCGGGTGGAGTACCTGGTGCTGTCGGAGAACGTGGTCGAGCCCATCCCGGGGCGCACGCCGGTGCGGGCGATGCATGTGCAGGAGACGATCGGGGGCGTGCGGCACACGGTGACGATCGTGCCGGGGGCGCAGTCGGCGCACACCTTCACGGAGATGGTGATCCCAGAGGGCCAGTACATGTTGATGGGCGACAACCGCGACATGTCGGGAGATTCGCGGCTGTTCGGCTTCGTGGACCGCGAGGCGATTTATGGAAAAGTGGGGGGCGTGGCGTTCAGCGTGGACCCGGGGAACTGGTACAGGCCGCGGTTTGAGAGGTGGTTTATGCGGCTGAAGTGAGGAGTTTCGTCCAGCCAGATGATCGCGTGCGATGACCCGCCCGCCCGACGCTCGCGCGGCGTGCTATGCCGGACGCAGCCATGCTCAGCGAGCCCCGCCCTCGACATCTCCGTGAATCCCGATAATCGCTTTGTACATCTCGCGCCCGGCTGCGACCAGCTCGTCCTGCTGCGTGGTCGTAAACGGCTGGGCGTCGAGCGTGGCCTTGAACGTGTTCCATCGCGGGCGCTGCTCCGCGCCGTAGGGGTCCAGGTGGCGGAAGCCGTCGTCGCCCGGCATCTCCCAGACCAGGCGGAGTTTCTTCGCCACATACCGGTTGCCGTTGTTGGCGCCCTCGCGGACGTAGTGCAGCGCGAGCAGGGCAAGCGGGTTGTCGCGGGCCAGGCGATTGGCCGTGTCGATCAGGTGCTCGGCGCCGGCCCGGGGCTTGATGGTGTCGGGATTCACCTTGAAGAACGCGAGGTCGTTGCGGAGGTAGGGAGCCTGCATCTGGGCGTCGTCGACCAGGGCCGCGATCTCGGGGACCTTTGAGCGGGCCTCGGCCAAGGCCTTGTCGAGCACGACGGCGGCGGCGTACATCTGGCCCAGCATGTCGATGTAGTGCTCTTTGGTGAGCGTGCCCTCGATCATCGCCTTGGCGGTGCGTCCGGCCTCGGCGGACTGGTGCAGGTCCCAGCATTCCTCCTTCATGCGTGAGGAGGTGGTGGGGGGGCCTTCCACGACGGCGGGAGCGTGGTGGGGGTGCCCGTGGGCGTGGCCCGCGCCCGGCGCGGCGGCGTGCGGGTGGGCCGCGTGAGGATGGGAGTGGAGGTTGGCGGCGTGGTCGTGGGGGGTCATTGGTTCATCCATCGGCGGCGTGCCGGGGGATTGATGGGGCGCGGGAGGGCTGGGTCAAGCGGGGAGTGGAATCGGGGCGCGTGCAAGCCGGACCTGAGGCTCGGCGCGGGTCCGGGTTCGGGAGCACCACTGCGCCGCGGAGGGAACGGCCCAGGCGGAGAGGAGGGAGTTGCGGCGAGTGGTGGCACCCCAGACTCGACCCGGACCCTAGGCGCAGAGCCTTTCAGGTCCGGCGTCCATCACGATCGCGGTGGGGCGAGCGGCGCGGGGCTGAGTTCAGACGGCGCTCATGCCCCCTCCGCCAACGTCGCAGAGCCTCGTTGGCGCCTCTCCCGCGCGCGGGAGAGGTGCGTCGACGCGAGGAGGGAGTCCACGGCCAGGATGCCGCTGCGAACCGCGGATTCCATGGTCGCGGGCCAGCCGGTCTGGGTGTAGTCCCCGGCCAGAGCGATGGGGCAGCCTGGGTGGATGGGGCCGGGCGGCGGGCGCCCGGTTTCAAAGCCTGGCGTGGCGGCGAACGTGGCGTGGCGGGACTTGATGACGCGAGACCAGAGCAGGCGAGCGTCGGCGGCGGGGGGGATGCAGGCGGCGATGTCGGCGACGACCTGGGCGACGATGTCGGATTCGGGGGCGTTGACGAGGTTGATGGGGGCCGCGCTGAGAACGGCGTGGACGCGGGTGCCCGCGGGGTCTTTGCGGAACAGCCACTGGGTTGGGCGGTCGAGCAGGACGGCGTGGGGGGCCGAGAGGATTGGGCGGTCGAAGCGGAGGTGAATGCCCAAGATCGGGCTGTGGCGAACGTCGGCGAGCGCCGGGACATGGTGGTGAAGACAGGGCGGGAGCAGGGCGAGCACGCGCGAGGGGGGGACGGCGAGGACCACGAACTGGGCGATTCGGGTGGCGGCGTCTGGGCCGGTTCCGGTGGTCACGCGGACCACGGTGGCGCGGGGGTCACTCGCGTCGAAGCCGTCGGTCGGGATCGGCTCGACGAGGGACACGCGCTGGGCGAACTCGATGCCGCCGCCGGCGGCGTTCAGGGTGGCCTCGACGTTTGAGTAGAGCCGGGCGAGGGGCACGCGTGGCACGCCGATGCGGGCGGCATGTGGCCCCGCGAGCAGGGCGTTCTGGAAGACCATGAGGGCGGGCGATGCTGAGACGCGGTCCACGTCCAGGTTGCACGCGCTGACGACGACCGGGGACCAGAAGCGCCGGATGGTTGATTCGGGCTGGGCGATGTGCCCGAGGAACTCGAGGAAGGTGCGTGAGGCCCACTCGGCGCGGCGTGCCACCGCGATGGCGGGCAGCGAGGCCGCGATGGCCGCCTTGTCCAGCGGCGACAGGAACCGTGCGGCGGCGAACGACGGGGCGTAGTGGAGTGGAGGCGGGAGCGCGGCGGGGGCGATGGTGGAGGTGCGTCCGCCCGGTTCGATCCAGGTCTGGGCGTCGGTCCACTCGATCGCGTCCGACATGCCCAGGCGGCTGAGCAGGGCGGCGTAGGCGGTACACGCGCCCATCGTGACGTGCTGGCAGTTGTCGATCTCCTCGCCGGTGTCGGGGTCGAGGTGGCTGGTGGCGCGCCCGCCGAGCCGGCGGGTGGCTTCGAGGAGCGTGACGCGCGGGCCCTGATCGGCCATGTGGAGGGCGGCGGCGACACCGGCGAGGCCGCCGCCGATGACGATGGCGTCGCCCTGAGGGGGGCACCCACCGCTCGGAGCCGCGGCTGGTGGCGCAAGGGATCGAGGCTCGCCTCGCGTCATCCCGGCAGCCCCACGCCCAACCAGCCGGCGACCGCGATGGAGAACTTGCGAGCGCGGGGGACGCTGATGCGTTGGCGCGCGAGCATCGCCGGCTGGCGCTCGATCGAGTCCAGGAGCGATTCGTACACGGCGGCGAGAGCCCAGCAGACGCGGGCGCATGAGGGGTCGATCAGGGACTCAAGTTCGCGCGACGCGCCGTACAGCACGCGGGCTTGGGCGATCCAGTCGCTCAGAAGCGCGGCCGAACCAGCGGCGTCCGGCGCGGTCAAGACGTCGCCGGGGCTCACGTTGTGCGCGAGGTACGACTCGCGAGGGAAGTACGACCGTCGGGGGGTGAACGCCATGTCCTCGCGCAGGTCGCGGAGAATGTTGGTGAGTTGGACCGCGCGGGCGCGGAGGATGGCCAGGTGCATCACACGCGAAGCCAGGTCGGCACGTCGCACGCCCCAGATCCGGACGCACGCGATCGCCACGGTGCCCGCGACGCGATCGCAATAGTGCGCAAGATCCGCGGTGGTCTGATGGTCGACGCCGCCAGCGTCGGCTTCGAGCGCGTCGAGCGTGTGGGTGAAGATGGTCGCTGGCAGGGCGTGGGCGCCCGCGGTCGCGAGAAACGCCGCCCACCAGGGGGCGCAATGGGCGGGGGCGTCGGCGCCGCCCGAGCCGGCCAGAGCGGCGATGGTGCGGGCGCGGAGTTCACCCAGCGCGGCCAGCCGCGTCGTGGGCGTGTGGTTCGGACCGTCGGCGTCGGCCAGATCATCGGCGTGGCGCATCCAGGTGTACAGGGCGAGCAGGGCGGAGCGCCTCGGCTCGGGGGCGAGGCGCAGACCGAGATAAAAGTTGCGGGCGCGGGTGCGCGTGATGTCGCGGCACGCGATGAACGCGGGCGATTGGGGGTCGATGGTCGCCCGCGCGGAGCACCGATCGTGCGGAGCCACGATCGGTGGCATGGGAAACGTCGGCGAGATGTCCAGCAGCGTGCTCACGCGTCGCTCCGGCGTTTGGAGCCCAGGCGTGAGCGCAGGAAGGCGCGGGCGATGAGGATGGACTTGTCGAAGCGCGACAGGGCCGGTCGCTTCCAAAGGGTTGTGCAGCCCATGGCCTCGATGCGCCGCAGCGTGGAACGTCCACCGGCGTGGAACAGCCACACCGGCGTGCGGATCGACGCGGGCACCAGGCGGTGCAGGTCCCCCGACTTCTCGAACAGTTCCCCGGTTCGCTCGACCAGAGGGCGCAGCGCGAGAATGAACGGCACGCGGGCTTCGGGATCGTTCGGGCTCGCGATGAAGTCGCGCAGGGCCGCGTCGTCCAGGCCCGTCAGCGTGCGCGGCAAGTACACGCGATCGCGGTCCAGCAGGTCTCGCCGCACGTCCTGCCAGAAGTTGGTGAGTTGCAGCGCGGTGCAGAGGGCGTCGGACTTCCCGAACAGGTGCCGGCGGGCGGTGGGGACCCCGTGGTCGATCGCCGCGCCGGCGTCCTCGACGCCGCCCAGAGCCAGGACAAGCCGCCCCACGGGATTGGCCGAGCGCCCGCAGTAGTCAATGAGTTGCTCCCAGGTGTCGTAGCGGATCACGCGCTGGTCCTGCTCGAAGGCGTCGATCAGGTCCAGAAACGGGCGGAGTGGCAGTGGCAGCGGGCGGGGCTTGCTGATCTCCGCCAGCGCGATGAAGACCGGGTGGGTCGGCGGATCACCGCGATGCCAAGCGATGGTCAGGTCGCGCCACCAGGCGAGCAGGGCGAGGCGGGCTTCACCGAGCCGCGAGCGTGAACTCGTGGAGTCGTGGGCCGTATCGAGCGGCGATGGTCCCGCCAGCGGCGCGTCGGGAGCCTGGCCCGACGGCGCCGGTGCCGATCCCGCAACAGTCGCCTGATCCGCCGCGTGCTCACGCGGGCGGCTCGGCTCGTCGGCCAGATCGTCGGCCCAGCGGCAGAACGCGTACACGGCCGCGAACGGATCGACCAGCGCGGGGTCGAGCAGGCGGGTCAGGACGGGGAAGTTCTCGTTGTGCGTGCGGGCCAGGCGACGGCAGTATGCGAGGCAGTCGGCGGGCGCGGCGGGCAACTCGCGCGGCGGGGCGTCCGGGCCAAACTCGGCCAGGAGCGAGCGCGGGGAGGTTGAGGAGTGGAGGGTGGACAGACCAAGGATCCTCGCTGACAACGACGCTGACGAGGCGCGATGCCACACACAAGGGTAGCGATCACGCTGTTGGATTGGTTCGGGCGACCGGAGACTCGGCGTTCGAGGTGCGCCTTGGCGTGGATTCCGCCTCGGAAGCCAAGGGCGACGGCGCGACTGGCGACCGATCCCCCGACGCGTGGTGGCCGACCGCTCGCGCGGCCGGTTCTGGTGGGTGTCGCCTACACTTGAACCCTTCATCCGCTCATCCGGATGAACGCACACAACCGACAGCCCGCCGCCGACGCCCAACGGAGGGACGCTCGGCACGCACGGGGGAGATTCGTCCTATGAGCGACCGTTACCTGTTCACGTCCGAGTCTGTGTCGATGGGGCATCCGGACAAGGTCGCCGACCAGATCTCCGACGCGATCCTCGACGCCATGCTGGCGAAGGACTGGAACAGCCGGGTCGCGGTCGAGACGCTGGTTTCCACCGGCATGGCGGTGGTCGCCGGAGAGGTCCGCACCGAGTCGTACGTGGACATCCCCGCGGTCGTCCGAGGCATCATTGAAGAGATCGGCTACACCACCGGCGACATGCAGTTTGACTGCCACTCCTGCGCCGTCCTGACCAGCATCAAAAACCAGTCCGCCGACATCGCCCGCGGCGTCGACGCCGGCGGCAAGGGCGAGGAGGGCGCGGGCGACCAGGGCATGATGTTCGGCTATGCCAACAACGAGACCAACGCGCTCATGCCGTTGCCCATCCAGATCGCCCACCGCCTGGTCGAGCTCCAGGCCGAGTGCCGTCG
>Ga0163144_10022000_pt1 | contig 12655 bp, 8 predicted proteins | sample OliLak19BULKMAT1_FD_123175 | JGI IMG/M metagenome (GOLD analysis project Ga0163144, IMG submission 123175) | Freshwater microbial mat bacterial communities from Lake Vanda, McMurdo Dry Valleys, Antarctica - Oligotrophic Lake LV.19.BULKMAT1 | ecosystem: Environmental > Aquatic > Freshwater > Lake... | reverse complement strand
TATCCTGTAGCTGTAGAGATCTATATGTTTGTTGATAAAGATCAATACACTAGAAAGAGTGAGCTCTTGTTGGAGCATGTTATCTACTCTACTAGTGCTTCTGTGGATGTCGCGCTATCGTTGCGCGCCGAAGATCTCTCTCGTGAATGAAGTTCTTGTGGGACTGGAATGGAGAGGTCTGATTGGCCAACACTTGGAGTCCAAGAACGATCTTTCTGCGGGCCGTCTCTTCCCAGTTTCATTCCTTCTTTCCATTGGTGAGTCCACTGAACCTGGCGTTCCCAAGATTCCTTCCAATGGCACACCTCTGCAATGCCTCTGTCAACTTCTGCTCAACATGGTCTTCATGTTGCACCTTCCGGGGCGGGACAGCAAATTATACCATTGGCTGGGCCCTTGCGAAAGCCTAGTCTAGGGCTTGAGCGATGTGTGCTTGTCAGCACTTTCACTGTGTGCTGAATTTCCTACAGTAAAGAAATATGAAACGGCTAAGTGGAGGTGCTTAACAAGGATGCTAGAGCTGGATTTTAAGAGTTGTGTCCAACCTTTAGAATGGAAGGCACGGTTTAATAGCAGGAAGCTACTGTTAAAAAGGATAAACGTGAAACCGTGTTCTCACACAGTTAGCTTTCAAGTGCTGATCCACAGGTTAGGCTCGAGCCCTACAGTCTCCCGGTTCTCCCAGGAGGTTGCACGTGAGCCCGATCTGGTCGCACATAGGCTCACAAGCAACACTGGCTCACTTCTGGGCTCACTCTTGGCTCACTCTTGGCTCACTCTGGCTCAACCAAATGAGCCCAAGAATGAGCCACGTAATCAAGAATTTGCGCAACTGTGCATCCAACTACTGGCTCACGTACAACCTCCAGTTGGCCGGGTCTCTTCTGTGGATTTACGACTCAACAAAAACAAGAGGATCTCCATGCCAGGAGGTCGCACGTGAGCCCGATCTGGTCGCACATAGGCTCAAATCACCGCTGGCTCACTTCTGGGCTCACTTCTGGGCTCACTCTCGGCTCACTCTCGGCTCACTCTGGGCTCAACCCGTACGTTGTAGTGAGCCCAGCAGTGAGCCGAGCAAGCGGGCCATCCTGAGTTTTCATGTGATTCCAACGTTCCACGATAAATGTTAGCTAGAACGCCGGGCGAGTCTCATTCTCGCTGGCTCACTACTGGGCTCACCACTGGGCTCACTTCTGGGCTCACTTCTGGGCTCACTCTCGGCTCACTCTCGGCTCACTCTCGGCTCAACCGCGAATGAGCCCAAGAATGAGCCACGAAATTTAAGGGCATCTGTGCGTCCAATGACTGGCTCACGCAAAACCTCCAGAAGAGCTATCTAATAGATAGCTAGCTATGTAGCTATGTAGCTAGATAGCTAGGTACTACAGCTATTGTAGTTATGCACACACACTTGTCTATCGGGCAAACATGGGAGATGCTGTGACGACGACTCTGTTGCTGAGTGGCTGGGAACGCTACGGCTTGTCGGAACGAGTTTGCTATCATTTCGATCTGACCGAAGCCTTAGCCTCCACATATTCGTCGTCGGCACATCCTCCTCTTCCATCGCATCATCCTACGACTGCAGCCCCCTCCTCTTTGTCGTCTCAAGATATTAGAATAAATAAAGGAGAGGACGAAAAAAAGGCTTCTCATACAGGTACCACTACAACTAACAGCAGTAGCAACAACAACATTGACAACAATAATAACTTGGAAGTGTGTGGCGTTGTGGGCCTGTTGGAATGTGTTCCTTTCACACCCCTCAATCGATTGACCAAGCGGCAAAAACGAGGCCTTCGTAATGAAATTCGTGACTTTAATCTGCATTGTTTGCAGGTACGGCAAGCCAAAGCAAGGTCGTGTCATGAACCTCGGCGGCTACCACTCCGGCTGAATCCGGCCTCCCGCTTGTTCTTTGCCTATGAAGTCACGCGTATGGTCTTCTGTCTGGATGCTTCTCCCACATTGACGTCAACGTATGGGGGAAGCACGGAAAACTCGCTGGATGGAGGTTGGAGTAACGGTGCTGTTGCCTGTTGCCCCATGGATCGTGTTGGTGCGATGGCCAAAACCTTTTTCAAAGCTCTCGTCGAACCGATTGACGCACCCAGCATTCCAATTCAACGGATCTGGCGACCCGAATTGAATGTGTCCGTTGTCGCTGTATATCCACGAGGCACGGGTTTGCCCCAAACATCCCTGCTGGTGAGAGACTTTCGCGTCCACGATATGGACTCAGCCGAAGCCTTATCGAAGAGCATTAATGACTTTTCGCATCATGTTGAAGCGGAAATAGCAAGACGCCTCTCAGTTCCGCTGCGTGGATGCAGCGGGCATGCTTCGAGAAGAAGCCATAATAGCAATCCGGCCACAACTATATTGGATGGACATGATGCAAGGAGCATTCAATTGCATTTGTCGTCACTACGAGATATACTAGATGCGGGAGATGTGTCTCTCAGTATTCTGTCATCCCAGGCAAGGCCTTGCATTGTAGTTGCCACGGATGGTCGGTCAGTGTCGTGTGACGGCGTCATGGATATTTTGGCAGACGCTGACCGGTCCGATGTTCCATTGGTGGTACTGGACTTGTCCAATCCGCAGTCTCACTCATCTTTTGAGCACGACACTAACGCCAGCAGCAGCAACAACAACAATACCAACAATCACGGAGGAGGCGTCATGGAGACGACATGCCGTTTTGATCGCTTGACTTTATTACAATGTGATCCTAGTGGCCCCTCAACTTTCCCGCTGCATTTATCTGACGACACAGAGGCTCTTTACGGAATTTGTAAAGCCACTGGGGGCTGTTTCTTTGATGCTGAATTGCTTGAACAGGCGGCCAAGACTCATGCTGGACAGGTTGAAGAGTCACCCTTTCAGGTGGATCATTACTTTTCCTTCAAAAGGCGCTCAGTAAAACCCAACGCTGTTCAGTGGTACATTTTGTTTTCACTATCGCCACTGTCTCCTACGTTCAACTCGTCATGGGGAAAATTTGTTCCTCCCTCCTATCTTTGCTCCCGACTTCTTTCCAAGGCTGATGCGGGGGCTACTGGTACAGGACCTGCAGTGGGTTGTATCATCTCTCATGGTGGTAAGATCGATTCTCTAGGACAACGCGAGTCAAGATTTGCAACAACTGCAATGCAATCTTTGAATCGGCAATCCCCAGCCTTTGATGTACGCCGTCTTGAAACAGTTGCCCAGCGTAAACAGCTTGCGCGGACAACCTTTTCCACCTATATTGTGAGCCCTGTACGTATCAAAGGGCTCTTGATGATGCGAGTCAAAGAAGGGTATAGAGCTCGGCAGTATGCACAGAGTACTCAAGACAACGACAAAGTGCTCATACAGTTTAACCTACCACTCGAATTGGGCACGGTTTTGCACTACGAACTCTCCTACAAGGCATTGCCGAATCAGGGTCATATGGTTGGTGTGGCACATGTAAAAATTGAACTTTCCGGGGAGCCTTGCTTTATACAATCTGTCAAGCATGACTTTTTAAGGCAGACGCACGTGACGCGGCCGGAGACAATGGCGCAACAAGTGTCTGCACGCTTGTGCAAAATCCTTCGTTGGATACGCCGAGAAGACTGTCTTCAGTCGTACCTTTGCCCTTTGCGATGGTCGGACCAGCTCGCTTCAGCGGAAACTCCCTTTGTTCGACGTTTGTGGACGCTTACAGACTTGCAACGTCGAAAGCACTTTCGATTCGATCAATTTGACGTCGTTTGTACTGGCCGAATGCCATATGCACTTGATGACGGATTTCTCAGCGAGTTTCTTGACACCGACACCGGCGAACAAGAATTGTTCGACACGATAGCACAGTGGTCAACTCAGACAATAAAAGAAAATTCCAGATATATAAAACAAACGGCAGGTGCAGGAACGGATCTTGCAAATTACTGTGTCATTGAACTAAGTCGATCGCCGGTTGCCTCGCGTGTCTTTACAGTTGCAGTTGAATTCTTCGGCGGCACAAGCACATCTGACCGTCTCGAACTCCTGGCATTGCTAAGAGACAAACTTTTCAAGTGTAAGGAGGTGAAAGTGCTTTCGAAACAAATGGCCGACTACTGTACGTGAATAAATGTAGTGCGATATGTTTGCTTGTCGACCTGGCGTGTCGTGAACTCACCATTTAAATTATTCTTTCCTATATGTATAGTGGTGGGTGTACGGAAGCAACAGTCGGACCATACTTTATCTTACAAACAAAGCTTGCTCGAAAATCAGCACCACCACGCGTCATGGGATCTCGTGAAGGACCCTGAGCTTCTTCCGTTGATCATGAAACGGAGGACGGAAATTGGTTTCTTCATTTTGCTCGATTCAAGCGACGATCATGCCCTTTTCGGAAAGTTGATACCAGATGCAAGGCGAAACACTGAAGACTTGATAGAGTATCAAATTGCCATCTTGACAGACCGAGTCGTCATTGACCTTCACATGGAAAGCACTTCTGGGGATTTCTTCCCATTTCGACCAATTGACGACAGAGAGGAGCAGGATTTGTCGCAGTTCCATCGCTACGCGAAGACATTGAGGCGTCGGGACCAGGAGTGCGGGCACGCGTTGAGGTGTAGAACGGCTTTGCTTGGTTTATTTGAAGAGAAAGAGAAACAGTGGACCGATGAAGAAGGGGAGGCCGTCTGTGTCGAAAGACTCCTGCCCTACGCAAACAAAGTTGTCCGAAAGGTGCGATTCTTCAACCCAGGAGCGGGCAGTTCTAATGATATGCTCCAAAATCTAGCAGAAAGCTTGTTGTTGTCAAACTCCTTCGGGGTACGCGTTGCTCGGATTCCAATCAGCCCTGGTGAGAACGTTGGGGGTGTTGGTGAAGGTATTTGGTTTATCATTGAATTGGATCGGCACACAATGAGCATGATTCATCATTCACTAGTAAACCGCAACGCGACAGGCGAGGGAGGCGAAACTCTCACATATCGAGAACTAACGTATTTCACTATTGGTATAAGTGATCTATACTCTCAAAGAGACGATATTGCCGATGACGACTCGACCAACTCGCATCTTAGTGAGTATCTTGCAATGGTTGAATTCGCCGATCACTGGGATTCAGCCCACACAAGGATATATTCCACGGCTGCTTATCACGCATTAAGGCTCGTTTCTCTTCCCGTCGAATGTTTTCACGCTGACGACTTTGACCGGGTGCTGCGCGTGTGTGAATTTGTGGAGGTCGCTTCCGTTCTTGTGGGTGGGTCCCCCGCGCTTGAAGATAAGTCAAGCACAAATTCTGAGTCGAAACTGCAGGAACTAATGTTTATGATCTTGGGACAGGTTTTCCCTTCTCAAAACAACCAGGAACACACTCTTTTTTACTATAAGAGTTCCGAGACTGAAGATACAGTCTTCAAAGTTGATGAGCAAGAAACCGATTCGATAAGTGCTTTCAATGAAATTGATGCTGTAACGGACTTCGAAATGGCTGACGATGACGACCAGGACCACGATCGGCTTCCGAAGTCAAGTGACGAGTTCTCTGCTACTGGGGACTTCTTATCGCGTTCAGATGATGGGCTTGAACGACCACAAGGAACTAATGACGATGACAATAACTCGAGGCTTCATGACTTCGGATCAACCCCGCTCAAATTACTACCACCTGTTTTTGTTCGGGTTTCTCTGAACGGTAAGGCTGCTTCGTTGGCTGACTTGTCCTCCATAAAAAAAAGCACGAATTTGGCTGTTCAGTTATCTCTGTTTCGGGATGATTCCAGAGTTTCTAGATCACCCAATATTAGCGAGCGAACCCGCGAGGCCCCGGAACTTCCTGCAGTGCACGGCCGAGTTGCATTGGAAGTAGGAGCACTTCTCAATGCCTACGTCGCTGAGCAGAATCTGGAACAGCTGATGCACTTCGGCCAGTCGCTGACAGAAGATGACTTGAAGGTTGTGCAAGGCTGTCTCCGTGGAGCTAGGAATGTCTTGACGTCAAAGATTGAAGTTTATTTTTATTTAGGAAAGATTGATTCCATGGTGCCGGCTTCCGCTCCGGCTTGTGGGGTTGGGGCAGTTGCCCATGGCTTTGCCCTGCTGAAGGTAGAGCTCGAGAACAATACTTATCTGAAGCTTCAGAAGTTCACGGGTGATGTCTTCGTTGCGATGGAATCAAATAACGCGAGTGCGCTGGACTACTTTTGTTTCATAAACATTCGAAGAACTCAAATTTCGGTGAAAGTCCATCATCCCCAAGGGGCTGAAAGAGCTTACACGGTGATGTCTAAAGGTGAGATGAATTTGCGTTGCATCGAGTAGGAGCGATTGCTTATTTCGACCATTCGGTAGACTCACGTTTGCGATCCCAGTCCAGGCATTGATTGCTTTCTGTTGTCACCGCGTGAACCAGCAGCTTTTGCTCAACCGGTATGTTTTGAGAGAACTGTGATCTTCGTTTCAAAAACTTGTCTACAGCAAAGAAAATTATTTTCTCTTTTTCTCCGTATCATAGTCTTCATCTAAGTAGAACAGCCAGTGAGCTGCTGGTGCCCAAAGATACGATGGTTCTCCAAGATCCAGAAACAGAATTAGAGCAGCTTTTTCCGCCAGGGGTGTTCACCTGTCCTGCCGTGTTCACAACTTGCTTCGATCTGTTCCATCGCTGTGCAACAAATCCAGCTCAAGTCGCAAGAAAGCTGGAAGGAACTGTTCTCCACAGCTTTGCCGTCTCGAACAGGAGGAACATTTTTGTGTACAAAGATGAAACAGGTGTGTTTGCCAGTCCTCGCTTATCGTCCCCGTGTCTGCGCGCTGTGCCTGAAGCTTAGTTATTATGATCTTTTATTGAATAGGAGAAGTATTCTACATGAAGCTAGAATCACACGGCGGTGGTGTAGACCCAGATGGCAAGATTGATCTGCTTGTGTACGGAATTCATGAACCTGGAAGCTCCATCACGTGTCTCCTTCCGCTACTCCTGAAGAAGCGACTTCTTTTGATCGCCGTAGACATGTTATCTGCAGTGCTAACAAAAAATCCTCATTTTCACTGGAAGAGAGCGGATCTCAATTTCATTCGCCACTTCGAGGACGAATGGAGGGTCCTGGACGAAAGTTACGACGCGGAATCAGGGGAGCAAATTGTTGATTACCAATTTCCTCAGTCGGCTAATTCTAATCTGGACGTAGGCATCATTCTGCTCTATTTCCGCCAGAATCTGTGCGGGTAGGTCCAACAAATGAGAAACCCTGTTGTTGATGGGACTGGAAATGATTAAGCTTTTTGATTCGTGATGAATCATGGTGAATTACATGTCCATTAATCAGGCTTATGAATCATGGTGATCGCAGTTTTTGTTGAATTGGTCTTTGCTCATTAAACCTCTGTTTCCTTCAACCAAACTTTTGCAGGTCGACTTTTTTTCATCGTTTGAATGGGTCCTTCGGAGAAATTAAATACGAGGCTGAACTTTCTGAGGGGGGCGAGCGAATCCATTTCAATCCAAACGATTTCACGTTTTACTACAATAACAGCCCTTCAAAACTTGACCCTAACTTTCAGTCAGTCAGGTAGGTGCAGTAAAAGAGGAATTGTAATGAGTACTGATGTCCTGGTGAATCCTTATAGATGACGGAATCCAAGCAGTCCTTGTTTCAGTTTTTTGTTTAAGTCTTCTCACCCGGCCTTGCAGCACACTGACAGAAAAAGGTGCCTCCTATAGCCGCCAAGCTGGTGCTGGGATTGCCATAATTACAGTCTCTCTCATATATAGCAATGGTGAACCAGTAGAAAGCTTAAAGTTTGGTTTACCTGTCAAGGAATCCTGGGGTGGTACTGATGTCGGGCTCGATTCCTTGCAACTCTCAAGAGTAGATACTTCCCATAATCAGTGCGACGTGACGGACCCTCGTGGACAAGTACTAGTACGTGTCAGTGTGACGTCGACAGCGTTGAAGTTGACGGCACTTCACAACTGGGTGTTGCTTACACTTCATCAAGAATACTCCGCTTGGTGTCTGGAGAGGCACCTGGAAGGGATGCAGTGTAATCTGATACAGACTAAGGCGACATCTTTCAATTCGGGAGAAGACGAGAAGAAGGAAAGGATGGATGCTCTCTGTCCGGGGCTGCCAGCTTTTGTTTCTTACGTCGATAGAATTTTCACTTTGCCCCACCCTGCTTTCAGCAAAACCGAAAACGTGGGAGTAATTCGAGCTTGTTCAGTTGCGAATGTAACCATGGAATTGCTTGAAACAATTATAACTTTCTCGAAAGTAGAGACCAGACGGCCCAAAGCAATGGCCGACATTTTTGTATTTCGCCTGTCTCGGTCAGAGGTACCGCAAAGGGTAAGGTTGCTGCACGGCACCCCTAACAGCAACGAGGTAACCGTGCAACTAGTGCATGGAGGTAGAGTTGACAAATTCTTGCGGGATAAGCCAATCGATTGTCCCGAATATGTCTGTTTCTATTGCCACACGCAGTACTCTGAAGTGGCTAGTTATGTAAACAAAAATCTTCCCATGTTATTTAGGGAGGTTGTCGTTGATGATGGAAACAGCGACAAAAGCGCTTCGATTGCGCGTCTCGAGAAGGTTAAAGAGTCCAACCCTCATCTTTTTTCCCGCTCCTTTTCCTTTTTGTTATCCGTCAAAAGGAACACGCGTGCTTTCTTGACTTACAACTGGACACCACAAATTGTGAAAAAGTAAGTGTAGACGAGGTTACCTTCTGGCCGTTTCCGAACTACTGACCTCTTTCTTCGCACTTGCTCATTCTCGACGATCTGGTAGACTTGTCTCGCGGTTGTCGGAAAAAGATGCAAGTTTCCTGAAGACTGCCAGTCAATCAGGTAACTCCTTTCAGCTTCGCGCGTTGCAGGAGCTCTCGCCTTTGCTCGAAGGTTCATCTGGGCGGGCGGCTCCTGACGTTGATTCAACTGCTGCAAACGATCACAGCCAGAGCACGGAACAGCTCAAATTCGAAATTCGGCCATCTAGTGAACTAAATCGCACCGTCTCATCGGACCTAGGACCAAAGCAGAAAATCAGCAGACCGGCGTCTCGGATAAGTAGACCAACGGCTATCCGGCGTCCAAAGTTGGTTGGAAAGTCGGTTGAAGGGGCGGCTATGCAAGCTGTTGCAGCCTCTCGTGCAAGAGCAAGCAACAAGCAATGCTTTGGTCGACCCAGTGCAACTGCCACTTCTGGGCATCCTTCAAAGGGACAACGCAACGACGAGGTCAAGGAATCGAAACAGGCAAGCACCCAACAGGCAGGCACGAAGGGACCAGGTGTGTCTTTACTCCATAAGCGATTGCCACCATTTGAATCAGTTGCGGCGGCGGAGAAGTTTGATTCCCTGCTAGTAGCTACAAATACCTTCAAGTCGCTGCACCCCAGTAGCCGGCAGTGGACGACAGTACGGGCCTTAACGTCAGCCTTGTGGCCAGCAGACGCTAAGGCTACAATTCAACGCTCTGTTGCTGAGCTCATTCTTTCGAGCTATCCCCGAACCTGGCACGACGTAATCGAACTCCCTTCCCTGCCGCCAAGAGTCCTAGATTCACTAGTGCTGACGTCCGCCCAAACTATCATCAGGGTGTGCACACCTGGAGTTTTGCTGCTGCCTGTCCCACCGCATGATGTAGGAAAAGGAAGCTCTGTGCTACTTATGGGTGAAACAAAGGGTGTAGGAAGCTGTAGGACTTTCGGGGTGTTTCTAGTAAGTCTATCAAGCTTTGGTATGAAGGGGCGCAAAAGAAATATGCTCAGATGTGAGGGTTGGGCAGCAACACTGCCTAGGCCGCAGAAAGATCCCGGCAGAAGCTCGCCGGCCATGAATCTTTTGCTCCTGGAGAAGGCTTCTGCTGGCCTAGACAAATTGACGACGGACTTGCATGTACGAACATTCTAAAATTTTTGCGGCTCCCTTTTTCGAATAAGCTCTACTGACTTTGTTTTTCGTGCCTGTACTTTGATTTGTTCAGGTGACGCTTGACGTTAATTGCCTGATCTTCGACTTGCTCGGACTCTTGATTGAGCGAGTGATGAAGTCTTTTGACATTCGATTAATGCACAGTGAAATAATTTACGTGATCAAAAGCCTATTGTTGCGATACCCGCTTGAGTTTCAGCGGAGGTGCGTATTGTTGCGAAACATTGTGACGCGTTGTTTAGCATATCTGAAGTTGCTCCTTGCTGCTTTGCTTTTGTGACCTTCAGTCTGCCAAGGTTAAACTACAGGGTCTTCGTCGCTCCAGTAATACTATCATCGTACGAAAATCGCTTAATCAATTTTTACACTGCTCCATTGCATTATGAATGGCTCTACCGTCACGCGTCCGATCGAGGGCTTACATGCGGCACGGACGGTATCTGTTTCCAGAAAGAGATTCTCCTGCCAAATGGTGTTAATGGCACGTTCGCTGTGCATCACAAATTTAATGTCTTTAGGCTGCTCTTTCTCACAAGTCCGTTGCGTGTCCTTCAGGTATTTGTTTCCTGACCAGCGACCGTTCTGAACTCGAAATGATGGAGCTGCTGATTGTCAGTAGGACGCAAGGCAAAAGGATTCACGAATACATGTTTCGCAATGGATCAAACGTTGGCTATACCGTCATGGACCATATAGCGGCAGAGGCAGCAGGCATTGCATACGAAGGGCTTCGATGCTCCGCTCGTGATCTTCGTCGCGATGATCTCTGGTTGAAGGCCTCAAAAGAGCCCCGCGGTAATAGGCGACAAACCACGAGAGAAGAGATTGAAGAATTGCTGGTCCTGATTCCGCCGCAGCCATTGCTCGACCGTTTGAGCAACGAGGACAAGTTGAAAACTGCAATGGTGTTGGGGAGTGGCCTGAAATGGCTGAGTGTGCTTTCCGCTCTGGGAAGTGATCCCTCTTTTTCGCCATCCTACATCTTTGATGCCACTGAAACAAACCCATTAAAGCTCCACCTCTTCTACATCAGCGACGAAGACCTCTTCCTATCATTCCAACTAGATGCCAATGGAAATATTTTTTCGTTGGATATTATTGCGAATGAGGAGAGGTTAATGGTTGAAGAAAAATCTGCGCTGGTGACACAAAGACTCTCAAACTACATGCTTCACTTTCTTTGGTTTGCTCTGTAACAAACTATAAGCTCTCAAGACCCCTCTCTTCCTTGGTAATTATGTAAGTGTGCATACAGTGATCTTGTTCTCGAATATCCCGGTGACGTTTGTTCATCTAAAAAGCACACTTATTTGACGTGGACACTGAATATCAAAAAGCGGAAAAATTGAACTAGTTCTAGTAGCGTGGAACTCCTCTAAAGAATCCCCCCTTGAATGTATTCCCTTAAATAATTCTCCTTCAAATCTCCCTCAAATAATTCTCCTTCGAATTCAAGCGATTCTACCTTTTCATGACAGAAACTTGCTCAAGGTCCTGGAGGTTTTGGTAGTTGCTGATGATAAGGTTTGTTGGGTAGACCTAACGTTTCAGATCCACATAGCACTCAATGATGCCTGATGTGATAGTCGGGGATCTCTTTATTGGACGCAATTTGGGTCGCTCATACTCAAGAGCTAGCTAAATTGATTAGTGGTGAAAGTCGTCTTGACGTTGAACTGTTACAATTTAGTGAGCTCGGCAAGCGGAAAGTGTGGATCGACGTTGAGAGTCGTTTCGATCGACACTCTGGACTGCTATGGGTTTATTGTTTGATTGAGCCTGATCTGGTGGGTCAGCACACCCTTTCAATGAATCGCATTGGTAGTCTAACAGGAGGAGGGCATGCTCGTGGAGGTAGATGGGATGCATCTCGCGGTAGTGGGAAGCGGGATGATAATTTTGTGAAGTAATCCCCTTTGTTGTCTTTTCCGGGTTTCCAATAAATTTGGAATTGCCCTTGTCTCACGCGGTCGCGGACCCAATAAAAGTGCATGTCAATGGCTTTGGATCGTTCTTGTTTTACAGTGTCGTTGATGATTCCTTCTGCACAAGCGTTGTCTGTTTGGATGGGTGTTGCTGGCTAGGGGTGACCTAAAAAAAGAAGGCACTGTCGGAAGGTGCAGCCGTCCTGCGCATTGTGAAAAAGAGCTCCCACTTCAGCTTCGGTGGCGGACTCCCAATGCTGTTTGAAACTGAGCCAGTACATAGTCTAGAGAGGTGGCCATCGGTATCGTCGGCTCCAATGTCTAGATCAATATAGTGGGGAGGGTCTACAAATAGCGATGGTAATCAGCATGTAGATGTAAACTATGAGGTCTTACAGCTATTGCCAAAAGAGCTGGAAGAACACAAAACAATCAACAACAAAGATGGGATCGAATAGTCTCCACGCTGTGCGTAGACCCTATACCAGGTCTACGTGTGAGAGCGTGTAGGAGAGAAAGATCCAAAGTATGACCAGTACCAGAGCGTCGTACAATCCTACGCCAAAAGGAACACTACCTGAGCCTGAGCCAGGCAAGACCAATGCTAACAACAGGTGTTGTTAGGAGTGGGCTGGCGTCCGTGACTCATGACAAAACACGAGTAAAATCGTCCTGCTTTCACTCCCCTCAATGAGCTCGTCGGGAGAGAAGAGTTACGGAGTGGGAGTTGCCTTGGGGTCACCCCGCCAGAACAAAAGAGGGCGTAACGTTTCCCAAATAGACGAATGTCCCCAGTGTTTACTAAGGATATC
>Ga0163144_10021999_pt1 | contig 12655 bp, 9 predicted proteins | sample OliLak19BULKMAT1_FD_123175 | JGI IMG/M metagenome (GOLD analysis project Ga0163144, IMG submission 123175) | Freshwater microbial mat bacterial communities from Lake Vanda, McMurdo Dry Valleys, Antarctica - Oligotrophic Lake LV.19.BULKMAT1 | ecosystem: Environmental > Aquatic > Freshwater > Lake... | reverse complement strand
GATAGCCGACTGAAAGGTTATAGTTTTCGGTTTTCCTTCGTCTGCAGTATCGCAGAGACGGCAGCGACTCTCATCCTGTGCAATAAATGCACGAACTGTGGTTCAGTGCCCTGCATTATGCCTTGAACGAGGTGTTTTTGTCACTAGTTTTCTGCGAACAAAGCAGCGAGCGATGTCTGACATATTAGTGTCCGGCTCGGCGTGCCCTCACCCTTGCATCCAACTCCGGTCATGGCCATCGATTTGATTAATCCGCGATTTGCGGTATTGCGCGAGATCACACAGCGAGGCGTTCGCATCACGCCGCGCCCAGTGGACGAAAACGGGGTCGTGCTACCCACTTCCGCGTTCTTCGGCGACAACACGTTTGGACTGCGCCAGATGCGCACGAAATTGCCGGCTCTCGTCTACGCGTCGCTCGCGGATGCCGTGCGACTGGGGCGCAAGCTCGACAGTGAAATCGCGCCCATTGTCGCGCAGGCGATCAAGGAATGGGCGATCTCGCGCGGTGTCACGCACTTCACGCACTGGTTCCAGCCGCAGACCGGCCTCACGGCCGAGAAGCATGACGCATTCCTTGGCTTCGACGAGAACGGCTTGCCAATTGAGCAGTTCTCGGGCGAGCAGCTGATTCAGTCTGAGCCCGATGCCTCGAGCTTTCCGTCGGGCGGTCTGCGCGCTACGTGGGAAGCGCGCGGCTACACGGCATGGAATCCGGCCAGTCCAGTGTTCATCGATGAAGAAGGCGGCACGCGTACGCTGTGCGTTCCGTCGGTCTTCATCGGCTACAACGGGGAAGCGCTCGACGAAATGACGCCGCTGCTGCGCAGCTCCGACGTCATCTCCGAGAAGGCGATGGCGCTGCTCGAGCTGATCGGTGACACGGGTGTACAGCGTGTCATCACGACGCTCGGTCCGGAGCAGGAGTTCTTCATGATCGATCGCGGGCACTTTGCGCTGCGCCCCGACCTGGTCATGGCGCGTCGTACGCTGGTTGGTGCCGAACCGCCGCGTGGTCAGCAACTCGAAGACCACTACTTCGGAGGAATTCCGGAGCGCGTGCAGGCGTGCATCAGCGAAGTGGAAACGGAGCTCTACAAGCTCGGCGTGCCCATCATGACGCGACACAACGAAGTCGCGCCGTGCCAGTTTGAAATGGCACCGCTGTACGAAGAGACCGACGTGGCCGTCGACCACAACCAGTTGGTCATGGAAGTGCTCAAGAAGGTCGCGATGCGGCACGGCTTGCAGGCGATCATGCACGAGAAGCCATTCGCCGGCATCAACGGCTCCGGCAAGCACTGTAACTGGTCGCTCGCGATCACCTCGGAGAACTCGCTCGACGGTCTCAACCTGCTCAAGCCCGGCAAAACGCCGCACGAAAACCTCCGGTTCCTGCTGTTCCTGGCGGCCGTGCTCAAAGGCGTGCACAAACATGGTGCGCTGCTGCGCGCCGGCATTGCCACGAGCGGTAACGAACACCGGCTCGGCGCCAACGAAGCGCCGCCGGCCATCATCTCCGTGTTCCTTGGCCGGTCGCTCACGCACGTGTGCGACGATATCGCCGCCGGCAACACGGGCAAGGGATCGGCCGAGCAGACGATGCTCAAACTTGGCGTCGACAAGCTGCCCGAAGTGGTGCAGGACAACACCGACCGCAACCGCACGTCTCCCTTTGCGTTCACCGGTGCGAAGTTTGAGTTCCGCGCGGTGGGCGGTTCGCAGAGTATTGCGTTTCCCGTGATGCTGCTGCAGGCCGCGGTCGCCGAAGCGCTCGACGAGCTTACGGGCGAGCTCAAACAGGCGCTCAAGACGGCCAAGACCACCGGTGACGCCGTGCTCGCCGTGGTGCAGGAGGCGTTTAAGAGCACCGCGCCGATTCGTTTTGAAGGCAACAACTACTCCGACGAGTGGGTTGTGGAGGCGCGAAAGCGCGAGCTGCCGAACATGCGCCGCACGCCCGAAGCGCTGGCCGAGTTGGTGAACCCGACCTCTCGTGCGCTATTCGAACACACCGGAGTGCTCACCACGCCGGAGCTCGATAGCCGTTACCACATCCGGCTCGAGCGCTACAACAAGGATCTGCTCATCGAGATGCACACGCTGCAGCAGATGGTGGACACGCAGATTCTGCCGGCGTGCTACACCTACCTCGGCGACCTGGCGGCCGATGCCGGTCGAGGGGCGTCATCGGGCATCAATCTGCAGCCGCTCATCAATGCCGCGAACACGGTGAGCAATCTCGTGGCGTCGATGCAGAAGGCGCGCACCGATCTGAGCAAGGTGCTCGCCAAGGCGGAAGCGCATCACGACGATATCGTGGCCCAGGGCGAGATCATCTCAACGGTCGGCCGTGACGCCATGGATGCCGTTCGCGCGGCGTCGGACACACTCGAACTCACCATTGGTGATACGTACTGGCCGCTGCCGCGTTACCGCGAGATGCTGTTCCCGGTGTGATCGCGCCGGACGTCTGCACAGTTCGTCACAACGCGGCGCGATCCTTCGAGATCGCGCCGCGTTGTGACATGCAAGCATGCGTGTGTGCGAAACTTGCTCGCTCACCGCACGGTGAACGAGTCCCACGTATCGAGGTATTCGCGCACTCGTACGGCGGGCTCGTCCGACTCCATGATTCCGCCGCATACTGCAACGGCCGAGGCGCCCGCATCACGGCACGTGGCGACGCGATCTACCATCACGCCGCCTAGTGCAACAACATGCTGATGGTTTCGCCGCACGCATTCGCCGATTGCGGTCACGCCGAGTGGCGTGGCGTCGGGCTTGGAGACGGTGTCGAACACGGGCGCGAGCAGCAAATACCTGGCGAACAGCGGTATGCGGTCTGCGTCCGGTTCCACGTGCACAGAGCGTCCTATCAGCAGCGACTCTCGCGGACCGGTCCACTCGGCGTCCCGACCGGTCAGATGCACCGCGAGGCGCGCCTCGGGGTACGACGTCCGCAACATGGCGTACGCGTGCGGCCGCACACTCCACACCACGCGCGGGTGCGACACCGACTCAAGGAGTACGTGGCACAGCGAGACGTACTCGAACAGTCCGAGATCCGGCTCACGGACGCGAATCCATCGCGCACCTCCGCGTGCAGCGTCAGTGAGCACCGACGTGAGCGGTTCAGACGCGCGATGACGATCGGTGACCACGAGCAATGAGGACGGCAGCGGTGCGAGCGCGTGTTCCGGCGCGTCATCATGCTCATGATCGCACTCGTGAGTGCGCTCGTGTATCTGTGAGCGGCTGTGGAACATCATCAACTCCCGATCATCCCGATCTCCGGACTCGACGGATCGGCGAACTCCCGCTCGGGAATGCGTCCGGCGAGACGCGCCGCGCGACCCGCGCGCACGCCATCGCGCAGCGCCGCCGCCATGCGCACCGGCTGGTCAGCGCGCGCCACCGCGGTGTTGGCCAGGACGGCGCTCGCACCAAGCTCCATCGCCAGCGCCGCGTGCGACGCCGTGCCGATACCCGCATCGACAATCACGGGCACCGGGCTGCGCGAGCACAGGTACGCCAGCGTGGCTGGGTTCAGCACGCCGCGTCCGGAACCGATAAACGCGGCTAGCGGCATCACGGCCGCGCACCCGACATCGGCGAGCCGCTGACAGGCAACGGGATCATCGGTGCAGTAAGGCAGCACAATGAATCCATCACGCACCAGTTGTTCAGCCGCCGTCACGAGCTGGATGATATCGGGATACAGCGTTTCGCGATCACCGATGAGTTCGAGCTTGATCCAGGGTGTGCCGAGCGCTTCACGGGCGAGTTGCGCGGTCAGCACCGCATCCCGTACGGTGAAACACCCCGCCGTATTGGGCAGCAGACGATAGCGGGCACCGAGCAACGACGGCAGCGATTCGCCATCACTATTGAGCGCGATGCGTCGCACAGCCACCGTTACGATCTCCGTCTGACTTTCCGCCAATGCGTCGAGCATCGTGCCGCGATTGGGATAGCCCGCCGAACCAAGCAGAAGTCGCGAGCCAAAACTTTCACCGCCGAGCAGAAACGCATCGCTGAATGCGGCTGGTGTCTCAGCCACCGGCCACCGCCGTGATGATCTCGATGCAGTCGCCTGTCACCAACGTCGTCGACGCCCACGCCGCGCGCGAGATCACCGCATCGTTTACGGCGACGGCGACATGTCCCGTCTCCATCGGCACGCCGATATGCACCATGGTGGCGGCGATGGTTGGCGGAGACAGGTGAATCGCGGTGCCGTTGATGGTCACGGCAACAGCGTGTGTGCCTGATTCGACGTCGGACATGGCGTGAGAAGCAGTGGTGACGACGAAGTGAACAGCGTTATGACGCCGCCGGCACTTCGTCGAATCGATCAGGCGCGAACTTGCGGATCCACTCGGGTTCGACCTGATCGCAGATAGTAGACGCAATGGCCTCGGCCGTGGCCGGTGCCAGGAGAATCCCGTTCCGGTAGTGACCGGTGGCGTACACGAGCCGATCGTCGCGAAAGCCAAGCAGGGGCGCATCGTCACGTGAACCGGGACGAAATCCACACCACGTTTCCACGATTCGCGCTCCTTCAATCGCTGGCAGCGCGCGCCACGCGCCGTCGAGTAAGTGCAGCAACCCACCAGCCGTCACACCATCGTCGAAACCGCGATCTTCAACGGTCGCACCAACCAGCAACCGTCCCGATCCCCTGGGTACAAGATACACACGTGGCGTGAACACAGCATGTCGCAGAAGCGCGGAGGCATTGGGCATCTCGGCGGACAACATCTGGCCTTTGACCGGATGCACCGGCGGCCGCCAGGGCTCTGGGATGCCCGTGAGCTGCCTCGACCACGCGCCGGCCGCCACTACCACGTAGTCCGCCGGAACATCGAGGTTCTGACCGATGACGCGCGGCTGGTCGCCGCCGAGCGAGACACCGTCAATGCGCTGCTCGTGGATGGTCACACCGGAGGTCACGAGCACGTCACGCAGCGCGACGAGCACGGCACGGGGATCGACCTGCCGATCGTCGGGCAGCAGCCGGGCGGCCAGCACCGTCGCGGCAAGATCGGGCTCGAGTGCGCCGACTTCCTCACGCGTGAGCCATCGCTGATTCGTGCCCAATCGCCCGTGGTAACGGTGCGCGTGCTCGAGCCGACGCACGTCATCGCGAGTGAGTGCGATCACCAGCGCGCCGTATTCGCGATAGTCGAGCGGGACATGTGAAGCCGCTTCGAGTTCGCGCGCGAATTCCGCCCACAGCGACAAGCTGCGTACACACAGCTCGTGCAACGCGTCTTCCGTGGGCTCTGCCTCCACACCCGGGGCCAGCAAGCCGGCCGAGGCCCACGTCGCGGCGACACAGCCGCGCCCTTGTCTCGGACCGCCGGCATCGAAAACACTTACGCGACAGCCGCGCTGCACCAACCGCCACGCGACGGACAAGCCGATGATGCCACCGCCAATAATCGCTACGTGCGGCATGGCCGTGCCGCGCACTGTCGGGACGATCACTCGAGACTCCACGGGAAGAATCGGCGCAAACGCGGTAGGCCGCGCCAAGCGCCTGTCATTGCTCACCTTACGCGTGGCGGCAGCGGGACGTTGGTCGGCACGTCGCATCAAACCTGTTGGAGTCGTGCGTCGAATCGCATGGTGGCACCGTGACAAACCTCACGGAGTGGCGCTCGCGACCTCTGGCGCATTCGGTTTACGACCTGCAACATATGTGCAGGCCGCGACGATGCGGACTGATGCAGTGACCCGCGTGTTCATGATGGACGCGTGCGAGCGTCGTTGCAATGGAGGCGTAGTGGCACAGGCGAGCGTCAGCCAACGAATCATCGATATCGTGGGCGGATGGGATGGAGTGACCGTACAACCGCACAAGTTCGGCGGTGTTGAGTTCCGCGTGCAACAGCGCGAGATCGGTCACTTGCACGATGATCGCACAGCCGATCTTCGTTTCCCGCTGCGCGAACGACGTGATCTGGTCGCCTCCGGTCGGGCGCGTCCGCATCACACGCTGGCCGCCTCAGGGTGGGTGAGTCATCCCATCCGGGGCGAGCACGATATTCCAGCTGTGATCGACCTGATGCGCCGCAACTATGAACGATTGTGTGGCGTCGGATCGCGCGGGACGTTACGCACGCTGGGCGAACGCTCGCAGTTCGTGAGCGATCAGACGGGCGACGAGCTGCCCGCCTGACACGCCGTGAGGCGTCGCCACGCGTCGCCACGCGGCGCCACGCGGCACCACGCGGCACCGCGCGAGGATCAGTCGCGTGGTGTATTGCCGCCGATCGTGCGGACGAGTGCGCTCGTCGCTGACGCACCACGTCGTACCCGCAGCAATGCCGGCGCTCCGATTGGCAGTACTGCGCCGGCCGTCGTGCGTGCGAGCGTGGCCGAGTCGGGATGCAGGAACAGCCCGCGCACATCGATCGTGTCAATCGCGATGACACCGGTGAGATCACCCACCTCGCGCACGCGCCCGCCCGTGCGCGCCACCGCTTCGTCATAGTTGATCGCCAGATCAACGCGGACAGGTGCCATTCCGGGCAGAACCAGCTGTCCACCGGTCACGAGCAGGTCACTGGCGCCGCCGGTGTTGACGAGCAGTGATTCGTACACGTCGGGATCCGCTCCCGCGTATGCACCGGTCGCCAGCGCATCAAACACACTCAGCAGCGCCGCCACATGCAGTGCACGCAGACGCTGCTTCTCGGGATCGCCCGGTAGTGCGCCGCTTTCGATGAGGACGGTACTCGTCCCCCACTGCTGCATCAGATCGCCGAACGCGCGCGCGTTGAACCCGTCGTCGTACTTGGATACGCGGCCGGGAAGTTCCGTGAGAAACGAGGTCGCGAGCGTCGACGCGACGAGTCGGGCGCGCGCCCGCACATCATTGTACGTGCGGCTCGCATCGTGCGCGGGCGCCAGCAGCGCGATCGCCGCCTGCACGCCATCCCGCCCGACGCGCGTACGCGCATTCTGGTCATGCAGGTTGAAGCCGAACTTCGGCTTGAGACGATCGCGCACCGATTTCAACACACGCGCTTCCGGGGTCGCGAGCTGCCGAGCATCACGATTGATGTCCACCCCGACCGCGTTCTCCCGCTGAAACCGCTCCGCGCCGTCGGGGTTGAGCATCGGGAGAAACACCAGCGTCACACCGTTCAGGATGCGCGCTCGCAAGGCGTCGTCACGCGACTCAGCACGAGTGTTGGCAAACCAGCGGAACAAATCCGCCAGTGCCATTGTGGCCGTCGATTCGTCGCCGTGCATCTGCGACCACAGCAGCACGGTGTCGCGCCCGGTACCGATGGTGATCGTGCGCAGCGGACGGCCGTGCAGTGAGGTGCCCACCTGTTCCACGCCGAATCCGGCGTACGTGACAACCGGCAAGACGGCGCCCCAGAACTGCGCGTGGGTAAACCGCCGCGTCGTGATGGTGGGCTCGCGATAGTCGGCCGCGATGCGCAGCCCAACTCCGATCGCGCTGTCGCCGCAGCACAGCTCAATCGAACTCGAGCCGCCGGAGCGCGCCGGCGATGCCGACGGCGCACTCCAGGTCGCGCATGCCGCCGCGAGCGCAGCGCCTGCACAACCGACCAACACCATCAGGCGATCAGCGCGCACCAGAGTTCTCCTGACTGCCCGCGGTCCGTGCCGCGCGGAGCATGCGCATCGCCTCGGCGACCGCTTCCAGCAACTCGCGGTCGCGGCCGGCCACTTCATCCATGGGCGAGTTCCGCACCCAGACATCCGGCGGCACCCCGTAGTTCTCCAGATTCACGCCATAGTTGTTGGGTTTCGTGGGATCATACGTCACGACCAGTGATCCCGGCGTGCGGATGCTGCCGCCGTTGATGAGCGCGTAGCTGCCGGTCGCGATCACCGCACCGGCGGTGGGGTTCCCCACGATGCGTCCCAGCCCGAGCTGTCTGAACGCCATCGGTGTGACTTCAGAGTCTGAGCCCGACCGCTGATTGACCAACATCACCTTGGGACCGGCGATGGCTTGCCGCGGACGACGTCCCCACGCGCGCGAGCCGCTGCGATTGTTCCAGAACTGGTAGGGCTCGCGCTCCAGGATATCGATGAGTTCCTGATCGATGTTGCCACCACCGTTGAAGCGAATGTCAACCACAATACCGGCCTTGTTGCTGTACTGATTGATCTCGTTGCGAAATTTCTCGAGCGACGGCTGATTCATGCTGCGAATGTGTACGTACGCAATCTCACCCTTGCTCTCGCGCTCCACGATCTCGCGACGCTCGGCCACCCATTCTTCGTACTTGATGTCGCCGAGCGTGGTGACCGTGTTGATGCGCACGCTACGCGCGTCTTCACCCGTTGCGCGCGAAGCGACCCGCACGGGCACGTACGTGTTCAATGTGTTGCTCAGGAGTTTCCAGTAATTGTCGCCCGCTTTCACCTCCTGACCGTCGATTGCGAGCACATACTGTCCAACGGCCAGCTCGAGCCATTCCTGATCGGCCGGTCCACCGCGATGAATGTGCGCGATGCGGTAGCGTCCCGACTTTTCGTCTGCCTCGAGTTCAAGCCCGAGCAGCCGCGTGGAATACAGCCGAGGCATCGGACGAGACGGTGGACCACTCACGCCCGTGTGCGAGGCATTCAGCTCGCCGATCATCTCGTTGGCGAGATCGTACACGTCTTCATTCGTGCCCACGTGGGCCAGCAGCGGCTCATACGTACGCCAGATCGCCTTCCAGTCGCGGCCGTGCATCTCTTCGTCGTAGAAGCGGTACTTCATCACGCGCCACGACTCAGCGAGCAGTTGCCGCCATTCGGCGCGGCGATCCACGCGAACCGTGAAGTTGAAGTTCACGCGCTCGGTGCGCTGCGGTGTCGCAATCACCAACTTGTGAATCTCACTGCCTGCGGTGCTGGGGGGACCGTCGCGGTCTCCGCCCGGTGCGGCACGACGGAAGAACACCGTGCGCCGGTCGGCCGTCGGCGTGAGGCCGGCGAAGGCGCCGGCGGCGATGCGGCGGCGATTCTGCCCGTCGAGCCCGATCGCGAAGAGTCCGTTGGCGTCTTCTCCTGTGGCACCAGTCACCGTAAAGTGAACCGTACGGCCATCGCGCGAAAGAAAGACATTGCCCGCGCTGCCAGCGCCGCGGGTGAGCTGCGCGGCGCGGCGTGCGATACCTGCCGTATCGACAGCGATGATGGCCTGCGCCACCGATGCGGCCGCATTGCCCGCCGCCGCCGAATCCGCGCGTTCCGTGCGATTCCCGGCACGACGCACGCGCTCACGCACCAGCGGATCGTTGGGGTCCTCACGCAGCCGCGAGAGCGACACGCTGAAGAGGTGACTCGTGCCCGCGTCACGTGTTGACGTGAACACCACATGTTTACCATCGGGCGTCAGGACGGGATTGCTGTCGGTGAACGGATTCGCGCTCAGATTGTATTCGCGTCGCGCCGCCACCTCGAACAAGTACACATCCGCGTTCTGATCGTCGTCACGACGTGTGTACAGCAACCACCGACCGTCTGCGGAGTATTGCGCGATCGAATATCCGCCGGCCGGATTGTGCGAGAGTTCGCGCGGCGATCCGCTCGCGACATCGAGTTCCCAGAGGCGATTGTTGGCCGTGAACGCCAACTTCTGGCCGTCGTTGGCCCAGGTGAGATCCGCCTTGATCGACTCCTGCGTGGTGAGCTGGCGACGCGCTCCGGTTGCGCGCTCCCACACCCAGATCTCTTCTTCGCCGCTTTCATCGGAGATGTACGCGATGCGGCGACCGTCTGGCGACCAAAGCTGACTGCGCTCGCGCCACGGGGAATCGGTCACGCGCGTGAGCTCGCCGACGCCTTCTTCCGACGGCACGATCATGATTTCGCCATGCACATCGACCGCGAGATAGTCGCCCGTCGGTGACACGGTGAACCCATCGGCGCGATGACCCGCCGAGATCACGCCGATGTCATTCTCTTTCGGGTCAACGGCCATGCGAATGTCGAGCTTGCGCGGTTGTCCGCCGGCGATATCAAGCGTAAACAGGTCGAAGGCGTTTTCGTAGACCATGCGCCTGCCGTCCGGCGAGATGGCCGGAAACTGCACGCCATCGTCCGTATGGCGAGTGATCTGCTCCGCAGCGCCGCCGGTGGCCGCGATGCGCCAGATGTTGAAGATGCCGTCGCGCTCCGAGGCGAAGTAGATGCGGCCGTCCGCACCCCACATCGGGTGGACGTCGTGCACATTCTCCTGATAGCGTTTGATGTCAACATCGGTGAGCTCCGTGATCTCACCGGTGCGCAGATCCTGCACCGCAATGTCGGCGTTGCTGTTACCCCGATAGCCTTTCCGCCAATAACTCGGCACCGATCGATTGAACGCCACCATCGTCATGTCCTGCTTGAGCATGCCGCTGCGGCCGGCGTCCATGGGCAGTGCGCGCGGAATCGTGCCGTCGAGCGCCACACGATACAGCGGCGAGCCCCACTGCTTCACCCCACGTCCCGATGTAAACACCACTTCGCGACCGTCGGGCGTCCAGTAGAGCGCCTGATCGTCGCCGCTGTGCCACGTCAGCTGCTTCGGCTCCCCGCCCGTCACCGGCAACACATAGACATCGTTGTTGCCCATGCGATTGCTGGTGAAGGCAATCCATTGTCCGTCCGGCGAGAACCGCGGCATCATGTCGCGCGCGACATGCGCCGTGAGCCGCCGAGCGTTGGCGCCGTTGGCATCGGCCAACCAGATGTCGTCCTGATACGTGAAGGCAACGCGACCGTCGTTGGCGACGTGCGCGTAGCGGGCGAACTTGATGGGCGCGGCCGGTGTCTGCGCGAGCAGGCACACCGGCGTGGCGAGCAGCAGGAGGGAGAGCAGACGGGTGCAAGAGCGCGCGGCTCGGGGAAACGGGATGTGGACAGACATGGTGCGGAGCATCTCCTCGGAAGGGGTCAATGCACAGGAATATGCGGACGCTCGCGGCGATGCGCTCGGGGCCCGGCGTTGTCCGCGGCAACGCGCGCCTCGCGCCGCACGTATCTTGCCTGAGTGCCCTCGCACCTGTCCCCCACACTGCCCGGCCTGCCCATGATCCGATCCCTCCGCTTCGGCGCCGCCCTCGCGGCGGTGTCGTTCGCACTGCCTGCTCTCGCCGCCGCCCAGTCGCGGTCGGCCGACGATCCGGCCACGATCGCCCGCGCGCGCGCCATCCACGATCGGGTGATGACGCTGGACACGCACGTCGACATCAGTCCGGCGAACTTCCGAGCCGACACGCTCAACTATTCACAGCGCCTGCCGCGCACGCAGGTTGATCTGGTCAAGATGGAGGAGGGTGGCCTCGACGCCGCCTTCCTCATCGTGTACGTGGGGCAGTCACCGCGCCTCGACGACGCAGGCTTCGCCGGCGCGAAGGCCTCCGCGCTCGAGAAGTTCGAGGCGGTGATTCGCTTCACCGACACGATCGCACCGACGCGTGTGGGGCTCGCTCGTACGGCCGCTGAGGCACGCGCGATTTACGCGAGCGGACGCAAGGTGATCTTCATTGGCATCGAGAACGGGTTCCCGATCGGGAGCGACATCACGAATGTCAAGCGCTTTTATGACTTGGGTGGCCGCTACATGTCCTTGGCGCACAACGGACACAGCCAGCTCTCCGATTCCAACACCGGCGAGCGCGACAACGTGTGGCTGCACAACGGCCTGAGCCCCCTGGGCCGGCAGGTGGTCGCCGAGATGAACCGGCTTGGTATCATGATTGACATTTCGCATCCATCCAAAGCGAGCATGATGCAGACGGTCGCGCTGTCGAAAGCGCCGCTCATGGCGTCGCACTCCGGCGTGCGCGCGATCTGCAATCACAGCCGCAACCTCGACAACGAACAGCTCGACGCGATGAAGGCCAACGGCGGTGTGGTGCAGCTCGTGGCCTTCAACAGCTACGTAAAATGCGACGCACGCAAGACGGCGGCACGTGAAGCCGCGATTGCCGATCTGCGGAAGGAGTTCGGCATCACGTCGACCAACAACCGCGAAGTGAGCACCGCGATCGCGGCCCTGTCGGACGCCCGCCGCAATGAGTTCCTGGCCAAGCAGGAAGACATCACCGCGCGCCGCTATCCGGCCGATCCGGCGGCCACCGTCTCCGACTTTGTTGATCACATCGACTATGTCGTCAAGCGCATCGGCATCGATCACGCCGGCATCAGCTCCGACTTTGACGGCGGCGGTGGCGTGGAGGGTTGGCGCAGCGCCGCCGAGACGTTCAACGTCACGCTCGAACTCGTGCGCCGCGGATACACCGAGGAGCAGATCGCCAAGATCTGGAGTGGCAATCTGCTCCGCGTGATGGAGCGCGTGGAACAGGTGGCGAAGGGATCGCGCTGATCAGCGCGCTTTGCGTACCTGCGGCACCCCGTCGGTCAGCCAGGCGGGGGCCGGCGCGTCCTTGAGATAGTGATCGAAATACTGTCGCATGCGCACCTGAAAGTCCTTCTGGTTTTCTTTTTTCGCCAGATGATGCGGTTCGCCGGGATACGAGAGCAGAATCACCTCTTTCCCGTTGCGCCGCGCGGCTGAGTACAGCTCAAGCCCTTGCATCCAATCCACCGCACCATCTTCGGTGCCGTGCAGAATCATGAAGGGCACCTTGATGTTCTGCACATTGTGCACGGGTGACTGGCT
>Ga0163144_10021998_pt1 | contig 12655 bp, 12 predicted proteins | sample OliLak19BULKMAT1_FD_123175 | JGI IMG/M metagenome (GOLD analysis project Ga0163144, IMG submission 123175) | Freshwater microbial mat bacterial communities from Lake Vanda, McMurdo Dry Valleys, Antarctica - Oligotrophic Lake LV.19.BULKMAT1 | ecosystem: Environmental > Aquatic > Freshwater >... | reverse complement strand
GAAGAAAATACAGCACGATCAAAATATGGAAAGATACTGACCTTCCGTCACCAACCGATGTCGCATCAGGAAGAACGAAATCTCCATCAGCATTCTGTATGGCAGCCGCACTGAGAGTAGCAGTGTTTTCACTGTAGTAGGCAAAACCAAAATAGGAAATAGCATCTTCGTTCTCCTCGACGAACCCAACAAGCTCAGTATCATCTGCACTGGAAAAGTAGGGCTCTCCACGAGCAGAATCGAAAATTTCGCTATCATCCAGACCCGCGAAAATGGTTTCTGACATGTACTCATAGGTTCCACTCTGGTCATCAGGACCAGCGATCTTGATCTCCACTTCAGGACAGTCAGCACTGATCTCACTCCAGAGATGAGTAGAATCATCACCATCCGAGTTAGCCAATGCATCAGGGCTCCATCCGGAGGCTTCCAACTCTTCCGCGGTATAGCTGGAGAAGATCCAACGGAGCTGATCCACGGTGAGCCCCCCAAGCGACTCAATACAAGCTGCTCCTGCGCCACCTGCTTGTGTCACAACCGACAAACCATCGATGGCAACCTATGAGCGATCGGAAATTGAAACGACGAAGTATTAGTCTTATGGGGCTTTTCTTTGTGTCATCGTTAGATCACAATCATTTTTACTTACGTCGACTTGGATGGCGTGGCGACTCGCACTCCCAGCGACGCAATCGAAAGTGTATCCATCGGTTGTGGCGGCCTCGCTGTCTTTCCACTCGCGAGACATGTTTCCAATGTCAACTTCTGTTCCCCTTTCGGTGTTGTTACACACTCGTCCAGCGCCATCGCTACTTCCACCGGCTTCGACAACCACAGCGACACCTGCGAGAGACAAAGCGTAAAGGTTTTCATGAGACAATTATTCTTCGTTCAACGAAGAAACATATGCAATCAATGTATCGCGATACTTACCAGGGCACAGTTCCATGTAGGACGCGGCCCACAATTCAGCGACAGGAAGGACGGTAGTAGAGCCAGCGATGGAAAAGCTTCCACCATCGGGACCGCACTGGGCGTTGGCCCCGCTCAAGAGCGAAAGCAAAACAAGAGATGTTGCAACAATCTTCATCTTAAAGATCTATTTCAAATCGCTCAACAAGAAGAGGGAGAAGTAGAAATTATGAGAAAAAGTGGCGTGCCAAATGTAAGATATGCCAAACGAAAGATCGCTCTTCGGGATTCACTGAATGATTGGATTCTCGCTCAGCTGGATCGATGGGTGAATAAAAGTGTGGTGTTAGTGCGGTTGGCATCAATGTTTCAGCGGTACTCGTGGGACAATATTTAAAATGATTTAGCCTATCATCTTCCTGGATTCAGGCCTAATAAACTGCTGGAAGGAGTAAGATTCGGTGGATAAACATGTTTGGTCTGTGTACGAGCTTCGATTGTCGCAAATATAGGCATTGTGCAACAAAACTAAAAAGATATTCTTTCGCGACCTCGATCAGATCTTTTGAACGCCGGGCGAAGCCCGAATCTTTTGTGGGACCAAGTTGGTGAATGAATCTTCCAAATTCAAGGCCAAACGGAAAGAAGCTGAGATAAACCAAAATCAAAGAAATCAGCCTAATCAGTGGCTCCCAACACCACCCTCCGTTGCTAGCTAGTAGAGATAGAGATCTTGGCGCCAACTGACTAACTAACTCGTGGTCTTGTTTTGCGAAGGACGGGATTTGTATCCTTTGACCAACTTTTACTTACAACGAGAAGGTCAACAGCGATAGACTTACTCGGGCATTTAGCCTATCCTCGACTCTGTTTAGGTTCGTGGGACCGATGGACTTCCGTTGTTGTCTTCGCTAAGAACGACTGCCATTACTACATGCTACCTCACGATTTTTTCGACCACCAGCCTCCATCTGAGAATCTCGCGAACATTTCATCCAAAGATGGCACCAATCCCGCTCTGGAAGCTCCCGAGATTAGGGACGTGCTGATTGTTTTGCACAACTGCCACTAGACGGGCCTTCACTTCTTTCAGCTTCCTGAATCCAGCATTGTCGCTGCCCATGCTTGCAACGGGGCTTGGCAATTTTAGTCCTACAGCATCGTCTGCGTCCAGTTTAGTGACCAAAGCCAAAACCAGCAAGCAGGCGCCCAATGAACTTTGGCAACGAAGAGAAGCATTGCTGGTCAGCCTCTCTGGATGGTGATGAATTATTGCCGCCTTTGCTGTATGAATGGGTACGGGAAATGGGTTTTGCATCTCTACCACGCATGGCTATTGGGATCGCAAACGGCGCCACCCTAGTGATGGGTTCTAGTCTTTACAAACGACTACGGTTGTAATCCGTTGCCTTGCATGCGAGCCACCACCCCGTAGGCTTTGACAAGGCGGATATTGACCAAGATATCGTCCCAGCTACTTCTTTTGTCGTGTTTCCCAAAAACAAGAAGGCTACTGAGTTTACTCTAAAGCAATTCAAGCTCTTGGGTGGGAAAGAATCGCACAATGATCACGAGAAACGTGTACTAAGAGCAGAAGAGGAGTCAGACCTGCAGACGGAAGAGAGGGAAGACATCTTGAATCCATCTGAGGTCAATCAGCAAAAATCGAAGACCTTCTTTAGCAAAACTCAGCTGCACTCAGTGATCCACATGACTGGACACCGTCATTGTGTCAAGCTCGGTTGCCGGAGTACCACACCCGTTGCCGAAGTTTGTTTCGCTACATTGTAAAATTCCAAAAAAGGAAACAGCGCAAAAATGAAGCAAGGGAAATGAAGTGGGATGCTCAACAGCGGATAAAATACAAAAAAACAGTTTTGTCTCAGAAAAATTGCGGTGGTTGTCGATTCGTGTAGCCATCATCATATGCAGCGTTTGGATCTTTTCACAGCGAAATTAAAACGCCGTCCCTTTCATGTCCCTTGGCACCAGCATGTGCGCTACTCTAGTGTATAGCTAGCTACTAGAGCTACTACTTGCACCCATAACTAGACCTGCGTGCCACACATTAAGGTACTGCCACACGTAGGTGGAAAGTGTGCTACCTTTGTACCCAAAACACTCGATAAGGCGTGTTAATCGATGGCAAAAAACTCAACATCAGGCTATAGTTAAACACTCTCAAGCGAGATAGCTGTTTAGTGAACAACTATTTTATTATAAGATGTTTGTAGTTTATGTTAGTAGTAGACGTCTTCTCCTTGCTAGAGTGTGAAGCTACCCTGCTTAGAGGATGTCAACACAGTTAAGCGGTGAAGAGTCGTTTTTCGATGATTTTCGAGTCTCAGTGGCCGATGCTGTATAATGCACTTAGAGCTGGTAGTGCCAAGCAAAGTGAGCAACGACTGCTCTCTGTAACATGCATAAAGAGAGTGTCTATGTCTTATTTGAACTTTGGGTACTGGCTAGCCTTATCAATTAGGTCTTGTGCATGCATAGTTTTTTCATTATCCGTGATGTCAAAACGTTTGATATCCAAACATTTGATTTGATGGAAGTCACCGGCACGAATCCCAAATCTACGCATTTCTGGCACTAGAGAGCAGGGCAGTATTTGGCCGTTGGAAAATGTGAGGCCGATCAAAACGTTTTTCCTTCAAAAAAAACTTAGTAAATCTAAAACATGCCCTATGCAAATTACCAACAGCTACTTGCTTATCACACAACACCGGACGCAGGCTCGTCATCACTGTTATCTGTGCTATATTCATCTGCGGAGAAGAACTCTAACACGTCAGAGTCGTTATCAAATCCAATGCCATCTAACTGATTAGCCTCTTTTGCGTCATCCGCCGTTTCGAGTTGTTGTTGTGTTTGAGCATTGGCATCAGTCGGCAATTGTGGTGGATCGTTGCCGCAGCAAGTGCACTTCTTGCTTTTGTTTGTCTTGTGGCCCTTCTTGCCACAAAGAGGGCAAAATGCTGGTGCCTGTTTTGTTCTCTTTGTCTTTGGTTGGGGTGCTGGAGCATCAGAGTCGTCGTCACTGTCATAACCTCCATCCATGCCAACACCAGTCTTGTGCTGAGCACCGCGTCGCTTTCTCCTTTCTTTCTTGGCGACCTTTGTATGCTCTTGCAGTTTGTTATGAAATTTCTCACTCCGTCTTGTTTTGGTTTCTTTCTTTTTATCACGGTCGTTTCTCTTGTCGCGTGCCGTACTCACTTGTTGGATGTAATGCCGAACATCATCCGTCATGACGATGTCCAATGTGTCAAAAAGCTGTCGATAACATTCCATGGTTCCCAGCGTGTTGATACAAAGCACAATGCCGATGCGAGTTGCAAGCGATACAGTTGACGCATACACTTTGTTTTTGGGTGCCACCCATGATGTTGTATTGTTGAGTGATTCGTTAACAAGCGTGTCGCATCCATGGGCAATCTCCTTCAGAGCTTCAATTGTAACAAACCGTTCCAAAATTCCCTTCAGATAATCACATAGTTCCTTGTCATCAGTTTTGCATCTGTAGAACTTTTTCTGTGCCTGTCTTTGTTCATTGGTTTGGTCCTTCCGCAAACACCAATCGCCACAGCACTCATGGCAATCAAAATGATGCTCCAACACGGCTTGACCCGCCGACAACATCTCGTCATCCGATTGCTTGCACTTTAGTTGTCGGGCCATGAAAGAATAATAACGTTGCAGCCTCATAGCATCACACTTTGTCATTGTTTTCTTATCACATACATTCTTTCTTGCCAGTGCCCATAGCTGTTTACCAACTAACTTTTTTCTGTGGTTTGGGTCTGCATCAAACAACGGTTGTGGCATGTGACCTGGCACCTCACCGTGATCAGGTCTGACGACGGTCTTGCCTTTCGAGTTAATGATTCGGGGCTGTTTGTCGGTGTTGTTTTTGTCCATCCAAGTCTGATTAGACCACTTGAGCTTTGCTTTGATGGTGCTGTCATCATCAGTAATGATTCTTTCAGTGATGACACAACGATCGTCATAGAGAGAGATGTGCATTTGCAGCACAGCAATTGGTTCCATAGATCCAGACGATCCATCGCAGTTCTTGACACATTCATGGGGAGGCACTTGATCGGTCACTTCGTGCTTCCGGTAAAATGCTTTGCAAAAGCTACAACTCTTGCTGTAGATCTGTTTTGCGACTGGTTTCCGTGTACCTTGAGCAACAAATAGACAGTGCCCGGAGCAGCTATTGTGTTGCTTTCCACACGCCCGCTGCTGCCAAGCCATGTCTGTTGATGCAATAATCTTTGGCCACTTCTCAGGGTTATTTTGTAGGCTGCCGTCCTTCCATTTTGTAAACAAAGCGATCCCATCATCGTCCGTCCTGTTGTTGTAGCACAACTCAACTTCTTTTTCAAGATTGAGTGTCAACACTTGTTGTGTCAATGTCTCCACAACCGGGGCAAGCCGTTCTTGTATGATACCAAACGAACGTTTATTCATTGTTGTCGAGTTTGGCAATCCTAGCAATCCTAGCAATCTTTCAGCTTCTGTACCACCATCACTGCTGGACATGAAAGACAGCACGCACAAAACGTTGATTGCATAGTCTGTGTTTCTTTCTTTCAAAGGACTACCTGCGTCTGGCAACAAAGGCACGTCTGCTGATGCTGGTCTTTCAATGTCAATGTACGAGCAGAACTCGTTTGTGCATTCCACCTTTGTGGCAGTGGCAACACAACAGTTTGGCAATGTTATTTTCAGAGGCGACCCGCATTTTGGGCAGGCTTTGATGTGTCTTGAAAACAAACTTGTTAACCCTTTAACCTCCACAATTACTCTGGTGGGAGGGGGCTTGAATGCTCGCTTGGGTGTCGACATTTCTGCTGACTGTGACATTGTAGAGACGGTTGACATAGTGCTTGCTGTTGTGATTGTCATTGGCGTGGGGTCGTCATTGGGACTCTGGTCATCCTGGATTTCCGGGGGCGCCCGATTTAGGCTACCATTTCCTCTACTGATCCGACGCCCAAGTGGGCTAGTTGTGCCCGAGAAGGACCATCCAGAGGATGAGTCTAGCCGTCTTGCTTCAAGACAAGTCTTTGGCTTCCATTTGCGCTTGGTGGTAGACATGATTTCGAGTTTTTATGTAGCACTTATTTTACTTTGAAGGAAAAACCATTCGCTTCTTCGAGCCAAAAGCGATACTGAGACTCGCCACGCTCGAAATCCTAAGTGTTTAACGGCTGTAACTGTTTTGTGCGCCATTTTCGAAAAAAAGACGCACATTTGTTTACTAAAAGACGCACACTAACATGCTGCGTGTGGCAGCACCTTAAAGCTCAAATTTACTAGTAGCAGTCTCACACTAGCTAGTAGGATCATTTTTTAAGGGTTCTGGTGGGGATCAAACTGCTGGTAGAAGGTTGAGACACAGAGGAAACTGTTTGCTGCCTATCTTTTTTGAAAGGAAGCCAACTGAATGCAATGAAGATTGCATTCAATTGTGGAACAAATGAAAACTGTTTGAGCCACTGATAGCTGGCAAGATTGAGCCAAAATGCATTCGAAAGTTGATGCTGAGTTAATCACAGATAAAAATAAAAAGATTTGGAGGAATTGAAGCTGTTTGATGTGCTAACTGTGTCTGTCATTTGGAGATGTTTCCAAATGATTGAAGGCCATTGATCACTTTGAATCTGAACAACATGCATTTGTGAAGTTTGAGCACCAAGCTGACGAACTCACAGCAGAAAACAAAGTCTCGGCAGCTGTCTTGTTGCAGCTTTGTCACAGTTTGATGAAATGTCAGTGTGTCACTGTGCTGCAGCAACAAGATGAAGTTTGGTGACCGTCACTTCAACAGACTGTGTGCGGTGGACAGAAATTCTCATCTTCAAGTTAAGATGATCCGTCGGGAGTCAAACTGCGATGACACATTACAAAAATGAATCTTTTGCTCACATTCTACATTTTTGTGCATCATTCTTTTGCGCCCCTGACAAAGAAACTGGTCACAAGGTTGTCACAATGAGTCATCACTGCTGTTGTGTTTTTCGTGTCAATCATTGCATCCACACAATTGACAAATGATTTCCCATTTGTTGTTGCCCAACAAGACAACTGTTTTTGAGGTGATCTGAAATTGATGAGGATAATTTAAACCTCAGCACATCTTGAAAATTCCTAGATCCTCTTCCTTCCCAAATTGGCAACATAAAAAATGTGATTGCAAATAAAAATGGTGGACTTGAATTGGGATGACTGTGGATCGTAGTAGATGATAACTCTACTCGTAGTGATAATTCGTTGGGTGATAATTCGTTGGGTGGTAGGCCACGACTAGTAACAGCTCTACTACTAAGTAACGGTAGTGTACGACGTACCGGTGGCAGCTACTACCAGTACCAGTATTGTACGTACTCTCTATCTTCCGAAGAGTGCTGGTACTCCGAGTAGAGAAGAGCCTTACGGATTACCGAATTCTTTGTTCCCGGATAAAGTGACACAAGTGGATCTAACGAACAGTCTTTACTGGTCGAATTACAGGGATAATTACAGATAAACAGACATCACTGGTTTTAATTGCCCGTAAGTACAAATCGTAGTAGGGAGACATGGACGTTCTCCTCGTTTGCGTATACATTTCGTAGTAGTAGTCTACTGAGAACGTGTATTCGGCATGAAGGAAAGGCGGTCATCATCAATTCTGATGGCCAACCAAGACTCCTATCTTATTTTATTTCCCTTGCCGTTTCTTTTCAAGACAAGACATTCCGGGACGTCTACCTACGTGGTATTCGTACTAGCTCTACGGTAATTGGTACTGAGATTCTTTCTACCCGTACATGTAAGTAGTTGTGAGAACATGTAGTGCCGGTACGTAGACTTACGCCCATGCCTGTCGTCTAAAATGTTACTAACATGCACGTCCAAGCATGCAGCGCTAGCTAGCTGTCTGAGCAACAGTGTACTTGCAGTAATACACGCGTGTTATCTTGGTTCGCCGTTTATTTACACCGAAAAAATCTGGCCACCATACATACACGGCATCAGAAACACTTCACCTTCACTTCTTTTTGACGTGGCCCAGGACGACGACACCACTCATCAGTCAAATTCAACAGTAGCTGAATTCTCGATTTCTTACACTATTGAATTGAAAGACCTGCCACTGATTAGCTGTGCTTATTTTCTTCTCCTCTACACCCTTCCACAACTACACTTACCTTCGAAAACAATCATGGCCTACTCGGAATCTTGTCGTCCAAGCAGCCGTTCTTTGGCCACAAAACCTTCCTTTCTCTCAGCTGCCGCTCAAGAGTTGGAAGCACTGCGATGTTGCCCGACCGAACAACACGGACATGCCGCTGTCGCACGTGATGTGGGCATGCACTTTCCACCGGCTTGTCGTGCCTTTTTGCTCTCGCTGGCGGGCAATTCTCACTGTGCCGATTGTGGTTCCCCTCGGCCGGAATGGGCAAGTGTCTCGTATGGAATTTTGCTGTGTGTTCAGTGCTGTGGTCGTCATCGATCGTATGGCGTACAGAACTCTCGAGTTCGATCCATTGACATGGATACGTGGAATCACAGTCAAGTCCTTAGTATGCTCGAAGGTGGCAATGATCAATTGGGCCGGTTCTTTGAACGCCACGAAATGCATCACAACAACGCGGCACAAAGTCGCAACAGTGCCGACATGATGTGCAAACGCTACAAAACCAAAGCCGCTTTATTCTATAGAACCAATTTACAAAAACACGTCGAGCAAGTGGCCGAAGCCGGCGTTTATGAGGGACGAGAAGCGGCACGTCGGTCTGCCTCGAGATCCCGATCTCCTCCCATTGCGTCGCATCATCACCGCGTCACACCACCCCGTACCCAATCGGAACCGCTCCATGCCATGGCCCAGCAGCAACAGCAACAACATTCCATGGAAACGAGGAGACCCATTCAACGACACGGGATTGCCGCAGCACATTGATGGAATTGTGTTTTTTAGTGGTATAGAGGAAGAAGAAGAATAAGTTGGGTTAGAATTACATTCAATATAAAAATTGTTGTCAGCATTAGCACACTTATTTTTCTTGTGGTATGTAAATAGCTTTGTCCTACTGGAACTTAAGAAACTCTTGCACATCCATCGATTCCGTTCTGTTGATGTGCGCCATCGGAATCATCCCGAAGAAGTGGAGGCAAGACTCTAGGGATGAAATATTGTGTGGGGACTGTGGAAATGCGACAGAAATGAATACATGTTGTTTGCTTTTGCCCGACCTCTGCTACTAGGCACATCTTAAAACTATCTGTTTAGCTTCTTTATTTCATAAATGTATACAAGTAAGACACAAGAAACCACGCCTGCTAGTCAATGAAACAATTGAGTCTGCAGTGAGAGAAGGCGGCCTTGCCAACAACACTTCCTCGACACGGTACCGTTCATGCCCTCTAGCTAGAACGGATGGCTCGTAGCAAACGATACGTGTAACGAAGCGTCGTGTATTCACTACATACCAAAAAGATGATTATGTGCTGCTGACTGGTTGTTCGGCACTGGTGTTGCCGCCAAAACTTCGATTGACAAAAGCCTCGAGGGTTTCCAAGGGTTCACCTTCACGTTCGATTTCCTCTCGCAGGAACTCTTCCATTTTGAATTTGAGGGATTTGACATAGTCTTTGGTCCACTTTTTCTCAATATACTCACCCATGGTAACGATGGACTTCTTCTCGTATCCCAACAAGTGCCCGGCCACCAGCAAGGTCGCGGGTCCTTTAAAGGCTTGGACAGGTTTGCCAGTGGCGAGTGTAATGAATTGAGCCATTTCATGAGGATTGCGAAAGTCCGTAATCATGTTCATGACGGCACCATTTTTAAGGGAGTTGGGTTGACAAAAGAGCTTGCAGGCCACACGGGCTCCATCCCGTGCCGACGCGGTGTGCATACGAATACTGGGATGGTAAGGATACGCAATCCATCCATCTTCGGATGGGGCATGATGATTGCCAGGAAGTAGATTGTCGTTGACATGAGCATATCTCAAAATGTGATAGGTAAAGGCATTCTTGGTTTCATCCTGTCGAATGGCGAGATAACCCTCGGTGTGCCTGGCACAATCCCAATGCGGAATTCCATGGTCTTTGTCTTGATCACATTCCACGACGCTCGAGTAGATGATATGCTTTACGCCAACTTTGGCAGCGTAATCAATGATTCGCTCGTACATTTTGGTTTGAGTCATGGCTATCGTGCATTTCAAATACAACGCTTGACATCCTTGATGATTTCAAAAATGGGGAATTCGAATCAGATATAAAAAATTAGAAGAATGGCAAAAAGGTTATTTGGAGGCTCAGCAACAAAACTGTTATTTTTTCACAACATTTTCTGAAACATGCAGTACAGTACATACCTGTCAGATTCTTGCGCAGGGACCTGGAAGACTCATACTTGACATCTACCATGGTCAGAATATCGGGATATTGTTCTTGAAGATCCTTGGCATATACAGAATTGCTGTCTCGTGTGAACCCTCGCACATGCATCAGAGGTTCACCCATTTCTTGACGAAGGGCATTTACTTTTTGGAATCGTTCCACAATCTCGCGCCCTTCTGCTCCCGTGACACAGCAAACGGCCACATGGATATTGTCTCGTCCAGTTTCGACCATTGTTTAGTGTATTGAGAATCAATGATGATATCAAGACTGTACTCGAATACTGATTCGCCTCTTTCAAAAAAGAGAACACGACGGGAAATTAGAAATATTAAATAATCAAGTCAAAGGATTAGCAAGAGCTATTGGCTATTAGCTGATGCTGTTGCTGCCACACTAAAATTAGTGAGAAAGCATGCAAGAAATTCATGCAAGAAATTCATTCTTGTTTACGCTGGCTGCGAAAAAATTAGGAAAATCAAATCGTCGCGGATGGGTGTGAAAGTGTGCGCTCAACTAACATTGAGGAAGTGTGCGCACCATGAGATTCAACCATGTCTCCAGTCGACTCACTCGACTACATAAACTCGAACCTCGTCCTTGAAATAGAACGAACGATCTGAACCGCGCCACAAAGCGTTGTTGTTGGCAACCTTCACAAGAAATGGATCGCATTGATTGATTCATTCAATCCAACTCTTGTACACTGTTACCTTTCATTCCATCATACTGTATACACAATACAAAACAAATCCGCCTTTTGGCAGCCTGAACGAACTTCATCGTACGTCTTTTCTCACAATCTTCATCAGCTGGTACGTTCGTGAAATTGTTGTGTCCGCCTCGCGGTCTTTGTTCCGTTTGCGCTGCGGAACGGTGGAAATTAAATCTCAAAACGCACAATTGAATGTGTATTTCATATTAGTGATCTCTTGCCCGTGGTGCAGATTGCTACAGTTTTCTTCCATTTTACTTCCAGAAAAATCGAGGACGGTAAGCTCGTCGATCATCATTTATGACAGCCGGAGCAATCCATGCGACTGCGTGGTTATCGTGCAACCAGCAACCTTCTCTACTGACTGCATAATTAAATATTGATCCCGCAAAACCCACAGGCACTGGAGCTTTTCCGATTAGAAAATGACTTCAACAAGAACTTTCGACGTCTCGGTCTTGGACCAGGCCCTACAAGATATTGGAAATGCAGATTTCGACTTCTCGGTCGTGGAAGAGGCACTGCAAGGAAATACACCGACTTCTACAACAGCTTTTGACTTTTCGGTCTTGGAAAGCGATGCTGGTGCAGACGCTCATTTTGAATTGGTGAAAAACATTTACAATGCTATTGATTTTCAAGACGAAAACAACCACCTCATTCGTTTGACTTGGGTAACGGGCGAGGATGGACGACTGGTCTTTTGCCTTTCGGAAGCACTCAAACGTCCCTACAACAAGACCAATCACAAATTTTGTGAGTATGCTCTCAAAATTTTGGCAGCACTCCCCGGTATTTATGATGAGGAAGAAAAGCCTGACGCAGTCGCTGCGGCTGCCGTGGTAAACCAAGGAGGCCTCGATATAGCCCTCGGCTTTATGAACAACGAGGATGACAAAGCTCACCCGTGCAATATTTTCACATGCTTGGCGATTATCTATGCGTCACTGTATGCACTCCAAGATACTGACAAGGAACTGTCGGTGCTCGCTGCGGAAAAAGCATTGCCCGCAATTGTCGATCAAATGGAAACCAATGCTTTGGATCTTGAAGACGAAGAAAAAGCCATTGATATCTACATTGCATGCTGCGATATCTTCCATCGAATCTGTTTGGTCGCGAAAGATGTGGATCGTGTAATGTTCCATCGCATGGCGGAAGCCGTCTATGCCGGTTTGTATCATCATCCGCGCGACATCGACCTTCAAGAAACGGGCCGAAAGCTGCTCCGGGATATGCACGGAGACAAGACTGCCCTCAAAATGATTGATCATTTAGAAATGCAGCTTAGCGAAGAGGAGGAGACAGAGTGCAGCTCTCCAGACCTTAGCGAGGAGACGGAGTGCATAAGTACAGCTTTTTAGGAGGCGGCACCCAAGCAGTTGTGTAGAAATGTTTTTTTTTAAGCATTTAGACTGAACTGAAAGCTACTGGTAGACATGCACTCACAGGCTAACTACAACATACCAACTAGCTCTATTGCACTTGTACAACATAGACAACCTTAAAATCTGACACGCTAGGTCGTGATTTTATCCACCTCATGGTTTGTTGGTTTGGTTCTGTTCCAAATCTTTCTTTCTTTTGTCAAATCCTGAGAAAGATCATACAGGGTGG
>Ga0163144_10021997_pt1 | contig 12656 bp, 17 predicted proteins | sample OliLak19BULKMAT1_FD_123175 | JGI IMG/M metagenome (GOLD analysis project Ga0163144, IMG submission 123175) | Freshwater microbial mat bacterial communities from Lake Vanda, McMurdo Dry Valleys, Antarctica - Oligotrophic Lake LV.19.BULKMAT1 | ecosystem: Environmental > Aquatic > Freshwater >... | reverse complement strand
GTTAGCCGCGAGGACGATGGTGCAGCGACGCAATATCAGTTATGCTACTCAAACTCTGGAAGGTACTCGCGCTTGGGATACTTTTATGTCTCTTGTTGCTACTACTCGTAAGTTAGGAATCAGTTTTTTTGACTATGTGCGTGACCGTATTTCTCAACTTGGCAATATTCCTTCTTTGCCCACTATTATTCGTGAGCTTTCTTCTCTTAATTCCTTTGCTTACTCATGGAGTCCTGAATAACTCTTCACCCCTGAATATTGAGGGGATACCTTAATTTCTCCAGTTGGGGTAATTCTTTCATCTCTACATTTTAAACTATTTCCCTGCTTTCCCTTGGGGTAGTCGAGCAATTACCTTTTTAATTAGAATTTAGCTGGCAAGCGAACCAGATTGGTTTGATCATATAATCCAGAAATTTACGTCTTGGCAATGGGGGATATTCTTGGCGATCGCTTCATGGTGATTAGGGATTTTGGTTTGGCAAATTGTAAAATCTGTGAATTATTTAAATTATTACTTTGGAGGCTTAGGTCAAATTAAACATAATCTTTTAGATCACAAACTCAAGAAAGATTTAGTCAAAACCCAGACTCTAGTGCAGCAAGCATGAATTTATATAAAGATTTTCTATGATTGACCTAGGCTTTTGATGGTAGATTAAGGTTATAGACTAAGATAGAGGCTGAAATAATATTTCAAGTCTTAAAACATGACAACAAGCGCATCAACCATAAACGCTCCAATCGATATGCCCAAACGCGGGATGCCTGTGACTATCATTACTGGCTTTTTGGGTAGCGGCAAAACTACCCTGCTAAATCACATATTGACCAACAACCAGGATTTGAAAGTAGCGGTCTTGGTAAATGAATTTGGCGACATTAACATTGACAGTCAATTGATTGTTGCTAGCGATCAAGATATGGTGGAATTGAGCAATGGCTGTATTTGTTGCACAATTAATGAAGGCTTATTGGAAGCAGTGTACAGCATCCTCGAACGCAAAGATCGAATTGATTACTTGGTGGTAGAAACTACGGGAGTTGCCGATCCTCTGCCAGTTGCGCTAACTTTTTTGGGTACTGAGCTGCAACATTTTACCCGTTTAGATTCGATTCTCACCGTGATTGATGCCGAGAATTTCACTCCTGATCACTTTGAGAGTGAAGCAGCCTACAGCCAAATGATCTATGGTGATGTAATTTTGTTGAATAAAACTGATTTGGTTTCTGAAGAGAAATTGGTCGAGCTAGAGGATTACATTCGCACTACTAAGCAAGGTGCACGAATCCTGCGATCGCAACAAGGACAAGTTCCATTACCCCTGATTTTGGATATAAACCTAGCGAATCCTGCACTCAAGTCTGAATCTGAGCATAAGCATGATCACCATTCAGAGCATGATTCAGATCATGATCACAGCACTTGCGCACATGACCATGCCGATGACCATCATGATCACTCAGATCATCTGGCAAATGATGGTTTTGTTTCGATTTCTTTCACTAGCGATCGCCCATTTAACCTCGATAAATTTCAGCATTTCTTAGACAAGCAGCTACCTGTGGACGTGTATCGGGCTAAAGGAATTCTCTGGTTTGCTGGCATTCCCAGTCGCTATGTATTTCAACTAAGTGGCAAGCGTTATGAATTGAAAATGGATGATCGTGGTACACCAATTAATAATCAATTGGTTCTGATCGGCAGAAATCTAAATCAGCCAGAATTGTTAGATCAACTTAATGCGAGTTTAGCTTAATTTTATGAGCGAAACTTTAGAATAAATCTATGCAGACTTTATTGGTTACAGGTGGAGCAGGATTCATTGGTGCAAACTTTGTGCTAATGGCAAGGCAGAAAAAGTGGAAAATTATTAACCTAGACAAACTCACCTATGCTGGAAATCGCTTCAGTCTTGCAAGTCTAGAGCAGGATTCTGATTATCAATTTGTCCAAGGAGATATTGGTAATGGCGAATTAGTGAGTTTTCTTTTACAACAACATCAACCCCAAGCGATTATTAACTTTGCGGCAGAGAGTCATGTAGACCGTTCGATTAGTAACCCTGATCAATTTATTCAAACCAATGTGGTGGGTACTTTTCAGCTACTTGAAGCGGCAAAACGTTACTGGCAGAATTTGAATGCTTCAGAAAGCGAAAATTTTCGCTTTCTCCATGTTTCTACCGATGAGGTTTTTGGCTCACTCAATCCCGCAGATCCTGCCTTCAGCGAAACCACAGCCTATGCGCCCAATAGCCCCTATGCAGCATCCAAGGCAGCAGCAGACCACTTAGTGCGCGCTTACCATCATACCTACGCCCTTCCTACCCTCACTACTAATTGCTCTAACAATTACGGTGCTTATCAATTCCCCGAAAAATTAATTCCTTTGGTGATTCTCAATGCGCTTGAATTTAAGCCAATTCCTGTATATGGGAAGGGCACGAATGTGCGGGATTGGCTCTATGTCACTGATCATTGCGAAGCGATTCTCAAAGTCTTAACTCAAGGGAAAGTGGGCGAAACCTACAATATTGGCGGCAAAAATGAGCAGACTAATATTAGTGTAGTCAAAGAGATTTGCAAATTACTCGATCAGCTTAAACCAGAAACTGGAGGCGATCGCTCAGAGTTGATCACCTATGTACAAGACCGCCCTGGGCATGATTTGCGCTATGCGATTGATTGTACTAAAATCGAACAGGAACTCGGCTGGCAGCCCCAAGAAAGCTTTGAAACTGGCTTGGCTAAAACGGTGAACTGGTATCTAGCAAACCCTAAGTGGGTAAATCTAGTCAGGGCTGGCAGCTATCGCCAGTGGATTGAACAAAATTATGCTCAACGGAAGAAGGCTTAAGCTATGATTGGGTCAAAATTTTCAACCGTAAAGACCCTGAAAAGAATTCCGTTATTATTTGTATGTGTTTGGACCGTGATCGGGCTGTTGCTTACTATTGCCAGCACTTTTTTGCAGCCAAATTTAGTGATTGGATTTAATGCCGAACTTTTGCCGATCGCTACAACTCTACAGGTGGGGGCGGTATTACTCACTGGTTGCTTGGGGGGCAAAAATGCCGGCTTATTCTCACAGCTGCTCTATGTAGGCTTGGGGCTTAGTGGTTTGCCGATCTTTTATAATGGCGGTGGGATGGATTATTTGCAAAAACCAGCGATCGGGTTTCTAATTGGTTTCATTCCTGGTGCTTGGCTCTGTGGTTTCCTGGCTTTCTTAGAGCCTCCTTCGATTCAATGGCTTAGCTTTAGTTGTATTTCGGGCTTAGTTGCGATTCACCTGGTGGGAATATTCACGATTTTGGTATTTAATATCACTCAACTAAATGTGGCAAATCAACTAATTTGGAGTTACTCCTTCAACTTCTTTCCCTATCAACTAGTGGTAATTAGTGGAACGGTTGTTTTTGCGAAGATTTTGCGCTGGATCTTACTCTATTGAGCTAAATCTAGTTCAAGCATTTCATCTTTGAATCTGCGACTGATGCATAATTCTAAGCAGATGATTCTCTATCCAATTTTTCTAATATGCCTAAGCCTGCTTCAATATTACCTCGTGCCGCCATAGCTTTAAATCTAGTGTAGGTATCATATTCTGTCAGAACGATAGTAGAAAGTTCTTCCATCAATTTATTGACGCTTATTCCTCTTGACTGGGCAAGTTTCTTTAATCTTAGATGTTTATCATCAGGTAAGCGAATTGTTAAGGTTGCCATATATTTAGCCCTCGATAATCTGTTCGGGTTTAAGAATAGATAGTTTAGGAAAAATTAAATCACTATTCCTAAAATCTCTTATATTTTTTGTGGCAATAATTTGAGCATTACCAGCGATCGCTAACTCAATTAGGTGGTTATCAGATTCATCTCTCAAGTTAGGTCGCCAAAGGTAGTAAATATCAGTCCATTCACTTACACGCATAAAGGCGTCTAATAAAGTAGAAATCTCTTGCTTGGTTAAAAGACATTTTTCAATAATCTCCTGCCTCAAGATTAACGACTCATATTCTAGAAATAAAGTATTCCCCATAACTGGTTGGTATCCTCCCTGAAGACAGAGTTTAATCAACTTACGACTAGCTCCCGTAGCCCCGATCAAAGCACTAACTAGAACGTTTGTGTCAATTACAATTCTAACTCTCATAGATGAATGATAGCATATACGTATTCATATAAATAAGTAAGAGAAAGATATGCTTACTTTCTATCTAAATTCCTTAGAGAACACTCAAGCGATCGCGTTTGAATTGGCAAGAGTTCTGTTACCAGGATCAATTTTGTGGCTGAGTGGCAATTTGGGCAGTGGCAAAACCACATTTGTGCAGGGATTGGGCAAAGGCTTGGGGATTGAAGGGGAAATTACTAGCCCAACTTTTAGCTTGATTGACGAACATTTGCACGGGAGAATTCCTCTATATCACATTGATCTTTATCGCTTAGAGCCTGAGCAAGTTCAAAGTTTACATTTATTTAGCTATTGGCAAGGTAGTGATTTTCCTTTGGGAATTGTAGCGATTGAGTGGGCAGAGAGAATGAATCACCAACTTCCACCCCATCTCAAAATTTGCCTTTCTCCTTTATTTAATCAATTTAGTGATTTAGCTAGCAAGCAAGAGGAAAGCAGACAAATTCAATTTATCCCCTCGGAAAATGCTGAACATCAATATCAAGCAGCGATCGCTCATTTAGCTAGTAACTTTTCGCATTTCTCGTAAATAACCAGAGCAAGATTTAGCTAGTAGCTTTTCGCATCTCGGTACAGTATGAAGCTACATTAGACAGACCGATCGTCAAGCCTGCACGCACACAAAGGTTAGGGCGGGGAAACCATAGCTTCTCCTCGGAGAATAAAGTTTCATATTCAGTAATTAAGCTCAATATGCCTTCGGTGCTCATAGAATAGCGTCCTACAACAGGCGCTTTTTCGGCATAGCCTTGCTGTCTGAGCAATTTGCCTGTAGCAATATTTTCTGGATCAGCGATCGCTGCCAAAACCGTAGAACCTTGATGCTCGCCTTCATTCTTATCCCAATCCATTGAGCCATTCCAAGTTACTTTTGCGCCACAAAATGCTTGATCTGGGCTAAAGCCTTGTTCTTCACAAAGTTTAACCACTTCTGGATCATTAAATTCTAGGTAGGTAACTTCAATTAAAGACTGCCCACTTTCAGACTTCTTAATAATTAAATGGTGACTTGTGCGTTGAGAATTCCAAATTCCAGCACGATGTTGAAAAAATTCTTTGATATTCATGAATGGCAAAAGTGAATCAATTTAAGCTAGCAGGTGTGACTATGTACAATTAAAAATGTAAGGTTAAAACTCTAAACTACGAGATGATCTAAAACCATTGCGGGGCTGCGCCCTGCGACCCCAACTTATTCTTAGTTTACTTACAATTATTCTACCTAGCTTAACACTTCTGCTTTACTGATCGTTGCCAAGAAACCAGCTAAACCTGAAGCGTTACCAAATTTACGCACAATTAAAATTGAGGAGTGACATTTTAGCGCTAGTTGATCGCTGTAGATGCCTAAAGTCTGACGCTGTTGACCTTCAAGCGTAACTCCTGTGCTTGTTTGACATAATTTCCATGCGAATGTGACTGCGATTGGTGAGAATCCTTAAAGCCAATTTCATGACTAAATCATCATGAATATCACCTCGATAGGGAACCAGTAGTTGATTTAAGCTGAGGCGATCGCTTGATAGTCTCTGACCTGAGTTTTGGAAGTCAGATCAATTTCTATGGCTAAATCTGCAGGTAGATCAATATCCAGATTAATTCTTTTCATGCCGATTACTGCGCGGTAATTGCGAATACCACCAACGACCATCTTGATGCTTGCAAAACTGTTCCAGATAGTAATTGTGTTGACTAGCTAGCAAATATTCCTGAAATGAGGGAATAGAACGATAGTAATCAAATTTTTCGGTGCGATCATAGGATTCGGTGGAGTCTGATAGAACTTCTACGATTAGTAGAGGGTTCACAATCATGGTTTAATTTTCGCCTACATAAATAGGCTTTCCCTCCACTACCATCACATCGGGATAGGTATAAATTGATGGAATTGGAATCCAAAGACGCACATTATTCATATAGATTTCATAATCTTTGCGATTCACCGACTGAGGAAAATAACGACAGAAGTTTAATGCAATTTTGTTGTGTGTGGTTGTGCCACCCGCCATTTCAATAATTTTCCCGTTACGATATTCATGGCGAACTGTCTTTGACTTCTCCTCAAACTCCAAATACTCTGAGGTTGTGAATTGGGATTGAGACTTTTCGATTTGAGCAACCATGGCTGATACCTGCTAATCTAACTGTCATCTTAGCCTAATTTCTGATTAATCAGCAAATGCCCTGAGAGTTGAAGAGAATCACCACAGGTTAGAAAACTTGGTTCTCCTTGCATAATTGGCGAAATGCGGGTATTTACGGCTAGACGATAGAAATGATTGAAACGCGATCGCTCAACATTATCTGGTAAGGTTTCTTTCCTTTTCTGCACAAACAATTTCTGAAAACCTGGATCGGCTTCGCCTGTGAGAGAATCTCTTGTAGGCACTGGGCAACGTTGGCAGGGATTAACCCCAAGCAATTCTACTGCGCCAATTTTGAATGGAATTAAGCGATCGCTTGAACCAAATAACCGATCTTCGCCAAAAGCTGGCATATGCTCAATTTCCAAATTAGTACGAAAACGTCGTCGAATTTCTCCTAAGCTCAAATTAGGGAACCAAGATTTTACCTCTATTAGCGTTGCCGTACTGATTAAAGTAGCCGCAGGTGAAGCAGAATCATCGGGAAAACCGCCCTCAAGATTTTCAACTAAAGACACGACGAAGCCAAAGTAATCGCTAAACCATTGTTCAAGTTGAGCGCGATCGCTACTCAAATCAAATTCTTCTTGCTCAAAATCTCCAGGATCAAATTCATCTTGATGTTCTGGTTCTATTCCCAACCTAATTTTATTTGCAGGTAGATTGTAACTTGCACGAATTTTATGAATTAACGGCGTTCGTTTGCCATTGACCAAATTCTGTTCCTGATCTACCAAAGCCAGATAGCGATCGCCCGCCAAGGCCCCATTTGCCAAAACTTCTACCTGCTCCAAGCGCACACCATCCAGGGACTTGATCGGGAAAACCCAAATTTGACTAAGGCTCGGGGAATTGAGCTTAGTTGGATTGGGCAGATCTAGATTGAGTGGGGGATACAGCGAATTCATAGATGTGCGAATGACTGGGCGAATAAGTTTGCAAAATTGCGCCGAAAATGGGTAAAGTAGATTTTAGCCGATGGCTTTGAGTTTGACTATGCTGGCACCCAACCCGATTACTCCGACCTTGCTCAAATGGCAGCGATCGCAATCTTCACTGCTGACTCGTCAAGTGGAAGTTTTTCAGGCAGCTTTTACTTTTTTGTTTTTGCTCTGGTGGGACAATCTGCGCCAAAATAGCAACTCCCGTATAAGGCAACGGCGGGCTAAATGGTTAGTCAGAACTATTCTGGATTTGGGTCCAACTTTTATCAAGGTGGGACAGTCGATGTCTACTCGGATTGATTTACTGCCGCTCGAATATATTGAAGCTTTAGCCGAATTAACTGATCGCGTGCCGCCCTTCCCTGTGCAAGAAGCGATCGCCGTAATTGAGTCAGAATTGGGCAAGTCGATTTATACTCTCTATCGCGATTTTGACACAAAACCCTTAGCCGCCGCTAGTTTAGGGCAGGTGCATTGCGCTAGGCTTCATAGCGGGGAAGAAGTGGTAGTAAAAATCCAGCGCCCAGGTCTGAAGCAACTATTTGACCTAGATAGTCTAGCAGTGGCAAAGCTAATCAAGGTTTTACAGCGCTTTTGGCAAGCTGCCCGCAGATACGAGTTAGAGGGCATTTATGATGAATTTTTTACAGTGCTATACCAAGAAATTGACTATCTGCATGAGGGCAAAAATGCCGATCGCTTCCGTCAAAATTTTGCTGATTATCCCCGCATTGTAGTGCCCAAGGTCTATTGGGAATATTCCAGCACCAAGGTGTTGACCCTAGAGTATGTGCCTGGGATTAAAGTCGATCAAAAGGAAGCGCTAAAGCAAGCAGGCATTGATCCTAAGCAGATTAATCAAATTGGCATTTGCTGTTATCTCAAACAATTTTTGCAAGATGGGTTTTTCCATGCCGATCCTCATCCTGGAAATTTGGCAGTAACCACCCAAGGTAATTTAGTTTTTTATGACTACGGCATGATGGCAGAAGTCCCAGCTATGAGTCGCGATCAAATGATCAAAAGTTTCTTTGCAATTCTGCGCAAGGATACTGAAGTAGTGGTGGATACCCTGCTGGAAATGGGCTTGATTACCAAAGTGGGCGACATGACCCCAGTTAAGCGAATTATGAAATTTGTCTTAGATAAATTCACCGAAAAGCCTGTAGACATCAGAGCCTTTGAAGAAATGCGCACCGAAATTGTCACTCTATTTGAATCTCAGCCTTTCCGTCTGCCCGCCAAGATGACCTATGTGTTGAAATCCCTTACCACCCTAGATGGCATTGCTCGCATTCTTGATCCTGAATATAACCTCACGGTTGCGGCTCAGCCTTTTGTGCGCAGTATCGCTACTCAGGGCGGGGGCAATCTTTTAGCCAGCCTAGCAAATCAAGCTAAAGATCTGTTCCGCGATCGCTTCAATCAACCTAGCCCCACCATGCAATTACTCAGGCGTTTAGAAGAACGTTTAGAAAGGGGAGAGCTACAAGTTCAAGTTAAATCCTTGGAAAGCGATCGCACCTTGCGCAGACTGGATTTGGGCATAAAAGTACTGGTCTATGCTTGTTTGATGGGTTTTAGCTTGGTAGCAGCAGCAATTTTATTAGTAGGCAGTCTGTCTCACCCTAGTTTGACGGGTTGGGCGATCGCCGCTTTGATCATTTCTGCCCTGACATTTCTCGGTTTTCTGAATGCTCTTTTTGCCTGGACATTGCGCCAAAAGCTCGATCAACTTGCCCAGAAATAGCCTAAAAATATAAAAATAATTAAGTTTATGCCTTCTTATGGAAGAATCTGCTGCCCTAACTCGCCTGATCATTTTGGCGATCGCGGCTGGAGTCTCTGCCCAAACCTTAGCAAACTTGCTAAAAGTGCCGAGCATAGTTTTCTTGCTGATTTTTGGTGTGGCAATGGGAGGCAATGGCTTAGGGCTAATTCGTCCACAAATTTTAGATCATGGCTTAGAGGTAATTGTTTCCATTTGTGTAGCCTTAATCCTGTTTGAAGGCGGACTGAGCTTAGAACTAAAGGCATTGGGGCGAGTATCAGCTAGTATCAGAAATTTGGTGACCTTGGGAACCGTAATCACCCTCATCGGCGGTGGTATTGCTGCCCATTATTTAAGTGAATTTCCCTGGGCGATTGCTTTCCTCTACGCATCCCTAGTGGTGGTAACTGGTCCAACCGTAATCAATTCGCTACTCAAAAATATGGACTTAGATCGGCGTTTAGCCACTGTATTAGAGGGGGAAGGGGTATTAATCGATGCGATCGGCGCAGTGCTGGCGGTAGTGGTTTTAGGAATTGTAATTAAAGGAAATGACACCACGGCTTTAGCGATCGCCCAAGGACTCTCTGTAAGGTTGGGAGTAGGTGCAATAGTAGGTTTAGGCGGCGGCTGGCTGTTAGCCCAATTTCTAAAAAGAGCGCAGTTCTTAGCGGATGATCTAAAAAGTTCAGTAGTATTAGCAACGGTTTTGGGATTATATGAGCTTTCGCAATCGTTAGAAAGTGAATCTGGGCTAATGACAGCGGTGCTATGCGGCATGATCGTGCGATCGGCAGAATTACCAGATCAACGTTTATTGCTGCAATTCAAAAGCCAACTGACTTTATTAATGGTTTCCATTTTGTTCATTTTGCTCTCTGCTAGTCTTTCTATTCCCAGTGTGATTGCTCTAGGTTGGGGCGGAATCTATACTGTTCTAGCAATGATGTTAATTGTGCGTCCTCTGAATGTATTTATTTGCACCTGGAATAGCTCTTTCAATTGGCGACAAAAACTTTTTCTCTCTTGGTGTGCTCCCAGGGGGATTGTGGCAGCTTCGGTAGCTTCGCTCTTTGCAGTCATATTGAGAGAAGGGGGGATAAATGGCGGAGAAGCGATTAAAGCGTTGGTATTTTTGACTATTTGTCTCACGGTTTTTTTGCAAGGGTTGACAGCTAAATGGGTAGCACAAATTTTGGGGCTAACTGGGACAACAGCGATCAAGATTGTGATTGTCGGTTGTAATCCTTTGGGCATCACATTGGCAAAATATTATCAAGCTAGAGGAGAGAAAGTGGCTCTATTAGATCCTAGTACTGAAGCCTGTGACCAAGCGATCGCCCAAGAGATTCCAGCTTTTGTCTCTAATGGTTTGGATTTGAAAATCATTGCCGAAGCAGGTTTAGACTCAATGGCAACTTTGATTGCACTCTCCACTAATCTCGACTTGAATTTGATAATTGCTCAACGAGTAGTAGCAGAATTTCACTCTGTCAAAGTCTATGCAGTCTATAATGCAAAAGAGATAGAAATGCCCAATAATCAAGTACAGCCAGCATTTAGTAATCAAGTAGCGATTAAAACTTGGAACAACTATCTCACAGAGGAAGAAGCCAAACTCACGGATATTACTTTAGAAACAGATTTAGCCTTAACTAATTTTCAATTTTTTCAAACCACTGGGCAATTATTACCACTTCTATTTGAACGAGATTTGCAATTACAAATATTTTCGCCTAATACTATTCTCGAAAAAGGCGATCGCTTAGTCTACCTAGGATTAGCTGAAGCAATAATTACGCAAACAGAAAGAGAATTAAGCTAAAATCACAAATAAATTCAATCTTTAAATTTGATCCCCGTCACCTACCACCCATGACCTATCACCTGCAAATCCCTACTATTGCCTGCGTTGGCTGTATTTCTACCATTAGCTTAGCGATCGCTACCCTAGACCCTGAAGCCAAAATAGAAGGTGATCCTGTTACCAGGACAATCTCCTTAAAATCTTCTCTACCTGAAGCTAAAATCCGTGAGGCAATCACTAAGTTGGGACATACAGTGGGAGATCAGCATGAGTAAGTCTGCTTTAGTTCCTGAGTTAATTACCGAGATTATCACCGCAAAACTTGAAGCCATATTGGTAGAAATCCAAGACCAAAGCGATCGCCACAAGAATCATTCAGGCAGGAAACAAGCACCTGTAGATAGTGGACATTATGATCTTCTAGTGGTTTCGCCTAAGTTTGAGAATCTATCCTTAATTCAATGCCATCGTTTAATCTATGGCGCTTTGGCTGAGCAAATGGAAACGAAAATCCATGCCCTCTCAATCCGTGCCTATAGCCCCAAGCAGTGGGAAGAATTGAATCATGCCTGCTAAAGATATGATATTTGAGCCTGAAGTATTGGAGATTTGGAAATGGATAGAATAGAGCAGCCCCTATTTACAATGTTTTGCTCTATTCCTTCACACTCTATTGCTTTACACTCTATTGCTTTACAGTTGTTGCTGCACGATCCCAAGCATCGCGAATAGCAGGTCTAGCTTTTTCCCAGTTCAAACTAGAGTCGCTCGGAATGCTCTCATAGTCACGTCTTAGGGTATCCTCAATATCCTCATATCCTGTCCCAGTATGACCGTAGCGATCATAACTTTCATAGCCCATTTGATAGGCAGGCTGATAATCATCGTATTTTAAGTTTGGATCAACATAGGATCGAGATGAAAAATTTTCTCGCCAGTGATTGTCTTCAAAAGTCGGATTGATCCTCTCGGCTGTTCCTTTACCTGCTAAGCCGCCGATTACCGAACCAATTACTGCACCGACTACTGCGCCTACAGGTCCACCAACAGCTGCACCTACTGCGGTTGCGACCGTACCAGCACTTGCCGCACCAACGCCAGTACCTAGGGGATGAGAGCCTGGCTCGCCAGAAATGGGATCACGATTTGCATCATGCTGATCATGCTCAATATTTAATCTATCGCTATTCATAACAATTTCCTTTTAATTATTTTTGATTAATTAATTACTTAGCTAATTTATGAGTTGATTAATTAAATTAAATTAAGATTGTGTGAGTAAACTGATCGGAAAACCAGAAATTTCTTATGACAGATCTTGATATATATCAAAATCAATCTTGAATGAATTCCTCTACTTAAATATTAAATATCAAGATAATTGGGTATTCCCGCAACTTAAAAGATAAATATAAGCATGGTTTTCCGATCAAGCTAGATAGATTCGACTAAGTTGACGATAGTTTGATTGGCGAGAATTTAGCATCTTTCTAAAGACAGATTAGCTAATAGCAAATAGGATCCAAAGCTAAAATTATTAGCCTGCGTAAAGATAATCCACAGTTTAAGAAGCTGGTAGATGATACTTTGATTTGCCTGATCCGAACTGGCACAATTGAGAGAATCTACCACAAGTGGTTTACTCAGACTATTCCACCCGATAATATCAATATGAATCTACCAATCAGTCCTAGTCTCAAGGATGCCTTTAAAACGCCGACGGACAAAGAAATCTAGAGTTAAACCGCACTGATACCGATCTCAAAGCGTAAATGTGACACCTAGAGATC
>Ga0163144_10021996_pt1 | contig 12656 bp, 15 predicted proteins | sample OliLak19BULKMAT1_FD_123175 | JGI IMG/M metagenome (GOLD analysis project Ga0163144, IMG submission 123175) | Freshwater microbial mat bacterial communities from Lake Vanda, McMurdo Dry Valleys, Antarctica - Oligotrophic Lake LV.19.BULKMAT1 | ecosystem: Environmental > Aquatic > Freshwater >... | reverse complement strand
GAGCGGTTCCGTCGCGATACACCAGGACCATGGCTCCGGCCTGGTTATAAAACGGGGCGGTAAAGGAGATGCCGAACTTCACCGGCGTCATCGCAAGGCCGCGCTTCTGATGCGCGCTGCGCGCGTTGAAGGCCGAGACGCCCTCGCGCCGGCGATCGAACTCGCTGCTGCTCTTCACGGTGTTCCAGATGAGCGCGAGGCGCTCGGCGTCACGCACCGGCTCGCCGTAGTGGGTCTCGTCGCCGTCCTTGTAGAAATTTCGTTCGCGGACGACATGCGCAGGCACACCCAGTCGCTGCGCCGCCTGGGCCAGGATCTCTTCGATCACGAGCATCCCCTGAGGCCCGCCGAACCCGCGAAACGCGGTCTGCGACGTCTTATGCGTGCGGCAGACGCGGCCCGTCGCGTCCACGGCCCGCAGCTTGTACGCATTGTCTATGTGAAACATCGAGCGCCACATGATCGGCTCGGACAGATCGAGGCTCCAGCCGCCATCCGAGAACAGCTGAATCCGGACCCCGTTGAGCGTTCCGTCGTTCTCGAACCCGGCGGTATACCTGGCGAGATAGGGGTGACGCTTGCCGGTGAGCGCGATGTCCAGCTCCCGCGTCAGCCTGACGCGCACCGGTCGCTGCGTCTTCCAGGCGCCGAGCGCGGCGATGGCGGCGTACGGGTTCGCCTGCACCTCTTTTCCGCCAAACGCTCCACCCATCCGCAGGCACTCCACGATCACCTGGTTCCGAGGCACGCCCAGCACGCGCGCGACGATCTCCTGCATTCCTGACGGGTGCTGTGTCGAAGAATGGATCGACATGAAGCCCGACTCATCGATCCACGCCAGCGACGCCTGCGTCTCGAGATAGAAGTGCTCCTGGCCGCCAATCTTCAGCTCGCCTTCGATCCGGACCGGACTCGACTCGATCGCCGATGTGTCGCCGTCGGCGATCCGGACGGGCTCGTTCAGAAAACTGCCCGCCTCGAGGGCCTGCTCGATCGTGAGAATGGCCGGCAGCGGCTCGAACCGGGCCGTCACCTTTTCCGCGCCGAGCCTGGCGGCCTCGAGCGTCTCGCCAAGGACCCACGCGATGGGCTGGTGATAGAACATGACCTCGGCCGGAAACAACGGTTCATCGTGGCGGTTCGCGCCGGTGTCCCCTTCGCCTGGAACGTCATCCTGGGTGAGTACCGTCACCACGCCGGCCACGGCGAGGGCAGGCGCGGCGTCGATCTGCGTCACGTCCGCGTGCGCATGCGGCGCCAGCACCGGCCATGCGTGCAGGAGACCGGAGAGCCGCCCGCACAAATCGTCCACATAGCGTGCGGCGCCGGTCACGTGACCACGCGCGCTCTCGTGCGGGACGGGCGTGCCGGCAATGCTCACGCCCGGAGCTCCCATAGAAATTTCTCTACCAGCCCCTTCGATAGTTCCAGGCGGTATTCCTTCGACCCGCGGTGATCGTCCACCGGATGGAGCGTTCGCTCGAGGATCTGCTGGACGCGCTCGACCGCCGCCTCGTTCCACGGCTGCCCGGCGATGGCGTTTTCGGCTTCGATGAGTCTGATCGGTGTGGCTGCGACGCCGCCAAACGCGAAACGGGACCGCTCGACGATGCCCCCGCCGTCCAGGTCGAGCGCCATAGCCGCCGCCACCGTGCTGATGTCGTCGATCGGACGTTTGGCGACTTTGTAGAAACGTACGATCTGCGGCAGCGGCTTCGGGACCTCGACTGAGACCAGCATCTCGTCGGCCGACATGACGCTCTTGCGATAGGCCGTGAAGAACGAGGCCAGTGGAACGCGTCTCCGCGCTTCAGCGCCGGCGATATGCACGATGGCGTCGAGCGCCAGCAGGAGCGGCGCTGCATCCCCAACCGGCGACGCCGTCGCAAGGTTCCCTCCGAGTGTGGCGCGATTGCGGATAAGCGGCGACGCGAACAGCTCGAGCCACTGGTGGAACACGGCCGGCGCATCGCGCCACCGCCTGCCAATCTCGTTCAACGGTATCGACGCGCCAATATTGATCGACTGGGCGCTGTTCGAAAACTGATGGAGCTCGTCAATGGCTTCGACGCTGATCAGGTGGGGCCATCGGCGCCGGAGCAAATTCGATTCGACGCCAAGGTCGGTGGCTCCGGCGACCAGGCTGGCGCCGGGATTCTCCCGAAGGCGTCGCAGGCATTCTTCGACGGTACGCGGCCGGGAGAAGCCGCTAATCTCGAAAGGCTTCAGCTCGGGCGGCGGCTGCTCCAGTCGCGCGCGAAACTCATCTCTTGGCGCCGGACCGAGCGACTGCGCCGCGTCGCGGATCGGACGGTAGCCGGTGCAGCGGCACAGGTTTCCCGCCAGCGCCTTCGTCTCGCACGGACCCGTCCGATCGGGACGATACTGCTCCGCGAACAGGCTGACGACGAAGCCGGGCGTGCAGTAGCCGCACTGGGATCCTCCTGCGGCCGCCATGGCAACCTGTGCATCGCAGAGCTCCCCCTCAACGGCGAGCGATTCGACGGTGTAGATCTCGCGGCCGGCAGCGAGCGGGAGGAACATGAGGCAACTGTTCACGACGCGAAATGCGCTGCGGCCCGCGGCCTCGTCGCGTTCCACGAACGCCACCGCACACGCACCGCACTCCCCTTCGGCGCATCCTTCCTTCGCTCCCGTCAGGCCGCGCGCGCGCACGAAATCGAGCAGCGTTGTCTGCGCTGCGGGATTGTTGACCGTGACGGCCTCACCGTTGAGCAGGAACTCGATGCAGCTCACGCCTCTAGCATAATGCCCGAAGGGGTGAGGGGTGAGGGGTGTTGTTAGCGCGAGGCGAGGACGCGAGGGGCGGCGTTGATGGCGTGGCCGTTCACCATTTGATAGTCGTAGGTCATGGCAAAAGTTGACACCCCTGCGATGCGGACGTCCGCAGTGGAGTCGATCGAGATCGGCATCATCGCGCCGGCCACGGGCGCGTACGTGCGCGAAACATTGACCCACTTCACCCAGAAGGATGGCGATTTTGAAAGGCGGCCTTCGACGCGGACCAGGTCACCGGAGGCAGCCGTCAGGAGCGCCTCACCGTTGACGAGCCGCGAGTCGTTTCGGCGGGGGTTGAGAAGCATCTTCAACATCCCGCTTCCCGTGCGACCACCAAAGTTGAAATCGTAGTTCTCGCGAGACAGATTGCCCTTGCGCCACTCAGCGTGGGTGGAGTTGTCTTTTTCCGCTTCGAGCACGGACTTCAAGACCCGTCGTTGAATCCGCTCGGATCCGCCCTGCGCCACGATCGTGTAACGAAACCCCGAGGCAGGATCGTACTCAGTGACCGCCTCCATCCACGCAGACTCCCTGAGCTTTTCACTCGAGGCGTCCATCCGGCGCCGCGCCTGGTACGCCACGGGCGGCTTTTCAATCTGGGAGAGGAACCGCTCGACCGCGACGAACTCAGACGGCGACGCCGGCCCGGCAGGCGCTGGCGCCCCCGCCAAGCCATGGACCGAAAGGCCCATCAGGCACCCTAGAGAGAGGAGAATCGCCTTGCTTCGTTGCATCCTACCTACTACAGAGCAAGGGGTGTGCCCTTTGGAGGGGAGAGAGCAAAGGGGTGAGGGGTGAGGGACGAGGACGAGGAGGAAAATCTGTATCGGGCTACGACGAAATGACTTGAGTTAATGCAGGCGGCCCACCGGGCCGAGGTCCAGGTTCAGATCTTTGGGGTCGAGTTTGAACCGTTTCGCTATTAAAACCACGGTCTGCTCGAGCTTCATCAGCGCAATACCGACGTTCTCGATCTCCTCCGGCGTGAGCGTCTTTTCCTCGAGCCGCCTGATGGCCTGCCGCTCCATGAGCTTGCGGATGAACTCGATGAGGCTGAGAACGAGCTGGACGACGGAACGCTGGACGTCTTCGGGGTCTGGATTCCAGCGAAAGGCTGGAGCGGACTGGGTGCCAGGGGTGCGTTTGGTGCGACGGGTGCTGGCGGTGCGCTGGGCTCGCCGCGCCGGAGCTCTTTTAGCTGGACGCTTGCCAAGGCGGGGCTTCTCCCGCCGCTTCTTCTTCACGCGCTCGTTCGCTTCTTGGCCGCAGCCTGCGCGCCGGCGCCAATCACCTTCTTGATCTCCTTGATCAGGTCGTGGGGCAGGCACGGCTTCGTAATGACCAGGTCGCACCCGGCGCTCTTGGCGCTCTCAGAATGCCCGGCCATGGCGTGCCCCGTCAGTGCCACCACAGGAATGTCCCTCGTGGTGGAGTCCGCCTTCAGACGCCGCGTCGCCTCCCAGCCGTCCACAACCGGCATCGAGAGATCCATCAGAATGAGATCGGGCTTCAGGCGCTTGGCCTTGTCGATCGCTTCGACGCCATTCTGGGCCTCGGCAACCCTGAACCCGCAGAACTTCAGGTATTCGCCGTACATTTCCCGGGCGTCGGCGAAATCGTCGACGACCAGCACGAGCGGTTCGTTCTTGTTTTTTGTGACCATCGCCTCTTTCGCTACGTTACTTTTTCAAGGTGGTTGGCAGCGTCACTGTAAAGGTCGAACCATGCCCCAGCCGGCTCTCCAGCTTCAACGTCCCCCTCAGCATCGTCGTCAGCCGACGGCAAATCGATAAACCAAGACCCGTGCCACCGTAGGCCCGGCGAGGCGTGCTGTCGACCTGTCGAAAGTCTTCGAAGATCTTTATCTGGTCGGCCTTCGGGATCCCGATCCCGGTATCGGCGACGGTGATCATGACGGTGCTCTTGCCCTGCAGCTGACCCTTGATGGTGATGTTTCCCTTCGGGGTGAACTTCAAGGCGTTGCTCAGCAGGTTGACGAGAATCTGCTTCACCTTCTGGCGGTCGGTGCGCATGATCGGAACATCCCCGAGCCTGCAGATGACCTCGAGCCGGGACTTGGCAACGATGGGCTCGAGTTCCGTCGTGACCTCCCGAACCAGGTCAGCCAGGTTGAATGCCACCACCTGGATGGGCATGCGCCCGGCCTCGATCCTCGTGATGTCGAGAATCTCGTTGATCAAGGTCAGCAGGTGCCGTGCGTTGGCGTCGATGCGCGAGAGATTCCGGCGTTGCGGCGCCAACAGCTCTCCCGAGACGCCCTGCAGCGTCATCGCGGCGTAACCCAGAATGGCATTCAGCGGAGTGCGCAACTCGTGGGACATGTTGGCGAGGAATTGAGACTTCGCCGCAGACGCCTGTTCCAGCTCGAGCGCCTGGCGCCGCAGGAGCTCGTTTTGATTCGCGAGCTCTGCCGTCGCCGCACGGACCCTTCCTTCCAATTCCTCCGACGCGGTCTTCAACTGTTCGTAGAGCTGCGTTCGCTCGATCGCCTCGGTCCGGTCGTGCAGAATCGTGACGATGGCGGTCAGCTCGCCGATGTCCGACAGCATTTTCGCGGCAAGGGCTTCGACCGGGACCTGCCTGCCGGTGCTCGGATCCATCAGCGCGATCTCGCCGCGCCGCGTGATCTCCCATCCTGTGGAGAGCAGGCCCGACACGAACGACGTGAAGTGCGCGTCGTTGGCGCGCACGATCCTCTGCGCGTCCTCGCCCGATCCCGCCGCCGTCGTGAACAGCCGCTCGGCGGGGTTGTTCATCAGGGAGATTTCGCCTTCCTGATCGGTCACGATGATGGGATCGGCCACCGAGTCGATGAGCAGATTCAACCGATCGCGCTCGGCGCGAATCTCGCCTTCGGCCGCGCGCAGTCTCGCGAAGTTCTCGTCGATCTGGCGCGTCGCCTGGCGAAGGTCGGTGATGTTGCGGAGGATCGACACGACGCCGGTCCCCTCGCGGGGATCGCTGACCGCCGTGCTGAGCAGCTCGAACAGGAGGTCCGACCCCTCAGTCGGATCGACGAGGAGCAGTTCCCGGCGTCCCGCTTCGCCTTCACCGAGCGCGGCGCGCGACAGCGCGGCTGAGAAGAACATGTTGTTCAGCTGCACGGCGCGCCGGCGCCCCTCGCTGACATCGTCCGGCGCCGTGAACAGCATTTCCGCGCGCGCGTTCGCGATGATGGGCTGTCCTTCCATGTTGGTGAACAGGATGGGGTCGGTCGCGGCGTTGATGATACTGAAGAGCAGCGCGTGCTCGCGGCGGAGCCGCTGATCGTCATCCTCGAATCCCGCCACCGGCAGCGCGACACGCGTGAGGCAGCGGCCGAGCGCGTCGGCGACCCACTTCACGCTGGCGGGCGCCGCATCGATGGGCGGGCTGATGAGCAGCAGGCCGAGCGCGGGTTCCTCCCCACCACCTCCCACCTTCACCGACGTGAAAGGGCCGTCCCCGAACATAGGGAGGCGCGCGTCTCGGGCGCTGTGAAACGAGATGGAGCTGCCGTTGGTCAGCGCGATGACGAGGGGATGGCCTGCTTCGTCGAGGGGAATCGAGAGCTTCTTGTATTGGCGCGGGGAGACGCCGGCGCCGGCGATGCCGCCCAGGGCGCCGCGCACGTGATCGGGGGCGGCAAAGATTGAGCGTTCCGCACCCGAGTGAGCCACGAGCCATTCGGCCGCGCGCTGAGCGGCAGCCGCGGCATCCGGGCAACGCTGCAGGTCCTCGAGCAGGGCCAGCTTCGCTTCGGCTGACACTGCCGCTCGGGCCGCCACCGCCACGGACTCACGAGCCATCGCCATCTGTCACTATGCGCGCGGGGCACGACGCCGTGCGACAGGCTTGCGTGCAGCCGGCTGCCGGGAAAACGAGGCGGCCTTCAATTCGGCACGCAGGGACTCGTTCTCTGCCACGAGATCGTCGTAGGGTCGCGACTCGAGCGCGGGCCGCGCGACGGGCACGGACTGGCCGACCGCTTCGGAGTACTTCAAGTACGTGTCAATCGACGCGACAACGATGCGCGCCTCGACCGTGATCAGGTCGATACCGACCAGGGAGACTCGCACCCAGGCATCGATGACGATGCCCTTGTCGAGAACTCGATCGAGAACGTCGATAAGACTTGATCCACCTGCGGCGCGTTCAATGGCCATCTAGATGCCTCCGGAGCGACGGGACAGACCCTTCTGACCCGTTTCTTGTTTTAACGGCGATCCAGCCGCTTGGCGCGCAGCCGGGGAGCGCGCTGCGCGGTGCCAGGCGTCGCCTCCAGTTGCCGCTCGAGCCGGCGAATCTGTTCCTTGAGCTTCTCGTTCTCGGCGGTCAGCTCATCGCTGCCCATCGAGAGGTGCCGGTCGTGCTTCCACCAGTCAAGGCCGATCTGCTCTGCCTTGTCGATGGAACAGACCATCAGGCGGATGCGAATCGTGAGCAGCTCGACTTCGGCAATCGACACCTTGATGTCGCCGGCAATCACCAGCCCTTTATCGAGGATGCGATCGAGAACATCGACGAGCCCGCTCGAACGGGAGTGGCCGACTTGTATGGAATCGTTAGGCATAGTGAGTCAGTTAGGAATATCGAGTATATCCCGGTGCAACTCTTGCGACCATACCCTCAGGAGGCCTATGAAAAGGCCGGCGCAACCGGAAGAGGTCGCGCCGGCGTTCGTCTTCTACGCAGAACCCAGAACCTTAGAACCTAGAACCCCTCAGGCCTCGGGCACCGGCGGCTTGAATGCCGTCGGCACGGGGGGGGCAGGCGCCGTCGCAAGCTTCGGCGCACGCTCCTGCGTCTCGATCAGGTTGTACTTCTTCAGCTTGTTGTACAGCGTCGGCCGATAGACGCCGAGAATACTGGCCGCCTTGCGCTTGTTGCCGCGCGTGCGTTCGAGCGTCTGCAGAATCGCCAGTTTCTCGATTTCCTCGAGCGTGTGATGCGGCGGAATCACGAAGCCGGTCTGGTTCGGCAGCCGCTCCGCGTCGCGGATTACCGGCGGCAGATCGTCCAGCGTGATGTCCGTTCCCTCGGCGACGATAACCGCGCGCTCGACCACATGCTCGAGCTCACGCACGTTGCCGGGCCACCGATAGCGCAGAAGCGCCTTGGACGCTTCGGGCTTGATCGTCCGGATGTTGCGCTGGTGCTGTCCCGAGAAGCGATCGAGGAAGAACTCCGCGAGCAGCAGAATGTCCTCCGTGCGATCGCGCAGCGCCGGAATCGCCAGCGTCACGGTGTTGATGCGGAAGTACAGGTCCTCGCGCAGCTTGCCCTCGCCGAGCGCCGCATCCAGGTTGACGTTGGTCGCGCAGATCAGCCGGAAATTCGGCTGGATCACGCGGCTCCCGCCCACTGGACGGAACTCGCGGTCCTGCAGCACGCGAAGCAGCTTCACCTGCAGACTGGCCGGCATCTCGCCGATTTCGTCCAGCAGCAGAGAGCCCCCATCGGCCAGTTCCATCAGACCGGTCTTGTCGGACACCGCGCCGGTGAAGGCACCGCGCTTGTGCCCGAACAGCTCGGATTCGATCAACTCGCTTGGCAGCGCCGCGCAGTTGATCTTGATGAACGGGCCTTTCTTCCGCTTACTGTGCTCGTGGATGGCGCTGGCGACGAGCTCCTTGCCAGTGCCGTTCTCGCCGTGGATCAACACGCTGGCGTCGGTCGGCGCCACCGATTTGATCAGATGGAAGAGCTGACGCATCTTGTCGCTGCGCGCGACGATGCTGGCGAAGCTCGTGTGATCGCGCAGTTCTTCTTTCAACCGCTTGTTCTCGGCCGAGAGCTGGAGCTTCTCGGTCGCCTTGTCCAGCATGACCAGCAGGACGTCGGCATCGACCGGCTTCTCGATGAAGCTGAAAGCGCCGCACTTCATCGCTTCCACCGCCTTCGGCACGCTGCCGTAACCCGTGACCATGATCACCTGCGTTTCGGGACTGACTTCCTTGAAGTCCTTCAGCAGGGCAATCCCGTCGGCGTCGGGCAGCATCAAGTCCATCAGGACCACTTCGGGATGCCACGACTTGAGAATCTCGCGGGCCTGGGCGGCGTCAGATGCGGTTCTGGCCAGATCTCCCCTGGGTTCGACCAGCAGCTTCAGAAAATCAGCGGTGTCCCGGTCATCGTCGATGATTAATACACGGGTCGCCATTTGTTCACTCTCCCCAAGATTATGTAGTGTTTAAATACATTCTGTGTGGAATATATGCCTACTCATACATCAATCAAAGCAGTCTGTGGCAATTATGCAGACGCCATGCCGTTTTTATCTGAACACTGATAGGGAGGAGAGATGAGGGGTAAGGGGTAAGGGGTAAGTTGCCCCTTGCCCCTTTCGAAAGTATAGCTAGACCCCGCCGCTGGGCCGCGTCGAGGCGAAGTCGGCGACGCCCTGACGATTCTGACCAGTGAGCTCGGTCGGGCTGCCGTTGCCGCCGGTACCTGCGGCTGACTGCCGCGCGGTATCAAACGCCTCCCGGCCGCGCTCGACGGCCTGACGGCCTTTTTCAACCGCGGTGTTGACCTGCTCGGTTGCCTGGCCGTACGCGTCGTAGGCTTTGCGCCGGATGTCGCCCGTTGAATCGTAAAGTGTCTGGCGAATCTCGGAGCCAGTCTTCGGCGCGAACATCAACCCGATCGCGGCGCCGAGCGCCGTCCCGCACAGCAGCCCGAGAATAAAACCGCCACCGCCTGATTCTTCTTCGTAATGTGGTTCGTACATTGCTGGCTCCTCCTAAAATATGACGAAATAGTTCCAGGGTCTCTACTTCAAGGTGTGTGCCACCCCGTACGCCCACGTTTCCGCACACCCCTCAGTCAAAACGGTCAAATTCCAGACACGCCCCTGCCGCGTCTGTCCACCAGCGGACCGGAGCTTGCTACATCTACAGCGTGGGGATGAGCAAACTGCCTCTCGTGATGGCGACCGGCGCGCTCGCGGCCGCGCTCGCGTGCGGTGCCGACACGGCCTCACCGGAGCTTCAGGCGCCCCAAACGGCACGCGTCGAGCGGGTGAACCGGATCGAGCCGCCGCACGTAGAACGGGTCGCGATAATGCCGGAGAGTCCGTCCGACCGGATGATCCGCCGCCATCTCAATCTCGCCATCGAAAGGGATCCCGGCCTGAAGGATCGCGGCATCAGCTTCATCGTGAGCAACGGCGACGTCAGCGTCACGGGCCTCGTCCGCAACGAGAACGAGCGCAAGCGCATCAACGGGCTCGCCATGGCCCTTCCCGAGGTCAAGAGCGTCGCCAACGGCCTGCGAGTTTCACCCTGAGCAACCGGGCCTGCGACAGATAGAAGACTTCGATGACGAAATGGGCGCGAGGGCCCCTTTTTCAATGATGCGGTTCGTTCGTCCACTCCTTGTCTTTCTGCTGGCCGAACGGGATGGCCTCTGACACCGCGGCAAACGAACGACGGCCTTCGTCGACCGCCTCTCTCGCTTTAGCCGCCGCGCCCCGAAGGCGCTGCATATCGCGGATCACATCGTCGAGCCAGGGCTCGGCTGAGTCCAGAAAACGATGGCCGCTCCTGGTAAGAAACAGAAACGCGAAACCCGCGCCGATGGCCGCACCGGCCACTATCTTGGTAACCTGCGTTTGCTTGTCCACAACGCTCTCCTTGATCGGCGCGAAAGCCGACCCTCTGTTGTCCGGGCTCGGGGCAATGTTGTCAGACAATTCGTCTGCCTTGAATCAATTGCACCAGTAGCGCGACGACCGCCAGCACGAGCAGGACGTGAATGAATCCGCCGAGCGTGTAGGAGCTGACGACCCCGAGCATCCACAGCACGACTAAGACGAGAAAAATTGTCCAAAGCATGTTAATCCTCCCCGAAAAGTTACTGAGGCCTCTGAAAGCACGGGCTGTGCCATGCAACAACACTGCGGCATGGCCCACCCGCCACGGTCCCTGGCCTAAAACTGATACACCGCTTTCCGCCGAGCTATCCGCCGGCAGCGCTCGCGACGATGTCGGCGTCCGTCACGGTATAGGGAGCCCTGGGCTCGGGAACCGGCGGGTCCTGAACCGGGACGGGGCTGGGTTCGTCTGTGGGCGTGGCTGGAGCTTCGTCGGCCGGCTCGCGATCGCGGGGGTCAGAATCGGGGTTCTCGGGTGTGTTCTTGTATGTGGTCATCCCGGCTCGATTGCAGGATCGATACCGGGGACGACGGGCTAGCGATTTGCTGGTTTTTTCCGGCGCCTGGGCTTGCCGGGCGCCGAGTCGTTCATGATGCGGTCGAGGGCCGCGAGCAGTACCGATAACTTCGCATAAATCAGATCGACGTTCGCCACACCAAGGACGACGTCACCGTTGACGACAACGCCTTTGTTCAAAAGACTGTCGACGACGTCGAGCAGCGACGACTCTTCTTCGGAATTTGTCTGACGCGCGGCTCTTGGTAACAGCTAGTCGTCTGATCGCTTTGGTGGCGTTCGGCGGGCCATAAGCTTGCGACGAAATGATACGGCGGCCAGGGCCCGCTGAGTTCGAGCCGATGCCCGCGTTTCGCGAGCGCTTCGGTGAGCCTGGCCGCTGCCTTCTTCCACTGGACGCGGCGGTTCGTCCTGACAAGCATCGATGCGCCGGCCACGAACGGACGGTTCCGGCCCGGCGGAGGAAAAGTCTCCTTCCGCACCTTCGAGGCAAGCCTGGCGAGCGTTTTCAGCGCGCCATTGACGTCCGACACCGTTGCACGAGGCGGCGCGACGCGCTGCTCGCTCAGGCGCTTCTTGATGACGAGATAGTCGCGGCCGCTACTGAGCGATCGGGCCGACCCGGCTCGTCCCTGGGTGGTCTGGCTGGCGATGACGCGCACGCCCCACTCTTCCATTCCCCGCAGTTCCGCAAGCAGCTTCCGGAGGCGCGGCCCGCGGCTCTGCAGGTACGCGCGCGCCCTCTCGTCGGTCGAGAACAGCGTGAACAACTTCAGGGGAATGACGGGCGCCCGCCGGAAGAAGAACTGAATGACCGCTGCGTGCGCGAGCGCATGGCGTGAGATGGCTTCGACGTCCTGGAACTCGCTCTGCAACTGCTCGCTGCTGAAACGCGCGAGCGGGGCATCGGCGACGACCGCCCAGACCTGGCGATCGATGGAGATCAGGCGTGGAGCGCCGGCCCCGGGCACACTCTCGGGGACGCCGCGCAGGGAGGGCGCCCGCCCGGACTGCACGAGGCAGAACACGTATGTCGCCGCTTCAGGGGATGCGCTCACGATACGTCGTCATCGACGGTGATTTCCACACTGGCAATGCGATGGTCGTCATCGACGATGGCGTCCTGCGGCTGGGTGCGGGCCTTGATCTCGCGGATGCGCTCGAAGACGTCTGCCTCGATCCCGGCGAACTCCGCGGCGTCAATCTCGCCGCTCTCGAGCTTCAGCTGCGCCTCGAGCAGCCGCTCGCGCTGGTGCTCCGGGTCGTGCATCTCGGTCTCGGCGATTGTCGAGACCTTGTCGAGAACGAACTGGATGCCGCTAATCAGCAGGCTGTCGAGCAGAAACATCAGACACGTTCCAGCTTGAGTCTGATGTTGACGAAGTTGTACGGCGGCCAGGGGCCGGTGTACTTGAAGGTGAGCTTGTCGTGCTCCCCGGCAATCGACTTGACCCGCGAGTCGAAGGCCGTTTCCTGATCGCGCGACACGAGAAACGCGGCGTTCATGATCATCTTGTCGCCGATGGGCTTGTTGATGCGCGAGGCCACGGCCACGGTCCTGAGGCGATCGAGGATTTCGCTTCCGTAGCGCTCCGAGCGCGCCTGGAGCGCCGCGTCGATGGCCCGGCCGTACTGCATGCGGGCGAAGTACGTCGACCCCTTCTGCAGGGCGATCTCGTTCTT
>Ga0163144_10021994_pt1 | contig 12656 bp, 13 predicted proteins | sample OliLak19BULKMAT1_FD_123175 | JGI IMG/M metagenome (GOLD analysis project Ga0163144, IMG submission 123175) | Freshwater microbial mat bacterial communities from Lake Vanda, McMurdo Dry Valleys, Antarctica - Oligotrophic Lake LV.19.BULKMAT1 | ecosystem: Environmental > Aquatic > Freshwater >... | reverse complement strand
CGATCCGCTCCGCCATCGCCAGATACTGGCCATCGCCCGACGCCTCGAACGCCGCCATCAGCGCTTCGGTCAGGTGCATGTTGGAGTTTTGGCCGCGATAGGGGCCAAGCGGCTGCCAGTCGGCCCCATATTCCTCGGTCGTCGCCCCGGCGGTATCGTCCCAGAACCGCCGCAAAAGAATATCGGTCACGTCCCCCATCAATGCCTTGGCCCCAGGATGCCCCACCACCATCGCCGATGAGGCGGCGAGCAGCACAAAGGCGTGGCCATAGGCCTGTTTGGTGGCGTCGACCGCGCCGGTGTCATCGACCTGCCAGAACCAGCCGCCATGGGTCGGGTCATGGTGGTGCGACGCCAGGAACGCCATGCCATGGTCGATCATCCGGTCAGCACCGGGCAGGCCCAGCAGGTGGGCCATCGCATAGCAATGGACCATCCGGGTCGTGTCATGCAGGCCACGAACGGTGCCGCCGGGACCAGTGGCTGGCATCGCGGTGCCGTTGTCCGCCAACCCGTGAAACCCGCCCTTTGGGTTGAACGCGTTGTGCTGGAACAGGTCAAACAGACTGCGCGCCTGATCCATCAGCCAGTGGCGGTGGATGGGCCGCGTGGTGAAAGCCGGGCCGCCGTGGCCAGCCCAGTCAGATGGTTCCATGTCAATGCTCCCTTTTTGGTCTTTGCTGGCCGGTCACAGGATCGGGGGAAGTGGGGCAGAAGGCAAGGGGCTGTGCCGGGGGCAGGTGCCAAACCCTGCCGCCGATGCCTGGCCCCGAGACAGGCGGGGGCTGTCTGCCCCCGCACCCCCGAGGGATATTTGTGCCGAAAAGAAACCGGGGGGGCATTCTGGAAATGAGTGGGCCGCATCCCCTTGTCATGTGGCAAGGTGAGAGGCGGTGGCATCGAGTTCGGTCTGCCGGATGTCATGTCCGCCATCGTGCCAGCAGAGCGTCACCCGAGCCCCCTGCGCCCGGCACCAGTCGGCCAGCCGCCGGGTCAGCGGGGCCGGGCAGATCGGATCAGCGCGGCCAGCGGTGATCAGAACCGACTTGCCCGCCAAGCCCGGCTGAGGTGGTGGATCGAACGGGATCAGAGGGTGAAAAAGGACCAGTTGGTCAAACAGGTCGGGGACGGCAAAGCTGACCGAGGCGAGGATGTTGGCCCCGTTGGAATAGCCGATGCCGATGGTCCGGCAGGGCTGACGCGCCGCTTTCGCCGCCGCGATCCAACCCGCCATCTGCGCGGTGCGGGCAGCATGGTCAGGCATGTCATAGACCCCTTCGCCGGTACGGCGAAAATAACGGTTGGCGCCCTGTTCCGACACATCGCCGCGCGGCGAGATCACGCAAGCCCCGGGCAGAAGGCTGCGGGCCAGACCGTGGAACCGATGCTCATCCCCGCCGGTGCCGTGAAAGGTGAAGATCAGCGGGGCACCGGGCACGGCTTCGTGTATCCTGGCATGATAGGTCATCACGTCAATCCGCCAGCGGTTCCAGCGACTGCTCCAGCCGCACCCGCAGATGCTCATGCCGGTGTGGCAGCTTCAGCGCCTGACCAAGGCTTGCGGTATCTTCATCATGGTCAAACCCCGGCTCATTGGTGGCAATTTCGAACAGCACGCCGCCCGGAGTGCGAAAATAGATCGACCAGAAATAGGTGCGATCGATCACCGGGGTGACAGCGGCGCCGGCATCGGTCAGGGCTTGCCGCACCGCCAGCTGGGCAGCGCGGTTTTCCACCGCAAAGGCCAGATGATGCACGGAACCCGCACCCTGCCGCGCCGGAGTGGCGGTGGGGATGGCCTCGATATCCACCAGATCGGCACCATTGCCATTCGGGATGCGAAAGCGGGTGACATCGCCCTGCCTGTCCGCCACCTCATAACCCATGAAGCCCATCAGTTCCGCCGTTGCCGCCGCATCGGCCAGCCGCATCGCGGCAGAGTGAAAGCCGCTGATCGCCATATCGGCGCTGACGCCGTTGCCGGTCCAGATGGCCGCACCCGGGTTCTGGCCCTCGATCAGGGCGAAACTGTCGCCATCGGGGCCATCGAACAACAGGCGGTCCTCGCCGAACCTTGTATCGCGCACCATCGTTTTGGTGCCGTGCCGGATCAGCCGGGTTTCCCAGGCGCCAAGGCTGCCCTTTGGTACCGAAAAGGCGGTGGTCGATACCTCGCCCGCCCCCGGCTTGCCACGCCCGGCGTTCGGAAAGGGGAAACAGGTCATCACCGACCCCGGCGTTCCCGCCGCATCGCCATAATACAGGTGGTAGACATCGGGCGTGTCGAAATTCACGGTTTTCTTGACGCGGCGGAGGCCAAGGGTCCGGGTGAAAAATGCGTTGTTGGGTTGGGCATGGCTGGCCAGCGAGGTGACATGGTGCAGGCCTTTGATCTGGGTGAGCATGGGAAACTTTGCCTGGGGATTTCGGTTGCGGGATATCTATCCGTGCTCCGCCACAAAGAAAGGTCGATTGTCAAACAGGAATGGTTCACAAGTGCACAGAAGTCACCGGTGCAGCCAATTTGCGCAAGGCGGCCTGTGCTCCGCTGATCGGGGCCCCGGGGCCGAACATCCGGACGGCGGCAAAGACCCCTTCGATCAGCAGAAAGGCGATCTCTGCTGTGGCTCTGGGCTGCGGCAGGCCCTGGGCCTCGGCACGCTGGGTCAGGCCCGCCAGCACGCGCTGCTTGGCGGCGATCGAGGCCGCATGTGCCGGATGCGCGTGATCGGCAAACTCGGCGGCAGTGCCTTGAAAGGCGCAGCCAAGGCAGGACGGGGTTCCGGCAAGCGCAATCAGCGCATCGGTCAGGGCAAAGAACGGCTCGGCGGCATCAGGGCCCGGCAAGAGAATGGCAGCGCTGGCCTCGCTTTGGGCGAGCCATTCGACGATCAGGTGATCCTTGCCGGGAAAGTGCTTGTAAAACGTGGCCTTGGCCACGCCGGAGTCGGCGATGATCCGGTCGACACCGGTGCCCCGGTAGCCTTCGGCCGAGAACAGTTTGCCCGCGCTGGCAAGGATGCGGTCGCGGGCAGAGAGATTTTCAGTTGCCATGTAGACTAACCTGTCTGTATACCTGCAGGTGCAGACTAACCTGTCTGTCTTTAGCACGAAGGATGCAACATGAAAATAGCCATTCTTGGCGGCGGTTGGGTGGCGCAGACCTTTGGCAGCCGGTTGATCGCGCTGGGGCATCGGGTGCAGTTGGGCATTCGCAACCCCGACCGGGGCGAATTGGCCAGGCCGCGCGACACTGCGGTGCCGCTGGCCGAATGGGTGGCTGCAACGGGCGGCACGGTCGCCACCTGTACCGGGGCCGCCGCCTTTGGCAGATCACGATCAACGCAGCTTCCGGGGTTGGATCGCTGGCGGCGCTGGCAATGGCTGGCGCGGCGTCGCTTGAAGGCAAGATGCTGATAGAGCTGGCCAATGCGCTGGATTTCTCGCACGGGATGCCGCCGTTCGTCCCTGCAGCCTACAGCGGCGCGAGCAGTCTGGGAGAGCAGATTCAGGCGGCCTATCCGGGGGCACAAGTGGTCAAGGCGTTCAACACCATTGCAGCGGCCGTGGGCGCGAACCCGGCGCTGGTGCCCGGCGCGGATAAATTGCTGATCGCGGGCAACGACCCCGCCGCAAAGGCCGTTGTCACCGCGCTTGCCCGCGAACTGGGCTGGACCGCCTTCATCGATCTGGGCGGGATCACCGGCGCCCGGGGGGATGGAACAGTTTCTGCCGCTGGCGATGCTGTTCGGCGCGCTCGGCACCGGCATGCTGGGGCTGAAGGTCATGCGCTGACCGGGGCCAGGTGCCCGCACTGCCGGACATGCAAACCCTGCGGATCGCAGGAGTCGAATGAACGAAAAGGGGCCGCGACCGGGCGGCCCCTCCGGCTTCGATCAAAAGCCTACTCTGCCGCCCAGCCCGAGATTGCCTTGACCTCCATGAAGTCCTCGATGCCCCAGATGCCGCCTTCGCGCCCGTTGCCCGACCGCTTCATGCCGCCAAACGGCGAGCCTTCGCCAAGCCCGTTACCGTTGATCTCGACCATGCCCGAGCGCAGCAGCCGGGCAAGACGCTTGGCCTTGGCCTCATCCTGGGTCTGCACATAATTGGTCAGGCCGTAAACCGTGTCATTGGCAATGGCCAGCGCCTCGGCTTCGGTGTCGAACGGGATGATCGACAGCACCGGGCCAAAGATTTCCTCGCGCGCGATGGTCATGTCGTTGCGCACATCGGCAAAGACGGTGGGGCGGATGAAATACCCGCGGTTCAGCCCCTCGGGCCGGCCGGGGCCGCCGGCGACCAGACGGGCGCCCTCGGCGATGCCTTTCTCGATCAGGCCCTGGATCTTGGCGTACTGGATGTCCGACACGACCGGGCCGATGTGGCTGCCCTGCAGGCTGGCGGGGCCAACTTGCGTGGCATTGGCGGCAGCGGCGGCCTCGGTCACGGCGCGGTCATAGATCGGGCGCTGCACCAGCATCCGGGTTGGCGCGTTGCACGACTGGCCCGAGTTGCCGAAACATTCATTGACGCCCCGGGTCACCGCCGCCGGGTCCGAATCGGCAAATACGATGTTCGCACCCTTGCCGCCCAGTTCCAGATGCACGCGTTTCAGCGTGTCGGCGGCGGATTTCGAAATCAGGATACCGGCGCGGCTGGAGCCGGTGAAGCTGACCATGTCGACATCGGGATGGCTGGAAAGCTGGGTGCCAACGCCCGGACCGTCGCCGTTCACCAGATTGAACACGCCGGGGGGCACGCCCGCCTCGTGCAGGATCTCGGCATAGAGCAACGAGGAAAGCGGGGCGATTTCCGAGGGTTTCAGCACCATCGTGCAGCCTGCGAGCAAAGCCGGAATGGTCTTGAGCGTCACCTGATTCATCGGCCAGTTCCACGGCGTGATCATCGCGATCACCCCGATCGGTTCCTTGACGATCAGATTGTCGGGGGCATGCGGGCCAAGCGGCTCGGCGAAATGCACCTTTTCGAACGCGTTGATGAAACCGCGGATGTGCCAGCTTCCGGCACCGGTCTGGCTGGCGCGGGCCATGTCGATCGGCGCGCCCATTTCAAGGCTCATCGCCTGGCTCATTTCCTCGGCCCGGCGCTCATAGACCGCAAGGATGCGCCTGACCAGCGCAAGCCGCTCTGCGGGTGTCGTCTGCGAAAAGGTTGCAAAGGCGGCGCGGGCGGCGGCGACGGCGGCATCGGTATCGGCCTGACCGCCCAACGAGATGATGGCGCAGGGCTCTTCGGTCGAGGGATCGATGACGGTAAGGTCATGCGCCTTGACCGGCGCCACCCACTTGCCGTTGATGTAGAAATTGCGGTTCTCGATCAAGCTGGTCTCCTCTCTATATCGTGCGGTAAAGATGACAGTGACCGGGCAGGCTTGCAAGCCTGCCTGAGACAGCCGTTGGATTGATCGCGACATCGGGGAGGGTTGGATGCGTGCGTCAGGGATATATGCGGCGTTGACCGGCCTTTTGGTGGCGTTTCAACTGGGGCTTGCAGCGGGGATGCCCTGGGGGCATCTGGCGATGGGCGGGGCTTTTCCGGGCGTCTATCCGCCCGAAATGCGGGTGGCGGCGGTGGTGGCCGCGCTGATCTTGGCGGGGTTGGCCTTTGTCGTGGTGCGGGCGGCGGACGGGCGCAACTGGGCGCGGCGGGCTGTCTGGGGCGTGGTGGTGCTGATGGCACTGGGGCTCGCGATGAACCTGATCAGCCCCAGCGCGGCTGAGCGAGCGCTCTGGTCACCGGTCGCCGCCGTTATGCTGGCCTGTGCCTTGCGGGTTGCATGGCGGGCATAGGTGCCATGCGTAGAATTTCGCAGGGGTTTATTCGTGCGGAATGTGGCATTGGGTGATAAAGATGGAATCAATCTGACCTGAAAGGGCTTCCGATGGGACTGCGCATCAACGATATCGCCCCCGACTTCACCGCCGAAAGCACCGAGGGCACCATCCATTTCCATGACTGGATCGGCGATGGCTATGCGATCATCTTCAGCCATCCGAAGGATTTCACCCCGGTGTGCACCACGGAATTCGGCGCGGTGGCGCAGCTTGCCGGCGAATTCGCCAAGCGCCATACCAAGGTGATCGGCGTGTCGGTCGACACGGTGGCCGAGCATCAGAAATGGAAGCGCGATATCGAGGCCTTTGCCGGCACAACGGCCGATTTCCCGATCATCGACGACAGCAGCCTGACGGTGTCCAAGGCCTTTGACATGCTGCCCGCCGAATATTATCTGCCCACCGAGGGCCGCGCCCCGGCCCACACGGCGACGGTGCGAACGGTCTATGTCGTGGGGCCCGACAAGAAGGTGAAGCTGACGATGACCTATCCGATGTCGGTGGGCCGCAACTTTGCCGAGATCCTGCGGGCGCTGGATGCTGTGCGGGCAACCGATGGCGTGCCGATTGCCACCCCGGCAAACTGGGTCCCGGGGCAGGATGTGATCGTGGCGCTGAGCCTTGACAATGCGGCGGCAGAGGCGAAATACGGCGCACTGGATATCAGGCTGCCCTATCTGCGGTTTGCCAAGGCGCCGTAACCGTCTGGTTTTGGCCGCACATGGCATGGGACCGGCGCAGTCAGCGCCGCCCCCCGCGATATGGCTTTGTAAAATCGCGTTGTCGTGTAGACTGCCGCTGTTTTTGACAGGGGGCGTCCGATGCGACTTCTTGATTTTGCTTTGGGTCTTGCCGCGTTCCTGGTTATCGGGGCCAGTGTTTCGGCACAGGATATTGGTGGCAGCTACGAGGTGCAGGGCACCAATTTCGATGGATCGCCCTATGGCGGAACCGCGGTGATCACCATCACTTCGGATGTCACCTGCGCGATTGATTGGACCACCGGCTCCACCACTTCCACCGGGATCTGCATGCGCAGCGGCGAGGTTCTGGCGGCGGGCTATGATCTGGGCGGCAAGATCGGGATGATCATTTACCGGCTGCGCAAGGATGGCAGTCTGGATGGAACCTGGACGATTGCGGGCGCCGACGGGGTCGGGACCGAGGTTCTGACCCCATATTGAACCGCAAGAAGCCGGAGCAACCCGGGGGTGGTACCGGTTGCTCTGACACTGCCGTGGTGTGGCCGGAAATGGCGCCGGAAATCCGGTTGCCGGCTTCACTGGCACCGAAATGGCAAAAAGCCCTGGCAGGACGGAACCTGCCGGGGCTTTGGTGATGAAATGCCAGTCGGATTATGCGGCCTGACTACGCGGGACGTTCTATGACTTTGGCACCGGGTTGGGATTGATCACCGGGGTAAAGGAAAAGACGGCTGCATCAGCGGGGTTCACCGTGATCGAAACCGCGTTCATGTCGGTTTCGCCATAGACTTCAAGCGCCACAATGTTGCCTGCCGTTGCCGGGAACGGACGGTGCACCATGAAATGGTGGCTGTCGCCATAGACGATCAGCACCGGCTTGCCGAATTCGCCGGATTTTTTGACCAAAGCGTTGGCGAAGTTGATGAACCCGGAGTGGCGCAAAAAGGTTTCGTCGCCGAATTCATTGAAATCAAACTCGAACATGTCAGCCTGAAAGGCCACGACCACGGCTTTTGCATTGGCTTTGATGGCGGCATCGAAGCTGCTTTCCAGCCAGGCGACATTGGCAGCATCCCGCGCCATGAACTCGGTCACGGCGTTGATGTCGCGCACTTCAAAGTTGTTGTTGGAGCCGACGACATGCGCGGTGACAACCATCACGTCATCTTTCACGAAGCGCCGGTTTTCGGTGAAGGCCGCAAACGCCTCGCCCATCACCACCGGCTGGCTTTCTTCGGCCATCGGGACCTTGCCAAGGCTCATCGCCGGATCGGCGAAGAAATTGGCGCGCAGGTAGGCCAGACGTTCCAGCGGGTCGAACTGGCCGGCTTTCTTGCGGTGACAATCGGTCCATTCATTGTCGCCCGGGGTGTAGATCGTGGCAGAGGCGAAGCTGTTCATGTACCCAAGCTGCGATGTCATCATCGCATCGTCGCACAGGGTCGCTCCCGATTTGAAGTCGCCGATGTGAAGAACAAAGCTCGGCGCGCGGTCATTGATCGTCGCGATCAGCGTTTCATAGTGCGGGTTGACCACTGCCGGTTCGCCATAGGGATTGTCGCCCAGCGCGACAAAGGTGAAGGGTTCGGCCTGAACCGCAGCAGCGTTCAGGGCCGCAGCAGTCAGGACAGTGGCAAGAAGCGGCGTGCGAATCATGATGGGACTCCTTTTGGATAACCGCTTTCTAGGCAGGCCTGTTGAAGCCGTTGTGACAGGCCGGTTACCGTTTGGTGACGCGGGTGCGGCGGCTAGGGCCTGGGCATTTCGGCCAGGAAGCAGGCAAGGAGCGGGTCGGACCGCAAGCGGCAACCCCAAGTGATCGGCCCCGATACCCGTGCGGCGGCGGCTAGGGCGCGAAGGGCTTTGAGAGATACCGTGGGCGGTCAGAGCGGAGTTTGCACAAACTCCGGAACGAAGCCTGTGCAGGCTTCGGCTCGATTTCTGCACAGAAATCGGTCGGGGCGGTCAGGCCGCCCCTGCCACCTCAGCGCTACTTGTTGACAGATCACGACTGGTGGGCAAGGAGTGTTTGCTGTGGCACACTGGTGCAGGGCGTTGCCGCCCCGAGGAGTGCCATCATATTGCGCGCCATGGTGACGGTGATTGTCTGGTTCCTGTGCCAACCTGCCGTGGCTGATCCGGTTTTTCGCGGAATTTGTGAAGCATCGGCCGCTGTCTATCTGGGGGAACAGGCGGGGCATCGCCATTTCGCAGTGGCCAGTGACGAAACCAACGTCGTGCGGACGTATGATCTGGACAGCGGCGGTGTCGGGGCAACCTTTGGGTTCCGCCGGGTTTCGACCTATGACAAATCCGATCTTGAGGCGGCGGCAAGGGTCGGCGACCTGATCTATTGGATCAGTTCGCAATCCATCAATTCCGGTGGAGACGACAAGCCAAAGCGCCGGGTTCTGCTGGCAAGCCGTCTGTCCTGGGGGCCGGACGGGCCCGATCTGGCAGCGGTCGGCATCGGAACCGGCCTGCGTGACGGGCTGGTGGGGGCAACCCGGGCGGCCCTCGAGGTGCTGAATGTCGAAGGGCTGGCTGCAACCGGCGATGGCGGGCTGCTGATCGGGCTGCGCGCGCCGCTGGATGATGGCATGGCGCAGGTGGTGGCGCTGATCAACCCGCAAGAGACCCTGGTCCAGATGGAACCCGTCTTTGGCCCGGTGCTGCGGCTTGATCTGGGGGGCTACGGCATCCGCAGTCTGGAAGGCCTGGCCGCTGGCGGCTATCTGATCGTCGCGGGGCCGGTGGCGGACAGCGACGACCTGTTCCGGCTTTATCTCTGGGATGGTGGCGCAGACCGGCCCCGGCTGATCGGCGGCCCGGATCTGACCGGCCTGCGCCTCGAAGCGGCGTTCGAGGCGACGGACGGCACGGTGATGCTGCTCAGCGATGACGGCGGCCCTTGTGAAAAGCGGGGGTTGCATGATGATGGTCCCGGTGGCGAAAAGGACAGGCTGTTCCGCTGGGTAAGCTTTACGCCGCCATGACCAACTGCGGGCAGGGCGGCTGCCTCACCGGCAGGATCAGCTTGAACAGGAATTGAAAGGGCACGGGATGCGGCAAAGCTATCTGGTCAGCGGTGCATCGGGGTTCATCGCTTCGCATGTGGTGGAGCAGGCGCTGGCGGCGGGGCACCTTGTCACCGGCACCGTGCGTGATCCGGGCGACGGGGCCAAGGTCGGGCATCTGCGGGCCATGCCGGGGGCGGAACGACTGACGCTGGTGGCCGCCGATCTGATGGCCCCCGACCCGTTCAGCGCCCATATGGATGTGGATGTGGTGCTGCATCTGGCCAGCCCCTATGTGATCAATGTCCGCGACCCGCAGCGCGATCTGGTCGACCCGGCGGTGCAGGGGACCCTGTCGATGCTGCAGGCCGCTGCGGCCAACCCGAGGGTGAAGCGGGTGGTGCTGACTTCATCTTTCGCGGCGGTAACTGACAGCCCGGAGGACCAGGTGCTGACCGAGGCCGACTGGAACCTCACCTCCAGCCTGAGCCGCAATCCCTACTATTACTCCAAGACGCTGGCCGAACGCGCTGCATGGGACTTTGCGGCGCGGGAAAAGCCGGGGTTCGATCTGGTGGCGATCAACCCGTTTCTGGTGGCTGGCCCCTGCCATACCGATGCCATCAACACCTCTGTCCAGACTCTGGTCAACATCCTCAAGGGCACCTATCCGGCTGTCATGGCGCTGACATGGGGCTTTGTTGATGTGCGCGATGTCGCGGCGGCGCATCTGGCGGCTGCGACCCGCCCCGGGGCAGAGGGGCGTTATCTTTGCGTGGCGGGCAACTTGTCGATGGCGGAATGTGTCGCGCTGATCCGTGCGGAAGGCTACAAAGGCAAATTTCCGCGCCTTGATCTGAGTGGGACGGTCGGTACGGCGCTGTTGAAGCTGGCCAGCGTCACGCAGGAGGCGGGCACCGCCAGTTATCTGCGCACCCATCTGGGCCGGGTGCCGCGCTATGATGCCGGAAAATCCCGGCGCGACCTGGGAATTGACTATCGCCCGGTTGATCAGACCCTGCGCGACACATTGGCCGATCTGTTGCGGTGGGGTCATATCGCCAAAAGCTGAGCAGGTTCACGCGCTTGCAACTTTCACCCACTAGGCTGGCGCGGTCTACCAGAGCCGACAAGGGGCAGCCGGAATGCAAGACAGGCGCGAAGCCTTTGAAATCGCCGGGCGGCGCATTCCGCCGCGCCGCCGCGCAACGGTGGCCCTGCCGATGACGGCGCTGGCCGATCTGACGCCGGTGACGCTGTCGCTGCATGTGGTGCATGGCGGGCGTCCGGGGCCGGTGATGTTTGTATCCGCCGCCGTGCATGGTGATGAAACCATCGGCGTGGACATCGTGCGCCGGTTGCTGCGCGCGCCACAACTGAACAATATCGCCGGTACGCTGTTGACGGTGCCGATCGTCAACACCTTTGGCTTTCTGAACCAGTCGCGCTATCTGCCCGACCGGCGCGACCTGAACCGGTCTTTTCCCGGATCAGCGGGCGGGTCCTTGGCGTCGCGGCTGGCCTATCTGTTCCGCACCGAGATCATGGCGCGCTGTTCGCATGGCATCGATCTGCATTCCGCTGCGATCCACCGGACCAATCTGCCGCAGATCCGGGTGTCGCCGGGGCGGCCAGCGGCGCTGTCGCTGGCGCATGCCTTTGGTGCACCGGTGATCCTCGCCTCGAAAACCCGCGACGGTTCTTTGCGCGAAATGGCTGGGCAGATGGGGGTGGAAACCCTGCTGTATGAAGCGGGTGAAGGGCTGCGGATCGACGAAGGCGCTGCGCGGCTGGGGGTGGCGGGGATCTTGCGGGTGATGGCGGCGCTGGGCATGATCCCAACGGGCAGCCTGCCGCGTGGCCGACCGCAAAGCCTGCAATGCGGGCGAACCGAGTGGTTGCGGGCTCCGGCAGCGGGTCTGGTGGCGATGGAGGCCGGGATCGGCGACAAGGTGCAGGCCGGGCAGGTGCTGGGCACCATTTCCGACCCCTTCGGCGAGACCGAGGTGGAGATTGTGGCCCCCCGAGATGGCATAATCGTCGGGGCACTGACCCTGCCGGTCGCCAATGAGGGCGACGCGGTGTTTCATGTCGCGGAACTGCCGAAAGATGTGCAGGGGGCAATGGAAGCGGATGGCGAGGTTGGGCAGATGCCCGATGAGGACGAGATTATCTAGGGGGGGCCGCCGGGGGCAGTCGCAATTGTGTCACCCGCACCGGCAGGGCAGGCCGCCGCCGACACTGCGATTGCGCCCCTGTTCTATCCGTCCTGTCACCAACAGCATCGGCGTCGAGCAGGGCAGCGCTTGGCCAAATCCGCCAATCTGATCGGCGGGACGGATTTTGGGGGCCAAATTCGGGAGCCGATTGCCAGACCGGCGCGTTCAAGCTATCGTTTGCCGACCGCTTTGGGCCGGGCCACGGTGATCAGTGGCGTCGCGGGGTTGGCATGCCGTTTCTTCGCTCGATGGTTTTGAGCCTGATGCCGAAGCGCTGGCAGGAGGATGCCGAGCGTGACTCCCGCCTGTGGGTGACCGAATGCACGCGCTGCGACGCTGTCAGCAATGTCTGGGAATTGGGCGGGATGCGCTGGCGGGCGGTGGGAAGGCCCCTGACCGGCATGCGCTGTACCAGTTGTAGCCGTTTTGCCATGCAGCGCATTCACAAACCCTGACCGGGTTGCGGCTGCAACCGTGATCGGCGCGTCATGAGGCGAAGCGGCAACCAGTTATTCGGGTCAATCCCCCGATCACTGAACTTCTGGAACATGGTTTGGGAAACCGGAATGTGATTGCCGTGCTGGCGGTGGTTCAAGTGGTGCCGGTCGCCTGTCACGGCGACGCAGTTTTCCCCTGACCGAGTTGCCACCGGACCAACCGGGGCGCGAGGCAGACGCCGGGCAGATGGCGGTTGAGGAGGAGGTCATCCGCTGGGGGGGGGGCGCCCGAAAGATCAAGAGTTTTGTGAATACTTTTGCAAAATCTCCGGCAGGATTTTTCCTCCTGCGCCAAATGCAAAAGCCCCGGCGTTTCCACCAGGGCTTTCTGTGCAATCGGTCAGCCTTCAAGCGTCGGCGG
>Ga0163144_10021993_pt1 | contig 12657 bp, 8 predicted proteins | sample OliLak19BULKMAT1_FD_123175 | JGI IMG/M metagenome (GOLD analysis project Ga0163144, IMG submission 123175) | Freshwater microbial mat bacterial communities from Lake Vanda, McMurdo Dry Valleys, Antarctica - Oligotrophic Lake LV.19.BULKMAT1 | ecosystem: Environmental > Aquatic > Freshwater > Lake... | reverse complement strand
ATTTACCGGGCTCCATGCCGTTTGATTATGGCAATCGACGCATTCCAATCCCATTTGCCCTAAATGAATATCGTTCTTCTCATGGCAGCCCGCACAAACAATACCCGAGCCTTGAAGTTGCGTGTCGGTCGCGTGACAGTCAGTACAATTTAACAGGTCATGAGTTCCGCTCAATTTAAAGTAGCCGAGATCATGTACCTGTTCGCCGTACTCGACTTCGAAGGAGGAGGTGTTGTGGCAAGTAGCGCAAGAAGTACCAAACTTTCCTTTGTGGATATCTGAATGGCAGTTGTTGCAAGAGTTCGCTCGATCGGCGCCGGGTAGTACTTTGACTTTATACACGCCTTCTAAATGTTGAGCGTGACATTTTTGGCACGAAAGTTCGGCATGTCTTCCATCAAGAACAAAGCCGCCGTACTCTTGATGCTTGAATCCTTTCACAAGGTTGAAGCTCTCAGTGACGTGGCAATTTTGGCATTCGTTTGGCATCGAATCCCCATGAGGATCAGCATGGCACATTTGACAATTTGGCTTTTCATTGCTGGCCGGCATATTTTTAAAAACTTGGTCCACATGGCAAGAAAGGCAGGCGACCTCTCGGTGCTCTCCCGTTAAATTAAAGTTGGTATTCTTGTTGTGATCGAACTGTATCCAAGAAAAATCCGTAGTGACGTGGCAAAAACTACAGCTCTTGTCGATTTGTCGCTCGGGATGCACATTTCGGTGGCAATCTGAACACTCCGCACTGGGAAGCTGTTCGTACTGACCAGAGAAATGACATTTCTGGCAATCAATGACTTGGTGCTTTCCGTCGAGTGGGAATTTGGTTTGGTTGTGCTGAGCTAGATTATAGGTCGAATTTGTAAAGCGCAAATTTTCTGAATGGCAGTCCGTGCACTTTTGATCTTTAAATTGATCGCCATGAGCTTTGCCGTGACAGTCAGAGCATTCGTCGAAGGCACTCGAGCCCTCTTTGAAAGTAAAAGTTCCGTCCACATTATAATGACACGATTCGCAAGTGACTGCTTCGTGATATCCTTTGAGCGGAAACTTAGTTTTGCCGTGGTCAAAGTTTATTGAGGCTTTCTTGCCTGACTTAGAATCCTTAGTTTGAGACTTCGTTAGTTGTAAATCGCTCCAGTCTCGATAGACGCTATGGCAAGTCTGGCACTCGGTGCCGTACTTGCCTTCGTGAATATCGTAGTGACAGTCCGTACATTGCTTGAAATCTAGAGGCGCAAAGGTTGTAACCCGTTTCATTTTCTCATCGGGCTGGTGACATTCGGCGCAGGCAACTTTTTCGTGACGCCCTTCAAGGCGATAATCGGTTTGCTTATTGTGATTGAAGGGCATTCGCTTGGTTAAGGCCTTCCAACTTTCTATTCCTGACGAATGGCAATCGGTACATTGGGTCCATTTACTTTCTTTGCTTTCATGCTCGTAGACGTTCGAGTGACACGAGTAACAGTTGGGGGGAGTCTCAAACAAGTAGGACGTGGTCGTACTGCTGGCTCCGGTTTTGTAATGCTTTCGTTTTTCAGTGTGACAATCTAAACATTCTACTTCGGCATGGGCTCCGCGAAGTTCCCATCCGGTATCTTCATCGTGATCAAAAGCCTTCATTTTTTGTTTAGGCTTTTTCATCAAGCCGTATTCGTAGCCCTGTACCCAGTTTTTAGGAAAGAGTGAGTGGTTTTTGCCTTGATGTTCGTTATGGCAAAGAGCGCAATCTTTTTTGTCTTTGTGAAAGCCTCGTCCGGCATCGACACGCGCCTTAATATCAGCATGGCAGCTCATGCATTTTGGATGAACGACTTCACCACCGAGGCGATTGTTGTGACATTCAATACAGCCACTTACTTTGTCCCATTCTTGATGATGTTTGGTGAGGGTGCCCGGAGAATTCGTAATCAAATTTTTTAAGAAATCTTGAGCTTCTAAAGAGCAACAAAGGGAAAAGCTGAGCATCAAAGTTATAAAAAACCAGGATCTCTTTGGCAGATCATAATGACTATCCCTTGGCCAAAATTGCTTCAGCCAAAATCCCCTTCGCATACCCCTTGTAATTTATCGATATCAAGAGGGATTGTCTTTTAAGAAATCGGTCAATTATCTGTCTTTTTTTCTAATGCGGCGAAATTTGCTCGCACTGCGGGAACGACTTTGTAAATCGACTCACAAAGTTCACGACGAAAAGCGCTATAAGTATAGTTCGGTCTCCCCTTCAGCAGGCGCTCGATCGACTTCCAATGATCTCGATTAATATCGAGACTCAAATAGGGAACTGCGTCTTCTTCTCGGTTCCAAGTCACTCTTAGTTTTGCTTTAGGATCGACGCCTGCTGGCGGTGGAGCGGGCGAATGGTCCCAGTGGGGACTGCTGGGCTTGTTTTTGTAGATTAAGGCAAAAAATACAAAACGAATGGTTTGCAGATCCGAAAAGCTTTTAAAGGCGACCGAAGCCGGAAGATCCGAGGCTTGAGACCGAATGGCAGCTCTGCCAAAGAGAAAACTATGCATAAATCGACAATAGAGACGACGATCAGGAATCGCATTTTTAGTAACGCTTAAATCCTCGTACCAATTCGACACCACCAGTCGTTTCTTGCCACCCTCTAGATCTTGAAGTTCTATTTTTTCGAGTCGGCTTTGAAACTCGGGCCGAAGTGGGGTGAGGCCCCAAAGCTCCTCTAGGTCTCTAAATGAGCTTGCCGATAGAGTTGTCGACTGCGGCAAGCAGATACTTGCCAACAAAACTGCCATCATCGCCAGGCGCCATTTTTCTCTCACCCTTCGAGCTTACTGTTTCGATCTTTGCCTTTCAACCTATCAAATTCGAGTTGAATGTTCTGAAACGATTTTCGTAATGCAATAAGGTGATCTTCAAGTTTCCAAAGAGATTCTAATTGCTGCAGATCTCGCTCTTCCATGACGTCAAAGAGCTCTTCACGAAGCGAGTTGAGGTCGGAGCTGATTTGAGATTCTAAAATTTTCGTAGAATTCATTGAATTCCTTTCTTTGATTTTGAGTGGGACGGTCAATTTGATGCCAACGACACCAAGCGGCAAAAAATTCGAGCCAACGAATACGCTTTCGGGGGTGGAGATCTCCCGGGGGTTTAATATCTTCAAATTGAGGGGGCGATTTTTCTAAGGCGCGTTCAATTCTTTGACGAAGGGAGTGTACTTTAAAGTCTGGATGCATGTCGTGATCTTCAAACGTCCACCAAGTATGGATGTGAAAGCGATCAAGGAGCGGACCCGAGAGCTTGTTTCGGTAAGATTGAAAGCGATTGGTTGAGCATTCACAAACCTTTCGAGTCTGAAAGTACCCGCAGGGACATGGATTCATCGTAGCGAGAAGTTGAAAATCTGCTGCGAGTTCGGCCGAGATTCCTTTTCTAAAAATACTAATCTTTTTGTCTTCGAGTGGTTCACGAAGACCTTCAATCACAGGACGGTGAAACTCTAATAGCTCATCGAGAAAGAGAACGCCTCGATGAGCGCGAGTGATCGCTCCAGGGTCAATACGATTGCTGCCGCCCCCGACAATCGCTTGAGTCGAGGTGGTATGATGCGGGGATTCAAAGGGGGGATCGAATAACGGCGTGCCGGAGGCGAAGGGTGCGATCTTTAGTCTTCCGAGCCAAGTTTCAGGCGAGAAGCGTGGTAAAATATCTTTATAAGCTTGGCACCAGGTGCTCTTTCCGACTCCTGGAGGTCCTTCAACCAGAAGATGAAGGCGGCCGATGGCCGCAAGCGAAAAAAGTAGAAATTGCTCATAACTTCCGCGAAGTTCTTCCCACCGAAATCGTTGGTTAGAGTTCGAAGGCGCCGTGATCGGAGCTTTAAGGCAATCACGATCCGAGAAAATCTTCGACACATGGTCCAAATCTCTTACTGGATTTTTTATCCAAGGTAGAATGCTCCCGATCGATTCTTTGCCTTGCATTTCTACGTTTAGATTCAGCTCTGCGTTGGCAGATTGATCTGCAAATAAAATATGCGAAAATGGTGATTCTAGTTTTTGAACCGACCCATCCAGATGGAGCCCTCCCCAATAATATTCTTTCACGTTTTCGCGGGGTGGAAGTTGTCCCATAGACTTCAGAACTCCCACCAAAAGAGGAAGATCGAAGTGTCCGCCTTCTTTGGGCACGGAAGACGGATGGAGATTTACCAAGACCTTTTGTTTAGAAAGATGAATGCCAAGAAAGTGTAGAGCGCTTAAAATTCGATCGCGGCCTTCTTTGATTACGTTTTCTGGTAGTCCGATAATGTCGAAACGAGGCAGCCCCGAGCGAATTAGAACTTGGATTTCGACTTCAATCAAAGATCCACGTGACCAACAAGTCGTGTAGGTTCGACTCCATCCTGAATTCATACCGATCGATGTTTGCAAACGAGAGGCCCAACTCGATCGGCTCGAGAAGATTCTTTAAATACGAAATAGGCTTCGAAGAAAAGGGAAGGGGCCCGGCCTTTCGACCGAACCCCACGGGGCCATTCACTCACAGAGAAATTTTATCGGGCACGTTCTCCACGAACGTCCTTTATTAATTCACATCACCAAAAGAGAGCGTTTACATTCCTCCAGCGTTAGAAACTAATCCATAGGTGGCCATAGTTGCTAATATATCGCCAAAGTCGTCTTTCGCAGTTCCGACGGCTGAGGTGTCACAGCCATCGGCAGAAGTCGATTTTGAATCTGGCTTCTGACTTAAAGAAGCAATTGCTTGCTGCTGCTGACGAGCGGTAATTAAAGTCGTTAACATCATAAACGATTGCATCATTGCTTTAGACTTTTCAGACTTCTCACTGCGGTCGTTAATAGCTTTTTGGCGAGCCATTCTTTCGGCAGTCTCCATTTTCGCTTTCTCGAAATCTAAGATTGCTTTTAGCTCTTCAGTCTTTGCTTTAGACTCTTCTTCTTTGGCTCCACTCGAGCCGGCCGCCGCGTCGGATTGGCGGCTTGCCCGACCTGCTGGAGTTTCTTTTGCCTGATCGTTTAGATTGTCGGTCATTGGGTTTGAAGCATTTTGCTTGGCGTCCCCTTTGTAAACCGCCGGAGCTCGATTTTTCTTCGAAGTTTCGGTGCCTGTCAGTTGAGCGCTTTCTTCTTTTCCGGCGCTACAAGCGGCGAGTCCAAAAGCTAAGAAGCTTAATTTAAAGAGCGCGTAGAATGAGTGTTTCATTTGGCATCTCCTTCTTTATCTCTGAGCGATTTGAATCGTTTTAAAACATTTTCTAAAGCTTCTGCCTTTCGATCTCGGTCCAAACCACTCGGCTTTGAATCTTTTTCAACAGACTCGATTTGAGCAATGAGTTGCTCAGGGGTCTCCTCGGGAGCGAGCTCGATCTCCAAAGCCGGCGTGTTGTTTGAAGAAGCCGGACCATCTGGGCCAATCATCGAGACACTACCATCAGGTTTTTTAAGTCTAATAAAATAGCCTGGAGTCTTGGGTTTCGGTTCAGATTTATCCTGCGAGGGAGCAGGCGGCTTTGTGAGCGGCACTTGTATCCGAAGGAGCTTCGCCAATTCTTCTGATCCAGCCGTTGACTCCGTCGGGCGCCCGCCCTCTGGCTTCATCGGTGGAGTCTTTGCGGCTGATGTTATTTGAACTTCCCCGCCAGTAGTTTTGCCCACTCCTACAGCAGTTTCGGATCCTGAGCTTTTACCTCCAAGATCTGACGTAACTTCTGCCGTTTCTTCTTTATTCTTCGAATGTGTTTTGTCTTTGTTACCACCAAGAAGAGCGCTTAGTCCTTTGCCTCCGCCCGATAAAAGATCTCCACCTTTTACCGCGAGTAGCGCTGCTCCTGCTGCTAACCACATACCCATTCCGCTTCCGCCGCTAGACGAAGATTTGCCGAATAAGCTGGCGAGGGATCCGAGACTATCTGTTTTGGCCGCCGTCTTCGGCGCCTTCTCGGAGGCATCTACTCCAGATCCTATGGGCGCAGTGTTTGAGCCGGGTGTGGTTTTTCTAGAGCCTCCTACCCCTGGCTTGCTCCCATAACCTGTTGATTTATCTTTTTCTCGTTGGGCAGAGCGTTCTGCTGCTTCACGAGTTGTTGAAAGCGCTTCCCCGTCTCGAACACGATCTTCAACGCTGCGGTCGCGAACGACATCAGAATCTTTGGTAGGATTGTTTGCGGCACAACCTACTAGACCTATCGAGAGGATAAGGCTCATTGACGCGATACTATTGCGTCTCATAAGGACCCCCTTTTGCAGCTTGGCTAAGTTTTCAGCGTAGCAAATTTATTTGCTTAGCCGATATTCAGCGTCGCCACTTGTTTTTACTCTTCTCTGTTTTTGGAGTTTAAAAAGCGATGCCGAAGTTTTTGCGCACGTGTGAGTGAGACGCGTGCGACTCGAGAAATCTTCAACAATGGAGTGGTAAAATCTTTTAAGAAGGCTTCGCCGAAAAGACGAAACTTCTCTGTGTGATTAAACCCCTCTTCTTACTCTTTTCAATCCCCAATGATCGTTCCCCAACGATCGGCTCGCTGTAGTTGCAATCGTCGTGCCATACGTAAATAGGCAGGGAAGGCCATTTAAAGCGGTTTAAGTGCGAAATGAGACGAGGGATGTCTCAAGAGGTGGGGTGATGATGTCCGCGGTTCGGTTTGCCAGTAAAGACTCTGGTCCTTAAGCTCCTCAGTATGGTGTCGCTTTCTATTGGTATTTTTGGATCGATTCTGGTTTTTGCCGTTAACCAAAATTCTTTAAGCCTTCAAGAGTATCTCGAGCTTGCCAAGACTCGCTCCGAATCTTTGCAGGCGATTGACCGCGATCTTCAAACTTTAAACCTGCAAAAGGGAGCCATCTATCTTTCTCTTTCGCCAGAATTATCAGGTGGATTTCGAGAAATTTGGGATGAAAAAAAGACTGCTTCTGTCAACGCTCGTAAATTAGAGCGCGCGGGAGACGTAGGAGTTCAGCAAAAGTTTATTACCGGAACCACTCTGGGAGTCGGTGGCGGCTACGAGGCCGCCAAATCAGGGGGATCATTAGCCGGCAAGACTCATGACTGGGAGTGGTCAGCGACTGTCTCTCAGTCCTTGTTGCGAGATGCCTTTGGATACTCCACTCGACTTTCGACTCGCTCTCAAATTCTAAATTTAGAAGTGCAGACCTTTGATTTACAAAAGCGCCGAGAACATTTGTTTATTCATCTTGAAGAAGTTTATTGGGACAGCTTGCTGGTGCAAAAAGAAATGAAGGCTCGCGAAGAAAATCTAGCTCGTAGTCAAAAATTGTTGAAATGGGTGAAGAATCGAGTTTCTCGACAGGCCGCAGACTCTACCGACCTTCTGCAAGCACAGGCTTTGTTGGCGACTAGAGAGCTCGAATTTCAAGAGGCAGTCGATCGTCAAGAGACTCTTCGAAAAGAGATTGAAAAATACTTCCCCGAAGCGAATTTTTCGTTGGCAGATGCCAGCTTTAATCTAGCGAGAGCTAAAGATTCGTTAATGCCTGGCAATGCTTCACTTCGGGTTCTAAGACGAGATTTATTGGTCGAAAAGAAGCGAGCTGAATTTCTAAGATCTGAATTTCAAAGAGAAAAGAATGAAGCTCTCCCTAATTTGGATGCTGTCCTTTCTGCTGGGACCAACGGAGTCGAGCGAACGCTCGGAGAAGCGCTCAGAAAGTCTTTCGGCAATTCTATTTATGAAGTTGGATTTCGCTTTTCTACTAATTTGAATTTTTCGTTGCTATCGGACGCCACGAAGGCGGCCAGAATGGCTCTTGAAGCTCAAGAGCTTCGCCTTAGTAGCTTAGAGCGAGACTCTAGAATTTCGTGGAGCGAACTCTGGGCGCAGCATGCTCGCTTGGACGAACGCATTAAAATTGCCCAGAAACTCTCTCAGATTCAAAAAGAGAAGAGCCGCGAGGAGCAAAAGAATTATGAGAAGGGCAAAAGCACGGCTTTTCAGGCCATTACTTTTGAGCAAGACGCCTCTGAGGCAGAGCTGATGGCATTGCGACTAGTAGCCTCGTTAAGAAAATTAGAAGCTCAACTGAGGATGTTTGTGAAAGAAGACGGGGAGTCGCTGTGAATTTAATTCGTCTTAGTTTGGTGAGGCCGGTTTTTGCCTGGATACTGATGTCTGCTTTAATTATTTTCGGAGCGATATCGATGTCTCGTCTTGGGGTTAGCCAAATGCCCGACGTTGACTTTCCGATTGTCAGTGTTTCAGTCAGTTACGATGGTGCGTCGCCCGAAATCATCGAAGCTGAGATTTTAGATCCCATTGAAGAAGCTTTGTTGTCCATTGAGGGCATTAAAGAAATGCGCAGCTCTGCCCGTCAAGGAATCGGCAATGTTCGGCTAGAGTTCGATATCGAGCGAGATATTAATACCACCTTGCAAGAAGTCCAAACCGCTTTGGCTCAGGTACGTCTGCCCAACGATGTCGACCCTCCGGTGGTGCGAAAGCAAAATCCAGAAGAATCCCCCATCATGTTCGTGGCTATTTCGGGCAGTCGACCATTAAAAGAAAAAATTAAGTGGGTTGAGAATTATCTTCTCGATCAGCTCCGTTTTTTGCCGGGAGCAGGAGAGATTTCGATAGCAGGCTTCAGTCAAAGGAATTTGAGAATTTGGCCCGATCTCGACAAGTTAAAGAAAGCTGATCTAAGTGTTCTCGATCTTGCCGAGGCGATTCAATCGCAACATCTTGAGTCCTCGGCTGGGCAATTTTCGACTGGTGAGAGAGAGCTTCGCGTCCGGTGGCTGGGAGAGGCTGAGACTCCTGAAGAAATGGGTAAGATTCGAATTCTACTTCGCGGTGGCAGCGTGATTCAAGACGCCGCCTACCGAATTCAAGATGTGGCTGAAGTAGAAGACGGCCTCTCTGATCAGAGACGTTTGGCTCGGGTTGATGGAGAAGAGTCGATTTCGATTTCGGTGAGAAAGCAGCGAGGAGGAAACGAGGTTGTTTTATCTCGAGAGGTTCGCCAGAGAATTCAGGATCTTCAGTCTCAATTTCCGGATGATCTTAAAGTTAAGGTAAGCATCGATTTTACAAGATCTACCGAGGCAGTGGTTTCAACGACTTTCGAAAAGCTTTGGATCGCAGCCCTAGCTACTATTTTGATTTGCTTTTTATTCTTAGGAAGTTGGTCAGCCGCGGCCAATATTTTATTTTCAATTCCTACTTCAATTTTTGGTACTTTCATTATTCTTTATTTTTCGGGCTTTACCCTTAACTTGTTTTCCCTTCTTGCTCTCACTCTTTCTGTTTCTATTGTAGTCGATGATGCCATCATGCTTTTAGAGAATATCTATCGGCACTATCGGATGGGAAAATCTCCGATTCAAGCCGCCTATGATGGCGCGATGGAGATTCTACCAGCAGCCACAGCCGCCACTTTAGCGGTTGTCGCCATTTTTATTCCGGTGGTTTTTATGGAAGGCTTGATTGGAAAGTTTTTCTTTCAGTTTGGTGTCACCATGTCAGCCGCCGTTTTACTTTCACTGGTTGAAGCTGTCACCATAACACCGATGCGAGCTGCGGCATTTTTGTCGGGGGCTCCGAAAGTGACCAAATTTGAAGCCAGATTAGAAGATATTTTTAAAAGCTGGGGCGACCTTTATCGTCATTTTCTGAATTTCTTTCTGCGATGGCCAAAATGGGTTGTGTTTTCGTCGCTGATTCTATTTTGTCTTTCACTTCTTTTGCTCACACGCTTGAGACAAGAATTTGTTCCGCCTCAAGATCAAGACTTGATCATCCTTTCGGCTCAGGCTCGTTCCGGAAGTTCTTTAGAAGCAACCGATGCGATTTCGAAGAAGATTGAGGCCATCGTCGTTGCTCATCCTGATGTGGCGTCCTACTTTGTTTCGATTGGAGGTGGTCCAGGAGCCTCCGAGGTGAGTCAGCTTTTCATGCCCATTTATTTAAAACCGCGCGAGGGGCGTGAGAAAACGCATCTCCTTATTATGGATGACCTTCGAGCCTCTCTCCGAGAACTTCAGGGAGTGCGGGTACAATTGCGGGATAATTCTGTTCGAAATTTAACTTCGGGCCGGCAGTCGCCCGTTTCGTTTTATTTATCGGGACCAGATTTAGAGATTCTTCGCGCTAAAGCTGAAGAAATCGGCAAGACCTTAGAGGCCGAGGGTTTAGTTACCGATGTGGATGTTGATTTCAAGGTTGGCATTCCCGAACTGGTCATCCGACCAAACCGTGAAGTGATGGCTTCGTTTGGAGTAAGTATTGATGCAGTGGCTGCTACTTTGGGAGCGGCCGTGGCGGGAGCGCGCCAGAGTCGTTTTTCTTTTGATGGTCGTCGCTATGATATCCGTATCAAACTGCCGGACGAGCGCATTAAAAGCGCAAAAGACATCGAGAATATTTTCGTAAGAAATCAGTTCGGAAACTTGGTTCCCCTGTCGAAGTTAGTAAGTGTAGAAGAGCGCTCCACCTATCAAGCGGTGACCCGCATCAATCGGCAAAGAGCTGTGAGTGTCTCAGCCAACTTACCGGCTGGAAAATCTCAAGTTCAGGGAATCGACCGTGCGCGAGCGGTGTCGGCCTCGATTCTGCCCGAGGGATATACTTTTCAATTGGATGGAGCAGCCGCAGGTTTGAGCGAAAGTTTTAAGAGTCTGGGTCTTGCACTATTGTTGGGTGTGCTGGTTGCCTATATGATTTTGGCGATTCAATTTAATTCTTTTATTCATCCCATTACGATTCTGGTGGCCCTTCCATTTAGTATCACTGGAGCTTTGTTAGTCTTGTGGGGCGGAAATTTATCTCTCAATTTATTTAGTTTTATTGGGATTATTGTTTTGATGGGGATTGCGAAGAAGAACTCAATTCTACTGGTCGAATTCGCCAATCGCGTGCGTGCAGCGGGGCAAAAGGATGTTCGAGCTGCGCTTTTAGAAGCTTGTCCGATTCGATTAAGGCCGATCTTAATGACTTCTGTGGCCACCATAGTTGCAGCTTTGCCGTTAGTTCTGGGCGATAGCATCGGTCAAGAAACTCGCACGCCTTTGGGGGCCACGATTATGGCGGGTATTTTTGTTTCGACGATTTTCACTTTGTTCGTCGTTCCTTGTGTTTATCTGTTATTTAGTAAGTTAGAGAGAAACAAGCCGGGTCATTTGGCTGATCTTAAAGTCTGAGCAAAGAACTGGCCCATGCGACCTGCGACCGAATCATAATAAGGATTATTTCTCTTTACCCAAAGATCGTGACTATAGAGATAGTGACGAATCCCTCGAGTTTGATGTGCGTCGGCCACGAATCCATCCATTTGCGCTAGGTAAATCGACCGCGGCAGCTCGTTATCATCATACGATTTGTCTAAATCACTTATAAAAATTCGAATGGGCACCTGGGTTTTACTTTCTAAAGCTTGGTAGTAGGGAGTGAAAAATTGATAGGCCCCCCAGGCGCGATGATTCAGTTGAACGCGATGTTCAAAAACTTTTCCGCCCGCATCGTGGACTCTAAGACTTGCAGCAATTACGTCTTCCCAAGTTGAAGATGGATTCACCGCGACCACGCCCCGAACGTCGTTATACTTCGCGGCGTAAGCGATTGCAGCAAGTCCCCCCTGGCTCCGGCCCGCCATAAAAACTGAATCATGCAGTTTCGGATTTAAGATTCCTAAGATAAGTCGAACGTGTCGGAGCATTTCAACGGCACCCGGTTCTGATGCGAAAATGAAGGGCATACTGCTTCCCATTCCGTTCATCGTGATATCGAAAGCGTAAGATGCCATGGGAATTTTTCCGAAGTCTGACTCTCTTCGTTCATTCGCAAGTCGCTCAACTTCTTGTAATGAAAGGCTAGAGGACGGCTCGCCGCTCGCGGACTCACGACCGTTATGAAACGTACTGGCGATATCAAGAATACGGCCAGCGTGCGAAGTGTTGGCCCCAATTCCAGGCAAGAAAATCACTATTCCGCGATGCTTTTTTAAGTCCACACCGCTTAATTGCTCATAGAGGCCACTTTGAATTTTTGGGAGCAGCAGTTTTCGGTAGGGCATCACTTGATCCAAGATAGGCAAGTTGTGATCGTCTATCCGATAAACTTTTTCCCCAGACTCAACAAGATATCCTAATTCAATTAGACGGGCCCGATCCAAGGTTCCGGCATTTTCTTCGAGCCAGCGGTTCGTTTTTAAAAGCTCTATATAGTCGGGATGTAGATAATGTTGAAGGGGCAGAAGCAGGCCCGAACACCCGCGAACTTCTGGCGCCACTACTTGCCGCGAATGTGCGCCATCTAAGTCTCCTAGATGTTGGTGAGCTTGCAAAGCTCCGCTAAAGACGACGAGCGCAAATCCAAAATATAAAGTTAGCTTACTTATCATTTTCACGCACACCCGTTCCCACACACTCGTAAGGCTCCTTACTATTTCGAAAACAGCAGGGTTTCCCTAACAATCAATGAAAAAAGGCTTATCGAAGAATGCTGGGTCCGGCAAAGAGATTCAGCTGCGGCGTAGTAATTTTGAATTTAAAAAGACAAAAGCCCCCAGGAGGGGGCTTTTCAGGGTTTTAGGGTTTTGTTCTTAGGGGGTTTAAGAATTATTTTTTCTTTCAGTGAATTCAGCGTCGATCACATTGGCATCATCGCCGCCTGTGGCTTGGCCACCAGCATTCGCTTCGGCTCCCGGAGCTCCCGCT
>Ga0163144_10021992_pt1 | contig 12657 bp, 11 predicted proteins | sample OliLak19BULKMAT1_FD_123175 | JGI IMG/M metagenome (GOLD analysis project Ga0163144, IMG submission 123175) | Freshwater microbial mat bacterial communities from Lake Vanda, McMurdo Dry Valleys, Antarctica - Oligotrophic Lake LV.19.BULKMAT1 | ecosystem: Environmental > Aquatic > Freshwater >... | reverse complement strand
CTCGCCACTTGCCTTGCCCACCATAAGCAGGGCTGTCTAGCGCCTTGTCAAGCGACATGAGCTGGCCGTCTTGCACGAGTGCCCACTGATCCATGCCCCACCCAGGGAACATGATGTCGGGCGTGTCGCCACTGACCATTCGAGGTCGAATTTTGTCCCAAATCCGTGGGTCGCCTTCGACCGTCACGGTGAGTCCTGGATTCTTTTCTTGAAACTCATTTGCTGCCGTGGCGTAAAAGTCTGTGCCATAGCCGCCTTCAAAAGCAACAACTTCAAGTTTGCCTTCGAGCTTGCCTTCTCCGGTCGGGGCTTCTGGGGTGTTTATCGCGTCTTCGGGTTTGCCCGTGCTGGTTCCAGTTCCGCTTGAGACGCTTGCACCGTTCGAACCACATCCACCGATCAAAATCGACGCACAGAGTAGTAAAAGAGTTTTCCTGTTCATGTCCTGCTCTTCTTTACGATACCATTGTCTTGGGGTTGACGTGTTGCACACTCTCTCCGGTTCGGGGACTCTCCGACTCTCTCCCTGGGAGGGCGAGAGTATTGACCCGTCCAAAATTCTCACTATCAGCCAAGATAATGTCGATGTTGAAAGTCGGATTGATCGGTTGTGGGTTCATGGGACGTATGCACGCAAATGTTTACAGTACTCTTCACGGCGTCAAGTTAGTCGCAGCCTGTGACAATGATCCCGAAAGGCTTGTACAGTTCGCGACAAAATTCGGTTGTCAACCATTTGGTGATTTCAACCAAATGGTTGCTTCTGAGATCGATGTCGTCGATGTTTGCTTACCGACCTATCTTCACATGGAGTACACCTGTCGCGCTGCCACTGCTGGGAAACATGTCTTCTCAGAGAAGCCGATGGCAATGAACTTGGCGGAAGCAGACGAAATGATCGCTGCCTGTTCGTCGGCAGGAGTCTATCTTATGATCGGACACTGTATAAGGTTCTGGCCGGAATACGTGTTGCTCAAAGACATGATCGACGACCGTCGCCTTGGCCGGTTGCATAGTCTAAACTTGACGCGATACGGCGCGTTTCCAACTTGGTCCAGCGAGAATTGGCTCGCAGACGAATCAAAGGCTGGTGGCGGAGTTCTCGACATGCACATCCACGACACCGACTACGCTCACTTCGCCTTAGGGGAGCCTGACCACATGGTTAGTTTTGGGACAGTCAACGAGACTGGCCCCGCCCAGGCATTTACGACGATGACTTTCGGTGACTCCATTGTCCACCTTGAAGGCGGCTGGAACTTGCCCGAACACACACCGTTCCGTATGACGTTTCGGGCGATATTCGAGCGCGGAGCCGCGATCATGGACGGTGGGCCGATGCAAGTCTTTGAAAACGGCAAGGATCCTATCACTCCCGAGGTCGTCAAAATGGATGTCGGCGGCGGTGGCAACATCAGCGACCTAGGCGGATACTATCACGAGCTCAAGTATTTTGTGGAATGTTTGACAAGCGGAAAACCGCTCGTGACAGTGACGCCTCAAACTTCCCGCCAGTCCCTGGCGACGACTCTACGCGAAATCGAAATGATAAAATCTCGCTGAAGAGTGAACCAAGGAAACTCTGCGAGTAATCGAATCGTTTAGAATAGAGCGTTATGTCTATGAATCGTACTATCTTCGCCGCCGCTTAAATGGCCCTCGTTGCAGCTACCGTCGTCAGTCCGGCGACCGCCCGCGCCAAACCAATCAGTTTCAAGCTTGAGATCAAGCCAGTTCTCCAGAAGATCTGCTATCGGTGCCACAACGCGAACAACGCCAAGGGAGGTCTTGACCTCACGACCAAGGCTGCAATTCTCAAGGGAGGGAGCGAAGGCCAACTCTTCAAGGCTGGGAAGGGCGGCACCCAAATGCCGATGGGCGAGCCAGCACTCAAGTCCTCACAGATCAAACTTGTCACAAGGTGGATCAACGAAGGCGGAAAGATTGAGAATTAGTTTTCGGTAAAAAGAATAAGGAACTGACCAGTCCCCGTTTCCGTACCACCCTAGAGTGAGAGACTCGCCTCCTGTGTTTTCTTTTCAGTCGTGAAGCCCTCTTTGAAGGATTTGTTGGTCATGCCGCCGAGCCCCAAGTGGGGACGGCGGAGGGTGTCCGGAACGAACAAGGAAGAACGGCATTGGTTCGCAGGGCACTCATGTTGAGAGGCCAGTGAGGGCCGTCGAGAGCACTCCGACGGGAGTTCGAACAGGCCCACGGTTCGCACCCGCGCAAGAACGCAAAATCGTGGCTGGGGTTCCGTATCTGAGCGACATTCCAGTTGTCGGCCTTTTGTTGCGTAGAGGCGAACAGAACACGGATTCCAAGTCGGCGGTCGCCACAGGTCGAGCAGCAGATGTTGCACCAAGAATCGCGCCCAACGTTTTTCCGTTCGTTGCGCCCCGGGTTGCCAGACTAGCAGAACGGACAACCGCCGTCCGAACCAGCGAGCTTCGCGACTATGCCATTCCGACAGCATCTCGAGCCAGATCCCTCCGCACCGGAACAAAGACGGTTATCCGCAACACGACCGCTATCATCCACGCAGACGGTACTGTGGAAATCCAGGGCGGAACCGTAGGCTCAAAGACGACTAAAACGGTCAAACCAAAGACGACATCGCGAACGAAGAAACCTTCGAGGTGACTCTATAGTTGGTCGGCTGTGGGACCCTAGCCGACCGACACTGCTTTTTTGTAATATGCGAGAATGTTGATCTATGTCAGTGATCGCGCTTGCACTTGCTTTTCTTGTTGACCACCAACAAAAAGGATTCACAAATCTCTTCGACGGAAAGACGACAACGGGTTGGCACGGCTTTAAGCGGACCGATGTGCCGAGTGCTTGGTCAGCCATCGACGGGGCATTGACATTGACCCCGGGCAGAGACGGCGGCGACATTTCGTCCGATGGTGTCTTTGGGGACTTCGATTTTCGGTTCGAGTGGCGCATCTCTGAGGGCGGTAACAGCGGTGTCATGTATCGCGCTGACGAAGGGCACACCGCCGCTTACCACACTGGCCCAGAGTATCAGATTCTTGACGACGAGAAGCACCGTGACGGGAAGAAGGCCGAAACCTCAGCCGCCGCTTGCTATGGCCTTTATCCATCCATCAAGACAATGGTCAAGCCTGTTGGACAGTGGAACGCTGGGCGGATCGTAGCCAGAGGAAACCGAGTCGAACACTGGCTAAACGGCATTCGTGGCGTGAAGTACACACTTGGTTCTGCAGATTGGAAACAGCGGATTGCAAAAGCGAAGTTCTCGAACATGATGGATTACGGCACGCTCAAATTCGGCCATATCGTGCTACAAGACCACGGAAACGTGGTGAGTTACCGCAATCTTCGCATCAAGAAGCTCTGACCGGAGAGTGTTGCTCCGTCAACACCGGTACCGCGCAGCATGGCCTTCCAGGCCTTGAGTCTCTCGGGGCTTCTAGCCCAGGGAGACTCATGTTCGAGCAAGATGCTCGAACGAGACATGGCCTGGAGGGCCATGCTACTTAGGGACTGTTCAATAGACCGAATCTGGGAAGTAGAACTGCTTCGCATTTTCAGGCGTCACGAGTTCGACGTCCATCATCAGGTGCTTTGGCAGGTACGGTTTCTTCTTGTCGAGGTTGCCGTCACGCAAAGCCGCCACGCACATCGTCATGCCGGTGGCGATCATCGAAGGCGGATAGGTGATGTCGGCTGGGAACATTTTGTCGCCGTCCATCACGCGCTTGATAATGTCCTTCATTCCCGCTCCACCGAGAATCCACACCTTGTCGGAACGACCGGCGGCCTTTAAGGCTTGTTCTGCGCCTAACGCCATGTCGTCGTCGCTTGCCCAGATGGCATCGACTTGTGGGTTTTTGAGAAGCAGAGTCTCCGTGACTTCGAGTGCCTTCGCGCGGTTCCACATTCCGCTCTGGACGCCCAAAACCTGGATTCCGGGAGCGGCCTTAAAGACTTCCATCGCCGCGTTGTAGCGGTCGGTGTCCACCGTGCATGGAATGCCGCGCAGGATGATCAACTTCCCTTGCCCGCCCATTTTTTGCACCATGTACTCTGCCGATTTTCGACCAAAGGCCTTGTTGTCCCCTTCGAGGAAAATGTCCGCGACCGGCTCAAGAAAACCACGATCCACGTTGACGATGAAGATGCCTTTTTCGTGGGCAGTCTTCGCAATCGGCGTGATCGGCGCGCTCTCGGTGGCGAGGATGACCAGGCCGTCCACACCCTTCGTCATCATGGTCTCAATGTCAGAAATCTGCTTGTCTGGGGTCGGAGCCAGACTGATGGTCCATTCAACGTCGGGATACAGTTTCGATGCTTCATCCGCCCAGTATTTGACGCCTGCGGTCCAGCCGTGGTCTGCCGCTGGGATCGAAACGCCGATCTTGATCTTCTTTCCAGGGGTCGAGGTCGATCCGCCTCCGGTCGTTGCCGATGTCGAGGGCGAAGTGCCGCATCCGGCCAACAGGGCCGACGCCAATACCAATACGAGAAAACTCTTTTTCACCATTTGAATTCTATCCTTGCGATCTGAACTTGATCTTGGCATTTTGTCGGCAGAACAAGCAACGCCCCCGACCCACTGCTCAAAGAAAACTGTTCACTGCCCACTACTAACTACTAACTGCTAACTGCTAACAGCTCACCGCTCACCGATATCTGTCCAATCACCCGACTTTGGGTCATGATACGGGGCATGGTATTGTCCTTACTGACCGCGATGCTTGTTCCAGAAACCGGTCTCAAAGCCCTCCTGGCGCAGATCGACAAGAAGAGACTTCAGGCCACTGTCGAGAAACTGGCATCTTTTCCGACTCGGAACACGTCTTCCCAGGAGCTCAAAGAAGCGTGCGAGTGGATGGCGAGCGAGTTTCGGAAACTACCTGGATGTGAGGTCGAGATCATGTCCTATCCGGTCAAAGCGAGCCAGCGGATACCGAAGGACACAACAGCATTCCAGGTCATCGCGACTCTGCGCGGCACTACCGACCGCACGATCATAGTTGGTGGTCATATCGACACGATCAACACGAAAGCCGACCCGCTCACTGGCCGTGCGCCAGGGGCGAACGACGACGCTTCTGGTGTCGCGTTGACTCTCGAAATGGCACGTCTGGCCTCGCAAAGAAAGTGGAACCAGACCCTAAAGTTCGTGGCATTTAGCGGTGAGGAACAGGGTCTGCTTGGTTCAACTGCATTGGCAAAGAGGGCCAAGGCCGAGGCGTGGCCGATCGAAGCAGTTTTCAGCAACGACATGGTAGGCAACAGCTCCAACAAGGCTGGCCTCAAGGACACCAAACACGTCCGCGTATTCAGCGAAGAAGGCGAGGGCCACGAGAGCCGTGAACTTGCCCGCTTCATCGAGTGGACGGCGAGACGAGAGCTCAAGGGTTTTGGGGTCAAACTCGTGTTTCGCCGCGACCGATTTGGTCGTGGCGGCGACCACACTCCGTTCGTCGCGGAAGGGTTCACCGCCGTGAGGTTCGTCGAAGTCCACGAAGAGTACAGCCGACAACACACCTCAGACGACCTGCCCGAAGCCATAGATTTCGGCTATCTGGCGAACAATGTGAGGGCGAACTTTGCCGCGTTCGCATCGCTTGCCAATGCATCAATGGCCCCGACCGACGTCCGCATCGTGCGAGACCAGTCCCACGATACTTCGCTCTCGTGGAAGTCTTTGCCGGGAGTCAAACATGTCGTCTATTGGAGACAAACCACCTCTGCGATCTGGCAAGAATCGCGAGAGGTCGGAACGGCCAACAAGGCAAAGATCAATCTGGTCAACAAAGACGACCATGTGTTCGCAGTCGGGGCCCTGGGTGGGACTCCAGTCGAAGCAAAGTGACGCTTAGCGACCATCAATATCTACAGGAATTCGATTGCGACCGATAGAGATGATCCTGCCGAAACCACCGATTGATCGCTCTACTTCACTGATCGCCATGTCCAGGAGCCTTCGCGAATCGTCGAGGTGGCCGCCGAAGGTATCGCGAATCCTAGAGAGTTTGTTCCGAGCCTGCGCCAAATAATTGCCGCCTGCGCTCAGCTGAGCATCACTTGTCCTCACCAAATCTCTAGCATAGTCTCGTTTGTTCTTGTCTTTGACGGCTGGAATTTTGCTGATACGTGCTTGCAGGTCTGAGTTCATGTTTCGTGGTGCCCGCGCACCGCTGACTTCAGGCTTTTGGTATTGGAGCGACTTGTTCAAATCTTCGAAAGCGAACAGTGTTAGATATTTCGTCTGATGTGCCCTGCCGCCATAGACTGGAAGCGCCTTTTCGACCTCCTTGTAGGCTCTAGTCAGAAGAACGGCCGCTTGCTCCATGGCTTTCCTGTCGTTCATCGCGTCGATTGGACGGTTACCAGGAATTTCGGACTGCTTGCGAGGTCGGATGACGCCGTCTTGCGCAAACGACATGAGTGGAACGACCACTATGGTCAGTAGGAAGGCTGAGCGACTCAAGAAAATCTTCATCATGTGTCTCCAAACATTAGACGACCAAATTCTGTGGGATGGTCTGGAGTCCCAATTTACCTGGTCCCCACTCTCAAAGTCCGAAGCTGATCTTGTCAGATTCATGAGTTGCGAAGTGCGCGAGGTTGCACCTACATCATCTCTGCGACGAACATGGGGATGCAAGGCTACCAGTTTGGACAGTCCAGAGAGTCGCAAGCCTCGCTTGCACAGGCTACGCGATGCAAACCAGTAGGCTTGCCCGATTTTTTATGCGGCTACCAAGCCAAAATAACCCAATGATCTTTGCCGCCACAATTCTATTGTCCATGTTCCAGCAGGTCTCCACGACGCCAGCCCATCGGCTCAACGAAGACTGGTGGAAACAACGACACGAACAGTGCGTCGAAATGACGAAAAAGGGCGGGGTCGATGTCGTGTTTCTTGGTGACTCGATTACTCAGGGATGGCAAGACGGTGGACGAGCGACCTGGGACAAGGAGTTTGCGCCGCTCAAGTCGGCCAATTTCGGATTCAGCGGAGATCGGACGGAGCACGTTCTGTGGCGGTTGGAAAATGGTGAAATGGTCGGCCTCCACCCAAAAGCTGTCGTCATCATGATCGGCACGAACAATATCGGTCACGGCTCCTCGAACCCACAACAAACCGCAGCAGGAGTCACGGCGATAGTCAAGAAGCTCTTGGAAAAAATGCCGAAAGCAAAGATTCTTTTGCTCGGCATCTTTCCTCGAAGCGAGAGTCCAGACGACCAAATGCGGAAGAACGTCGCCAAAGCGACCGATCTCTTCAAGTCAAACGCCGACGGCAAACGAGTGTTCTTTCTCGACATCGGCTATGCCTTCTTGCGCTCAAACGGTGTCTTGCGCACAACGCTGATGCCTGATATGCTGCACCTCAATCCTGACGGCTACGAAATCTGGGCAAAGGCGATCAAGCCCGATCTAATGAAACTTCTTGAGGACTGAGACTTGCCATAAATGGAAACTCCAATCGAAGCCCCACCGATCATCGTCGAGCCTAAACCGCCTAGAAAAGGTCTTTTGGGTGCGCTAGTTGTACTGGGGCTACTTCTCTTAAACTTTGGAAAACTCTTTCTCGTTTCGCTAAAGTTCTTAAAGCTTGGTGCGATCTTGCAGACCGGCGGATCGATGCTGATCACGGCCTGGTTCTACTCGGTTGCACTTGGATGGCCTTTCGCAGTCGGGTTTGTCGTAACGATCTTGGTGCATGAAATTGGTCATGTCGTTGCCGCGTGGGCGTACGGCGTCCCGGTCTCGGCTCCTATGTTCATACCTGGAATGGGTGCCTTTATTGCCCTCAAAACGCCTGCACCGACGGTCTACGCCGAGGCGGTCATTGCGATCGCAGGACCGATAGCGGGAAGTTTAGCGGGAATCGTCTGCTGGCTTGTCTTCTCGGTGACTGGAAGTCCATTGTTCTTGGGGCTCGCTCATGTGACTTTCATGATGAACCTCTTCAACTTGACACCCGTCTTTCCGTTGGACGGGGGCCGGGTGCTTGGCGCGGTGTCGAAGTGGTTCATGATTCCTGGGATGTTGATTTTGGGAACACTGTTCTTCACCGGAGTGATTCGGAACCCCCTCATCCTCATCATCATTCTGATGTCATTGCCCCACATCTTCATGTCGTTCAAGGGTGGGAAGCTGTTCGAGTCAGACGTGCAAGTGACACTATCGCAAAAGTTCATCATCGGCGTGAGCTACGTCGCCCTCGCCGGGGCTCTAGCATGGGCGATGGCGCATACCGACAGCTATGTCCGACCGCAAAAGGTCAGTCCACAGATGGTGATGTCGGCGCCTCTCACGGGCCCGACACTCTATTCCTAGAAGTCACGAACACTGAACGTGTCGCCGCCACTCATGTCGCCAGATCGCCATCCCTTCATAAACCATCGTTGGCGTTGAGCGGAGGTTCCGTGGGTGAAGGCGTCTGGGACGACATAGCCTTGGGACTTCTTTTGGATCGAATCGTCGCCTATCGCATTGGCTGCGGTCATAGCGGAGTTCAAATCCTCCTCGGTCAGGCTTTCCATCTCTTTTGCGTGGTGAGCCCAAACTCCGGCATAGTAGTCCGCCTGGAGCTCCAGCCGAACAGAGAGCTGGTTGGCTTGAGTCTCGCTCATCTTGCTCCGCATGTCATGGACCTTGTCGAGAACACCCGTTAGTTTTTGGACATGGTGGCCGACTTCATGGGCGATCACGTAGGCTTGGGCGAAGTCTCCTTCTGCTCCAAACCGTTGCTTGAGCATATCGTAGAAGCTCAAGTCGATATATACCTTTTGGTCGTTGCCGCAGTAGAACGGCCCCATGCCCGCGTCGGCCTCTCCGCACCCAGACTGGACATGTCCGGTGAACATCACTAACTTTGGTTCGACGTACCTCTTGCCTGCTTTCGTAAAGATCGCGTTCCAGACGACCTCGGTGTCTTTGAGGACGACTCCCGTGAACTTCTTGAGGTCTTCCTCACGTGCAGTAGTTTTGTGGGGTTCATTGTTCGTAGAAAGTGGAGCCTGATTGCTGATTTGGCCCAGCAACTTGAGCGGATCTTGGCCAGTCGCGAGTGCTATGACAACGACAAGAACGATCCCACCGACTCCTAGACCGGCCTTTCCACCGCCCGACATTCCACGGCGATCTTCGATGTTCGAGCTTTCATCACGGTCTTTCCAACGCATTGAATGATTATGTCACAGGTGACCGATGAGTTGAGGTGCACAATCCCGACTTTCAGATTTGTTCACTAGCTATGAGCTTGGACATGATCTCGCCGGGTTGAGCGTGTCGTCCGGCTTTGCTTTTTGAAAACACTAAAATGTCATCTGCAATGACATCGAAGATTCCTCCCCGACCAGGAACGAGTGAGATGGATTCAACACCATGCCCGTTTCCGACGGGACGCTTGAAGCCTTCAACGATCTCGACCGCCAAACTGGCGGCACGTTCGGTGTAGTCTCACTCGACGCAGAACACGATTTTCAATTTCATGGTCGGATTGTGGCTTATTGCTCTCGTAGAGAATGAACCTGGCGTCTGAACCGGGGCCCTTTGGCCAAAAGCGACGGATGAACGCAGGCGCACAACGTTCTTGAAGATCCATCATAGAAGTTACTACAGGGTTGGCACCCGTTTTTGATCCCGAACGATTCCGACGCCTCTTCTCACAAGCTGCACTGTTGGAATCCGATCGATTTCTTCCAGTTCTATGAATCGGCACTCGTCGGTCGAACCGTCGACTTCGTGGCGCATCTCACCCTCAACGACCTCTGCCCAATACACAACGCGAACAGCATGAAGCTCGCGATCTGGATGGACAAAGTGGTCAGAGTGCGCGTCTGCAAGACCGGTCACCTTGACGATCAAACCGGTCTCTTCATAGACTTCCCGAACTGTCGCCGAGATCAAGTCCTCTCCAAAACACACGCCACCGCCGGGCAGAGTCCACTTCCCTTTATCAAGTTCGTTTGGACACAAGCGACAAAGAAGCAGGCGGCACCGTTCGTCGGTGATGAGGGCATAGCACGCCACGCGAGTCGTTTGCGGCTTACCCATCTATCTCTCCAACTTTTGTATGCGAGGGCCGTTTACACCGGCAAAGGACGATGGCTTGAATACGACAAGGGCAAGTTTCGCCCCTATTCGATTGTACATGCCCTATTGTGGCGCATCCGTGTAACGTGCTACTCTGTATAGCCTATGCTCGTTTGTGCCCTAGCCATCGCCGTGAGCCAAGAGGTTCCACAATCCGACCCCCTGGTCATCAGGTTTGACAAGCCTGCGACTCACTTCACAGAGTCCTGTCCGCTTGGCAACGGTCGCCTTGGGGCGATGATGTTTGGCGGGGAGGGTCACGAGCGAATAGTTCTCAACGAGAACACAATGTGGTCAGGCTGGGAGCAAGACCAGAACCGTGCTGATGCTTGGAAACATCGGCAGGAGATTCTTGACTTGCTTTTTGCTGGCAAGAACCCGGAAGCTGAAGCCCTAGTCAACAAGTACTTCACTTGCGACGGACCCGGAAGTGGTAGCGGCGGTGGAAAGGACGGCCCTTTTGGATGCTATCAGACTCTGGGAGATTTGGTGATTGACATGTCTCCTCTTCCGGCCTCTGGAAAGCCCCCTCTCCCCTCTGGGGGAGAGGGGGTTGGGGGTGAGGGGTACTCCCGTGAGTTGGATCTCCGAAACGCCATTGCCAAAACCTCTTATATACAAAACGGCGTCCGGATCACCCGAGAAATCATTGCCTCGCATCCAAACCAAGTCATCGTTGTCAGACTGACTTCGAGCAAGCAAGGTGGTTTGAATCTGGTGTCGCGACTTGACCGAAAAGAGAACTGCGCCTTCACATCGAGCGATGACTCAATGACGATGTCGGGCAATCTGAGCAAAGCCCTTTCCTATACAGCCTCACTCAAAATCCGAACGGACGATGGCGCAGAAGTTACAGTAGATTCCAAGGCTGGAATCAAAGTGAAAGGAGCCACGGAAGTTCTATTGTTTGTCGCGGCAGGCACGAACTACAGGGGTCCGATCAAGGGCAACCACATGGGTGACAAGTACCAGGAGACCGTAGAGAGGCAGCTCAAGTCGGCAATAGCCAAACCTTGGAAGAAGCTCTTGGCCGACCATGTAAAGGACTACAGAAGGCTTTTTGACCGGGTGAAGCTTGACCTGCCAGCTCCCTCCAATGCGAATATTCTGACCACAGTCAAGCGAATGGAAGCCGTACACAAGGGCGCGTCAGACCCCGGTTTTGCCTCCCTTTACTTCGCCTATGGGCGCTATCTGATGATTTCGTCTTCGCGCAAAGGCGGGCTTCCGGCCAACCTGCAAGGACTCTGGGCCGAGGAATATCAGACTCCGTGGAATGGCGATTACCACATCAACATCAACGTCCAGATGAACTACTGGCTGGTCGATGTCTGCAACCTCACTGAATGTCAAGGGCCTCTGACTGCCCTGGTCGAGTCTTTGGTCAAGCCTGGGGCAAGGACGGCGAAAGCATATTACAACGCCCCCGGCTGGGTGGCTCACGTCATCACAAACCCCTGGGGGTTTACAGAACCGGGCGAGGACGCGAGTTGGGGATCGACGAACTCCGGGGCTGGCTGGCTTTGCGAACACCTGTTCGACCACTATGCGTTCACCCAGGACAAGGCATACCTCAAGCGGGTGTACCCTGTCTTACGTGGCGCATCCGACTTCTATCTCTCGATGCTCGTTTCGCCACCGAACAGCCAATGGAGGGTCACCGGCCCCTCCAACTCACCAGAGAATGCGTTCCGGCTCCCAGACGGTCGTACTGCCAACACCTGCCTTGGGCCAACGATCGACAACCAAATCCTCCGCGAACTTTTCAGGAACACGAAGGAAGCCAGCGAAGATCTGGGATTGGCCGCTGCAAGCAACGATATTTTGCGCGACACTGCCAAGAAACTCGCACCGAACAAGATCGGCCCTGACGGTCGCTTGCTGGAGTGGCTGGAGCCTTACGACGAGCCCGAGCCCAACCATCGCCACACGTCTCACCTTTATGGCCTCCACCCGTCCGCTGATATCACTTTGTTCGGAACGCCCGATCTAGCCGAAGCCTGCCGGAAAACTCTTGAGAAAAGGGGAGACGCCAGCACCGGCTGGAGCATGGCGTGGAAAGTCAATTTCTGGGCGAGGCTTGGCGATGGGGACCGCGCCTACAAGCTCTTGAAAGATCTCTGGACTCCTGTTTCTGAAAATGGATTTGACTATGGCAAAGGTGGAGGAACCTATCCAAATCTCTTCTGCGCCCATCCTCCGTTCCAGATCGATGGCAACTTTGGAGCGACAGCCGGCATTGCAGAGATGTTGCTGCAAAGCCATAGGGAGATTCCAGGTGAACCCTACACCGTCTCGATCTTGCCTGCCTTGCCTAAGGCATGGCCGACCGGGAGCGTGACTGGTCTTCGAGCCCGTGGCGGGCTCGAGGTTTCGATTAAATGGGATGGAGGGCACCTGGTATCAGCAAAGATCAAACGGGTCGCCGGTGAGGGTGTGGTTCGTCTGCGAACACCTCAACAGGTCTTTACTCGCGACCCAAAACTCAAAGGAAAATTGGAGATACTTGAGAGAAATCTACAACAATTCTCATTGAAAAAGGGACAATCCGTGACGTTTGAGCCAACCTGG
>Ga0163144_10021991_pt1 | contig 12657 bp, 10 predicted proteins | sample OliLak19BULKMAT1_FD_123175 | JGI IMG/M metagenome (GOLD analysis project Ga0163144, IMG submission 123175) | Freshwater microbial mat bacterial communities from Lake Vanda, McMurdo Dry Valleys, Antarctica - Oligotrophic Lake LV.19.BULKMAT1 | ecosystem: Environmental > Aquatic > Freshwater >... | reverse complement strand
TTGAAGACGCGCTTCTCGACAACCTGCAAGAATTCCTGCTCGAACTGGGCCACGGCTTCTGCTTCGAGGCGCGGCAGAAACGCATCCTGATCGGCGACAGTCACAACTTCGTCGACCTCGTGTTCTATCACCGCATTCTCAAGTGCCACGTGCTGGCGGAGCTGAAAGTCGCCGCGTTCAGTCACGAGAACATCGGCCAACTGAACACCTATGTGAGCTGGTACCGCAAGCACATCATGACCGAGGGCGACAACCCACCCGTGGGCATTCTGCTGTGCACGCAGAAGGACCACGCCTTGGTGGAGTACGCGCTGGCCGGCATCGACAATGGGCTCTTCGTATCGAAGTACCTGCTGGAACTGCCGAAGAAAGAAGAGATGCAGCGCTTCATCGAGGAACAACTCGCAGCAAGCGCAAACCAGGAAGGCCTCCATGGCTAAATCGACAACGAAAAAGTCTCGCGCAACAACGACGAAGTCGGTACTACCATTTGCCTACAAGCTGGTGCTCAACCAGTGGCTGCTGTCGTTGTTCACTGTAGACACGTTCGAGAAGCTGGCCGAGCCTCTGCGAAACGAGGCACTGGAAGGGTTGGACGAGAACAACTTCCACCACTTTCACCACGCACTCACGGCGCAGTTCTTCAACCTCACGCAGTTATCCACCGAACTGCTGCTCGAATACGACCAGAACATTGTCAGGCACACACAACGCCTGAATGAGGCGCGCCTGACTCGCGGTGAGGAGCCCGTTGTCTGGAAATACGTCCAGTACCTGGCGCTGCTGTTCACGGAGATTTACCTCGATCGCTATTTTCGCGATTCCGCCGGCCTGCTGGCCGCAGTCAACGCGCAGGTCGCCACCTACAACGACGGACAGCCCGACGCCGATCAGCTCAAGCCGCTGGACGCGAGCGCCGAAGCCTGGCCGCAGCTGAACAAGCTGGCGTTCTGGATGGCCACCGGCAGCGGAAAAACGCTGGTGATGCACGCCAACATCATGCAGTTCCAACACTACCTCGGCATTCATGGCCGTCGCCGGGAGCTGAACCGCATCATCCTGCTCACCCCGAACGAAGGGCTCTCGCAGCAGCACCTGCGTGAGTTCAAGGCCGCCGGCATTGACGCCGAACTATTCAACAAGGACGCACGCGGTTTGTTTGCCGGCCAGGCGGTCGAAATTCTTGAAGTCACGCGCCTCCGCGACGAGATGGGCGCGAAGACCGTGGCAGTTGATGCCTTTGAGGGGAACAACCTGGTGTTGGTGGACGAGGGACATCGTGGCGCGTCGGGCGGCGGCGACGGCGCATGGATGCGGTTTCGCAACGCGCTCTGCGAGAAAGGATTTTCGTTCGAGTATTCGGCCACCTTCGGGCAAGCCGTGAAGGGCAATGCCGCGCTCACCGACCTCTATGCCAAGAACACGCTGTTCGATTATTCGTATCGCTACTTTTACGGCGACGGCTTCGGAAAAGACTACCAGATTCTGAATCTGGATGAAGGCACCCAGCGCGATCATCTCGAACTGTATCTTGTGGCGTGCCTGCTGTCGTTTTTCCAGCAGCAGCGACTGTTTCGCGACCAACATAGTGCGTTCCGCCCGTTCCAGATTGAAAAACCGCTGTGGATTTTTGTGGGCGGCAGCGTCACGGTAACACTCGCGTCGAAAGATGCGTCGGACATTGTCGAGATCCTGAAATTCTTCGCGCGTTATGTGAGTGACCGGGCTGGCAGTATTCAGCGTATTGGTCACGTGCTCAATCAGGGACTCGTCACAGCCACGGGCAAGAATCTGTTCGCACAGCGATTCGCATATCTCAACACGTGCCTGTTGTCAGCAGCACAGGTCTTTGAAGAGACGCTGGCCACGCTGTTCAACGCACCGGGTGGTGGGCAACTGTCCGTGGAGAACCTCAAGGGCGCGACCGGTGAGGTCGCACTGCGCCTGGGCGCCGAGAATGATGCCTTCGGTGTGGTCAACGTGGGTGATGATGCCAAGCTGGTCAAGCTGTGTGAAGAGAACGGGTTGAGTACTGGCGAACGCGAGTTTTCCGGCTCGCTGTTTCAGGAGATCAACAAGTCGCATTCGCCGGTGAATTTGCTGATCAGCTCGCGAAAGTTTACCGAGGGTTGGTCAAGCTGGCGCGTTTCGACGATGGGCCTCATGAACGTCGGCAAAGGCGAAGGTGCGCAGACTATTCAGCTTTTCGGACGCGGCGTGCGTCTCAAGGGTTACGACATGAGTCTCAAGCGCTCCGGCAAGGCGCAACTGCCGGAAGGCGTAGATCGCCCGAAACACATTGGCGCGCTTGAAACACTGGGCATCTTCGGCATTCACGCCGACTACATGGCGCAGTTCCGCGACTTTCTGGAAGAGGAAGGGCTGCCCGCCAACGATGATCGTATCGAGTTTCTGCTGCCGATCATCAAGAACCTCGGGACGCAGAAGCTCAAGACAATTCGGCTCAAGAAAACGATCAACGGCGTGAGCACCGAGTTCGGCGATGCCTTTCGCAAGCTCGCGCCGGTGCCGACGGTCGCGAAGCCCGAACCGACAAAGGAACCTGCGATGCAGTACCTGCAGCAGAACCAGGTCGTGGTGAACTGGTACCCGAAAATACAGGCGATGAAATCGGGCGGAGTGTTGGGCGGTGATGCCGATGCCACGCCCTGGGAGACTACGTTCACTCCGCAACACATCGCATTTCTCGATGTGGATGCGCTCGTATTCGAGCTGGAGCGATTCAAGGCCGAGCGAGGCTGGTACAATCTCAATCTGGCGCGGCAGGACATTGTTGAGCTGCTTGCCGATACCAGTTGGTACCGACTACAGATTCCGGAAAGCGAGCTCACGTTCGATTCGTTCCAGCGCGTGCGTCTCTGGGGTGAGATTGCACTGTCACTGCTCAAGAAATACACCGAACGGTACTACACTTTTCGCAAACGTGAGTGGGAGATGCCGCATCTCGAGTATCGGGCGTTTGAGAGCGACGATCCGAACTTTCTGTGTGTGAAGGAATCGCCTGACGAGAGTTACTACCGCATCCTGATCGATCGCGCGCAGGAGGAGATCGTTGCCAAGCTGGAAGAGCTCAAGGCATCGATTCAAAAAGGAGATCTGAAACCGTGGGAGTTTCGCGGCATGAAGGCGGTGTGGTTTGGCAAGCACTTGTACCAGCCCCTGTTGTACCTCGACTCCAACATCATCGACATCAGTCCAGCGCCCCTCAACAAGGGTGAGCGAATTTTTGTGGAGGATTTGAAGGTCTTCCACGACACGGCGACTGAGTTCTTCAAGACTCGCGAGCTGTACCTGCTTCGCAATCTCAGCAAAGGCCGTGGTGTTGGTTTCTTCGAGGCCGGCAACTTCCATCCCGACTTCATTCTCTGGCTCATCGAGGGCGGCAAGCAGCGTGTCATCTTCGTGGACCCCAAGGGCATTCGGAATCTCGGAAAGGACGACCCCAAAATTCAATTTCACGACACGATCAAGGATATCGAACACAGACTCGGCGACGCCACGGTGAGCCTGTCGTCGTTCATTGTGTCGAACACGCCGTCGCACACAATGCAACTGCATTGGGGCATCGGTAAAGCGGACGTGCGAAGCCGAAACATCCTGTTTCAGGATGAGGACAAAGGCAGTTATGTGAAGAGTATGCTGGAATGATCACGCTCGTCATCTGCCTCGTCGCGTTCGCCGCGTCGGCCCTCACCTTTTTCTCCGGCTTTGGCCTCGGCACGCTGCTGATGCCCGCGTTCGCCCTGTTCTTTCCGGTCGAACAGGCTGTGGTCTGGACAGCAATTGTCCACTTCCTGAACGGGCTGTTCAAGGTGGCGCTGGTTGGACGTCATGCGAATTGGCGCATCGTGCGCAACTTTGGTATTCCGGCAATTGGCGGCGCGCTGGCGGGTTCGTTTTTGTTGGGGCGACTTGCCACCAGCGCACCACTGTTCACCTACTCGATAGGCGAAATGACGGCGGCCGCCACGCCGGTCAAAATGGTGGTCGGCGTGTTGTTGTTGGCGATCACGTTCGCCGAGTGGGGATCGACCAGCGAACGATTCGCGGCAAAGCCGCAGTATGTGCCGGTTGGCGGCTTACTGAGCGGATTTCTCGGGGGTCTCTCGGGCATGCAGGGGGCTTTGCGTTCGGCATTTCTCATTCGCGCGGGTTTGAGTAGAGACGCGTACATCGGCACGGGCGTCGTTGTTGCGATGTTGATCGACATCTCGCGGCTTTCGGTGTACTTGCGCAATCTCTCGGCACAACAGGCCAATCTGGACTATCGCCTGCTCGGCGCTGCGGTGTTGTCGGCGTTTCTTGGTGCGTACCTCGCCAACCGGTACCTCAAGAAGGTCACACTTGAGGTGCTGCAGCGGGTGGTGGCGATATTGCTGGTGCTGGTCGCTGTGGGGCTGATTGCGGGCGTGTTGTAAAAGGAGTCACACATCAGCTACGGGCTCTCCAGTGTACTCGGTTTCACGTTGTTGCGTGCGCTCCCTGCGGCGAATTCCACTGCTCACGATTCTGACAATCCCGGTTACCATCCCACATGCCCAAAAAATCCACTATCACCATCCCCGACGACGCTCGTAGACACGCCGTCGCCGCCCTTCGCGAATATGTGCGCGACAACATGGACGAGGAAATTGGCGACTTGAAAGCCACGCTGCTCCTGGACTACATCGTGAGCGAAATTGGCCCGAGCATTTACAATCAGGCCATTGCCGACGCACAGCAGTATTTTGAGGAACGTACTGCTGATTTGGCGGGCGCGTGCCATCACTCGGAGTTTCCGGAAACGATGCGCCGGAGGCGCTAAGGCAAACAGGCCGAATGCACGGTCCAGGACTGCTGCGCTCATTGGTGAATGTCACGGTGCCGGAAACGCCTCGACCGGCACTCTACCGCGCAACCGCCAAAGTGATGGTGGCGAAATTGCTTTCCCATTCCAGGCCCGGTCGCTGCGTACGCCGAAGACTGGTGGCGTGTAGCAGCCATCGGCCAGCCTTGGGCATGTTCATTACTGCGCGACCACCACGGTCCGTGGTCACAAACAGCACATTCTTGTCGGACTCAAATTGAAGTCCAATTTCAAGTCCGGCGACGGCCACACCGTTTCGCAACGCTCGAACCCGTAAGGTCTGCCCCGCACGGATTTGCGTGGGATCGTCCTCCGGCACCAGTTCGAAGCCCATGCCGATCGGGTTCTGCCAGCTTGAATCACTTACTGGCTGGCCCACGCGAATGAAGGACGCCGCGTGTTTTGCATAGGACTCACGCCATTGTTTCGGTGCCTTGATGCTATCCCAAGCAGCGCGCAGGGCTTTGGAAGCGTTGATGTCCAGAAAATACTCTTCGATTTTTTCTGGTTCCAACACAAGCGTCTTGGGTGCGAGCTCAACGGCAAAGGCCGCAATTCCGGCGGCACGGGGAGTCCACTGATATCGAAGCGACAATTGGCCGGGAACGGGTGCATCGAGTTTGGCGGTGATACCGTTCAGCCGAACGTCTGCTCGCGTAACTCGCTTAGCATTGATTGCGAAGTCGTCCACAGGAAACGCCATTCCGCTGGTCAGAGCGAGCATCACCTTACTCCCCACCGGCACCCTCATGCTGTCCGGCAGCAGCCAGGTGTCGTGTGCGGCAAGCGGCGTCACCACCAAAAGGGAACCTACCAAAAGGACTGCGTGCACGCGGCGGGTCATGAAACATTCCGGGTTGTGGTTAGCTACGACGATCCAAGCTCACCAAGTACTACGCCGCACGGTCGTCGATGGATGGCCGTGCGATGGACGCGTGTCACCGCCTGGATTTTACGGCGATAAGGGGAGGAAGCCTTGGTACAGTTACGGTATTCGCGACACTCGCCCTAAAGCCGGCAGTACCATGTTTCCACCCATTCCCTCCACGTGCCTGATCAGCAACTCCGCCGACCGCGGCGCGCTGCCTGGATTGGTCTCCATGGCCTTGCACGCGTCCGCGGCTTCCGGCACACGGTACCCATCGCCTCCGCGACACGCGGGAAACGTCACCATCGTGACGCGCAAGGTCTCCGTATCAGCAATGGGCCGCCCGTCGGCCCGCTGCACCGGTCCCACAATGCGCTGGCCGTCGGGGCGCCGCACGTCGTAGGAATACTTCACGCCGCTCAACTGCAGATACGGCCCTTCGCCCAGACTGCTGCTCTCCACGCCATGCTCCAGCACCGCACGCAATCGCGCGCCGGTAAGGTTGAACGTCACCGCACGCGTTTCATCGGCGAACAGGAAAATTGATTCCAGCATGTGCGTGGAAACGGGGCCCGCGTCAATGTAATCGTCGTAGCGCAGCGCTCCCGAATTGATCAGTGCGACATCAGCGTTCGTTCCAAGTCTCAACGCGTCGGTAATCAAATCGCCAAACACCGTTTCACGACGATGTTGTGTCGAATCAGTCGCGTCGATGATCTGCGGGGTCACTCCAATCACGCGATCCTGCCCAATGCGCCGAGCCAGCGTATCGCGCCAGGCGGCGACCACCGCTTCCGTGCGCGCTTCTTTTGTGCGGCCCGCACCAATTATGAAGGACGTATCCGATCGCGACCATTTGCCGTTCTGCCACGTGAACGTCACCAGCGCCGCCGTGCGCGCATTGGACACCGCCTTGATCACCAGGCGCCCGTCTACTTCGCCGCGCCTTCCCTTGTGATCATGCCCGCCCAGAATGGCTTGCACGGTCGGCTCGCGACGCAGCGTCTCGAGGTCTTCGACGTAGTTGCGATGCGTGAGCCCAACAATCAATTGCGCCGGCACCTGCGAGAGTGTGTCCACAAGCGCGTGGGTCACCGTGTCCGCGTTGGCACACTGCACATAGGCGGAGTACTCGCGCACAATGGTGGTGCCAAAAATTCCAACCCGCACTCCATCTACCGTGAGCGTGTCCCACCCCTTGATGCCGGGAAATGCCTTGCCGCCGCGTTCCACGCAGTTTCCCGTCAGCCACTGAAACGTCGACTGGGCCACTCGGGCGACCACATTCGCACGCGAATGGTCAAACTCGTGATTGCCGATGGCCGCAAAATCCAATCGGGATGCGTTCAACGCGTCCACCATTTGCGCCCCCCCGTACCACTTGCCCAGCAGACTTGGGCTGAGCACATCCCCCGCCAGCACGTACAACACCCGACTACTGGTTGCACGCTCGAGGGAATCGCGCAGCGCGGCCACCCGCGACAGTCCGCCCGTCCCATCGCGTAACGTGTCGGCGACGTACACATCGTTGACCAGGAGGAAGCGCACGGTGGGAACGCGCGACACGCCACTCGCTTCCGGCCCGGATGTGGCCGACGCCTTCGCTGATCCGGTGTTGCGAGCGCACCCCGCCAGCATTGTCACCGCAGCACTTCCGATCACCGCCATGACGCGAAACAATCGCGCTCTACGACCACCCTCCCAATGCACACGCATGATCAATCGCGAAGTTCAGACAATGCTGGCGGGATCGACCCCACGCACCGCAAAAATGCGCGCGACCGACTCACCAATCTTGTTGTTGGGCGTACTCGCCCCCGCCGTAATTCCCACCCGCAATTCCCCGCCCAGCGGCAACCAGTTGGCCTGCTCCAGCTCGTGATGATGCGCACCAATCTGGCGGTACCGCACACTATTCTCCGCCACGTTGATGCCGTCCGGATCGGAAATGTGATACGTCAGCACATGCTCGGCACACAGCGCCGCCAGCGAGATGGTGTTGCTGGAGTTATATCCGCCCACCACCACCATCAGGTCCAGCGGTTCCTTCAACATCTCCACCACCGCATCCTGCCGGTCCTGGGTGGCGCTGCAAATGGTATCGAACGATCGAAAATGTTTCGCCTTGTTTTCCGCACCAAAGGCACGTGACATCGACTCGCCAACGGCGCGCGCAATGTCCAGCGACTCGCGTGCGAGCATGGTGGTTTGATTGGCGACACCAATTTGCGACAAGTGCACGTCCGGATCGAAGTGAATGGGCGCCTGATTGGAAAACCGTGCAAGAAACTCGTCGCGCGTGAGAGCCGGCTGTGCAGGCGTGAGCCCCTGTGACGCCTCGATATAGTCCATCACCAGCTGGGCTTCGGCCATGTCCCGCACCACGAGAAAGGTGCCGCCCGGATATTTCTCCACCTGCGAAGCGGTCGCGCGCGTTTCCTCGTGGTAGTACTTGCCGTGAATGAGCGCGGTGAATCCGTCGCGGGCATATGCCTCGACGCGTTTCCACACGTTGAGCACCGACCCACAGGTGGTATCGACCACCACGCAACCCAGTCCGCGAAGCGTCTCAAGGTCTTGAATGGTGACGCCAAACGCTGGCAGAATCACCACGTCATCCGCTCCCACCGGCTCGTAGTCGAACCCGGTGCCTTTCGCCGACAGAAAGGTGATGTTCATGTCGCGCAACTTCGCATTCACGTGTGGATTGTGAATAATCTCGCCCGCGAGAAAAATGCGCTTGTCGGGAAACTTGATGCGTGTTTGGTACGCGTAGTCAACCGCACGCTCCACGCCGTAGCAAAAACCAAACTCACGTGCGAGTTGGACCGTGGTGCCACCGGCGGACAGCGAGAATTCGCGTGATCGCAACAGGTCGACCAGTTCGCCGGTGTAGTCGCTGGCCAGCGTCTCCTGCACCTCGCTCTTGAGGCCAAATCCTTTCCGGACGTAAGTGTCGGTCATACTCCCCTGTACTCCTCAACGAGTGAACGATTGGCAAGCCATGCGCAGACTTCATCTGAACTCATCGTAAACGGTCCCATCGCGGTTCGAATATCGTCGGGGATGGATCGTTTCCGGAAATCACTGACGCTGACACAAACCGTCACGACGGTAGCCGACGCGTACAACTGGCCGAAATCGGCGGACATCACGTCGACGTTCAACGTCAACGCCGAATTGCCCATTCGGCTCACATAGGCAACAAGAGCCAACGGATCGTCCAGGCGCGCCGGCGCGGTGTAGTCAATGTGCAGACTGCGCCGGGGCATCCAGACTGCCGGACTGCTGAACGCCTCCGAGTACGGCATCCCGGCTTCCCGGGACAATTCCTGCTCGGCGTGTTCCACCAATCGCGTGAAGGCGCTGAAGCGCATGATGCCGACCAGATCGACGTCGGCCCAGCGCACGCGCTCGTTGGAAATATGTGGACGGGGAGAAGCGGTCATAGGCTGCAATATAGGCGATCTCCGCCCATCCTCCCTCTTTACTCACTGTGATCTTCCGCCCACCGTTCCGGCATGTATCAGTCCATTCTCGTTCCACTCGACGGCTCGGAGTTCAGTGCCCGGGCCCTGCCCACGGCCGCGGCACTCGCGCGACGCGCAGGGGCGACGCTGCATCTGGTGGTCGTGTTCGATCCCAGCGCCATGCTGCACTTCGTACCCGGCGGAGCGTCCATGCCGGTGTTTGACGCCAGCATGATCGACGCGCGGTGCCTGGAACTGCGCGAATGGGTGGTGGAGCAGGCGGCGTCCATTTCCAACACAGGGGTCCCAGCCCACGGGGCATTCCTGGAAGGCACCGTCGTGGAGGCGCTGGCCGAACATGCCGTGGCCACATCGGCCGACCTGGTGGTGATGACCACCCACAGCCGTCGCGGCCTTGATCGCCTGCGCATTGGTAGCATTGCCACCAGTTTTCTTGACCGATCGCCAGCCCCCGTGTTTCTGGTGCGACCGGATAGTGCCGACGCCTCCAGTCCGGGCCACGAGCTGCCAAGTGGGAAGTTATTGGTGACCCTGGACGGTTCGCCCTTTGGGGAGTCCATACTGCCACATGCCTCCCGCTTTGCGAGCGCCACTGGCCTCACACTGGAATTGCTGCATGTGGCGGAACCGGTGGCGAACCCGCTGTCGCTGTTTGGTGCGGACGCGCTGGTCGCGGAAGATTTTGTCAGCACCGACGAAGAAGCCACGGCGGCCGCGTACCTCGCCAAGCAATGCGAAAAGCTGCCGCAGAATGGCACACCGAAAACCACGGTCTTGTCCGACAATTCCGCAGCACGGGCCATCGTTGCCTACGCACATGCCAGTGATCCCGGGGCCATTGCGCTCGCGACACACGGCCGTTCCGGGCTGGCGCGGCTTATTTTGGGAAGTGTCGCCGACAAGGTGCTGCTGGGCGTTGAGCAGCCCGTACTGGTTTATCGCCCGTCGTGACCGGTGGCCGAAGCCGGTGGTGAGACTGCTGCAACGTCTTGCGGCATCCGCACCACACGTTCGTAGTATTCCGCTGCCAGAAACGGTGCCAGCGCGTAGGTAATCAGCGGTTCGTACGCGCGCTGACGGTCAATTAATCCGGCGGTGAGAATGCCCACCGCCCCGCCGTGGTGCTTGGTATCGACGCGTTTCGCAACGACATCCATTGCGTGCCCCAGCTCTGTGCCGGCCCGTACCAGCGCCGCAACCTCGGGCGGCAATGGCATAACCAACGAACCACCCACGCCCTGTCGGCCGTCTCGCGTGCACACCACAGCCCACGCACATGTGCGGAGTGAACCATCGGCCTCGAGCACCACGCCACCCTCAACACCGACACCGAGGTCGGCCTCGGCATCTATGTGGTGCAACAGCGACTGTCGAGCTCGCTCGGCAGCCCCGCGACGCGTTTCTTCATCGCCCCAAGGCTGGTTTGGCACACCGCTTGCCACACGAACGGGTTGGACTGATGCATCGGGCGCCACTCGCGCAATCACCGCCCGTACCGCGGCCAGTTTCACAGGATTAGTTGACCCAACCGCCACTTGGCGTACCCACGGCAGAAGCGATGGCGGCATGTTCGACAGCGATCGAGGTGGAAGTGCATCGACCCGTGCCGAAGCGAAGAAAATTCAGTGCAGATCGCTTGCTCAGGGACACGAGTAGAAGTAACGTAGCCTCCAGTGAATCCCGCCACACCAGCTCTCAACCGGCGGGCCGAAGAGCGCGAACGACCGGCGCGCTCCGCCGCGTCCCGATCGCGGCTGTGGCTCGACTTTGTCAACACCGATCTCAGTGCGCAGCCTCCGCGAGGGGATCTCGTGCGTAGTTTTGAGACCTTGTTGACCTGGCTCTCGTCACGCGGCGCCATTGACGAGGAACGCGCTGGCGGCATTGCCAGGCGCGCCAAACTGCAGCCCGCCGCAGCTGCCGCTTCGCTCGTTGACGCCGGCCGCGTTCGTGCCGCACTCCGGGCCTTGGCCGAGCGCGGTGCATCCTCCAACCGCATTCAGGACGACGCCGTCGTGGAAATCAACCGGGTGCTGGGCCGCAGCGCCGGCACGCGCCGTATTGATCGGCACTCCGACGGATTGCTCGTGCGTGCGTTTGTGCCCACGGGTGACGCCTTCGCCAGCCTTATGATTCCTATTGTCGAGTCTGCCGCAGACTCGCTTGTCGCCGAAGAACTTCCGCGTATCCGACGCTGCGCCGATCCAGTCTGTCAACGCGTCTTCTTCGATGCAACGCGCAACGGCATGCGGCGCTGGTGCGACATGGGCACCTGTGGCAACCGCGCGAAGGCGGCCCGCCATCGCGCCAAGTCGCGCCTCCGACCGTTTCCGGAGTTGCCCGAACGGTGACGGAGCCGCCTCGCACGCCCAAGGACGGCGTAGAGCAGATCGGCAACGACAACTCCACGCTCGAGCGCGGTTTTGTCGCATCCCTGCGTTGGCTGGTGGCCGAAGGCGACGCGCGAGGCGTACGACGCATTGCCGTCGAGTTGCGCGCGTTGCAGGAGACGCTGGCCACGCTCGACGAAACGCGCGCCGCGCGCGACGACCACGCCAAGCGTGCCTCAGATCTTGAACGCGAAGTGTCAGCCGCCATTGCGCTGCTCGGTCCCGGCACCGCGGTGAACGGGAATGGCTCGCTCATGGCGCGCCTCTCTCGCTTGCGCGACCGGCTCAAGGAAGACAATGAATCGCGCCGTCAATTGATTGTCGAACGCGATGCCTGGCGTTCCATGACGACGCTCATGACGCAAACGCGTGCGCATGTACACGAATTGCTCGAAGAGGCCGAACGGGGTCGCGACCAGCTGAGTGCCGAAGTACGCACGCTGCGCGATCAGGTGCTGGAATCGCAAATATCGCGCGAACACGCCGAACAGGACAAACGCATTGTCGATAACACGCTGTTGGCGTTGCGAAAACGGCTGGTCGGATGGAGTGGCACGGTCGAGCGGGCGCTCTCGCAACTGAACAAAGCCGCCAGCGAAATTGTCGCTGAACACGCACACTCGGCATTGGGCAGTGACGCGCCGGCCGTTGACGCCGCAGCGGAAGCGAACGCGCCCGCCGAGGAGGAAGCCCCCCGCAAACGTGTGCGCCGCACGTACCTGCAACTCCGGTCACGCGGTCAATTCCGTCTCGCACGCCGTCCGCGCCGTCAGGCGTTGTGGTTACTGATGCCCGCACCAACGGTCGAAGAATGGCGTCACCTGTATACAACCGTCGGTGCTGAGTGGCATTGGCACGACCGCGACAGCTGGCCGGACAGCAAACTTGCCGAACGGTTGTCGAACAAAAACGTGCATGTCTTCCGGGCCGACGCGGCGCTGAATGGATTGTCCGACGACATCGAATCGGGCGTCGGATTTGTCGAACTCGAGCTACACATTGACGGCAGCGTGGAGATTGTGTATTTCGGACTCACACGCA
>Ga0163144_10021989_pt1 | contig 12657 bp, 10 predicted proteins | sample OliLak19BULKMAT1_FD_123175 | JGI IMG/M metagenome (GOLD analysis project Ga0163144, IMG submission 123175) | Freshwater microbial mat bacterial communities from Lake Vanda, McMurdo Dry Valleys, Antarctica - Oligotrophic Lake LV.19.BULKMAT1 | ecosystem: Environmental > Aquatic > Freshwater >... | reverse complement strand
GATCACAATCCGGAAGGCTTCACCTGCTGGATGGCCGGTGCTGGTGTTAAAGCTCCGTTCAGCTATGGTGCGACCGATGATTTTGGTTACAAAGCCGTCGAAAACATCGTTACCGTCCACGACTTTCACGCCACCATCCTGCACTTGCTTGGACTCAACCACGAACGACTCACGTTCTACTACAACGGGCTGGAACGCCGACTGACCGATGTTGAAGGCAAGGTTGTGAAAGACGTGCTTGCATAACCTTGCACTCTCCCCGCTACGAAAATAGCGGAGCAATGATCTGCCCCGCGTTGATTTTATGCGGTCGGCCCTGGCGGTCGGTCATCGTGTTTTCGGGATCGATTCCCAGAGCCGTGAAGATGGTGGCTCCCAGGTCGGCCGGATACCAGCCACGAGTCGCCGGATACGCCGCCTGATCATCGCTGGCCCCGATCACCTGACCTCCGCGAACTCCTGCGCCGGCGAAGACAGCGGAGAACACGCCGGACCAGTGATCTCGCCCGCCGCCGGCATTGATCTGCGGCGTACGGCCAAATTCACCCACGGCGACGACCAGCGTCGTGTCGAGCAATCCGCGTTCGTCAAGATCTGTGAGCAAAGCCGACAAGCCCTGATCGAACGGCGGCAGCAAACGGTTCTTCAGTTGTCCAAAATTATCGCCGTGCGTATCCCAGTTATTCATCGTTCCCATATTCGCCTGAATGATGGGCATACCCGCTTCGACCAGTCGCCGTGCCAGCAACAGAGACTGGCCGAACGAATGACGACCGTAGCGATCACGCACTTTGGCTGGTTCGCGATTCATGTCGAACACATCACGAAATTTTCCAGCAGCTCCAAGGAGTTGATGAGCCTTCTCCACAGATCGACTCAGGGACTGCGACGCCGATGGCGTTTGAAGATAGCTGTGCTGTTCATCCAGTGCAGTCAGCAGGCTGCGTCGGTTTTGGATGCGCTGATCTGTCAGATCCTGCAGCAGCGTCAGTTCATCGATATTGAAGTCAGCCGCATTGGGATCTTTGGTGACGTGCCACGGATCGTATTGACTTCCCATAAAGCCACCCGTCTGTCCGGAAAACCCATAGCCGTTATGAATGTACGTCGGCAGCATCACGCCCGAAGGCACTCCGTCTTCACGCGGTTGAATGGCTTGCATGGTTGCTGAATAACACGGCCAATCGGCTCGGCTGGCCATGTGCGTGGCTCCCGGCGGAACCTGATTCACGCCGGTCAGCACAAAGTGTGTCGCATGTTCGTGACTCGGAAGGCTGTGAGTCATCGAACGCACGATCGCGAATTTGTCCGCAACCATCGCCAGTCGAGGCACATGCGGCCCGATCTGAACTCCGGGAGCGACCGTATCGATCGGTCGGAACTCACCACGGACCTCAGCCGGCGCGTCAGGTTTCAGATCCCAGATGTCCTGATGCGACGGCGCGCCCGAAAGGAACAGCAGAACCACACTCTTCGCCCGTCCGAACAACGCTTTCGATTCCATCGCCGCATTGGCTTTGCGGTTAGCGGCGAGGTCCGCCAACCCCAGTCCGAGTGCTCCTGAAAAGCCAACCTGCAGAAACCGACTGCGGCTGATCGCTGCCGGTGAATGAACTGGTCGAAGGTTGGGCATAGAAAGCTCCAGGGCGGAGTGAATGGCGTGGGCAGGCGGGAAATCATCGAGGAGGGAACGAAGCATACGTTCCGCTTCGGAGAGTTCGCAAGGCGTCTGCAGGAAAAACGCTGCCGGCGATCCGAACCGGGGTGCTGACAACAAAAGTTTCCTGGGCCTGATCGCTTTGGTCCAGGCGATTGGAACGAATGGGCCTTTGGCTCGAAACTCATTCCGGTGATTCCTGGCCAAAGGCGCATTCGTGCGCATCGCAGTCGGTGGTGCGCTCTACCAGATCTGGATGCGTTCTGCTTTCGGCTTAAACAATTTATCACCAGCCTTCACACTGAAGGCATCATAAAATGCATCCAGATTGGAGATCGGCCCGTTGGCCCGAAAACTGGACGGTGAATGCGGATCGATCACCAGGCGGCGAATGAGTTCATCCTCACGGTACTTGCGCCGCCAGATCTGTGCCCAACTGAGAAAAAATCGTTGAGCCGAAGTATGACCATCAATCACGGGGCCTTCTTTTCCGCCCAGTGACATGCGGTAGGCTTTGTAGGCGATCGCCATACCGCTCAGGTCTGCGATGTTTTCACCGAGCGTCAGCTTGCCGTTGAGCTTGCGCCCGGGGAGTGGCTCGTATCCTTCAAATTGGGTGACCAGCTGGCCGGTGAGTTTTTCGAAAGCCTCCCGGTCTGCTTCAGTCCACCAGTTCTTTAAATTGCCGTCGCCGTCGTACTTGCTGCCTTCATCGTCGAAGCCGTGACTGATTTCGTGACCAATGACAGCACCGATGCCTCCATAATTGGCCGCGTCGTCCGCCAGCGCATCAAAGAACGGAGGCTGGAGAATGGCGGCGGGAAAAACAATCTCATTCATGCCGGGATTGTAGTAGGCGTTCACTGTCTGAGGCGTCATGCCCCATTCCTTGCGATCGACGGGTTTGTCGAGACGATCCAACTGTCGGTGATGTTCAAACTCTGACGATCGCATCATGTTTCCGACCAGGTCATCAGCCTTGATATCGAGTTTGCTATAGTCCCGCCATTCATCCGGGTATCCGATTTTTGTCGTCATCTTGCTCAGCTTGTCCAGTGCCTTTTCCCTGGTGGCGCCGGTCATCCATGAAAGTTCATGAATGCTGGTTTCGTACGTTTTCATCAGGTTGGCAACCAGTTCGTCCATGCGGCGACGAGATTCTGCGGGGAAATGCTTCTGCACATAAAGCTGACCGAGCGATTCACCCAGCACACCAAAATCACCTGCACCGGCGCCGGACGTAGCGTCAACCGCCCGCTTCCAGCGAGGCTTTTGTTCAGGGACGCCGGTGATTGTGCGATCATGCAGCTCAAAGTGTGCATCGACAAATTCCGGTGTCAGATAATCTGCCGCAGCATCCAGCAATCGAAATCGACAATACTGCTTCCATGTGTCAATCGATGTCTCGGCCAATATGCCTTCCAGCGCCACGAAGAAACTGGGTGTTATCACGTTGACTTCCTTGAGATCCGGCGCACCAACCGCTCCGAAGAATGCTGACCACGGCAACTTTGTGGAGATCTCACTCAGCTTTGCAACTTCATAGAGATTGTAGCGTTTTTCCGCGTCGCGAAGTTCTGTCCGTGACCACTGAGCTTTTGCCAGAGCGGTTTCCAGTTTCAGAATATTTTCAGCCGCAGCATCACCGTGTGGCAATTTGGCAAGTTCATAAAGTTTGACGATATAGGCCTTCAAAGCTGTGCGTGCCTGTGCGTACTTTTCATCACTCTCGAGATAGTAGTCACGGTCAGGCAACGTCGTTCCGTCCTGAGAAATCGCGGCCAGATAGCGTGATGAGTTCTTATCGTCCGTTCCGATTCCAAAACCGAACGGACTGCCGATTCCGACGACGTTGACACGACCGAAATAGCGCACGACATCTTCGATTGTGGACAGCGAATCGATAGCATCCAGCAGTGCCTTCAGTGGTGTCAGGCCTTTTTTCGCAATCAACTCTTCGTTCATGAAGCTGCGATAGAAGTCGCCGACCTTGTGACTGTTATCGTCGGTCGGTTTTCTGACTGACTCCTCAATGATGGCTCGGATATTTTCCCGGGCGGCATCATCGAGCGCCGTGAATGATCCGTAGTTGGACTTGTCAGGCGGAATCTCGGTGGAAAGCAACCAGCGTCCGTTCACATGCAGAAACAAATCGTCTTGCGGTCGGACCGTCGTATCGAAGCCATCCGGATCAATGCCGGAATCCAGTTTTGCGTCCTCCGCGTGAGCAAAACCCGCGACTGAGGCCAGCACCAAGGCGGCCAGCACCAGCCGCGTCCACATCCATTGTCGTTTTGAATTTCTAGAAGTCATTGAACATCGCTTCCACAGAAAACCGAGCAAATACTGACTGCCCCGCACGGACACTCAGCCAAATCTACCTGCATTCTGTCGAAGCTGCCGCGAATTTCCAGTCACCAGCGGCTGTTTCCAGCCACCTCCCGCTCAGATCCGTACTTGACGAACTACGTTATGCGGCTCCTGCCTTGAGTCGTACGCGAAAGCGCTGGATGGGATAAGGATGGGTGATGCGTCGTCGAGTGAGATGCAGACGAGCAAGTTCCTGGCACAAGTCGAACGCGCAGTGAAACCGAAATCGTGAGCACGTGACGGAATCCGAGTCCCAAACAAGACGCGATCGAATCGACGGCTGCTTGAAGCAGGCTGGATGGGAAAACGTTCGGTGGTCACCAGGCCTCGACATTCGTTCGTTAAAGAATCATGCCGTGGGGGAGTACCCGACGGCAAATGGCCCTGCTGACTATGCTCTTATTGTGGAAGGAAATCTTCTTGGAATCGTCGGAGCCAAGAAGCTCTCACTTAATCCGTCGGGCGTGTTGGCTCAGGCAGAGAGATACTCTCAGGGCGTGTCCGAAAGCAAGTTGAACTATTCCGGATTCCGGGTCCCGTTCCTGTACGCCACGAACGGTGAGCTCATCCGCTTCCATGATGTGCGGGATTCTCTCAATGTTTCCCGTCCGATTGCACAATTTCACACGCCGGCCGCTCTAAAGGAATTTTTCGGTCGCGATCTTTCTGCACGAAGTTGGTTCCAGGAAAACCCGCCCTCACACTCAAAACTCCGGGACTACCAAAAGGAAGCCAATACAGCCATCGAAGACGCCATCGCCAATGGCAAGCGACAAATGCTGGTCGCGATGGCCACAGGCACAGGCAAGACATTCACCGCCGTGAATCAATGCTACCGCCTGTTGAAATCGAAAACCGCGAGGCGAATTCTGTTTCTCGTAGACCGCCGAGCTTTGGCAGCTCAGGCCGTTCGTGCGTTCTCCGTGTTTGAGCCTGAGCCGAACAAGAAGTTCGACCAGATCTTCGAGGTCTACAGCAACAAGTTTCAGAAAGAAGACTTCGGCGAAGATGAGCCATTTGACCCGAAGGTCATGCCGCGTGACTACTTGCTGAACCCACAGCCAAAACACACGTTTGTCTACGTCTGCACCATCCAGAGAATGGCGATTGAGATCCTTGGGCGGCAAGCGGTCTTCACAGAGGATGGGGATGATATCGACGAGGATGCTGAGCCACTCAATATTCCGATTCACGCATTCGACCTCCTGTTCGCCGACGAATGTCATCGAGGGTACACATCGGCTGAACAATCGACCTGGCGAGCCGTGCTTGACTACTATGACTCCATCAGATTGGGGCTGACAGCGACCCCAGCATCGCACACGAAAGCTTACTTGAAGGACGTCGTTTTCCGTTACACCTACGATCAGGCAGTTCGGGAAGGCCATTTGGTCGACTGGGAACTGGTGAAGATTAAATCAAACGTGCGCATCAACGGAGTCTTTCTGAAGGAAGGCGAAACGATTGAACACGTCGATCTTCAGTCAGGCGCTCGCGAACTGGATGCCTTGGAAGATCATCGCGAATTCGCTCCATCGGAGCTTGAGCGGCTTGTGACATCCCCGGATTCCAACCGCAAGATTCTGTTGGAACTCAAGAAGTATGCGGATGCTCATGAGAAGGATCATGGTCGATTCCCCAAAACGCTGATCTTTGCGGCGAACGACCTGCCCCATGCATCGCATGCCGACGAACTTGCCGAACTGGCTAGTGAGATCTTTGGCCGTGGCGAAGGCTTCGTGCAAAAGATCACAGGACGAGTCGACCGACCATTGCAACCGATTCGCGAGTTTCGAAACCGTCCGAAGCCTGGCATTGCGATCACGGTGGACCTGCTCTCCACTGGCGTCGATATTCCGGACCTGGAGTACATCGCTTTCCTGCGACCTGTCAAATCCCGCATCCTGTTCGAACAAATGTTGGGCAGAGGCACACGCAAAGGCGACAAGTACTCCGACAAATCGCACTTCACCGTATTCGACTGTTTCAACGGGACGCTGGTCGATTACTTCAAGAACGCCACGAACATGACTGCGATGAAACTGCTTCGAGACCGGGATTTTCAGGATCTGCTGGAAAACTATCCACGGGTACAGCGGACATTCCTGCGAGCAACTGAAAACGTGGATGAGGTATCGTCGGAACAGCTCATCCGTGATGGTCTCGGCCGAGAACACAAGCCCGAGGATTATTTGGAAATGTTCTCGCGGTTTGTCCGCGATAATCCAGCTCAGATTGAAGCGGTCCAGATTCTTTTAAACCGCCCCGCAGACTGGAGTACAGTGGCATTGAAAGAGCTGCGCGAGAAGCTGATCACAGCCCCGGAGCGATTCACGCTGGAAGCTCTGCAAAAGGCACACGAGTCGCGATATCAAAAGTCGCTTGTCGATATTATTTCGATGGTGAAGCATGCGGCAGCCGAGCAAAGTCCATTGCTGACGGCTCAGGAACGAGCTGCGAAGGCCATTATGGCCATCTCATCCGGAAAGACATTTACGGCCGAACAGCAGCAGTGGCTGGATCGCATTCAGGCACACTTGGCTGAGAATCTTTCGATCGATGCTGACGACTTCGATGTGATTCCGGCTCTTGAGGGAGCTGGCGGATGGGGACGGGCAAACAAAGCATCCGAAGGAAAACTGGAAGAAATGTTACATCACTTCAATGAAGCATTGGCTGCTTAGTTGGACAGCGCCACTTTGGCGAAAAACGAAGCGAAATTCTGCCCCGGTAGGGGCATCAGCACGTAGCCGTGGGCTTCAGCCCCCGGACAAGATAGAATTGGGACCCAGAGCCCCGATAGGGGCGACGGCAATTTTTTGCGTGAGTTGCTGTCGCCCCTATCGGGGCTTTGCGAATTGTTTGCAAACGAACCGTGGGCTGAAGCCCACGGCTAGTGCGCCAGCGCCACTGTCGTGGCTGAATCGCAGACGTCTATTGGCAGGAAACATCGGAAAATGCAACGATTTTGCACAAACTGGCGCTGTCCAATTAGAGAGGTATTGCGATGGCAAATCATGAAACAAGAATGACGATCGAACGCGGCAGCATTGACCTGCAGACTAAAGGCGAGCGAATCAAATTTCTCTTTAAAGCAGATGGAGAAAAACTCGGCGAGTTGAAGATTTCTGCAGCCAGTGTCACATTCGAAGCCCGCAACAAACAAAAATCAACAACCTGGTCAATTACGCAGTTCGTAAAGCCGCTTGAGGAAAACTTCTGATCATGTCTGACGTCGTATCCAAACTGTGGGGCTTCTGCCACACGCTTCGCCATGATGGCATCGATTATGGCGACTACATTGAACAGATCACGTTTCTGCTCTTCGTGAAGATGGTCGATGAGAAAGGCGTTGACATTCCCAAAGGCTGCGGCTGGCCGGATCCGAGGGACAAAGCGGGCAGCGATCTGACTGATTCGTACATCGATATTCTTCGCAAGCTGGCCAAACAGCCGGGCATCATTGGCGACATCTATGCGGAAGCGCAGTCACGGTTCAACAAGCCCGTCAATCTTAAGCGGCTGATCAACCTCATCGATGAAACCGAATGGACGTCGCTGGGCGTTGACGTCAAGGCCGCATGTTATGAAGGCCTGTTGGAAAAATCGGCGGCGGAGGGAAAGAAAGGTACCGGCGGAATCTTTACGCCACGAGTGCTGATCCAGTCCATCGTGCGAGTCATGAAACCCGATCCGCGAGTCCACAAGGAATTCACCATTGGAGATCCCGCTTGCGGAACCGGCGGCTTCATAGTGGCCAGCCACGAATGGCTCGTCTTGCCCAAAGAAAAAGGTGGAGCCAGTGCGGGTGCAATGGACCGGGACGTTGCCAAACGAGTCAAACGGAAGACCTACTTCGGTCAGGATCTTGTGGCGCGCCCGCGACGAATGGCTCTGATGAATCTTTATCTGCACGGCGTGGAACCGCATATTATTCTCGGCGACACAATCTACGATCCGCCGTCCGGCCCGAAGTTCGATGTCATCGTGACCAATCCACCGTTCGGGACGAAAGGAGCGAATCAGGCTCCCACGCGTGACGACTTCACCATCGAGACCAGCAACAAGCAGCTCAACTTCGTGCAGCACGTAATGAACACGCTCAAACCTGGTGGACGAGCGGCGATGGTCTTACCGGACAACTGTCTGTTCGAAGGCAAGTCCGGTGAGGTCTTCGAAATCCTGATGCAGGACTGCAACCTCCACACAGTCCTGCGACTGCCGCGCGGGACGTTCACGCCGTACAGCCAGGGTGTGAAGGCGAACGTCATTTTCTTCCAGAAAGGACTGCCGACTGAGCACGTCTGGATTTTCGACGCGCGCAGCAACGTTCCCGGCATCACGAAGAAGGACCGCCCGCTCAGCCCGCAGCACTTCGCCGAGTTCGAGCAGTGCTACGGCTCCGACCCGAACGGCCAGTGCAAACCGAAACGCAAAGACCTGGGCGACACTGGCCGCTTCCGTCGCTTCCACGCGACCGAAATTGCCGAGCGATCGTCCAAGCTGGACATCACCTGGCTGAAGGACGACTCGCTGGAATCGAGCGATGAACTCCCCGACCCGCAGGACCTCGCCACCGAAGCGATCACCGAACCGGAAGCGATCGTCGGCGACCTGCGCGAAATCGTCGCGCTCATCGAGCAGGAAGAGGGAGTCGAAGTTTAAGCCATGTCACGCCGCGTCATCATCATCGCTGGGCCGAATGGAGCGGGAAAAACGACGTTCGCTCGCTCGTTTCTACCGCGTGAAGGGAGTTGTGCGAACTTCATCAACGCCGACTTGATCGCAGCGGGATTGGCCCCGTTCAAGCCCGACACGGCGGCGGTGCAAGCAGGACGCTTGATGCTGACGGAGATGCGGCGATACCTGGCGAAAGGCGACAGCTTTGCCTTCGAGACCACGCTCAGCGGTCGGTCCTATGCCCAACAGATTCCCATCTGGCAGGCGGCAGGTTATACGGTCGATCTGATCTTCTTGAAGCTCCGATCAGTCCGGTTGGCTCAGGCTCGCGTCAAGGCACGAGTCGCTCAAGGTGGCCATTCTGTTCCGGCCAACGTCATTCAACGGCGCTTTCAACAAGGTTGGCAGAACTTCGAGACGCTCTATCGTCCGCTGGTCAATCACTGGGAACTTTACGACAATTCTTGTGACAGCCCGATCCTGATCGAACAAGGAGATCACACATGACCCGCAAGACGGCGACGAAGCCTCAACGAAAACCAACAGCGCTAGCGGCGCTCAAGCGAGCGTCCCAGCAAGCCCTCGAACTGGCTCACCAAACCAAGACCCCGGCCTGGATCATGGACGGGGACAAGCTGGTGGATGCGACGAAGTCCGCGCGCAAGCCGGGAAAGAAGAATGGTCGTGCCTAAGTTCGCCAGTTCAGAAATTGTCGCGATCATCGAGCAGGTCGAGGGAGTCGAGGAATGAGCAATAAGCCGAAAACGTTTTAAGGAAAATTTCGCGGCGTCGTTATCAACAATGTTGATCCACTGGAATGCGGACGGATTCTCGCCGAGGTTCCCGCCGTTTCAGGAGCGATCCTCAATTGGGCATTGCCTTGTGTATCGCCGAGCTTGCCCAAAAAACTGGGCAGCGCAATTCCTGAAATTGGAGCGAATGTGTGGATTGAATTTGAGCAAGGCGACCGCAATTTTCCGATTTGGTCAGGCTGCTTTTTCCTGCCTCCCGCAGCCGTCCCACCGGCTCTGAGGAACCGAAAATGAAGAAGACGATCTTGCGAGAGTCAGATTCAGTTCTGACGGACCTGAACGCCAAGGAAGAGCACGACGCAAGTGAGTTACCGGAGGGATGGGCACCGAGTCGAATTGACGCGATTGCCAATATGAACCCGCGCCACTCCAACAAACTCGACGACTTACAGTTGGTTACGTTTCTTCCAATGCCAGCGATCCGTGAATCAAGCCCCGACTTCGATCGAACTACCGAACGTCCCCTTGCCGACGTTCGCAAGGGCTACACGCACTTCGCGGACGGTGACGTCTTGTTTGCGAAAATCACGCCTTGCATGGAGAACGGAAAAGGAACGGTTGCAACGGGACTCAAGAATGGACTCGGCTGTGGTTCGACTGAGCTTCATGTCATTCGACCACTCGGCGCGGTCGATCCTCACTACGTTTACCGTTTTTTGCAACAAGAGTCGGTGCGGAAAGACGCGGCGGAAAAATTCACCGGCTCGGCAGGTCAACTGCGTGTTCCATCGTCGTTTATCGCAACTACTTCCAGCTGAACCTGGGATGTCTCTGTCGCACCATGAGCGACGAAAGCAACTCGAAACAATACTCTTCAAGAGTGATCCGAAACTGCAGCCACGCGTGTCCGGGCTGTTGAGCGGACAGAAATCTCGAATGAATGGCATGTCGCTCCCTCAGGCGGTTTCTGACTTCTGGGACAGGAATCCTGCAAAGCTGTCCGGGACAGACATGAATTCCAAACCAAGCAGGGAATACGTCGAACTTCGGCTCAGAGAGTGGTGCTCGTAACCTCCTGGCATTGCCTGAATCCGTCCCGCAATACAGAAGTACTGTGCGGAGTTGAAGCAAAGCAGAAAGACGTCCTGATTTTCAGATCAGAGTTTCTCTGCGACAAAGCGATGATCGCATTGACTTGAAGAAGTCAAATGTATCTTGATCAAGTTATCAGCCTAACTTCGCCGTTTTGCAACATTGTCCCAAGATCCCGTCCCAAAAATACCTTGCCGGTAACGGTACGTCGATGTGGCTTTTTCCCTGACACTACGGGATCGGCAGACGGAAGTGGTGCCCGTATTCAATTAGAAAACCGGGAGCTCAATGGCTGGCCTGCGTTACCCTGCGCACGGACGCTCAAGACAGTCCAGTCACCCGGTCCGCCCCTCCGCTGAAGGCCGAAGTCGTTGGCTAAACCTTCTTCGTGAGTTACTTTCATTCTCTATCCCCAACCGGTTTATCCCGGCGCACCGTGACACCTTTTTTAAAGCGTGACAGAGCACTATAATTCGCGGCGCCAGCGTTCGGGGACACCCGCGAATGCAGCCTGATACGTTGCTTCCAGCGGAACCATGACGTGTCGCGGCGGTCGTAGGAAAAGTGGCATGTCGGGAAGTGATGTTCCCACGGCAACTGGTTCGATAAACGCCTGCCTCTCAAGTCCGCCGGTGTAAGCCACCATTGTGAGCGGTTCGCCGGGTGGGAGCGAAAACGGTTGATCTTCCTCGTCGATATTTTCCCAGATCGCGCCGTGGATTCCCTGGGGATCGCGACTGCTAGCAGGAATCACATCAATGATCAGTAAATGAATTCCTGCCCGAAGCAGCTCAAGTGCTTTGTTCACAAAGGAACGCAGGGCGTATCGAGTCGACTTGTTCCCCGGTGAGACAATCTCAATCACCGCCACGACATCATCACCGCTCCGATGACGGATCACAACTCGGCTTCGTTTCTCCGCATAAATCTCCACTTCGGCTCTGGCCGTGAATCGCGTCCTGGGCAGCGCGATCGCCAGACCGCCATCGCCCGGTCCTTCAAATTCTTCGCTGCCATCATCGGCCGAAGTTGAATCTGTATTCCCAAGTGCCACAACATCCGGCCCCGGTCCTCCGGTAATCTGCTCCGCCATCGCGTAGTATTCCGACGGCAGCAACCCTGAATTCAATGCACGGCTGATGCATGAAATCCATTCGTGATGGAAATGGTGGAACGTACCGGCAATGACGCGAGTCCAATCGTGAACTGGCATTTTAGATTCCCCGTCCGCAGAAAAGTGTGAGCTGCATCCCTGCATTCTATCGCGTCAAAGCAGGATTTCACAGATTTTGTTCTCATGGTTCACTGCGAACAGCACCCACCGCCGGAACAGTCCTGCACTTTCAGCGATTTGTTCCACGGCATTTTGGCGAGGATCATCCCCATGCCGCAGGTGTTGCTCATTCCTGCGAAAGTCAGGCCGGCCCCGACGACGCCAGGGATTACCAGGAACCAGGCACTGACCGTGGCCAGGGCCGTGCCCGCCACGATCAGCAGCCCGGCGACGATGCGAACCTGACGTTCCAGGGAGATCATCTTCTTTGTGCCACGATTGACGGGCAGACCAGCGGAAACCCACGCCAGCGTTCCGCCCTCGAGATTGACCACGTTTTCAAACCCCGCCTTGACGAAGGCATTGCACGCCTGCGCCGAACGGCCGCCGGATCGACAGATGACATACAGCGGCTCCTGAGCGCGCGCTCCGCGGGACGCCATGATGAGTTCGGGGTTCAGCCTGTCCAGAGGAGCGTTCAGGGAGCCGACCGCATGGACTTCGTAAAACTCCATCGGAGTCCGCACGTCGATCAGATCAAAACCACCCCTTTTGCTGAGAGGTGCAAATTCCTGACAGGAGATTGTACTGACCATGAATTCCAGTCCTTTTACGAGTTGCAATTTACCACCAACGAGTTGCAATTTACCAGGGAAATCATAACCGAAACATGACTTCTGTGCTGATAAGCACCCGTGCAAAAGTTTCTTCGTTTAACCGCGTGGGCATCGCCCCGCGCTTTCGCGAGTAAAACGCGGCCCGATGGGCACGCGGTTAAACAAGTTGTGTGCGAAAACTTGTGCATGGGTGCTTATGCGGGATACCGGACTCAT
>Ga0163144_10021988_pt1 | contig 12657 bp, 9 predicted proteins | sample OliLak19BULKMAT1_FD_123175 | JGI IMG/M metagenome (GOLD analysis project Ga0163144, IMG submission 123175) | Freshwater microbial mat bacterial communities from Lake Vanda, McMurdo Dry Valleys, Antarctica - Oligotrophic Lake LV.19.BULKMAT1 | ecosystem: Environmental > Aquatic > Freshwater > Lake... | reverse complement strand
TCAGAACACCGATAGCGTGCAGACCTTTGGCCGCATGCTGACAACGTTGCTTTTCTGCGGGCCGAAAGCGATTCTGTTCGGCCTGTCGATGGCTGACAAAGCCAAGCGTATGAAGAGAATGGACTACCCAGGCTGTTCGGCGGTTCTGGTTCTGCTGCTGACGCGCGACTCGCGGCTGCCCTACTCGGAAATCAAGTCGCGCTTATCCAAGCTCGACACGCTCACCGTCTTCGGCCAGATGGAAGACATCGAAGGCGTCCTCTTCCTGGAATCCGACCCGCCCGGCCTCTCGCTCTCCGAAAATCTCCGCCGCGAACTCTCCATGTTTAAAAAATAATACCGCCTGTCTTCTATTAAACGCAGGCTGCGTTTCTGTGTCGCCCCTAAAGGGGTTTTGAAAATTCAAGCGCTCCGTTTCCCACGGTTTACGCCGTGGGCTATTCGTGAGTCGCCGCTAAGCGGCTGAACGACAACGGTAAGAGAAACGAAACTCGTTCAAGTCAAATTCCTGTCTGCGGGAGGGCTGGTCGGCCGCGATGCTATCGCCTCGCGCGACCGCTGACTTCAGCTACTTCCGTTCTACAGCCCCGAATCCTTATAAATCCGGCCGTCCACCACGCGCGCAAACTCACTCCACGAATTGTCGTTCCCGCCGGAACGTTCGCGTTCGATGATCGACTGAATCCCCTGCACCTTCGCGTCCAGACATTCCAGATGATGCAGCGCCACGGCCTCGCCGGTTACCGGAGTCACCGGGCTGCCGAACTCATGCGTCCCGTGATGGCTTAGAATTAAATGGATGACCAGATTGCGTTTCTTCAGCGGAAAATCCGGGAGCTTCACCACCGTGCGTTCCACCATCAAGGCGCCAAGGACGATATGCCCGCAGAGTTTCCCCGTGTCCGTGTAAGTAAATCCCGGACCCGAATCAATCTCCTCGATCTTGCCAATGTCATGAAGAATCACGCCGGACATCAGCAGGTCTCGGTTCAGGAACGGACGCTGCTCGGCAACGGCTTGCGCCGTTTTGCACGCCGCCAGCACGTGCTCCAGCAGCCCGCCAATCCAGGCGTGATGCACCGATGCCGCCGCCGGGCCTTTCTTGAATTTTTCGCGCACTCCAGGCTCCGAAAATATCGCCGTGAGCAGCCGCTTGTAATCCACATCCTTGATCGTCTCGAGCAGCGCGTCGAACTCCTGCTCCATCTCATCCAGCGGCCGCGCGGACACCGGCAGGAAATCCGCGGCGTTGATGCCCTCCGCGCTGCAGCCCTGGACGGCGAACGCGATCATCTGCATCGCGTTTTTATAGGTCTCCACGCGGCCTCGAACGTTGATGTATCCGGACACCTTGTAGCAGGTAAAATCCGTCTCGGTCGCATCCCACTGCCGCACCGGGATCGTGCCCGTTTTGTCGGCGAACGTGGCCTGGATATATTTTGAGCCATTCTTCGCCACGCGAAGGGTCGCTTCAGAAATCAGGTAGATCCCCTCGATTTCCTGGCCCGCGACGAAGTCCTTCACGCAGCAGCGTTCTTTGCGTGGCGCGGCGGCTGCCAGCACTTGCGGGCGCGGCCGAGGAACGGCCTTCGCCTGGCCTTGAAGTTCATCGGGGAAAAGATCGCCTAATCGAGTCATGTCAATGTCCGCCTTCGCTGGCCTTGATGGGAGAGGGTTGAAAGTTTAAAGCTTGTCGACGTAGAACAAATGCCACCAGCGCGGACAGTTGCGGTCCACCTGTTTATTCGTGATAAAGTCGAAATCGTGAATCGATAGCGGCGACGGCGGCAGCGGAGACGATTCTTTGCTCATCTCTTCCAGGGCCGGAATGGAAAGGATCAGCCGCCCGCCGGGAAGCAGCAGCGACATCAAGTTTTCAACCTTCTCCTGCAAGTGCGGTTTCACATCTTTGATGTGATCGAGCGTTTCCGTGCAGATCACGCCGGAGCACGTTCCCGGCTTGATCCCCGGTTCGTCCACGGTGCCTTTCTGAAACGTGCAGTTCGGCAATTGATGCTCGGACAAAAGCTGCGTGCCGACCGCCAGCCGCGTTTCATCCGGATCGATGCCCACGATTTCCGCACGGGGCTTTTTCCAAGCCAGATTCAGCGTCAAAATGCCGTAGCTGCAGCCGATGTCCACAATCTTTCCCTGGTGCGGCGCCAGCCTCAGCATGCACTGCATGCGGTGCATCGCCACCCAGTGAATCGGCTGAAAAACACCCTGCGCCGCCTGCAATTGCCCGCGCCAGATTCCCGTGTTGCGATCGAGGAAAATCCAGGAATCCTTCACGTCTTGAATGGCCATGCCGTCTCCCGAGTGATGCGAGCGTCTCCGACCGCACATCTGTTCACATGCCGCCAAAAAGCGGAGTGGCGGGTTTCAGGATAATCCAAAATCCAAATTCTAAAATTCAAAATCCATCACGTGCCCTTGCCGAGGCGTTCAGCCAGCGATGCGTCGAGTTCCGGGCAGGCTCGAATTTTCTGCTGCGTCTTCGCAAAATCGTAGCTGATCCGAAAAAAACGAAAACCATCCGGCTCCAGCACGACATAGCAGGCACGCGGGTCTTTATCCCGCGGCTGCCCCACCGAACCGACATTCACCATCACTCGCTTTTTGAAATCGAATTTCCGGCCCGGCTCCGGAGTCAAATAGCTGTCCTCGTACCACACGCCCGGCTGGTGCGAATGCCCGAAGAAGAATGCGCGCAGCGCTGGGAATTTTTGGAAGCCCAGCTCCGCTTCCGCACGGTGGCGCACATAGCGCCACGAGCCCGGCTGCGCCGGCGTGTCATGCACAAACATGATGTCGCTGATGATGCGCACCGGCTTCAGATTCTTCAGGTACTCCCACTGTTCCTTGCGCTGCTGAAAAAGAGTGGGCCGCAAAAACGCGCCCGTCATCTGCTCGGGATCAATCTGTTTGCGGGTCCACACAGAGGCGCGCGCCGCCGCCGGATTGAATGTTTTCGGCGGCCCCAGCAGGCACGCTTCATCGTGGTTGCCGAGCAGACAAAATTCAAATTGCTTGATGAACTCCAGCACCTCCGCCGGATTGGGCCCGTAGCCGACAATGTCTCCCAGAAAAAACGTGCGCTTGATGCCGCGCTGCGTCAGATCGCTGTAGACAGCTTGCAGGGCCTCAAGATTGGCGTGAACGTCGGAGAGGATGGCGATCGAACCGGATTCTTCGTGCATTCCGTCATCCTAAACGACCCGCCGCGATTTGAAATTCAAAACTGAACTGGCACCGCGCGTGGGCCGGGGAACAATCCATCCACATCACAACTCCATGGAAGCGGGCAATCATGCAGTGGCCTAAATACCCTGTTGTCTACGAGATCAACACGCGAGTCTGGCTGGCGGAACTTTCCGCGAAAGCAGGCCGCGCGCTGGCGCTGGATCAAATCCCCGAAGAGGAGATCGACCGCCTCGCGAGTCAGGGCTTCCACGCCGTCTGGCTGATGGGCGTCTGGACTGTCGGGCCGCAGCCGGTCGCCATCGCCCGCATGCACGAAGGCCTCCTTAATGATTACGCCATTGCGCTGCCCGATGTTTCGCCTGAGGACGTGATCGGTTCTCCGTATGCTATTTCAACCTATCAGGTTTCAGCCACACTCGGCGGGCGCGAGGCGCTGGCGTCGCTAAGGCAGCGGTTGCAGCGTTACGGGATGGGGCTGATTCTCGATTTTGTCAGCAATCACACGTCGCGCGATCACCATTTCGTGACGGACCGTCCGGATCTTTTTGTGCATGGCAGCGCCGAGGATATCGCTCGCGAGCCGCACAATTACTTCACCACCGCAGCCGGACACATTATCGCGCACGGCCGCGATCCTTATTTCGACGGGTGGACTGACACCGCGCAGATCAATTACGCGCAGCCTGCCGCGCGCGAGGCCATGAAGCAGAAGCTGTTCGACATTTGCAGCCAGTGTGACGGCGTGCGCTGCGACATGGCCATGCTGATCCTTCCCGACGTGTTGGAGCAGGTGTGGGGCGCGCGGCTCGGTTCGAATCCGGTTCGGCGGAGTTTCTGGAGCGAGGCCATTCCCGCCGTACTGCAGCGGCTTCCCACTACTCTTTTTATTGCTGAAAGCTATTGGAACCTGGAGTGGCCGCTGCAGCAGGAGGGGTTCCATTTTACATATGACAAAACACTGTACGACCGCCTGAAGAAAAAAGATTTCGGCGGCGTGCGCTCCCACCTGCAGGCCGATGCCCACTTTCAAGACGCCTGCCTGCGCTTCACCGAGAATCACGATGAAGAGCGCGCCGTCGTCGCGTTCGGCGGGGCGTATTCTCGAAGCGCGGCCGTGGCGACTTTCTTCAGTGCGGGATTGCGCTTGATACATGAAGGCCAACTGGAAGGGCACCGGGTGAAACTGCCGGTGCAGTTGGGGCGCCGGCCGCGGGAACGCGAAGACGTCGAGATCGCCTTGTTTTACGAGAAGGTGCTCGGCGTGTTGCAGGATCCCATTTTTCACAGCGGCGATTGCAGAGTGATCCCGGTGCATTCGCCGGGGTGGGGCGACGCCTCCAACGAGTCGCTCGTTGCGCTGTACTGGACGCCGCGTCTGCCGCCCGCGGTCGGGCTTTTTCTCAGTTATCTGATCATCGTGAATTTAAGCCCGACACGCGCGTACGGCCGCATACCCTTGCCGCCGGAGACGTTTGAAGCTGGGAAAAATTATACCTTCCACGATCTGTACGAAGGCAGGCATTACGACCGGCCCGGCGGAGAAATGATCTGGCCCGGTCTGTACGTGGCGCTCGAAGCGCACCAACCGCATCTGTTTGAAATCAGCTCGACCTAACGGTTCAGGAAGTGGCCTTTTACAGTTGCTTGGAGTTGAATTTGGCATTCGCAGCCGCCGCGTTCATCAACTGCTCCATCTGCTTGCGGTATTTTTCCGAAATCAAAAATTGCCGCATTTCGGTTTTCAGATCTTCGGGCTTTCGAACGTCGTCCAGCCGGATGACATGATAACCGAACTTGCTTTCGATGGGCGCCGCTGACATATCGCCGGCTTTTTCCAGCTTGTAAACACCCTCGTTGAACATCTCGCCGAACACATCGGTCGGACCGCCTTTTCGAGCGATGTAACCCAGGTCGCCATTGTCGGCTTTGCTCGGACAGTCGCTCACAGACTTGACCAGCTTTAAGAAATCTGCGCCGGCTTTAAGTTTTTTCAGAACATCGTCGGCGATGGTTTTCGCTTCTTCTTTAGTGCGAAAAATGGCCTGCTGCGGCGGCTCGGCACCCTTATTCATCACGAGAATATGCGACGCGCGGCGCAGGCCCATGTTGTCTTTCTGCTTGGAGATGGCCAGCTCCACGTCCGCATCCGTGACCGACTTGGCGAAATTCTGTTCGATCGCCCAATTCGCGCTCCAGAAGCGCCGGAATTCGTCATCGGACAAACCATTGTCGGCCAGCCACTGCTCGTAGCTGCCGGCGTTGTTTTCTTCGGCCTTGGTCTTTTTGAACATGGAAAACTGCTCTTCGAATTTGTCCTTCGCGATTTCCAGTTTGTTGTCGGCCACGTATTTTTCGACCAGCGCGTTGGCCATGAATCGAAACGCAAAACGCTTCCGCAGAAACGATTTCAGTTCGGGTGTCAGCGTGAATTTCGGCTGGCGGCGTTTCTCCGCGGCGGCGTATGCCAACTCCACTTTTTCAATCGCACTGGTGGGAACTTTCAAATCACCGGACTGCAGGACGACGCTGTCATCCAGGACCACAACAGGTATGGAATCGATCAGGCGGTCCGTCGGATCGGCGGACTGTTCGGGTTCCCCGGCAAATACCGGCAGGGCCAGCGCGGCAATGGCCCACGTGACGATTTTTCGAAAAAGCATAAGCAGCTCCTGGCGTCGTGAGGGTGTTATTGCTGTTGTTGAGCGGCACCGCTCTGCGGCGCGCAAAATTGGCACGGCATCTTGCCGGAACGCTCCGCATCGTGAGACGTTGAGAACCCGGCCGGCGAATCCAGATTGGCGGCATATTGGCAATGCCGCGTGTGATACACTCTGTTTTTCTTGCCGGAAACGAACGGTGCGGAGTGCGGATCAATCGTCTTGACCTGTTGAGGCTGTGACAAACCCATTAACTTGGAGTTCCCGGCTTTGCACCCTGTCGATAAAACAGGCAGCGACAGCATCATGAGAGTCAACAGTTTGTACATCCGGCTCATGCGCTCATCTTAAAGGAAAAATGGAAATGCAAAATGCAAAACCACCTCTAAAGTCGGTCGTTACGAAATCCCGAACTTAGACCCGAGGTCCTCTCTCATCCGTGACGCACCAACCTGTTTCAGATTCATCCGTGCCGGATTGGCGCCGCATTGATCGCGACGCGCTCTGGCATCCGTTCACGCAAATGGCCGAGTACGAACGCGAAGATCCGCCGCCGCCCATCATCGTTTCCGCTGAAGGCAATTGGCTGATCGCGCAGGACGGCACGCGCTACCTCGATGTGAATTGCGGCTACTGGGCTCTGGCGCTTGGCTGCCGTCCTGAATCTGTCGAGCGTGCGGTGAAGGCGCAGATCGATCGCTTTTCGCACTCCACCTTATTGGGCATTTCGCACGAACCCGCCTTGCGCCTCGCTGAACGTCTGACGAAGCTCGCCGGAGCGCCGCTGAATCATGTTTTTTTTAACGACTCCGGATCCGAAGCGGTCGAAGCCGCTTTGAAGATGGCCTACCAATACCAGGTTCATTCCGGGCATCCAGAACGCTGTGAATTTCTGGGGCTCGGTGAGGCTTACCACGGCGACACGCTGGGCGCGGTGGCCGTGGGAGGAGTCGAGCTCTTTCACACGACATTCAAGCCGCTCCTCTTTAAGGTACAGCGCGTTCCGCCGCCGCACTGCTACCGTTGTCCGTGGAATCTAAAGCCCGAATCGTGTGCCTTGGAATGCGCCCAGGCGGTGGAGCAAGCCATCGCTGAACGTGCGCCGACACTTGCCGCGCTGATCATCGAACCGTTTGTGCTCGGCCCCGGCGGCATCATTCCCCAGCCCAAAAATTATCTCGAACGCGTGGTTCGCGCCGCGCGAAAACAGGGCGTCACGGTGATCTTCGATGAAGTCGCCGTGGGCATGTGCCGTCTGGGCAGCGTCTTCGCATTTGAGCAACTGGACGATCCGAAGCGAGAACGGGTTCCGGATATCGTCTGCCTCGCCAAGGGTCTGACCGCGGGACTTCTGCCGCTTTCGGCGGTGCTCGTGAACGCGGAAATTTACCGTGCTTTTCTCGGAACTTATGCTGATCGGAGAACGTTTTATCACGGCCATACCTTCACCGGGTCGGCGCTCGGTTGCGCGGCGGCCCTGGCGGCGCTGGATATCCTCGCCGATGAAGAATTTTTGCGTCAACTTCGCGAGAATACCATCCCGGCCCTCTGGCGGATGCTGGAACCCCTGCGGGCTCACGCGCACGTTGGAAATATCCGCGGCCGCGGTTTGATGGCCGCGCTTGAAATCGTGAAAACACGAGGCGCGCCGGACGAGCCCTATCCCGGGGAGCAGCGCCTCGGCCATCGCGTTGTCCTCGCGGCACGCAAGCGCGGCGTTAATATGCGGGCAATCGGGGACCTGATTCTCGCCGTGCCGCCGCTCACGATAACGCAGTCTGAAATCGATTTGTTTGGACGTGTTCTGCGCGAAAGCCTGGATGAAGCCACCGGCATCTCCCCCTTTTGATACTGTAATGGGTGCTCGCTGACGAAGTTTAAATCGCAACGAAGAGAAAGGTGCCATGGTCGAACATTTCATGCGTTTGAAAGAAAAGCCGGCGCATCGCGTGATCGGTCTGATGTCCGGCACGAGCGCCGATGCGATCGATGCGGTACTCTGCGACATTTCCGGCGAAGGCCGCGGCGGGCTGAAGGTCAAACTGCTCGCCGAGCATTCTCAGGATTACCCCGACTTTCTGCGCAATCGTATTTTGCGCGCCTGCGAGCCCAGCGGCGGAAGTTCGGCGGAAGTCTGCGAGCTGAATTTTCTTATCGGCGAAGCGTTTTCGTTTGCGGCCAACGCACTGCTTGACAAATCAGGCGTTGGCAAAGACGCCGTCGATCTGATCGGCAGCCACGGCCAGACGATTTCGCACATACCGCCGCGGACTGGCTCGACCACGTTTCAGCTTGGCTCGACCTTGCAACTCGGCGAACCGGCGGTCATCGCCGAACGCACGGGCATCCCGGTTATTTCCAATTTTCGCACGCGCGATATGGCGGCCGGCGGCCAGGGCGCGCCGCTGGTCCCGTTCGTCGATTACCTGCTTTTATCGAGCGACACCAGCAATCGCATCGCGCTGAATATTGGCGGCATCTCCAACATCACCTACCTCCCCGCGCACGGCCGCTTCGATGAAACCATCGCGTTCGATACCGGACCGGGCAACATGATTATCGATGCCATGGTTCATTATATGACGCAGGGTGAACACGCCTTCGACCGCGATGGCGCCATGGCCGCATCCGGCGCGGTAAACCCGAAACTGTTGCACGCCATGTCGCAACACGACTACCTCAAACGGCCTCCGCCAAAGAGCACGGGCCGCGAAGAATTCGGCGTCGAGTTCACTATCAAAATGTACGACTGGGGAACGCAAAATGGCTGCGTGATCATGCCGCGCGATATCGTGGCCACCGCGACGCTGTTCACCGCCATCACCATCGCCGAAGCCCTCAAACAATTCGTGCTGCCCAAAGGCCCCATCGATGAAGTGATCGTCTCGGGCGGAGGCGCGCTGAACCCGGTTCTTATGGCGCTCCTGGCGAAAGAATTAGCCGGCGTTCAGGTCGGAATTTCGGATGCTCACGGCGTGCCGATCAAGGCCAAAGAGAGCATCGCTTTCGCGGTGCTCGCGCGCGAAACGGCGCTAGGCCGTCCCGGCAACATGCCCTCGGCGACCGGAGCCGCGGGACCACGGCTGCTCGGCCAGATCACGCTGCCTTAAATTCTACGGAAGTACTTCTTTCCATTCTTTCAGGCGCTCCTGGGCGTCCGCGCTGACGACGTCCAGCGTTCCTGCGTGCAGGTGTTCGAGAATATCCGAGAGATGGCGAGCGGCGACGAAGCGCGGAATAAACACGTACGCGGCCCCCTCCTTATACATCGTTCGCGCGTCTTCAATTTTATCCGCCGTCACCACGATCTTTGCATCTGGCGCGAGTTCTTTCAGCGAGCGCAAAATTTTCAGATTGCTCGTGCCTTTCAACAGATGATCTGAAATCGTGCAGACGAGGATTTTCGCGGCGGATAAATCCAGATGCTTCAGCGTGTCACTGTGGCTGATGTCTCCATATTCGCAAGGCACACCCATGGCCCGTAACTTCTTGTGAGCCTCTGGATTAAAATCCACGACCATCACATGTTTTAATGCGGACTCGGAATGTTCCTCCATCATCTCCTGCAGCAGCGTGCTGGCTTCGCGGTAAAAACCGAGCAGCACAATTTGTGGCGCGTGCTCGTGGCCCTCGTCCCCACCGGCTTCAGCGACGACCTTGTCTTTAAAAAAGGTGCGTTCCAGAATTGGATTCAGCGCTCGGTAAATGGCGTGACCACGTGGAATTAAAACGGACGACAAGAGCGCCGTTGCGACCATGGCCAGGATAAACGCCGACAGCACATCCGGCGTGATGTGTTTATAGCCGACACCCAATGCCGCGAGTACGAGGGCGAATTCCGAAAGCTGGCTCAGGTTCAGTGCCGGAATCAAACTCGCATAATTCCCGTATTTCAACAGATGCAGCACCGGGAAAACCGTAAGTAGCCGGCTGACGAGGACAAACGCGATCACGGCTGCGGTCAGTTTGAGAACTTCCGCTGTCGGTTGGGGAATCTGCAGACCCAGTGCGACAAAAAAGAGCGTGATGAAAAAATCGCGCAACGCGGAAACTTTGACGGCGATATCCACGTGGTACGGAAACGAAGCAATTGAAACGCCGGCGATCAGGGCGCCCATCTCCAGGGACAGTTGCAGGGATTCTGCAATGCCGCACATCGCAAAGCACCACGCCATCGCGGCCACGAGCATCAATTCAGGCTGCTTGCCAATGGTTGCGAAGAGCTTCGGCAGGATGAATCGCGCGATTAAAAATCCAGCCAGAACAAGCAAGACTGCGCGTCCCAGGGACATCACCAAAATCGAAGCCTGCAGGTTGGCGAGGTTCGGCTGCACCGCGAGAAACGCGATGGCCCAGACATCCTGCAGGACCAGGATTCCGAGCGTGATCCGCGATGTGAACGTGTCCAATTCCATCCGGTCCGACAAAATTTTAACGACGATCAATGTGGACGATAATGAAGTTGCGACCGCAAGATAAACGAGCAGGTAACTGCCCTCGGTGTTCCGGAAACCGAGCAGCATGAAGAAGGTGACGGAAAGAATCGCGCATCCGATGAATTGCGTGACGCCATTGACCAGCACCGCTTTTCCTGCTTGCATCAATTTGCGGATATCGATTTCAAGGCCGAGGATAAACATCAATAGAATAAGGCCGATCTCCGAGAGCGTGGAGATGCTCTTGTCGTCCTTGATCCATGACAATCCCAGGTGCGGACCCAGAATCACCCCTGCTGCAAGGTACGCGAGCATTAGCGGCAAACGGAGCAGGAATGCAGGCACTGCTAGCGCCGCGGCGCCGAGGATCGATAATCCCACATCACGTAATAGAGTGTGTCCTTCCACGCGTTCTCCAGTTTAGTTGGTTTACCGGATTAGAGCGAGCGAGCAGGCCTCTGTCAACGAATCATGACTGTATGGTGGAAAATAGTTTACATTCTCTGGCAGGCTGAACAGTGAGCCCCACTTCTTCCAATCATGAGCGAACTCAAGGCTGCAAATGCCGTGGCAAACTTGAATCTCGCTTCAATTCTTACGTTTCGGTGCTTACTTTTTTAAGCTAATCTCACGCGCGTGAGTGGGTTCCGGATACGAACTGCATGCATGATGCTTTTCTTGCCATAACGTTCCTCACGCTAGGCGCCGCGGCATTGGTGTGGCTGCTGCAGCGCTTTCACATGTCGCCGATCATCGCTTATATTCTGCTCGGCGTTCTGGCCGGTCCGTTCAAGGGCTGGCTCTTTGGCGCCGGGCACGAAACATCGGAAACGGTGACGGAACTGGCCATCATCCTGCTGATGTTTTTCATTGGGCTGGAATTTCACCTCCAAGAACTCCGCGCCAATTTAAAGCTCTTGCTGCTGGGCGGCACGCTGCAGGTGGGGATCAGCGCGGTGAGCGCGGGGGTCATCAGCACCTTGTTCGGCACGCCCTTTCCGGCGAGCGCAATTCTTGGATTAATGGTGGCGTTCAGTTCCACGGCGCTTGTCTTTAAGGCGTTCGAGGACCGCCGCGAATCGGATAGCCAGCGTTCGCGCGTGGCGCTGCTGCTGCTAGTGTTTCAGGATCTCGCGGCGATCCTGATCGTTTCGCTGCTCCCCCTCATCAAGACATTTTCGAGTGAGCCGGATCCGGCCGCGCCATCGGCCGCTATGGCGATTGTGCGATTTGGCGCGTTATTCCTGCTGCTCCCGCTGCTTTTTTTCGGGTCTCGATGGCTGCTGCCGAGAGCGTTTTCAACTGTCGCCAGCACGCGCACGCCGGAAATTTTCTCGCTGCTGTCGCTCGGCGCGTGTCTCAGCGTGGCGCTGGCTGCGCATGTTGCCGGAGCATCGCTGGCTCTCGGCGCCTTCCTCGGCGGGCTGGTGCTTTGCCAGACGCCGTTCGCGTCGCAGATTCTGGCGGATCTCAGCACGCTGCGAAATCTGGCGCTCGCCTTTTTCTTTGTCACCATCGGCATGCTCGTGGATCTCTCGTTCGTCTGGGCTCATGCGGTGGAACTTGCGGGGGCGCTCATCGCCCTGCTTGGATTGAAAACACTCTTGACCACGTTCGCGCTGCGGCTGACCAAAACCACGATGGCCGTGAGCGCCGGAGTGGGGTTGGCGCTGGCTCAAATCGGCGAGTTCTCGTTTGTGCTGGGCCGGGAGGCGATGTCGCAGCAACTTCTATCAGCCACGGATTTTCAATTCCTGCTTTCGCTGGCGCTGCTGTCCATGCTGGCTACTCCGTTTTTGGTGCAATACAGCGGCAGCTTCGGCCGGTGGTGCGCGGGCAACGCCACCGATGAACACGCGCCGCCGCACGTTCCGCCAAAAGGAAAACAGGTGCGCGCGATCGTCGTGGGTTACGGGCCGGTAGGCCGGACGCTGACGCGCATTCTAAAAGATTTCGGCCTGCAGCCCGTGATCATCGACATGAATATTGAAACCGTAAAGAAGCTGACCGCCTCCGACCATTTCGCGATTTTCGGCGACGCCGGACGGCGCGAGATTCTGCGCGCGGCGGGCGTTGAGACGGCGGCGTTTCTACTGGTCACGCTGCCCGATCTGCCGGGCCGCATTCCCGTCGTGGCCACGGCGCGAATGATGAATCCGAATATTAAAATCCTGACGCGCGCGCGGTACCTGGCGGAGCACGTGATGCTGGAAGACGCCGGCGCCACGGCGATCAGCTATGAAGAAGCCGAGGTGGCGGTGGGCCTCGCGTGGTTTCTGCTGCGGGAGATTGGCGCGCCGGAGGAGGATTTCGAGCGCGAGGCCGACCGGATTCGCAATGAGATCGCAGTGCGCACCGGC
>Ga0163144_10021986_pt1 | contig 12658 bp, 11 predicted proteins | sample OliLak19BULKMAT1_FD_123175 | JGI IMG/M metagenome (GOLD analysis project Ga0163144, IMG submission 123175) | Freshwater microbial mat bacterial communities from Lake Vanda, McMurdo Dry Valleys, Antarctica - Oligotrophic Lake LV.19.BULKMAT1 | ecosystem: Environmental > Aquatic > Freshwater >... | reverse complement strand
GGCGCGGAAAGTCTTGCTCAATGGGGTCGGGCTGGGTTATAACTACGGTAGTCCTGCCACTGCTCCTATGGCCGGTTTTGAAGTGACCATCCATGGCCGGTTTTGGGGTGACCGCCGAGGGTTTGAGGCTGGGGGATGAGGCTGCTGGCCTGGTTGAGGAGTTGAAGGCGGAGTTTCCTGCAGCTTCGCTGGATGCCGTAGAGGCTCCGTTTCATGAGGCCTTGCGGTTGTGGCATGAGGCGATTCGTGGGCTTATAGCAGGTAAGAGGATCGAGCCGGGGTTGCCGCTGGATATTCGTGCGACGGACTTTCAGGCGCGAGTCTGGCAATACTTGCAGACGATTCCTGAGGGCGAGACAAGGTCCTACAGCGAGGTCGCCGCAGAGATAGGACAGCCGACGGCATCGAGGGCAGTGGCGAGCGCGTGCGCAGGGAATCCGGTGGCGCTGGCGATTCCGTGTCATCGGGTGATTCGCGGGACAGGGGAGTTGGGAGGGTATCGGTGGGGGATGGAGCGCAAGCGGAAGCTGTTGGAGGCTGAGGCCTGTACTAGTTAGGGCAAGTCAGCGAAGGCACTCGTAGCCAACTTAATCCGACCTGAGACGCTCTCTTCGTCAGCCGTCGCTCGTTGAACCGCAAGCAGGAAGTCCGGGTTGGAAAGTAGCGACTGATATCTCGAAGTTAGAGACGTAGGATCGGTGAGAGGGCCTCCTGCCAATCGATGCGCGATTCCGATCATGACTGCATCAAAAACCGCTGCATTGAGAGCAGTGGCGAGCTTGAACGCCTTTTTCCCAATGGCAGCGTGCACAGTCTTTATCGCCGTTTCAAACTTCAGGCGCATTTGCTCCTCACTGATCGTGGTAAGCATTCTATGCTTGCTCATGAACGCATTTAAAAAGCCCTTCATGGGGCGGGAGTAGCTGGGCTGGTCGAAATAGAGGGCTAAGAATCGAAGGATCAATTCCTGGTCTCGCATCAGTTTGTTCGTCGGACCATAAATTGAACGCCACTCCCCGATTTGGTTCATCTCCCTTAAGAGATCCGCGAATGGACCCCTGTAGATAGCCGATCGTATTTCATGAGGAGTCAGCGATACGCCGCTTGTGTTCAGCCGCTCGAAGATATGGTAGATACTGCTGGAGTCGTCCGAGGGCTCATCCTGTTTTACGATGATTGCATGGATCGAGGAGTCGTCCAACCGCCTCCTATCTTCTTGAGTCAAAGAGGCGTAGGTTGCCTTTTCGAGGCGGGACTGCACGCCGCTCAAAGCAAAGGGCTTGCTATTCGAGGGCCAGTTTCCATCGCAAAAATACTGAAGGGAGAGTAACCTTTGTTGTCCATCTATGACGAGCAGCTTCTCCGTCTCTGGCTCTCGGGACAAGAACACGCTCGGAACAGGAAGGCCGAGAAGAAGCGATTCGATGAAGCGTGAGGATTCCCGCTGAGACCACACAAATCCCCTTTGAAACTTCGGAACGACGATGTCTCCATTTCGAAGGCGTTTGACCAAGGCATCTACAGGAAAATCCTTTTGCTCAGTCGAAACCGCATACTTATGGGGCAAGCTTTCTTGGAAGTCCTCCAAGGACTCATCAATTTCCTGCTCCCCTTGCAGCAACAAGTCTTGCTGAAATGGAGTCAGTATCGTCGATTCGGCGTAAGTACCTGGCTTCGGATTCAGTGAGCTTTTCAAGGCCAAAGCCGAAGGTATCGATCCACCATTCTTCAAGATGCTTGCCATGTTTGCTCCTCAGATTTGTTAGCGTATCCTTCTCGAGATTCAACTTTGCGGAGTCCGCTCTGCCAGTGAGAGTAGTGGCCGCAATTACCATTCCACCACTATTTTCGATGAATCCTTTAAGATTCGCCAGTGTGCCGCCTTGGCCGACGAAGTCGTCTACCATTACGAATGATTCTGATATCACCGAACCATCAAAAACTGCAGGAAATGCAAGTCTATGATTGCCGGAAGCGCTGGTGTGAGAAACCCGATTGATCTGGATTATGCCCGAGTAGACGTCGAGACTCAGAAATCGAGCCAATGCCTTTGCGAAAACTCGAGGGATAACGTTCATGCCTTCCGCCTCGAGAGCGTGCACAGGCACTAGAAATGGATTTCTTGTCCCGATTTGCTCCTTGAGCGCAAAGATCATTTGCGGAGAGATCAAATCCTCAACGAGACCTTCTGCTGCTATGACATCGCCCGCCTTTGCATCGGAGTAAAGCGAGTGCCGCTTGGCTGCACTTTCACTTGAGTGGATTAGGATATCCGGGAATGATCCCCAATTTGAACGTCGAAGATATTGTCGTTCCCATGAAAGGTCCACGTCTCTCAATGTTAGCCTTTTCATTTCGCGAGATACTGTCAGATGGAAAGGGCGGTCTTGGTCTCAGTTTCTGAATCTTACGAGTATTGCGTGGCGGTGGCGCGGGCGCGGGCGAAGAACTTCTATTACTCGTTTCTGGTGCTGCCCAAGCGCAAGCGGCTGGCGATGTGCGCTGTTTATGCGTTCATGCGGGAGTGCGATGATCTGAGCGACGAGGCGGGGGCGACGCGGTCAGCGCTGGATACCTGGCGCGATCAACTGGATCTTGCACTGGATGGCGGGGAAGTTAAGCACAAGATCTGGCCTGCTTTTGTCGATACGGTGAACCGTTACAAGATTCCACGGGCTTACCTTTACGACATGATCGAGGGCGTTACGAGCGACCTCACGTTTCATCAGCCCCAGTCGTTTCAGGAGCTTTATCTCTATTGCTATCGCGTGGCGGGAGTGGTTGGTCTGACGATTACGCATATCTTCGGATTCCAGAGTGCGAAGGCGCTCGAGATGGCTGAGAAATGCGGCATCGCGTTTCAATTGACGAATATCCTACGGGATGTTGGCGAAGACGCGGGTCTGGGGCGCAGCTATCTGCCACTCGATTTGATGCGGCAATACGAGGTTGGCGAAGAGGATCTGAAGGGGTCTGCTGTGTCGCCGAGACTGCATGCGCTGCTAGAGGATCTTGGCCGCCGGGCCCGTGAGTATTATCAGTTTTCGCGGCCGATGATCGAGATGGTAGACCGGGATTCAAGGTCGAGTTTGTGGGCGCTGATCGAGATCTATTCGAGGCTCTACCGGAGGATCGAGAATTCGGGCTTTGAGGTGTTGAAGGCGCGGCACCAGTTGCCGGCCTGGGAGAAGCTATCGATCGTTGCGATGGCTGTTGTGAAGTAGGGCTATTCTTCGAGCTTGGGGCTCGAGAAGGTCTTGGTGATGTGATCGTGCCAGGTGAGTTTCTCTTCGTCGAAGATGCACCAGAGGAGGCCAAGCCCCATCGAGGCGAAGCTGACAATGGATACGACGGCGCGGAGCAAACGCTCTTCACGGCTGGGGCGGTTGCCATCGAAGTTGATCAAACGCAAATTGACGGCGGCCATGCCCGGGGTGTCGCCGCCGGATAGAGCCCACAGGAACTTGTATAGCAGCGTCACGCAGATGGCCACGATCGCATAGGTGCTGAGGTCGAGCCTGGCCAGGCCAAACTGAACTCCGCCGAAGTAGTAGATCGTGACCAGGATGCCGACGCCGATGGAGATCATTGCCAGGTCGTAAGCGACTGCCATGGCGCGGTGGGCAGGGATGGCAACTGGAGCATTCGTATAGAGGGCGCGCTCGACAGTGCGGGCGTGCTGGTGCTCTTCAGGGAATTCCAAGGCCTTCTGGATTTCGGGCGGGTCCTCAGAATTGAAGCCTACGCGATCGAGGATGCGCTGCTTGGTGCGGGTCTTGGCGTTGCGGTCTTGCGTGGAGCGTGCAACCTTGGCGGCCTCGGGCGATATCGACTCAAAGGGGATGACGCGCTTGGGTTCCTGCACTGGAAACAGGCGGGGCTGGAAGGGTTGTCGCGATTTTACGTCTTCCGTTGTGAGGCGCTCTTCGAGAGTATCGAGGCGGTGTGCGACGTTGCCGAAAGTGTCAGGTACAAGGACGGGTCCGGACAAGCGACGGCCGCAGAGATTACAGCGGAGTTCTTCCGCCACATTGTCACTGCCGCAATGTACGCACTTCATCGGGCCTCGCACACTCTTTCTTTCGGAGTACATCTGTTTGACCTTTAGGATACGCTGCTTGTGCCGGTCGAGCCCAGCTTGTTAACCTGAGCATTGACCACCAAGCAACTATTCTCTAAATACTACTCTTATTTGCTTAACACGATTCTGGCGGTTTGTCACGTAATTTCATCATTTCATTGGATTTTGGTCGTTTGCGCTGCTTCGCTGTTTGCCGATGATATTCCCCAGAATCCGGTGGCGCAGAACCCGAACATCAAGTTGCCGTTTGTACGGCCGGATGCTCCTCCGAGGGACAAGGTGATTATCAAGGCACTGGGTTCTCAGACGGTGGAAGGGGACTGGGTGAAGCTGCGGGTTGGGGCGGTGGTGGACATCTACGAGTCGACGCTTGAGGCCGATGAGATCGACTACAACATCGAGACGGGAGAGGCGCATGCGCGCGGGCATGTACACTACCGTAACTATGAAGAGGGCGAGGAGATCTTCTGCGAGAAGGCAGATTACAACACCAAAGATGCCACTGGGAAATTCTATGAGATTCGCGGTACGTTTGCTGCGCGGATCGATGCGCGGCCGGGCATCCTGACCTCATCGAACCCTTTCCAGTTTCAGGGCAAGTGGGCAGAGCGATTGCAGAACCGCTACATCCTATACGAGGGGACGATTACGAGCTGTACGTATCCACGGCCCTGGTGGACGTTGCGAGGGCCGAAGTTTGACATTATTCCGAACCAGCGGGCCGTTACTCAGCGGGCGATGTTTCGATTGCGGGGGGTGCCGTTGTTTTACTTCCCGTACTTTTATAAGTCGCTGGAGAAGCAGCCGCGGCGGAGCGGTTTTCTGACGCCGAGCTTTGGCAACTCTTCGCGATTTGGACAGATGATCGGGGTTGGATATTACTGGGCGATCAATCGCAGCTATGACCTTACATACCGTCCTCAGTATTTTACAGCGCGCGGGTTTGCTCACAATGTTGAGTTTCGGGGTAAGCCGCGGCGGGGTTCGGATTTTGGGATGTCGGTGTATGGCGTGGCGGATAAAGGGTTGCTCCTGCCCGATGGAAGCCGGTTAAAGCAGGGAGGCTTCAGCTTGAACTTCGATGGGAAGTCGGAGTTGGGGAAGGGTTGGTATGCCCGCGGAACCGCGAATTACCTTTCGTCATTCGTCTTCCGGCAGGCGTTTACGCAGAGTTTCAACGAGGCAATTTTTTCGGAAGTGAACTCGGTGGGTTTTGTGGAGAAGCACTGGAGCGGCAACGCTGTGCAGGTGGTGTTTGCGCGTAGCCAGAACTTTCAGACGACGAATGAAGGGGACTCGACTACGATTCGCAGATTGCCGCAAGTGGAGTATACGCGGCGCGATACGCAGATCTGGAAGAAGCTGCCGGTGTGGGTTTCGATGGAGAGCACGGCGGGATTAGTGAGGCGGAACCAGCCGTTGTTCCAGACGCGGCAATTTGTGGAGAGGGCGGATGTGGCGCCTCGAATTGCGACCGCGTTCCGCTGGGCGGGGTTCAGCCTGATGCCGAGTTTTGGATTGCGTGAGTCCTACTGGGGGAGCTCGAAAGCGGGTGAACGGGTGGCGGGTGAGAATGTTCAGCGCTCTGCGCGGGATCTGGCAGTGGAGTTTGCGATGCCGTCGTTTACGAAGGTGTTTGCGAAATCGCCCAAGTGGTTGGGTGGCGGAAAAATGAAGCATGTGATCGAGCCGAGGGCTTCTTTTCGGTACGTGAGCGGAATCAATGATTTTTCGCGCATTATTCGTTTTGACGAGACTGAGCTGATGACGAACACCAAGGAACTGGAAGTGAGTTTGACGAACCGGCTGTATATAAAGCGCAAGGGAACGACGCAGGAGTTGTTGTCTTGGCAAGTGTGGCAGCGGCGGTATTTCGACCCGACGTTTGGTGGGACGGTGATGGAGGGCAAGCGCAACGTGAACCAGTCGACTGTGAATTTTTCGGGTTATTCGTTTCTGGATGGGCTGAGGAACTATTCGCCGGTGGCGAGTTCGGTGCGGATGCAGCCGTTGCCCGGAGCCGGAGTGGAATGGCGGATGGATTATGACCCGATGCGTGGCAATGTTACGAATAGCACTCTGACCGTGGATGGGCGGGTGGATCAATGGTTTGTTTCGGCAGGGCACACCCAGGTGGATTCGTCGAATACGCTTTCGCCTCAGAACAATCAGTTCCGGGGATTGTTGGGATGGGGGGCGAATAACCGGCGCGGGTGGAATGCGGCGTTCAACGCCATTTACGATTACCGGCTGGGTGTCATGCAGTTTGCCAATTCGGAGGTGACTTACAACACTGATTGTTGCGGGTTCTCGCTGCAGTATCGGCGGTTCAGCTTTGGCACACGCAACGAGAATCAGTTCCGGGTTGCGTTCGCGATCGCGAATTTGGGTTCGTTTGGGACGTTGCGGCGGCAAGAACGGTTCTTCTAATGACCGACCAGGCTTTGTTGTTGGTGAATGCGTTCCGGTGGAGTGCGGTGGCGTTGGGTGTGCCTTCGATGCTGGGTACAGTGGGCTTTGGATTGTTAAGTCTGGTGATGTGGTGGCAGCGGACTTCTTCGAATACCGGGACTGACGCGAAGGTGTCTGATTCGCTGGTGAATGTGTTGGTAGTGGCCGCGGGGTGGGTGGCGAAGGTGCTGGGGGCGCCGATCGGTCTGGCGGAAGGGTTGATCCGGATTGCGGCAATTGGGTCGCTGTGTGGGCTGGTGTTTGCCGGCTTGTTGTGGGTGACTTCGCGTGGACTGGCAGTGAATGCGGTGTGGGCAAGGGGGCTGGCCGGGGTCTTGTTGCTTTTCATTTTGTTGATGGGTTTCATTGCCTGTGTTTCGAGCGTGGGAGGATTAGTTCGTCTAGGTGGATTGGGCCTGGCGATGCTGAGTGGCTATTCGATTTGGATGATCTGGCGAGGATTCGCCTAGGTCTTTTACAGGCGCATCTCTGGCACTAATAATAGAGCCCGAATTTACAGTGAAACTAAGTCGAGATGATTAGTTGAAATTGCGGTAGGCTTCGTCGAGGAGTTCGACGATGTGTTTGACAGGCTCGGGGTTTGATTTGAGTTTGTCGTTGCCATGCATTTTGCAGCCGGCGGCGAGCTGGATCATGCAGCCTGGATTGGAACTGGCGATTTGTTCGGGGTTGACGGAGTTGACGTTCTTCATCTTGGAAGAAAGGATCTGTTCGGCCATCTCATTCTCAACTACGTTGTAAGTGCCAGCCGAGCCGCAGCAGACATCGCTGGCCGGCATCTCAACGAAATCGAGGCCTGGAATGGCTTTGAGTAGCTTGCGGGGGGCGAGTTTGATTTTCTGGCCGTGACAGAGATGGCAGGAGTCCTGGTAGGTGACGCGGCGATTGACCTTGCCCATGTTCATGTTCAAGTCGATCGAGGCTAGGAACTCGTTGACGTCCTTCAGCTTTGAGACGAAGATCTTGGCTTTGTCATGGTACTTAGCGTCGTGTTCGAGGATTTCGTCGTATTCCTTGAGCGTGGCGCCGCAACCGCCGGTGTTGGAGATGATGGCGTCGAAGTTAGTCTGGAGCAGGGCGTCGATGTTGTTTCGCGCCAAAGCTCTGGCCTCCTCGCGACGGCCGGCGTGAGCGTGGAGCGCGCCGCAGCAGCCTTGTGCGGCAGGGACTACGACTTCGCAGCCGTTCTTCTGCAGGACTCGCACAGTTGCCTCATGGAGACGTGCGAAGAAGACGTTGGCGATGCAACCGCCTAGCATGGCGACACGATACTTGCGCTCGCCTTCGGCGAAGAAGACTTTGCCGTATTTGGTGTAGAAGGTGGGTAGTTGCGCTTCGGGTGTAAGGTGGTCGATTTTGGCTAGTGGGCCTAATAGTTTCAAGAGGCCGGATGTTCTCACCAGCGATTCGATGCCTGACTTTTGATGGAACCAGAGGAAGCCTCCGACCAGGCGGAGGAGTAACGGGCTGGGTAGAAGAGTGCCGTAGACAAAATCTTCGATCAGTTGCCAGGGGAAGGGGCGCTTGACCTTCGACTGGATTTCAGTGCGCGCCGCTTCGATCAGCTTGCCGTATTCGACGCCAGACGGGCAGGCGGTTTCGCAGGCGCGGCAGCCGAGGCACAGCGCCATGTGTTCGAGGTAGCCATCGTCCATAGGCGCAGCACCGGTGGCGACCTGAACCATTTGGTAGATGCGCCCGCGGGGAGAATCCATTTCGACGCCGAGTTCACGGTAGGTGGGGCAGGCGTTGAGGCAGAGGCCGCAATGGACGCACTTGTCGAGGTCCTTTTGTTGGGGGGCGTCCGGGTGGCGATTGGCCATGACGCGGAGGGCGGTTTCAGATGCGGCCATAGAGTCTCCCGGGGTTGAGAAGCGAGTCAGGATCGAAGTAATGCTTGATCTTTTGCATGAGGGGGAAGTCGTTGCCAGGAGTGGGCCATAGTTGTTCGGGTGACTGGCGCTGGGCGGGCGAGAATTCAATTGCGCCTTTGGTGTTGGCGGGCATCAATGCGGCGGCGGGGGTGTGGGCGTAGATCAGGCCGTTGCCGGCGCGCGCGATTGCAGCGTAGTTTTCTGGGAGCTTGTCGAGGGTTTGCTGCATTTCCATAAGCTGGGTGGAAAGACGAAGGACGTGGCCGTTGGGGTGGCCTTTGAGCCACTCGGGAGTAAAGTCGCGGATGGCCTGCCAGATTTCATTGCCGATGGTTTGAAAGCTGCCCAGTTCCTTTTGGTATCGGGCGAGGACGGTTTCGCTGCCGAGGGCTTCGACCAGGAGAGACCAGCGGGCAGGCAGGCCGAGGGTGGCGGCCGCGGCTGGATTGAGCACGTCGATTGCAGCGGGCTGCAGGACGCTCTTGAGGATGTCGTTTCTTTTCGCGAAGACTTCGGCGATTGAAACATTTTGAAAGAGAAATGTTCTGGCGCCGGAAGGGGCGGGCATCAGCTTGAAATTGACTGTGGCGATGCAGGCGAGGGTACCGAAGGAGCCGGTGAGTATTTTTGCGAAATCGAGGCCAGCCACGTTTTTGACGACCATTCCGCCCGATTGGACGATGCGGCCCTGGAGAGTCGCAAATTGCATTCCGATGACGAGATCGCGGACGGTGCCGAACAGACGGCGGCGGTGTCCCGAAGAGTGGGTAGCGAGGATGCCGCCGATGGTGGCGTCATTCGAAAAAGGCGCTTCGATGGGCAGGAACTGCTTTTTTTCAACAAGGATGGCGGTGAGGTCGGCATACCGCATGCCAGCTTCAACGCTGATGGTCAAGTCGCGAGGATTGTAAGCCAAAACGCGATTCAGCGCTTTGGTTTCAATGCGGATAGCTGGATCGCCGATGGGACCGCCGGAGCGCACCTTGGACCTGGACCCAGCGATTTCAATTTGTTGATTGGCGGATTGGCAGTCCCGCATCAACTCGGCGAGTTGCCCTGTGGATGTGGGTGATTCGACTCTCATTCTGAACTAACGATTTTATCAGGGTGCGTTCCAAGTAAATTTTGTATTGTGGAAACAGCCATGCAATTTGCCTTCAGCGGGGAACAAAATGAGTTGCGGAAGATGGTGAGGGAGTTCGCGACGGCTGAACTTGCGCCGCATGTTCTTGCCTGGGATGAGGCGCAGGAATTTCCGCTGGCTGCTGTCAAGAAGGCTGGGAAATTAGGGTTGCTTGGGGTTATCTTTCCCGAGGAGTACGGTGGGGCGGGGATGGGCTACATCGAGTATTCGATTGTGGTTGAGGAATTGGCGCGGGTGGATCCAAGTTTTGCGCTGATTGTAGCGGCGCACAACTCGCTTTGTTCGAATCATATTTTTGTGGCCGGCAATGAGGAGCAACGGCGGCGGTATTTACCGAAGCTGGTGACGGGTGAGTGGATCGGGTGCTGGAGCCTGACTGAGCCCGAGGCCGGTAGCGATGCCGGGGGGACCCGCACGCAGGCTATCAAGAGCGACGCGGGCTGGATGTTGAACGGCGCAAAGACGTTTACGACGAATGCTCACTACGCGGATCTTTGCGTGGCGATGGCGGTGACGGACCGGTCGTCGAGCGCTCATGGGATTTCAGCGTTTTTGATTGAGAATGGAACGCCAGGGTATCGGTTGGGGAAGAAAGAGAACAAGCTGGGGATGCGGAGTTCGGCTACTGGCGAGGTGGTGCTGGAGAATTGTGCGCTGGGTCACGGGCAGTTGTTGGGCGTCGAGGGTGAGGGGTTTGTCGATGCGTTGCGGATTCTCGATGGCGGCAGGATTTCGATTGCAGCGTTGAGTGTGGGGATTGCGCAGGGAGCTTATGAGGCGGCGCTGAAGTATGCCAAGCAGCGGAAGCAGTTTGGGCGTTTCATTAGTGAATTTCAGGCGATTCAACACAAGCTGGCGGACATGGCGACGCAGATCGAGGCAGCGCGGTTATTGACTTTGCAGGCGGCTTGGTTGAAGGATGAGGGCAAGACGGTAACCAAGCAAAGTGCGATGGCGAAGCTGTTTGCCAGCGAGATCGCGGTGGAGGTTTGCGGAGAGGCGTTGCAGGTGCATGGCGGGTATGGCTTCATCAAGGATTATCCGGTGGAGAAGTTTTACCGGGATGTGAAGCTGATGACGATTGGCGAGGGGACGAGCGAGATCCAGCGGATGGTGATTGCGCGGCAGTTGTTGAAGGCCTGAGCTCAGCCAACGTAAGTGATCCACTGAGCAGACTATCGCTGATTTGTTCGTCCCCAGCTTGTATGCAAGACTCACTGGTTGATAATGTTTGCAATGACGAGCGAAGAACTGGTGGAACGCGTGCAAGCGGGCGAAAGACGCGCGGTGGCGCGGGCTTGCACGTTGGTGGAAACGGGGCAAGCGCTTGAGGGGCTCGTGAGTGGCAGGGCTTTTGTGGTGGGTGTTACCGGGCCGCCTGGGGTGGGGAAGAGCACGTTTACGGACCAGTTGGTTGTTGCGATTCGCGGTGAAGGGTTGAAGGTTGCTGTGGTTGCGGTTGACCCGTCGAGTATGAGGACGGGTGGAGCTCTTTTGGGGGATCGAATCCGGATGCAGCGGCACCACGGCGACGAGGGCGTGTTTATACGCAGCATGGCGACGCGAGGCGCTATGGGTGGTTTGGCGCCTACCACACGCGGGCTGGTGCGAGTATTTGATGCGGCGGGGTTTGATGTGGTGGTAGTCGAGACGGTGGGTGTGGGGCAGGACGAGATTGAGGTGGCTCGTATGGCGCATGTGGTTGCGCTGTTGTTGGCACCCGGGCAAGGAGATGAGATTCAGGCGATCAAGGCTGGCATCATGGAAATTGCCGACCTGTTTGTGATCAATAAGAGCGACCAGGCCGGAGCTGAGAAGCTTTTTCGCGAGATCGAAGCCGAGGTGCACGGGGAGAGGCCGATCCTGAAGACGGTCGCTAGCAACGGGATCGGGTTCGCGGAGGTTTGGAGTTGTCTGAAAGGATTGCCACGAAGAGTGGCCGAGCCGATTCTGCCACGGTTTGCGATTGATCACTTGGGGATTGCCGTTTCAAACATTGAGGAAGCCTTGCGTTTTTATCAAGGGGCGCTGGGAATGGGCGAGGCGGTGCGTGAGGGGGTGGCCGGCGAGAAAGTGAATGTGGCCATGTTGCGCGCCGGCGAAAGCAGGATTGAATTGCTCGAGGCGACGGATGAGACGAGCACGATTGCGAAATTCATTGCGAAGCGTGGGCCGGGGATACATCATGTGGCGATGCGCGTCCCGGACCTTGCGGTTGCGGTTGAGAGGCTGATTTGCGCGGGGGCGAGGGTGCTGAATGAGCCGCGGACGGGTGCCGGTGGGCACAAATATGTATTCATACATCCAGCGTCGGCGGGCGGTGTCCTGATAGAACTAATTGAGGAGCATTCTTAAGTTTTGAAGATCGAAACAGGGATTATTGGCGGCAGCGGCTTGTATGCGATGCCCGGGTTTGAAGTGACCGAAGAGGTGGTAATCGACACGCCGTATGGCAAGCCGTCAGACCCGTATGTGGTTGGGACGATTGTTGGCAAGCCAGTGGCGTTTCTTGCGCGGCATGGCAAAGGGCACCGGATCACGCCGACGGAGTTGAATTTCAGGGCGAATATCTGGGGCTTCAAGAAACTTGGGGCGGAGCGGATTATCAGCGTTTCCGCCGTAGGAAGTCTCAAGGAAGAGCATGCTCCAGAGCAGTTTGTGCTGCCCGATCAGTTTTTTGACCGGACGATGGGGCGGGTGTCGACGTTCTTCGGAGAGGGGCTTGTGGCGCATGTGAGTTTTGCCGAGCCTACCTGCCATCAGTTGATGGATGTTGTGGATAGAGCATGCAAGCAGGCTGGCGTCGTCAGCAAGAAGGGCGGCACTTATCTTTGTATGGAAGGGCCTGCGTTTTCGACCAAGGCTGAATCGAACGTGTACCGGTCCTGGGGCATGGACATCATTGGGATGACTAACTTGCAGGAGGCCAAACTCGCGAGGGAAGCGGAGATTTGTTACTGCACGGTGGCGATGGTGACTGATTACGATTGCTGGCATCCGCATCATGATTCAGTGACGGTGGATCAGATTATTGCGACGCTCATGAAGAATGCGGAGAACGCGGCTAAAGTTGTGAAGTTTGCCATT
>Ga0163144_10021984_pt1 | contig 12659 bp, 10 predicted proteins | sample OliLak19BULKMAT1_FD_123175 | JGI IMG/M metagenome (GOLD analysis project Ga0163144, IMG submission 123175) | Freshwater microbial mat bacterial communities from Lake Vanda, McMurdo Dry Valleys, Antarctica - Oligotrophic Lake LV.19.BULKMAT1 | ecosystem: Environmental > Aquatic > Freshwater >... | reverse complement strand
TCGCGTTGCCGCCGCACAGGACGGTGTTGATGATGATGTCGCGCTTGACCGCTTCCTTGCAGGTTTGCGGATACTGCACTTCGTCCTTGTAGTCCATGTGCGGCGGGGCGTCGCCGACCAGGAAGATCATGCGCAGAACCTTCTTGTCCTTGTTCCAAGTAATCTTGTGGACGGCGTCGTGAAGGGCTTGATTGACGGCTTCGGGTTCGTCGCCACCGCCGTCGGCATTAAAGCTCATGAGATGCGTGTAGATCGAATCGAGATCGTCGGTGAGGTCGAAGACCTTGGTCACGAACGTGTCGCCGCGATCGCGAAAGGCGACCAGGCCGATCTTGACGGCGGGCGTCGGTTTGCCGGTGGTGATTTGGTTGCTGATGGACCAGATTTTCTTCTTGGCGGCGTCGATCAGGCCGGACATGCTGCCCGTGGTGTCCAGGCAAAAGACGACTTCGACGCGAGGCTTGGCGTCGGCCTTGGCTTCTTGTGCGAAAGCGGGCCGAGGCAACAGCGCGGCGCCGAGCATCACGAGGCCGGCGCCGAGAGTTAAACTGCGAAATGACATGGGACAGGCTCCTTATCCAAACCGTCGTGGATCGTTCTACACAGAAGACGATCCAATTGTCGGTTCGGATTGGCGGCGCGTCAACGTCCCGTCGAAGTGGGAATCCCCGTGACCGGCCGATGCGGGCCGGACTCGTACACCGAAAACTCCGCCCAGATCGGCAAGTGATCGGAAATCTCCAGGGCTTGTTGCGTCGACAGTCCGTATTCCGTCATCAAATCGAACACCTCGGCCCGGCCGGTGTATTCCGTTGTGGATGCACCGCTGAAGACGATGTTGTCGTACATCTTGTTGCGGCGGGTATTGGTGGTGACGCGCGTGAGGGCGGGGACGATGTCGGGAACGCGGCCCAAATTGCCCAGATGGCGGTCGTCGACATTCAGATCACCTAAGACGATGATGTCGTCCTCGCCTAGGGTATTGCGTTGCATGCCGAGAAAGACTTCGCCCAAGGCGTTGAGTTCGGTTGTCGTTTCGTCCGGGTCGGTGTGAATGTTGACGAGGTAGAAAGAGAAAGCCTTCTCCGACGGAATGCCACGCACGCGGAAACGGGCGGCCAGCGGCGTGCGATGCAAGCGGTCCGATGGATCGGGATACGTGAAGACCGAGGCGGGGTCCACTTCAAGGCGGTTGGTGTCGTAAAGGTAGGCGTATTGCTCTTTGCTGTTGGTGCGTCCCAGGCGCGGGCCGATGACAAAGTGATACTTCGACCCATCGGCGTTGATCATTTGTATGAAGCGCGGGATCACGCTGTCGTCGACGGAGCGGATTTCTTGAATGGCGACGACGTCGAAACGCCGTATCACCTTGGCGAGCACGGCCATCACGTCCGGCTTGGCGAGTTTGCTGGTGCCGAAAACCTGAATGTTGAAGGATGCGACCTTGATGGTGTCGCCGGTGGACCGGGACACGGGGACGCCGGGGACCGGTTTGACGACATCGTCGCGCGCCGTGTCGGTTTTGCGAGCAACGCGCGCGACCAGGCGATCGAAGACGACTTCCTTGATTTGTTGCCAATAGCGGGCGGCGAAGGTGGCAGTAACGAGTGCGACGATGGTCGTCGCGAACTTGTTACGCAGGAAACCGAGAATGCCGCTTTTCTTCCGGGCCATCGAAGCGTCCTTTCTTCAATGTCGGGGCCGCGCGTCTTCATTGGCCGCGCGCCGACTGAGAGGCACGGCAAATCCAGCCGTGTCCGGGAGACGGGAGTAACGCAACGAGGGGATTGGGTCAAGGCTGGGGAAAGAAAGCCCACCGATGAAGAAAGCCCACCGATGGCCATCGGTGGGCGTTCGGGGGCGACTTACTCCTACTGAATCCGCGCGAGCGCTTCTTTCGCCAGCCGGGCCAAGCGAGGTTGCGCCTCACTGGCAGCAAGGCGCAATGCGTTCAGTGCGACCGGGTCCGACGCGCCGATGCGTCCCAGAGCCCAGGCACACCGTTCCCGCGCGGCAAGATGGGGGGATTGGGTCAAAGTTTGAGCAAGCTGCGGCACGGCGTCCGCCGCATCCGCTTCCAATCGACCCAATAATGTGGCCGACCAATAAACGACATCGGCATGCGGGTCCGCAAGAAGCCGCGACAGGGCATCGACATCCGTCGGCAATGGCGGCCCCAGTTCCTCCAAGGCGGCAGAGGCATGGTCGCGAACATCGTCCGATTCGTCGGCACAGGCGTGAATCAGCGCGACGGCGGCGGGGGCGGCGTCCTCCCCCATCTGACAAAATTGCTGCGAGGCACTCGCACGGGACGCCGAATCGGGCGAGGCAAGCAACCGCGTCAGGTCGTTGATTTGAGCATCCATCGTGTTTTTGGTCCGAAGGCAAAAACAATGCTTACCGCATTTCCCAAGCTCCGGTCAACGACGTTCCTCTAGCGAACTGCGGACCGATTCGGTAAAATCGCACTGTCGGCATCCCACCTGTATTCTCTCCTCTTGAGACTGCCCGCATGAAGCGTTTCGCATTCTTTGCGCTACTCCTATTGGCAACTTCAAATCGCATCCTCGATGCGCAGGGCAAAGCACCGGCCGATGGGAAAGCCTGGCATGATTTTTTCGAGGCCAAGGTGCGTCCCGTCCTGGCCGAACATTGTTTCAAATGTCATGGTCCCAAGAAACAGCAGGCGAACCTTCGCTTCGATACACGCGACGATTTCTTTCAGGGCAACGAGGACGGCCCCATCGTCGTGCCTGGAAAACCGGAGAAAAGCAGGTTCATCGTGTCGGTCCTGCACGAAGGCGACTATCGCATGCCCCCGAAGGCGAAGCTGCCCAAGGAGATTCTCGACAACTTGACGCTGTGGGTGAAAAACGGCGCCGCTTGGCCGGAGGAGAAAACGACCGGCAAGAAGCAGCCCGACGGCGACCCCGGCAAGAAGCACTGGGCCTATGAACCCGTGCGCAAGCCGACCGTTCCCCAAGTGAAAACCAAGGATTGGGTGAAGACACCGGTCGATCATTTCATTCTCGCCAAGCTGGAGGAGAAGAATCTGACCCCGAATCCCCAGGCGGATCGGCGGACGCTGCTGCGCCGGCTCAAGATCGATCTGCTCGGCCTGCCGCCGACCTTCGAGGAAGTCGAGGCATTTGAGAAAGACAAAGCGCCCGACGCCTACGAAAAAATCGTCGACCGCTACCTCGCGTCGCCGCACTATGGCGAACGCTGGGCTCGACATTGGCTCGACGTCGCCCGCTATGCCGATACGAAGGGATACGTTTTCACCGAGGAACGCCGCTTCGCCTACTCCTACACCTACCGCGATTGGGTCATCAAATCGTTGAACGAAGATTTGCCGTACGACCAGTTCGTGTTGCGACAACTCGCGGCCGATCGATTGGTCGCGCGCGGCGAGGCACCCAAGGAAGCGCAAGCCGCCATGGGCTTTTTAACCTTGGGTCGGCGCTTTCTTAACAACAAGCATGACGTCATCGACGACCGCATCGACGTCGTCTCGCGCGGCCTGATGGGGCTGACGGTCGCGTGCGCCCGTTGCCACGATCACAAGTACGACCCCATCCCGACGGCGGATTATTACTCGCTCTACGGCGTGTTCGCCAATTCCATCGAGCCGAAGGAGCTGCCCTTGATCGGCGAACCGGAGCGGACGCCGGAGTATGTCGCCTATCAAAAACGCATCAGCGACTTGGAAGCGGCGGTGAAGAAGTACGCCGAGGACAACAATAAGGAATTGGCCGCCAACAATCGCAAATTCCGCGACGGACTTCGTTCCCTGCAAAAGAAAGTCGACGCCTTCCGCGCCAGTTCGACCCACGCCCCACCGCGGGCCATGATTCTCGCGGACGCCACGGGCATCGCCGAACCCGTCGTGTTCCTGCGCGGAAATCCCAACAATCGCGGTCCGCGCGTGCCTCGGCAGTTTCTGGACGTACTTTCCACAGAAAAACGCTCACCGTTCAAAGACGGCAGCGGCAGGCTGGAACTCGCCCGCGCCATCGCGAACAAGGACAATCCGCTCACTGCCCGCGTCTTCGTCAACCGCGTTTGGCTGGAGCATTTCGGCGCCGGCATGATTATCACGCCGAGCGACTTCGGCGTCCGCAGCGATCCGCCCAGCCATCCCGAATTGCTGGATTATCTCGCGGCCCGCTTCGTCGAAGAAGGCTGGTCGATCAAGAAGTTGCATCGCCTCCTCGTCCTCTCGGCCGTCTATCGCCAAAGTAGCGCCGAACATCCCAAGGCGAAGGAAGCCGACCCGGAAAACCGCCTGCTCGCAAAGATGAACCGACGCCGGCTCGATTTCGAGGCCATGCGCGATTCGGTTTTGGCGACCGCGGGCACATTGGATGCAAGCATGTTCGGCCCCGGCGTCGACATCACCAAACAGCCGTACCCGACGCGTCGCACCGTCTATGCCTACATCGAACGCCAAAACCTCCCCGGCGTCTTTCGCACCTTCGACTTCGCGGGACCGGATTCCAGCAGCCCGCAACGCTTCCAGACGACTGTGCCACAACAGGCATTGTTTCTCTTGAACAGCCCATTCCTCCAGCAACAGACGCGCGGAGTGTTGCGCCGGGGGGATGTCGCGTCGATCACGGATCCCACGCAAAAGATTCAGAAGCTGTACCAAGTTGCTCTGGCGCGAAATGCGACGCCGGAGGAAGTCTCGCTAGGCCGCCGCTTCGTGGACGCCGCGACCGGACCGGTGGGACTGACCGGAATGCTCGCCTGGGAACGCTACGGCCAAGTGCTCTTGTTGACAAATGAATTCATGTTCGTGGACTAAGACCATGAATCGATCATCCCCATTTCCCGGCATGGATCCTTATCTGGAAGATCCGGATATTTGGTCAGGCTTTCACACGCCGTTGTTCGTCGAGTTGATGCAGCAACTAAACGAGATTCTCCCGACTGGATATCAGGCGAAAGTTGGAATGTCCCAAGGAGCCGTGCACGGAGTAAGCGAGCGCTGGCATGAGGGCAATCGTTACGTCAAGGTTCTTGATCGCGCGCGCAATCGCGTCGTCACCGTCATCGAAGTCTTGAGCCCGTCCAACAAAACGACCGGCCAGGATCGGGAAGCCTACTTGATGAAACGAAATGAATACCTCGGCGCCGGCGTCAATGTCGTCGAACTCGACCTTCTGCGTGGGGGGCAGCGCATGCCGTGGGGCGAATCACAGCCCCCCGATGCGTCCTATTACATCATGGTCTCTCGAAACTGGGAGTTTCCTCGCGCGGGAGTTTGGCCGTTGTCGCTTCGCGACACACTGCCGTTCATCCCGATCCCGCTCGCGGAGAATGTCGCCGAACTGGTCTTGCCGTTGCAAGAATGTTTCGACGCCGCCTATCGCAAGGGTCGGCACGCCGACGAAATCGACTACACGCAACTCCCGAATCCGCCGTTATCCGAAGTAGACGCCCCATGGGCGCGAAAACGAATCGAGGAGTGGATGCAATGCGATGCTTAATTCAACCGTTCCCCGCGTTTGTGCGATTTTTGCTGCTCAGCTTGGCGCTCGCGACCTTGTCTGGGCCGGCGCTCAGCCAGGAAAAAATCGCCCCACCCTTTCGCCTCTCCACCGAAGGCCGCTTGCTCTACGCCAACGACGACGATTGGGATTGGGCCTCGCCGCTCCAATCCAAGGAACCTTGCGGCCTGAAAGTCTATGGCCAAATGCCCTGGTCGGCGCTCGATTGGATGGAACACGGGCTTACCGAGGTGCGCGGCATGCTTGTGGGCTCGCCGCCGCTTTTGGGCAACTATTCGACCATGGGCGACCTGAATCGGCTGCGCGGCGCCGGGCCCAAGAAGGCGTATGAGCAAGTCGAACATCGCAACAACATCCTCTGCGATCTGCTCAAAGGCAAGAATCCGCCCAACGTGATCATCTTCATGCAGGATTGCGGCCCGGCGGCGCCGCCCATCTCTGCCGCCGACATGGAAGCCGCCTGGCAATTCGTCCGCGGCGGCGGCCGGCTGGTCGTACTGGATGACTGGGCTTGCTATCACGCACTGATGAACCCGTTCTTGGACAAGAAACGTCTCACGCCGATCAGGGTGGAGCCAATCAATCCGAAGCGAGTCAAGGAAATCGAAACTCGCGTCCAACTCCTGGGCGACGAGAACTTCAAGGTGCGCGAGAAAGCGTTTCAGGAACTCGTCAAGATGGGACCGCCGATCTTGCCGATTCTCGCGAAGATAAGGCCCGGGACTCTCGAAGCCGAACGCCGACTGGAACGAATCCAAGAAATGTTACGGCCGCCCAATCCGATCCTCGCCGGAGGAAACTGGATGAAAGCCGCGCGCGAGGTCATGCAAGAAATCCACGAAAAGGTCGAAGTGAAAGCCATCGTCCGCGATGGGCCGATGATTCCCGGCGCCGCGATCTGCGTGCGCATGCCGGTGTTGGCTTTGGAAAAGAAGGTAGAATAAGGTCTGCCAAATCCCTGGCGAAACCGTGCCCGCCCGAAGCGTCGGCAATGGCGTCTCACGAGGAATTCAAAATGTCTTTCACTGACGTTTTACCTGGAATCAAGACGTTGTCGCGATCCGACAAGATCCGCCTTATTCAGTTCATTGCTTGCGAACTGGAAAAGGACGAATCGAGCCTGATTGACGCGAATCGGTCCTACCCGATTTGGTCTCCCGATACGGCCTTCAGTGCGGCGGCAGAGCTTCTTCGAGCGTTAGAAGAGGAGAAAGTCGCCCATGAGTGATGTTGTCGGGTGTTTTCCTTTTGTTGCTCGGGATCCGACGCTCGGGAATGCGAGTCTGGTCCCCATGTTGCCCTGCAAACTGAGCGCGAAGCATTCGCTTGAAACGATGGCTCTCCTGGATACAGGGGCAGCGTTGAATGTTTTACCCAACACGATCGGAATTCAATTGGGCTACGAATGGGACAAGGAGCATCGCCCTGTTACTCTTACGGGCAACTTGGCGTCCATTGAAGCACGGGTCGTTGTGATTTCTGTCCTCGTTGGGAAACTGCAATCCGTGCGACTGGCCTTCGCGTGGGCGAAAATAGATTCGATTCCAATTATTCTGGGTCAAGTTAACTTCTTCTTGGAGTTTGATGTTTGTTTCTTTCGTTCACGCGGACTTTTTGAGGTTAGAGCGAAATCTAAGTTACCCTAACGTGGACGGACGAATCGGCATTTGCTTTTTCGCATTTCACGAGTATTGGATTCCAGTATGAATGAGAATATCGGAATGTACACGCGCCGCGATCTGCTCCGCCGCTGCGGCATGGGCTTTGGCGCGCTGGGCTTGGCGACCCTCTTGGCCGAGGAAAAACTGCTTGAGGCCGTGCCCGCCACAACTTCGCCGCTCGCCCCGCGTTCGCCGCATTTCGCGCCCAAGGCAAAACGCGTCATCCATCTCTTCATGAACGGCGGGCCCTCGCACGTCGACACGTTCGATCCCAAGCCCGCCCTCGCGCGCTATGCGGGGATGGCGCTGCCGACCGAGAATCTGCGCACCGAGCGCCGCACCGGCGCCGCGTTTCCCTCGCCCTTCCGCTTCAACCGCCACGGGCAAAGCGGCATCGAAGTCAGCGAGATTTTCCCCAACGTCGCGCAGTGCATCGACGACATCTGCGTCATCCGCTCCATGCATGCCGACGTCCCCAACCATGAGCCGAGCCTCATGCTCATGAACTGCGGCGACGCCCGCCTGCCGCGTCCCAGCTTTGGCTCCTGGGTAACGTACGGCCTGGGCAGCGAGAACCAAAATCTGCCCGGCTTCATCGCCATGTGTCCCGGCGGCTACCCGATCCAAGAGTCGCAAAATTGGCAATCCGGTTTCCTGCCCGGCGCCTTCCAGGGAACCTACATCAACACGCAGCATACCCAGATGGATCGGCTGATCGAGAACATCCGCAATACTGCCGTCAGCGCCGATCAACAACGCCAACAACTCGATCTCTTGGGCGAATTGAACCGCCGCCATCTGGAAGCACGCGGAGCCGACGGCAATCTCGAATCGCGCATCCAGTCGTTCGAACTCGCCTTCGGCATGCAGCGCGACGCCGAGGACGCCTTCGACATCGCGCGGGAACCACAGCACATCCGCGATATGTACGGCCCCGGCGTCCACGCACGGCAACTGCTCATTGCCCGGCGTCTTTTGGAAAAGGGCGTCCGCTTCCTCCAGCTTTGGCACGGCGACGGCCAACCCTGGGACAATCACGACGACATCGAAGTCAACCACCGCCGCCTCGCCGGCCAATGCGACCGCCCCATCGCCGCGCTATTGCGTGATCTCAAGCAACGCGGCATGCTTGAGGACACGCTCGTCATTTGGGGCGGCGAGTTTGGCCGCACGCCGACGGTCGAGTTGCCCACGCCCGGCGCCAACGCCGGCCGCGTCAACGGCCGCGACCACAACCACTGGGGCTTCACCACCTGGCTAGCCGGCGGCGGCGTCAAAGGCGGCATGACCTACGGCGCTACCGACGAGTTCGGCTTCCGCGCCGTCGAAAACCGCGTCCACGTCCACGATCTGCACGCGACCCTGTTGCACCTATTGGGCTTCGACCACGAACGCTTCACCTACCGCTACGCCGGCCGCGATTTTCGCCTGACGGATGTGCATGGGCATGTGATTCGGGATATTATCGCGTGAAATTCGTGCCGGTAGAATACCGGCACCACACCCTAATCCTTGTACGGATCGAAGATGTCTTCGCCCGCCATGGCGACGCCCAGCGGTTTCAGCGTGTGCAACACGCGGATTGTGCCGGCGTGATGCTCCAGCACCTCCGGCAAGCGTTTGTAGCAGTGCGGCGACTCGTCGACGCCGGCGCCGCGCAGTTCGACGCCTTCGCGCGCGACCCATTCCCGCATCATCTTCTTCGTAACGGCGCCCGTGCTGATCTGGTGGCCCGTCCGGCGGTTCACCTTGCCCTTGGCGGCGGTCCGGCTCATCACCCGACCGGCGCCATGTACGGTCGAATAGAACAGTTCGCTCGAACGCGGCGACTCGACGCCTTCCAAGATCACGGAGATGTCGCCCATCGAACCGCCCACGAAGCCGCGCTGGCCGGGAAACGCCGGCGTCGCGCCCTTGCGGACGACCCAAAACTTTTCGCCGTTGTGCTCTTCCCGCCAGGCGAAATTGTGGTGGTTGTGGATCTCCTCGACGATGTTCGCTCCCAAAATGCGCGCGACCTCGTCGCAGACCCAGTCCCGGCCGGCGTAGGCGTAACGGCCCGCGAGCTCCATGCAGGCGATGTAATCCGAACCAAGCGGCGAATTCGCGTCGACAACCAGCGGATCGACTTCCATGCCGTCTTTGGCGCCGCCCGCCTTCAAGAAGTACGTCGCCGTCTTGTGTCCCAGGCCGCGCGAACCAAAATGGACGCCGACCCACGTCCGCGCCTGTTCGTCCTCGAACAAGTCGACATAGTGATTCCCCGAGCCGACGGTGCCGAGTTGATTCCGCGCGATGTCCTTGAGCGACTTGACCGGCTTTTGCGACCAGGCCGGGTCGTCGAATAATTCGTGGTCGACGCGCGTGGCATTCCTGCGGCCCATGCCGAAGGAGATGCTCGCGAAAATGTCGTCCATGATGCGCGCGATGTTCTTCTTCACCTCGGAGGAGGGAATATCAAGCAAGCACGCCTTGTTGCCGCAGGCGATGTCGAAGCCGACGCCCGATGGCGAGATCTTGTCCTTGTAACCAAGCACGCCGCCGATGGGCACCGCGTATCCCAGGTGATGATCGCCCATGAGGGCGCCGAAGTCGGCGTCCTTCATGCAGTTCTTGATCTGACGAACGGCGCCGGGGTCAACCGGCGAACCGATGATGGGAATGTCCATGTGGCCCTTTCGTTGGCGGGACCGGTTAGCACGATGCGCAAGCGAGTGTCGTCGCAACGTCTATTCTACATTGCCGCCGATGCAGTCGAAAGGACACAAGGGGCCGACTATGGGTTCGAGGATTCTTCCCCATTCGGCAGGAAGCAAATCCTCTTATTCACATCGACGCTGACCGAGTGATACGGCCTGGACAGGTTTCCGGAGTTGAAGAGTTCCTTGCGAAGACTCTCCATGTCGTCCTGGCCGACGGCGTTTTTGAAGATGGGCGTGAGATATTCGACACCCGCCGGTGAAATACGAAGGCCTTCGGGATCGTAAAAGCTGGGGTGCATTTGGCGGGCGTGGATGATGCCCCAGCGGTCGCGGAAATCGTTGGCGTTGGTGGTGGCCAAATGGAAGCCGCGCTCCCGGTCCCAGTTGAGGATGGAGACGGCGTTGACATGGCCTTCCAATAGGAGGTCGACCGCATGGCCGCCTAATTGGGCACCATAAAAGCGATCAAACAAGATAGGTCGGCCGCCGCGTTGCGTGTGCCCGACTTTACGAGTGAAGATGGCCGCGCGGGCGGATTCGTTGCGGCGCTTGCTTGTGAAGTAACCGTCGCCCAACCGCTCGATAAGAATCTGGCGGATGGCCTCTGCCGCTCCGGTGAGCACTTTGTTGCCGGCGGGATCCGTGGAGTTGGTTTCCGCGCCGAGATCGCGCCCCTTTTCGTCGACGATGCCCTCCGCACAGACGATGACGACGTTCTTTTGCAATTCGTAAACCTCGATCACGCGCTCGATCAGACGCTCCGTGTTGAGGGTATGCTCCGGCAGCAGAATGATGTCTGGTTGCCCGTAGGCGGCACCCAGGGCTAGATAACCGGAGTGTCGGCCCATGACTTCAATAATGGCGATGCGGCGATGGCTTTCGGCGGTCGTTCGGATGCGCTGGACGCCGCCGGCGGAAACGAATACGGCGGTGGCATAACCGGGCGTGACGTAATTGACCATCTGATCCTGATCGAAGCGGGCACGTTCCGGATGGCGGACATAATGATATCCCGACCCCTTTTCGTTCGGCTGGCGATGCCATTCATCCGGTTCATGGCGGTAGTTGAGCCCAAGATCGTTGTCGATCGTCTTCGGAGCGAGCACCGTGGGCAGGTGGTCCGAAAGGGCCTGCATGCCGTTAAGGGTTCCGTCGCCGCCGACGCAGATCAGTCCCTCGACCTTGAGGGCGTCCAGCCGTCCGGCGATTTCCGCGATGGCCTCTTTGTCGTTCGCGTTCACATAATCGCGCGAGGCGCCGATGATGGTGCCGCCGTACGCGGGGTCGAGTTCGGGAATCGTGCTGAAGAGGGGATTGAGGCGAACATGGGGCACGCGCGGATTGAAGAGGCTGCTGAACCCCTTGATGAAACCGAAAACCTCCACGCGACACTGATCGGCCCGCACAACGGCGCCATGAATCGTGGCGTTGATTGCCGGCGTGTCGCCGCCCGCCGTGAGGATGCCGATGCGCTTCATGTGGTTTTTCTCGGAGAGTCTTGATCCGGGGCGAAAGGCGCGATTGTAGTGCAAGCGGCGCGCCAAAGCCCAGGGATAGCTATCCCTGGGCTTTAGGACGCGAGTTCCGGAAACGCCGCCCCATTGGTGACAATCGGAATAGGTCGTCCCGAAAAATTGCGAAGAAATACGTTGTCGTAGTCGATGCCCAGGTGGCGATAAACGGTGGCGAGGAAATCTTGCGGACCCAGTCGCCGGCTCACGACGTCCTCGCCGCGGCGGTCGGTGCCGCCGACAATTTGCCCGGTACGAATGCCGCCGCCGGCCCAAAGCATCGAACCCGCGCGAGGCCAATGGTCCCGCCCCGGTTGCACAACGCCCGCGGCGCCGCTCGCCACCCCGCCGCCGCTGCTTGGCTCATAGGTGATGCGCGGCGTACGGCCAAATTCGCCCGTGACGATCAGCAGAACGCGTTGGTCCAAGCCGCGCTCGTAAAGATCCTCGATCAACGCCGACACGGCCCCGTCGAAATACGGAGCGCGATATTGCTGCGCCTCGAAGACGTGATGGTTGACCGCATGATCGTCCCAGTTGGCGACTCGGCCGCACAAGGGGCCGTCGAACGTCGTCGTCACGATTTCGACGCCCGCTTCGACCAGCCGCCGCGCCATCAAACAGCGCTGTCCCCAAGCGTTTCGGCCATAGCGATCGCGAACGGCGGCCGGCTCCAGATTCAAGTTGAACGCCCGCCTCGCCTCCGGACTGGTCAAAAGCCCCAGCGCTTGTTGCTGGAAGGAATCCATCGCCGCGACCGTCCCTGACAGATCGAGTTCTCGCCGCATAACGTCGAAGCGATCGCGTAACTGAACGCGATCGCCGAGCCGTTCCGCCTGCCCCTCGCCGCGTAATCCAATGTTAGGCACTTCGAACGTCGGCGAATTGGGATCACCCAAAACGCGGAAGGGCTCGCACGACGGGCCTAAGTAGGCCGGTCCCGCGATGCCGAAGCCGTCGTACGTTGAGATGGGATTGACGCCGACGTAGTTGGGTAAGCGCCGCGACGGATCCCAGCGCAAGTGATGCGCGACGCTCATGAGATCCGGGTAAACCGGCCCCGGCTTATCCTGCCCGTCCGTATCGCCCGTGAGCAATTGCAGTGAACCGGAGGGATGTCCGCCGCCGGTGTGTGCCAGCGAACGCAGCAGCGTGAACTTATCCGCGATCCGCGCATGGCGCGGCAACAATTCCGTCACCAGCATGCCGGGCACGTTCGTCGCCAACGGCGCGAAGGGGCCGCGATATTCCGACGGCGCGTCCGGCTTG
>Ga0163144_10021983_pt1 | contig 12659 bp, 9 predicted proteins | sample OliLak19BULKMAT1_FD_123175 | JGI IMG/M metagenome (GOLD analysis project Ga0163144, IMG submission 123175) | Freshwater microbial mat bacterial communities from Lake Vanda, McMurdo Dry Valleys, Antarctica - Oligotrophic Lake LV.19.BULKMAT1 | ecosystem: Environmental > Aquatic > Freshwater > Lake... | reverse complement strand
CGGACCCAGGCCTTAAGCAGCACATTGAAAAGGAAGCAGTTATCGCAAAAAGTTACGGAAAGCATGATGCGATCTAAGGGAATGAAAATGTTACGGCAACCGCTTTTCTGGGCTTGCCTGAACCTGCTTTTTGGGTGGGGGCTGAGTTATGGACAAGGCAATCCGAAGCGGACCACCCCCCCCGAACCCAGTGTGGACGCCGCCCTAAATGGCCGTTTGCTAGCCGATAGCCTGTATTTCGATTTCAATCAGGACATTTCGACGCAACTGCTGTCGTTCGAGGATCTGTACGCCAAGGCCGTTGTTTTTTCACCCGCCGTGCGATTTGAAGAAGCGATCGTCAATTCCCAGAACGCAGCGTACCGGCTTTCCAAATTGCAAGTGCTGCAAAATGCGACGGGGTACTCCAACTACTCGACGGGCAACCAGGCCATTTTCTCAACGGGTACGTCCATTGCAAGCGATCAGATCGGTCAGATTGCCAACGGCTACCGGACGGGGGTGAGCATTTCCCTGAGCCTGCACGATGTCTTTGGCCGCCCTCAGCAAATCCGGCTGGCCCGCGCCAACTATGAGTCGGCCCTACAGCGTCGGCGCACCGTAGAACTGGACCTGAAGCGCGTCCTGTACAACCTTTACCAGGATTTACTCACCTCCCAGCGGGTGTTGCACATTCGCCTTCAGGACGAGCAGGCTTCGCTGGCGGCCTTCCGCATCGCGGAAGTAGAGTTGCAAAAAGGGAAGATAACCCCCGAGGCGCACGCCTTCAACAGCAGCCGGTACACCCAAACCAAGGTGACGTCCGAACAAGCAAAAAGCGAGTTGATCAAAAACATTTTCAGCCTCGAAGTGGCCGTAGGCGTCCCCATCCATCAACTGAAACGCAACTAACGATCCGGCATGAGTCCAGCGATTTTCTGGCGGTTTTTAAAACAAAACGCCCTTTGGTTTCTCCTGCTGCCCTGCCTCACGGCGGGCACGGTTTACTACGTAACCCGGCACGAAATCAAGACGTACAAAACCCAGGCGACACTCTACACGGGCATCACCTCGGGCTATTCACTGCGCACGGCCCAGGACGGCTCGCACGTAGATTATACAGCCGTCAGCAACGCCTTCGACAACATCCTGACCACGCTTACCTCCAAAGAAACCCTGCTCCAGGTCGGGGAAGCCTTGCTGAGCCAGCACCTGGCTCTGAACCGACCGGATCGGCACGTATTGGGTGAGGACGGCTTCCAGCGGCTCCAGCGCGCCATTCCTGCCGGGTTGCGGCAATCGCTCGTGGCTCCGGGCAACCCAGCCCTCACCCAGGTGCGCATTGACAGCCTCGTGCGCAGTGCCTCTGACAACCCGGTGAAGCTCTTGCTGCTGAATTCTGACACGCCGTATTCGGTTGATCAGATCAGTAAAAAGCTGCACGCGTCCCGTCGGAATTCCAGCGATATGCTGGATCTGGACTACGAGGCCGACGACCCCGCCCTCACGCAGCAAACCCTTAGCCTGGCCATTTCGGTACTCAATGAGCGGTACACCTCCCTAAAAAACACCGAAACCAACCCGGTCGTGGGGTATTACGAAGACAAAGTCCGGAAAGCCAAGCAGCGTCTGGATGCCGCCGAAGGCCAGATCCAGGCCTTCAACGTGCAGTACAACGTGTTGAATTTCGGGGAAGAGTTGAAAAACCGGGCGCTGACGCGCGGATCGATCATCAGCGAGTACAACGCGGAGTTAATGCAAAACAAAGCGGTGAAGGCTTCCCTCGATGCGTTAAATCAGCGTATGGCGCAGCGGGGTGCGCTGCTCGGGATCAACACCGAACTAACCGACAAGCAAGCGGAGCTAACGGAAGCGGAGAGTAAGCTCATCAATGGCCGGGCCAACAATCAGCCTCGTGCGGAAGTAGATCGATTGCAAGCCAGAGTCAATGCGTTAGCGGAGGACCTGAAAGAAATTGCCCGCCACTACTTTGCCGCCGACAATTCGTCGGACGCCGTGCCCCAGGCCCGGCTCATCAGCGACTGGCTAACCAAGGTACTGGCCTTTGAAGAATCGGGTGCCAAACTGGGGATGCTTAAAAAGCGCCTGGATGAGTACCAAACTGAATCGGCGGCCTTCAGCCCCCTGGAATCGCAACTGCGTCAGCTTAATCGCAACCTGAGCGTAACTGAAAAGGAATACCTGGATTTGGCCCAGGCGCTCAATCAAGCCAATACCCACCGGCAGGATATTTCCATCGAAGGGGCGCTGACGGTGCTCGATCCGCCCAGCTTTCCCTTCTCGTCGCAGGCTTCCAAGCGCTTGTTGCTGATCCTGGTGGGTGCCGGAGTGGGTTTGTTTCTGGCCTTGTTCATTACTGCCTTACGTTTCTGGCTCGATCAGCGCCTCCATTCGCCCGAACGCGCCGAGGCCAAAATTGGCCGCCCCCTCACAGCCCTTTTTCCCACGACCAAGCGCATCGTGATCAACTCCAAAGCGGGCCGGGCTGCCCTGAGTATGTTTGAACAACTCGGCAATGCCATCAACATTGAATTAGCGCAGGTCAGCACGACTCCCCCGTTGATTACGTTGTTCAGCATCCGCTCCAAACAAGGCAAAACCTGGGTAGCTCACGGTCTGGCCCGACTCTACGTCGATGCCGACCTCCGGGTAGCCTACCTCTACCCCCGCGTCACGAGCACCGACCGGCGTTTTGAACAGGAAGGCCTGGTGTTTTTACCGTACGAATTGCATTCGGATTTCATGCAGGCGGCAAGCCTGGAGGATTTATTGAATTCCGATTCGGAGGTAGCACCCATGCGATTCGACCGAATTCTGCTCGAATTACCCGCCCTGATCGGAAGTCCGATTCCCGTGCATTTGGTCAGACGAAGCGCCGTGTCCGTGTTGATTGCAGACGTGAACGGACGATGGGGTCGCACGGAGAAACAACTTTTTTCAATGTATCAAAAAGTGGCCACGCATCCGATTTTAACGGTTGTCAACCGGGTAGAGAATGATTTTGTTGAGGTGCCAAGCATGGGAGACGTGCAATCAGGCCAGGAGCGCACCAAGCGCACGCCCCACCCGACACCGATTGATACTGGATCCCGTTTTTAAGCACCACTGGTGTCACTTGCCGATCAGTAACCGCCCCTATGAGCAGCGCCAAGCAGCAAGCCATTAACGGAGGGAAGTGGATGACTACCTCCACGGCCATCTCCACCGTATTTCAATTTCTGCAAGTAGCAGTGCTGGCCCGGTTGCTGGATCCATCGGATTTTGGGATCGTAAGCGTCAGCACGCTCATCATCGCGTTCTTTAACATTTTCGCTAACCTGGGATTTTCCAATTCTATTATTTACAAACAAGAGGTAGACCGACACGTTTTATCGTCGCTTTACTTGCTGAATATAACGCTGGGGATTCTGATTTTTCTTATCATTTACGTAAGTTCTCCCCTGGCTGTTGCCTACTACAAAGAACCCCGGTTAGACCAGGTTATCAAACTATCTTCCTTTTATTTCCTCATTGTTTACGCCGGACAGATCCATTATTTCTTACTACAAAAAGAGTTACGATTTCGATCGGTTGCCAGTATCGATATTGTTGGGAATTTCATTGGTTTATTTACAACAATTGGGTTAGCGTATGCTGGATTCAAAGAACTTTCCTTAATTTACGGACAACTTACCTTGCAAGCGAGTAAAACCGTACTTCAAATAGGCTACGGCTCAGAATTTTTCAAACCGCTGTTTAAATTCAATTTTAAGCTGATCAAAGATCACCTGAAATTTGGGATGTATAATATCGGCGATGGCGTCGTCGGTTTCGTTCAGGCCAATTCAGATAATATTCTGGTCGGTGGGATGTTAGGGGTAAAACCACTTGGTTATTATACACTAGCTTCTCAATTAGCAGTTTTTCCGATTTCCAGGCTAAATCCCATCGTGTTGCAGGTGGCATATCCAATTCTGGCGAAGATGAAAGAAAATGATGACGAGTTAAAAAAATCGTATTTGACTATTTTGGATTTAATCAGTTACGTAAACCTCCCCTTGTTGGCTGGACTGTACATCACGGCGGATAGTGTCGTTCCTTTATTTTACGGACCGGGATGGGAGGAAACAATTGGATTGATTCGAATTTTTGTATTTGTGAGTTTATTTTCAAGCCTAAGTAATCCTTTGTTTACATTAGCCTTTTCAAAAGGAAAACCGAATTTACTCTTCTATCTTAACATCATAACGTTATTCGTAAAGATTCCTTTGTTGTATTTTTTCGCCAAGTACTGGGGAGTAACTGGAATTGCAATGGCATTCCTTACGGCAACTTTTATTAATATGATAATCAATTTTAGAATTGTCCACTCTTTAATCGGAAGATTCGTTTGGGATTTTTTAAGAACTGTTTTAAAGCCAGTAGTTTTTAGTCTTAGTATGGTCGGTGTGATTCAAATCTATAAAAACTACTCCGGCAGTTCGATTCTCACCAATGCGCTCGTTGAAATAGGTTTAGGTGCATTCGTGTATAGTTCATTGACTTTACTCTACAAAATACCGATCTCTGAAATAAAAGCATTTAAAAAACTGATTTAGTCATTAAGATCACATTTGCCCAACAACGTGCAGCGCCTTCTTCTAAAAGCTCTTTATTTAGTAGCCGCATTAAGATATCCGGCACTTAAAAAGGAGTTACGATATTTTGTTAGAGATAATTTTTATTGCAAACTTTTTCAATTGAAATTTTTATTCCGTGACTATGTTCAAAAAAAAGCGTATCAGGTAACCGACTATCACGGCGAATTTGACCAGGAACTGCGATACATCCTGCCCTATGCATACTGGCATTATCTCAATGGAACGCTGTCTAAAACCATTTCAGCGAATAACACAAAAGAGTTTTATTTTTTCAGCACGAATCATGAAGAGCGCTATAAACAACGGGTTTGGACTGAATCCTACGCACACTATGATGTGCCAAATATGACGCATAGCAATTCATACAGCTTTAACAAATGGGCTAGTGTGCCTTACAAAGAACAGTATAAGAATGAAATTTTTATTTTCAGTAAACCCATTCTGGTAATCGCAAACAAATACAATCGTGAATGGGATCAACCACCAATAAATTTTTTGAACCTCTCAATATTAAGTAAAATCATTGAACAATACGGCGACAACTATCAGATTATTTACAACCGTCCCCAACCGCAGCATATTGTACAGGATAACAGCGAAGTGTTAGACTTAAAAGAACACGATTGGCTACGAGAAAACTACCCCGGAGTTCTTCTAATGGATGATTTATACAGATCTTATCAGGGTAAAAATGTAAAGAATTACAATCATTTACAATTAATGATTTACGCAAACTGTACTCATTTTATTTCAATGCACGGTGGTACGGCTGCTTTGGCAAGCTGTTTTGGAGGGAAAAATATTATTTTATCAAATCCAAATTGGGGTTTTGAACATCCTTTTAATGAGTATAATACTTTATTTCCTAAGTTATCAGGAGCTACTATTTTTCACGCCAAAAAAGCTGATGAAATCCTAACTTATCTGGAAAACCACTATTGAATCTTGTTTACTATCTTTCAAATTTAGATCCGTTACTAAATGATTATTTCAAAAATAACGAGTGGCTTGGGAAATCAACTTTTCCAATATGCTATGGCCAAAAATCTTGCATTACGAAGTAATACTTCACTATACCTTGATTTAAGTTATTTTAAGTATACCTATGCTACCGATACGCCAAGAACCTATAAATTATCTTTTTTCAATATTTGCCCCAATCACTTTGACCATTCGCCTTTATTTTATTTTGCTAAAGCCACAAAATTATTCCCGAATCGTACCTTTAAACCAATCTTTGAATTGATAAAGGAAAGACAATTTAATTTTGACCCTGATGTGCTAAACACCAAATCGTTATGCGTGACCTTGGATGGTTTCTGGCAATCCGAGAAGTATTTTGATGAAAATAGTGAATTGATCAGGAAAGAATTGGTTTTTAAACCTAATTCAGAAGCAGACTTTATCACCTATCAACGCAAAATCAATACGACGGAGACTCCGATTTCGATCCATATCCGGCGGGGCGATTACGTTAATCACCCGGAGTTTAGCGAAAAGTTTGGGTTTGTAGGCTTAGATTACTACCAACGAGCGGTCGATTATGTACGTGAGCACACTCCCAGGCACCGCTTCTTTATTTTCAGTGATGATGTCGAGTGGGTAAGGTATAATTTTCAGCTAGGTGACGAAGCAGTTTACGTTCAAAACGTAAGTGAAAATGGTGATGTCTCTGATTTACAGTTAATGAGCCTGTGTCACCACCACATTATTGCCAATAGTTCCTTTAGTTGGTGGGGTGCTTGGCTCAATCCTAGAAAAGATAAGGTGGTTGTTGCTCCAAAACAATGGTATAAAAATCAACCAACCTGGGATACAAAAGATTTACTACCAGCTACTTGGATACGTTTATAAGCCAGTTCCCGATCCCTTTAGTACACTCATCAAGCCCACATGTATGACCAAAGTTTTAATCGATCATCAAAAATTCACAACCCAACGGTATGGGGGTATCAGTCGCTATTTTGCGAACGTCATTCAGGGAATAAAGACAACTGATGATGTAAGTTATAAACTTGGAGTCTTATGTTCAAAAAATCACTACCTTCGACAGGAGCCTTTACCACTAAAACACATCATTCCTCCATCTATTTTAAACCGTAAGGATGCATATGCTTATAGTTTAAATGATTTCTACTGTAAGTGGCTATTAGCTAAAGGCGATTTCGATGTATTCCACCCAACCTATTACGATCCATATTTTATTGAAAAAATAAAAAAACCCCTTGTCGTTACAATTCATGATATGACCTATGAGCGACTACCTGAATATTTTTGGGCGCAGGATCCGTTGACGCGTCAGAAACGACTTAACATCGAGCGTGCGGATGCGATCATTGCTATATCGAATACAACCCGAAATGACATCCTAAACTATTTCAATATTGACGCCTCTAAAATATCCGTAATTTATCATGGGATCGACCTTGATACGGGTATCGAAAGCCGTCCGATTGCTAATTTATCCAGTTCGTATTTGCTTTTCGTAGGTGATAGAAGTGGATATAAAAATTTTTACCTTTTTCTGAATTCGTTTAAGCAATTAGCCCGTAGGTACTCTGATCTACGTGTAGTTTTAGCAGGTGGAGGGGCTATGGGTATTGCTGATCTGGAATTCATTCATCGGTTAGGGCTTTCTGATAAAGTTCACCACGTAAATGCGAGTGATGAAGAATTGAATTTTTTATATCAAAACGCTCTGCTTTTTGTGTATCCATCTCTCTACGAAGGCTTTGGGTTGCCTATTTTAGAAGCCTTTAAAGCCAGGTGCCCGATGGTTTTGAGTGATACCGCTTGTTTTCGTGAAATTGCCGATGGTGCCGCAGCTTATTTTGAACCAAATAGCATGGATAGTTTAACCGATACTTTGGAAAAATCAATTGAAAATGCGCAATTTCGTAATGAACTAAGTACTCGGGGCTCTGAACGCTTAATTCAATTTCCTTTACATCGTTCTGTTGCCAGTACGTTGGAGCTTTACAAAAGAGTAGCTGCGCGCTGAATGATTTTAATGTCATTCAACGCGCTGTGGTTTTCATCCACACAAAATGTTTTGATCCTGATCGATTCAAGCCAAGTTGATAAACGCGTGATCTGCGTTAGTCTTTTTCTATTTTCTTTTTGAATTTGGAATTCAGAACGGTTATTTCAAACAACTAAATTAATTTTGTGACTGTGAACTCTTTATTTTCCAACGGTTTAAAAGGATTTTTCTTCACTCTTCTCTGTAAACGTTTCGTTTGAGCTAGTTCGATTTCCCATGAACCGACTTACCATTGAACGTATGAATCGAATTTTTGATCAGAATGCCGAATCTACTATTTTTCAAAAAAATACACTCCTAAAGTATCACACCTTTTGACCTAAACTGTCTTATTTTTAATGTTACATCTTACTTAAAACGGCTTTAGTATGAATGCTTGGAGCGTACCTGTATGGGTAAAACACGTCAACTATCCGTACACAACATACGGGGCTATTCCATCTTCCGTTTTTTCGGTCATAAACCAGGATTTGGACAGTTTAAAGCGCCAAAACCCCGTGGTTAGTATCGTTATCCCAGCCTGGAACGAAGAAGTTAACGTTCTACGTAGCGTAGGTTCGCTGGCTAAAACGAAATCAACGTATTCGATTGAAATTCTCGTGGTCGATAATAATTCGACCGATCACACACCGGACACGCTGAGCAAATTAAACATTCGAACCGTTACCCAATCCATTCAAGGCTGGGGTCCCGCCCGTCAACTTGGAATGGAAGCCGCTAAAGGTACCTATATCTTAACTGCCGACGCCGATAGCCTTTATCCACCGGGTTGGGTCGATGAAATGATGAAAAAGTTAACCCAACCCGGTGTCGTGTGCGTGTACGGCCGGTACTCTTTCATTCCATCACCTGATTTTCCGCGTTGGAAATTGATAATTCTAGAAACCTTAAAAGACCTGATTGCCGAAGTACGTCATTTGAAACGCCCCCATTTAAATGCGTACGGGATGAGTTTTGGGTACATTCGGGAGTACGGATTGAAGGTGGGGTATGTGATGCATAAAATTCGCGGCGAGGACGGTCGCCTCTGCTTTGACCTCATGCAGTATGGGAAAATTAAGCAGGTTAAGGTGCGCAAAGCGCGGGTTTGGACGGGTACAAGGACATTGGCCAAAGATGGTAGTTTTACTAAATCACTTATTTCTAAAATTCGCCTTGAGGTAAAGCGGTTTTTCAGTTTGTTCATCCCTCAAGCTCCGCATGACACTAAAACGTCTACGAATGAATAGACTTACATAATTGCTTTATTCGGTTCTTCTTTTCATGTCATTCCCTTTCTTTTTTACGCCCTGCTCGCACCTGATCAACCGCTTGTCAGGGTGGGTCATCACGCTGTGCGGACTGGCGTGGGGGGGGAGTATTACGTGTGCCGCACAAACAACCTGCGGCGGTACATTGGGAGTACCCAGTATCAACCAAACCTTCGGTACCGGCACGTCGGGAACCGTTCTGCCGGGCCGCACTACATTCGATCGAAAACCCTACCTGTGCGTAGCGGATGGAGAGTACACACTGGCCGACAGTGTCGATGGGGGGTGCCACGGCGACGCCTGGCACACCGTTCGGGAAGATCACACGCCGGGTGATGTCAGAGGCGATATGCTGGTGGTGAATGCCTCCTACCAACCCAGCGAATTTTACAGTCAACCGCTTGCCGGACTTTGTACGGGGGTTACGTATGAGTTTTCAGTATGGGTGCTCAATTTAAATCTGTACCGCCCGCCGGGGGCCTGCGGGTTGCCGACGCCCCGCGACCCCAACCTCATCCTGCGGGTCGAGACTCCTGGGGGAGTTCATATTCAGGCGCTGAATTCAGGAGCCGTACCCCGAACGCCAACGCCAACCTGGGTTCGCTTCGCCTTGCTGTTTACCATGCCAACCAACCAGGATACCGTCGTGGTGAAGTTGATAAACGACGGATTGGGTGGTTGCGGAAACGACCTGTTGCTGGATGACATCCAATTCCGGCCTTGCCATCCGACGCTTCAGATTCGGTTTTCATCGGCGTCCGTTCCAATTCTGCCGGTGTGTGCGTACGGCACGTTTTCGCTGCTTGCCGACCTCGGAGCCGGGTATATTGACCCGATTTACCAATGGCAGGAAAGCACCGACAGCCTAACCTGGAGGAGCATTCCGGGGGCAAACCAGCCAAACTACACCACCAAAGCCGCGTTCTTCGGCCAGCGGTACTACCGGGTGTTGTGTACGCGGGCCATTAACGCGGCGGCCCTGGGCCGGGCGGAATGCAGCGCCCAGTCTAACCTCCTCTCGGTGGTTGCCCGGCCCGTGTCGGCGATTGACCTCGGACGCGACACCACGCTGTGCGAGGGGCGTCGCCTCGTGCTGGCGATTCCGAAAACAACGCTTCCGGGTACCGGCTTTAGCTGGTCGGATGGCAATACGGGTTCTAATCTGACCGTCGGTCAGGCGGGCGTGTATTGGCTGGAATCGACGCTGGATGGCTGTACTTTTCGCGATAGTGTGGTGGTTGCTTTCCGTCCCTGCCGCTTGCCCCAATTTTACCTGCCCGGTGCCTTCACGCCCAACGCCGATGGCGTCAATGACCGCCTGGTGGTTTTCCACGATGATTACGTTTCTTTCGAGTTAAAAATTTACAATCGCTGGGGCATCGTCGTGTTTACCAGCAACAAACCCGAGAACGAGTGGGACGGGACCTACGAAGAGCAACCCTGCCCCGCCGATGGGTATGCCTGGGTTATCGATTACGAGGCCGTCGACTACACGAATCAACTCGTTCCGTTCCGTAAAAAAGGAGTCGTATCGCTTTTTCGCTAAATCCGTTAAACTTAGCCAAGCCATGCCTACACCCCGCACCAGTACTGTTTTGGTCACCACATACAACCGACCGAATGCGTTGGCGTTGTGCCTGAAAAGTTTGTTTCGACAAAGTCGCCTGCCCGATGAAATCATCGTTTGCGACGACGGTTCCGCTGCTCCTACCCGGGAACTTATCAAGCACCTGCAAGGCACCAGCCCCGTGCCCCTGCTGCACATCTGGCAGCCCGACGAGGGCTTTCAACTGGCTCGCATCCGCAACAAGGGCATGGCGGCGGCTCGGGGTGAGTATTTGATTCAAATTGACGGCGACGTGATTCTGCATCCGCATTACGTAAAAGACCAGCTTCGCAACGCAACACCAGGCAGTTTTTTCTCGGGAAATCAATTCCACCTTTCGCCCGAACTCACGGAATGGGCGCTGAAAAATCCGGAGGCTCCGTTGCGTTCCATCCTGAAACAAGCCGATTGGAGCTGGCACCGCCTGCGAATTCGGGCGTTGCAAACGCTGATGGCGACCTTCTACCGCTGGGAGAATCACCACGAGTACGTGCTGGGTTGCAACATGGCCTTTTGGCGAAACGACCTGCTGACCGTGAACGGCTACGATGAGAGCTTTACCGGATGGGGTTGGGAAGACACTGACGTTGCGCTGCGCCTCATCAACGCCGGAGTGACGCTGCGATTTCTGCGTTTGGGGGGAATCCAGTACCACCTCTACCACCATAAATCATCACGCAGCCAGGAAGATACCAATCGCGAACGGGCCTTGGAGGCCAAACGCAAAAAATCCACGTACTGCCAACGGGGGCTTAGCCAGCACCTGGCTCTGCTCGAAGCTGACCGATCCCGGCATCCGTTTTAATCTGATCTCAAGTACTGGCGCAGGGACAGTCGGGTATAGAGAGGAGAGGTAGTTACGGCGCTAATGGTCAGTACGTTGAATAATGTACGTACCGATTTACCCTTTTGATAGTTACCAACTACGTAAATCAATGGCTCAGTTTTTCTCCGACGTTACGCTGCTGGTTACGCATTATAACCGAAGTCGTTCGCTTGAAAATCTTCTGCGTACGGTCCAGCTTTTGGACTGTCGCTTCGGTGAAATCATTGTTTCAGACGATGGGAGTCAAGCCACCCACATCGGGCAGATGGTAGCCCTGCAAAAGGAAATTCCGTTCCGCTTGCTGACTACCCCGCAAAACAAAGGATTGGGCAACAACATCAACAAAGGGCAGGATGCCGTCAGGACCCCCTACACCCTGTACATTCAGGAAGATTTTGAACCCACGCCTGCGTTTGTTCCCCAACTCAAGCGGGCATTGGAGTTTCTACAAAAAGATCCGGAACTCGACCTCGTGCGGTTTTACGCCTACCTGCTTTACCCGTACTTAAAGCCCTACGCGGAGGGTTTCTCGGAAATGCAGTTTCTAAACTGGGGAACGAACTACAAGAAAATCTACGTGTACAGCGATCACCCCCACCTGCGGCGAAGCACGTTTCTGCAAAAATTTGGCCGGTACGTCGAGAGCAGGAACGTTGACAAAACCGAATACCGGATGTGCGTGTCGTTTATTAAAAACCGGGGAAAAGCCTTGTTTTTTAACGACTACCAGCGGTTGTTGCACCAAAAAAACTCATCGGCTGAACCCAGCTCCTTCCAACGGAGAGGCTGGACGCAAAGCGATCACCCGTTGATTACGATGTTGAGGAACGTATATCGTCAGGTAAAATACAACTACGATGCGCATTTTATGCGGCTGTAAACAGGCCGGCAACGCCACTACTGCGGCGTTGCCGGCCTGTTTTAGCGGGTTGAGTTAATCGCTTTGGCCCTAAAGCGCAACGCAACCCACTTCTTAATGCGTCTTCAGAATTTTATGCAGGGCGCGTTCGCTGCCCTGTTTTACTTCAACGAGGTACAGGCCGTTGGGCAAGGCCGTGAAATCAAGTTTTCCGGAAAAAGAAGTCGAGGTTTTTCCCCAGCGAACTTGTCTGCCCAAGTGCCCGCCAGTCAGGTCGTAAATCTGCACCTCCAGGGGACTGAGATTCGCGTTGTCGAGGGCAACGTGTACATACCCGGCCGACGGATTCGGGTAAAGCCGTAACGATCCGAGGGTCGTGTCTTCCGCTTTTTCCGCCCCGGCGCTCAATCGATTGTTGACGGAGGCCTGCGGCACCACGAACACGGGCGTTTCGGT
>Ga0163144_10021981_pt1 | contig 12660 bp, 9 predicted proteins | sample OliLak19BULKMAT1_FD_123175 | JGI IMG/M metagenome (GOLD analysis project Ga0163144, IMG submission 123175) | Freshwater microbial mat bacterial communities from Lake Vanda, McMurdo Dry Valleys, Antarctica - Oligotrophic Lake LV.19.BULKMAT1 | ecosystem: Environmental > Aquatic > Freshwater > Lake... | reverse complement strand
GAGTGCAGAACGTTGCAGATCGGAAAGTCACAGGGAGCGCTCGCGGGAGGCCCGGTCGGCCAGCACGATCAGCACCGTCGTCACCAGCACAATGAGCGTCGAGATCGCATTGACCGTCGGTTCCACGGTGCGCCGCACCATCGCATAGACGACGAGCGGCAGCGTACCGGTCCCGATGCCGCTTGTGAAGACGGTGATGACGACGTCGTCGAACGAGAGCGTGAACGCCAACAGCGCCCCCGCCACGATCCCGGGCGCCAGCAGCGGGAGCGTCACGCGTCGGAAGGTGGTCAGTTCATCGGCGCCGAGCGACAGGGCGGCCTCCTCCAGCGTGCGGTCCATTCCGGCGAGCCGAGCGCCGACCACGGTGATGACGAACGGCAGCGAGAACGCCGCGTGCGCCAGCACGATGGTCAGCACACCCAACTCCAGGCCGATGGCGGCGAAGAGGAGCAGCGTGGCGATGCCCACCACGATCTCCGGTGTCACGAGCGGCAGATAGAGCAGCGCCTCGGTGGTCTGCCGTCCGCGAAAGCGCGCCCGCCCCAGCGCCAGCGCCGCCAGGGTACCAAGCACCACGGCGATCGCGGTCGAGCAGACACCGACCACGAGCGACAGTCGGAGTCCGGCCCAGAGATCCTCGCGTGCCCAGAGCGCCGAGTACCAGGCGGTGGTGAAGCCGGTCCAGCGCCCCGCGAAGCGCGACGCATTGAACGAGAAGAGCGCCAGCACCAGCACCGGCAGGTGCAGCGCCGCCAGCACCACCGCCGCATACCAGGCCAGCCCGCGCGGCATCCGCGTCATGCGTCGCGCGCCTCGCGCTGGCGCAGATACAGCAGCACGCCGGCGAGGGTGAGACCGGTGAGGATGGTGCTCGCCGCCGATCCGAACGGCCAGTTGCGCGCGCTCGTGAACTGGTTGTGCACCAGGTTGCCGATCATCAGGTCCTTGGCGCCGCCCATCAGGTCGGGCGTGAGAAAGGCACCGAGCGCCGGAATGAAGACCAGAAGCGCGCCGGCCACGACCCCCGGCATCGCGAGCGGCACCACCACGCGCCGCAGTCGTGCCCACGGGCGCGCGCCGAGGATTTCTGCGGCTTCGAGCAGCGCGGGGTCGAGCTTCTCGAGCGAGGCGTAAATGGGCAGCACGGCGAATGGCAGATAGCCGTAGGTCAGGCCCAGCAGTACGGCACCCGGCGTGTAGAGCAGTGCCAGCGGCGCCTCGATGAGACCGAGCGCCAGCAACGCCGCATTGATCGGCCCATCTTCGCGCAGCAGAAAGAGCAGCGCGGACGTCCGCACCAGGAAACTGGTCCAGAACGGCAGCACCACGAGGAACAGGAGCAGTCGGCGCCACCGTCCGCTTCGCGCAATCGCCCATGCGAGCGGGAAACCGATGAGCAGGCTGATCACGGTGGACGCCGCGGCCATCGCGATGCTGCGCCCCAGAATCCGGAGATAGAGCGGATCGAGGAACTGCGCATACGCCGCCCCCGTGACGCGCCAGACGACGCCACCGTACGTGCCGCGCTCGAGCACGCTGTAGACGCCCATCAGTCCGACCGGCACGAAATACAGCACCAGCAGAAAGAGGAGCGTCGGCGTCAGCAGCGCCCACGCTCGCGCCGGCGCACGCGCGGCAAACCACCGCAACAGACGCCGGCGCGCGCTCATCCCTCCAGCACCTCGGCATCCTCGGGCCGCCACGCCACCGCTGCCGCATCACCGATCCGCCACGCGAACGGGTTCTGCAGCACGCCTTCATTGCGAAGCGCCACCCGCATCGGCTCGGCGGCGCCGACATCGACGACGACATGCAGCGTCTCGCCGAGATAGATCACGTCGCGCACGGTGCCGTGCAGGGCATTCTCGCCGGGCGGCACGGCATCGGGTCGGCAGAGATCCAGCCACTCGGGACGCACCGCCACGCGCACCCCGGCGCCCTCGCGGAGAAAGGGCCGGTCGGGCACGCACCAGATGCGGTACTGCGCATCGTGTACCTCGCGCAGCGCACCGCGCAGCTCGCCGACGGTACCGTCGAGCAGGTTGGTCTCGCCGATGAATGCCGCCACGAAGGCGGTGCGCGGGCTCTCGTAGATCTCCGCCGGCGCGCCCAACTGCACGAGACGGCCGCCGTTCATCACGGCGATCCGATCGCTCATCGCCAGCGCTTCTTCCTGATCGTGCGTGACATAGACGAACGTGATGCCGAGCTGCCGATTGAGCGCCTTGAGCTCCGTCTGCATCGCTTTGCGCAACTGCAGATCGAGCGCGCCGAGCGGTTCGTCGAGCAGCAGCATCGGCGGCTCGAGTACCAGCGCACGCGCCAGCGCCACGCGTTGCCGCTGCCCGCCCGACAGCTGTGCCGGTTTGCGCGTGCCGAACTGCGCCGGATCGAGACGCACCAACTCGAGCGCCTTCGCCACGCGCGCGTCGATCTCCGCGGCCGGGAGGCGCCGCTGCTCGAGACCGAACGCCACGTTGCGGCGCACGTCGAGATGCGGGAAGAGGGCATACTGCTGGAAGACCATCGCCAGAGGCCGCTCGTAGGGCCGCCGCGCGGTGACATCCTCGCCGAGGATCCGGATGCTGCCGCGGTCGGGCGTCTCGAAGCCGGCGAGCAGGCGCAGCATCGTCGTCTTGCCGCAGCCGGAGGGACCGAGCAGCGAGAAGAACTCGCCACGCTGCACGGCGAACGACACCTCCGCCACCGCGGCGACGGCGCTGCCGGCATAGCGCTTCTCCACCCCGCAGAACTCGACGACGGGCGCGTCGGTCATGCGGTGCACGTGGCGGCCCGGCAGGGACCGATGGTGGACGACAGCGTGAAGGGGATTAGCATGAATGTGGCGCGCGGAAGATACCGCGCACCGGGTGTCTTCGTTAGCCGAGGCCGTGCCGTTCATGCGTCAGTTTCCGCCCGCCGCCGGGAAATAGCCGGCTCATGCTGCTGCAGACCACCGGCCCGTCCAGCACGCTCCTCGAACTCGACGCTGCCGTGCTCCAGGCCGCGATCACCATCGCCCTGGCGAGCCTCGGCTTCTACCTCTGGAAGCTCACGGCCAAGCGCCACCTGCTGATCTGGTCGATCGCGTGGGGGCTCTACGCCTTCCGCGTTGCCGCCATCATCACCTTCGTACGCACCGAGGACCGCGGGTGGCTCTACTGGCATCAGGTGCTCACCGGCTGGTGCGGCATCGCGGTGCTCTGGGCGGCGCTCGTCTTTGCCCGCGGTCTGCCCTGGCGACGGTGGACCACGGCGCTGCTCCTCTTTCCGCCGCTCTGGTCGGCGGTGGCGATCTACCGGCTCGACAACTTCCTGCTGGCGGCGCTGCCGATGGTGCTCTTTCTGGCGGTGGCGACGATGTGGGCGGCCGTGTCGGTGCTGCGGTATGCGTCTGCCGTCGGCTCGGGTGGTGCGCGGCTGCTGGGCTGGGCCCTCGCACTGCAGGCACTGCATCATCTGGACTACCCGTGGCTCCGCGCGCGCGGCGCCTGGGTGCCGTGGGGCTACTACCTCGACATCATCGTGGCGCTGGGCCTTGGAGCCGGCATGCTGCTGCTCGTCACCGACGACCTTCGCCGTGGCGTCGATGCGCTGAGCGCGCTCTCGCAGGAACTGCAGCGCAAAGGCCGCGGGCCCGATGTCCTCGCGGCACTCCTCGATCGTCCGCTCACCCTGCCCGGCGTGAGCGGCACGGCGCTGTACCGCGCCGACGAAGGCCGCTTCATCCGCGGCGCCGGTGCCTGCGCGGGCTGGTCGGGCACCGTGCCGGACGGGGCGGCCGCCATTGCCCTCCGCTCGGCGGTCACCGATGGGCAACCGATCGTCACGCCCGACTGGCCCGATGCTGCGCGCGCGCGGCCGTTCCCGTACGCCGCCGTGCTTCCGATCTTCCATGAACTGGTGCCCACCGGCGCGCTGGTGCTGGTCGGCGATGCGCGCGATCCGTTCACCGCGCTCGACGACCGCTTCCTCCTGGCGCTGGGCCGGCAGGTCGGGGCGGCACTGGAGAACGCCGAACTCTGGTCGCGCCTCGAAGCGCGCACCACCGATCTGGAGCGTCTCTCCGCGCGCATGGTGTCGCAGCACGAGGACGAACGCCGCCGTCTCTCGCGCGAGCTGCACGACGAAACCGCGCAGGTCTTCTCCGCCGTGAAGATGCAGCTCGGCTCGCTGCGTCCCGCACTCGTGTCCCCGCAGACCGAGCGGCTCGACCGCGCCCTCGCACTGGTGGACGAGGGCATCCGCAGCATCCGGAGCGTCACGAACGATCTGCGGCCGTCGCTGCTCGACGACCTCGGCGTGCTGCCGGCACTCCGTTCGCTGGTCACCGAGTTCACCGAGCGCTCCGGGCTGCCGGTGGCACTCGCGGCGCCGGACGCGCTGCCGGCGATCTCCAACGATGCCGAGCTCGCGCTCTTCCGCGCCCTGCAGGAAGGACTGTCCAACATTCTCCGGCATGCGCAGGCGACATGCATCACGGTCACCATCGACGCACATGACGGGATCATCCGTCTCGTGGTGGAGGACGACGGGCGCGGCCTCGAGGCGGTCGCCGAGCTGGATCGTCTCGAACGGGCCGGCCACATGGGGCTGGTCGGCATGCGCGAACGTCTGGCACTGCTCGGTGGTACTGTTGTGTTGAGGCCGCGGTCGCCGGTGGGCGCGCGGCTCGAGATCCGTCTACCCGTTGTCCCGGAGTCTGCTGCATGAGCGAGTCGATCCGCGTCGTCATCGCCGACGACCACACGCTGGTGCGCGAGGGCATCCGTCATGTCCTGGAGGCCGAGGGCGGCATCACGGTCGTCGCCGAAGCCTCGACGGCGGCCGAAGCGGTGGCGCTCGTGCAGACCCACGCCCCCGACGTCGCCATCTTCGACATCTCGATGCCCGGCGAGACCGGCCTCAGCGCCGCCGGCCGCCTCCGTTCGCTCGCCCCCGAGACGCGGGTGCTGATCCTGAGCATGTACGACAATCCCGAATATGTGCTGGAGAGCGTGCGGGCCGGGGCACACGGCTACATCCTCAAGGACAGCGCCTCCACCGATCTGCGCGCCGCCGTGCGGGCGGTACACGAGGGCGAGAGCTACTTCAGCCCGCCGATCGCCGCCAAGCTCACCGAGGCGCTCCGTGGTGCCGTCGATGCCGAGCAGCGCACCAGTGCGCTCGAGCGCCTCACCGGCCGCGAACGCGAGGTGCTCGAGGGGATCGCCAAGGGCGAGACCAACAAGGAGATCGCCAACCGCCTCGGCATCTCCCACCGCACCGTCGAGACGCACCGCGAGTCGCTGATGCGGAAGCTCCGTATCAAGACCGTCGCCGGCCTCACCAAGTTCGCCCTCGAAACCGGACTCATCACGAGCTGAATCAGCGCCGCTGCACCGCGTCGCCGAGGGGGTGTCCGTAGCCATACGGACACCCCCTCGGTACTTCCGCGAATGGGCGGACGCGTGCAACCTCGCCACTCTTGTCGGCACGGAACTTCTGCCCGCAGACGAGGCTATTGCGTACCATGACGGCCATTTCACCGCAGCGCAGCAACACCACCGCCACGCCGACGCCCTTTGCGCCTTCCGACGCGACGGCAACGCGGGGCGGTACCGGCATCGTGATGCTCAACCTCGGCGGGCCCAAGACGCTGGACGACGTCGAGCCGTTCCTGCTCCGGCTCTTTGCCGACCGCGAGATCATCAAGCTTCCCGTGCAGAAGATCCTTGGCCCGTTCATCGCCAAGCGACGGGCGCCCAAGGTCCGGAAGCTCTACGACGCGATCGGCGGGGGCTCGCCGATCCTGCATTGGACCGAGACTCAGGGCCGCGCCATGTGCGCACGGCTCGACGCGCTCTCGCCCGAGACGGCGCCGCACCGGTTCTACGTCGCCTTCCGCTATGTCTCCCCGTTCAGTGACGATGCCGTGAAGGCGATGCACGCCGACGGGATCACGCGCGCGGTCGCCTTCACGCAGTATCCGCAGTGGTCGTGCGCCACGACGGGCTCGTCACTGAACGAGCTTTGGCGCGCGCTCGACCGGACCGGTCTGCGCGAGGCGTTCCAGTGGAGCATCATCGACCGGTGGCCGGTGCATCAGGGTTTCGTGCAGTCGATGGCGGAGACGGTCCGGCAGGGCCTGGCCAAGGTGCCGGAGTCGCTGCGCGCCAGCGCGAAGATCATGTTCAGTGCGCACTCGCTGCCGCTCGAGATCGTGGACCGCGGCGATGCATACCCGGCCGAGGTGGCGGCGACGGTGATGGCGGTGATGCAGGAGCTGGGCTTCTCGCATCCGTACATCGTGTCGTACCAGTCCTCCGTCGGCCCGGTGCGCTGGCTGGGGCCAAGCACCGAGACGAGCATCGAAGAGCTGGGCCATCGCGGCGAACAGGCCCTCGTGGTGGTGCCGATCGCCTTCACCAGCGACCATATCGAGACGCTGTCGGAGCTCGACATCGAGTACGCCGATCTGGCGCGGAAGGTCGGCATTTCGCACTTCGTGCGTGCGCCCGCGCTGAACGATCTTCCGCGCTTCCTCGATGCGATGGCGGATCTGGTGCGGCAGCATCTCGCGGCGGGCCGGCCGCACTCGTCGCAGTACCGCTTCAAGTGCCCGGGCTGCACCAACGCGGCATGCCGTCAGTTACCCAACGCCGTGCCGGCCTCCATCAGCGCCTGACATCGCGGCGGGACACCGCCGGATGCACGAAGGGGCGACATCCGCGCGGATGTCGCCCCTTCCGTGCATTGCGCGCCGCTGTTCAGCGCGTCGCGACCGGCCGGCCCGGCGCATCGCCCGCACGCAGGTAGCGACTGACGGGAAAGAGCACCCGGCGCGCTACCCGCTGCGCCACCTGCTGCACTGCCTCGAGCATCTGGGGCGTCAGCGCGCCGCCCAGCTCGGCACTGAAGCGCGCACTCTCCTCGGCGGCGACCTGCTCGCCGAGGGCATGGAGGGCGCCGATGGCGTGCCTGCGCTGCCTGGCACGCAGCGCCGCGCCGATGCGCCGCACTTCGCGCTCCACCAGTGCTTCGGCCGCCAGCAGCGCCACAGAGTCCGCTGCGGCCTCCGGACAACCCAGGGCGCGCAGATCATCGAGGTCCAGCACCGTGACGTCCTCACGGGCACGTAGCGCCGGATCGACGTTGTGCGGAACCGACAGATCGACGAACCAACGCGGCGTCCGGGCGGTGGCGCCCGTCGCGAGCATCGCCGGCGTGATCACCGGCTGGCGCGCGGCTGTGGCGCAGATCACCACGTGCGCCTCCGACAGGGCCGCCGCGAGGTCGTACCACGGGCGGACATCGGTGATGCCGAACACCGCCGCCGCCGCGGCCGCGCGGACCGGATTCCGATTCACCAGCAGCACGTGCGCCGGTGCCGCGGCCTGCAGCGCCGCGAGTACTCCGCAGGCCGCCTCGCCCGCGCCGATCACCGCCACCGTCCGGCCCTGCAGCGATCCGCCGGCCTGCCGTGCCACCAGACGCACTGCCGCCTCGCTCACCGAGTGTGCGTGACGTCCGAGCATCGACTCCGCCCGCACGCGGCGCGCCCCCGCGAGCGCCCGCTCGACGATCAGATCGAGCCGGCCATCGGTGCTCTGCCCCTCGCGCGCCAGCGCATAGGCCCGCCGCATCTGCCCCAGAATCTCCGCTTCGCCCAGCAGTTGCGATTCGAGGCCCGACGCGACGCGCACCAGATGCCGCACGACGGCACGTCCCCGGCGCGCCTCGAGCAGCGTCGTCGCCTCGACACCTAGCCGCGCGCGCCACCACTGTGCGGTGGCGTCGGTGCCGATCCAGACGAGTTCGAGGCGATTGCAGGTGGCGAGGATCAGTGCCGGTTCGGCGGGACGCGTCGGGTCGGCGAGCGCGGCGCGCACGGCCTCGGCATCGAGTGCCACGCGCCCGCGCAATGCGACGGCGGCGGCGCGATGATCCAAGGCGAGCGAGCGGATGCCGAGCGTGGAAAGCATGTAGGGAGAAGAATCCCCTATCGGACCGCGCGACTCAATCCTGTCGGGTGCGGACGCCGTCCTCCGTAGAGGTACGCACCGCCGCGTGTCGCCGTCGCGACACGCCCCGTCCGCTTCACGGTCGCGGTATGCTCGGCAGCGTGGTGTCATGGTCGGCCGCGACCTGCATCAGCGCCGCGCCGAGGAGCCCAAGATCGAACGGCTTCTCGATGACGGGTGCCCATGTGCGGGCCAGAAAGTCGGCCACCTGCAGCGACGCCACATCGCCGGTCATGATCACGGTGCGCTTCAGCAGATCGGGGTGCGTGGCTGCCAGCAGATCGTGCAGTTCGATCCCCGAGAGGTTGGGCATGCGCAGATCGCAGATGAGCGCGGAGTAGGCATCGCCGTCCACCGTGGTGATTCGCTCCAGTGCCACGCGGCCATCCTGTGCTTCGTCCACCCGCCATCCGTTCCGCTCCAGATAACGCCGCACCGCCGCCCGTACCGGCGCCTCGTCGTCGATCACCAGCGCACGACGCCCCAGCCCCCGTACCTCCGCAGGCGCGACCGGCGGCACGACGATCTGCCCGGCCTTGGCGAGCGGCAACGTCACCGTGGCGCGCGCGCCGTGCTCGGGCCGCTGACGGTTTTCCACCGCGAGCGTCCCGCCCAACTGCTCCACCAGCCCGCGCGACACCGACAAGCCAAGACCCGTCCCTTCGCCGACCGGTTTGGTGGTGAAGAAGGGTTCGAAGAGCCGCGCTTGCACGTCCGGCGCAATACCGCTGCCTTCGTCCTCGACGGTGATGGTCAGCCGATCGTCGCCACCGGCGGCCTCGATCACCAGCTGCCCGTTCGCCGGCGAGGCCTGCAGCGCATTGGTGATGAGGTTGGCGAGGATCTGCTCCAGCGCGCCCTCGTCGCCGATGACGTCGGGGAGCGTCGGCGGCAGGAGCAATCGAATCTCCACGCCGCTGGCCATCATCGCCGGCTCGAAGCCGCGCACCACCCGCTCCAGCAGGGCGCGTGGCGCAATCGCATGCAGGCGCACCTCACGCTTCCGCGCCACGCGCAGCAGGTCACGCACGATAGCCCGGCAGCGCACCGTCTGCTGTTCGATGGTGGTGAGCGCATTGGTCTCGAGGGTGCCGATGGCGCTGTGCTTCAGTTCTTCGGTGAACGCCAGGATCGCCGCGAGCGGATTGTTCAGTTCGTGCGCCACGCCCGACACGAGCTGGCCCACCGTCTCGAGCCGCTGCGCTTGCGCCAGTCGCTGTCGGAGCCGCTCGCCCTCGGCCGCCGTGCGCTCCGCCTCGGTCTCGTCACGCAGCACCAGCACGAGGCCCGCCTCGCGGTCCGGGCCGATCGGCGCCAGCGTCACTTCGGCCGGGAAGCTGTCGCCGTTGCGGCGTCGGCCCCGGAAGCGATGCCGCGAGGATGGCGGCAGCGCCTCGCCCTCGAGCGCCCAATCGGCGCGCCAGGTCGCCGCCATATCGACCGGCAGGAACTGCGCAAACGGCTCGCCGATCAACTGTGCGGGCGCCACGCCGAGCACGGCACCGGCCGCTCCGTTGCCCTCGAGAATGCGGAAGTCGGCATCGAGGGTGATGATGCCGTCGAGCGCTGCGTCGAAAATGCGGCTGAGGCGATTCTCGCTCTGCGTCAGCGCCGCAAGTTGCCGCCGGCGGCGGCGGTCGTGCTCCTCGCCGACATCTTCGCTCAGCACCATCACCATGCCGTAGCCCAGGAGCAGCTCGAGCAGCGCATCGATCACCGAGTTGCTGCGCATCAACTCGCCGATCAGCACGCTCCGCCCGAACGCCGGCAGCAGTGCGCCATCCGCCGCAAGACCGTTGTAATAGCCGAGCCAGAGCACGGCGAGCGTCACGAAGATCGCTCCCACCATGACACCGCCATACTCACCCGGCCGCCGAGGACGGATGAGCAGCAGGGCGGCGGCCGCCGCCGTGAGCGGCACGGCGACGAGAGCCTGATACTGCACCAACGCATCGACATTGCTCGCGATCCCGACGATCACGGTCGCGACACCGATGAGCAGCACCCCGATACCCCCTCGGACCAGGCGCGACGGCGCCGGACGTCGTGCCAGCAGCCACGCGCCCTCCAGCAGCAGCGCAAAGAAGGCCAGCTTGCCGATCACGTAGATCAGATCGAGGGCCTGCTGCACAAGCGGGATGGGCAGCGGCACCCGAGAGGCCGGCAGCAGGACATCGAAGCGGATCGTCACCGCGAAGATGGCGAGCCAGAGCGCTTTCCACGCCTGCGTCCACGAGCTGAGCCAGCCACGCGGCGTGACGCGCGCCGACACCAGTCCGAACAGCAGCATGATCGCCGTGGTGGTGACGAACTGCAGCAGGAAGGCGAAGCGGTCCGTCGTGGCGATGTCGCTCATCGTCGCATGATCAGGCTTGGAGGTAGAGTGCGCTGCCCTTGGCGCGGAACTCGGCGCTCTTCTCCTCCATGCCGGCCTCTGCTTCCGCCTTCACGACGTCCCGGATGTCCTGCGAAATCCGCATGCTGCAGAACTTCGGTCCGCACATCGAGCAGAAGTGCGCCACCTTGGCGCCCTCGGCCGGGAGCGTCTCGTCGTGATAGGCGTGCGCGGTCACCGGATCGAGCGAGAGCGCAAACTGATCGCGCCAGCGGAATTCGAAGCGGGCCTTGGAGAGCGCATTGTCGCGGTGCTGCGCCCGTGGATGCCCCTTGGCCAGGTCGGCGGCATGGGCCGCGATCTTGTAGGCGATGACGCCGGCCTTCACGTCGTCGCGGTTGGGCAGGCCGAGGTGCTCCTTCGGCGTCACGTAGCAGAGCATGGCGCAACCGTACCAGCCGATCATCGCGGCGCCGATGGCGCTCGTGATGTGGTCGTAGCCCGGGGCGATGTCGGTGGTGAGCGGCCCGAGGGTGTAGAACGGCGCCTCGCCGCACCAGTCGAGCTGCTTGTCCATGTTCTCCTTGATGAGATGCATCGGCACGTGGCCGGGGCCTTCGTTCATCACCTGCACGTCGTGCTTCCAGGCGATCTTGTTCAGTTCGCCCTGGGTCTTCAGCTCCGCGAACTGCGCGGCATCATTGGCGTCGGCGATGCTGCCCGGACGCAGACCGTCCCCCAGCGAGAAGCTGACGTCGTACGCCGCCATGATCTCGCAGATCTCGTCGAACCGCGTGTAGAGGAAATTCTGCTTGTGATGTGCCAGGCACCACTTGGCCATGATCGAGCCGCCGCGACTCACGATGCCGGTGACGCGGTGGGCGGTGAGATGCACGTATTCCAGCAGCACGCCCGCATGCACCGTGAAGTAGTCCACGCCCTGCTCCGCCTGCTCGATCAGGGTGTCGCGGTACACCTCCCACGTGAGATCCTCCGCGACGCCGTCCACCTTCTCGAGCGCCTGATACAGCGGCACCGTGCCGATCGGCACGGCCGAGTTGCGGACGATCCACTCGCGCGTCTCGTGGATGTTGGCGCCCGTGGACAGATCCATCACCGTGTCCGCGCCCCAGAGCGTGGCCCAGCGGAGCTTCTCGACCTCATCCTCGATGCTGCTCAGCACCGCGGAGTTGCCGATGTTGGCGTTGATCTTCACGTGGAAGTTCCGGCCGATCGCCATCGGCTCCAGCTCGGGATGGTTGATGTTCGCCGGAATGATGGCGCGGCCGCGCGCCACTTCGTCGCGCACGTACGTCGGCTCCATGCCCTCGCGCAGGGCCACGAACGCCATCTCGGGCGTGATCTCGCCGCGGCGCGCATAGGCGAGCTGCGTGACGGCGCTGCGGCCACGGTGCACCGGGCGGCGCAGCGTGGCAGGGATCAGGTCGGCCGACCCCACGACCCCTTCACGCGCAGGCAGACGCTCGACGTCACGCGCGAGAATCCACGCCTCGCGCAGTGCCGGAAGCCCCAGCCGCACGTCGAAGCCCTGCGGCCCGCTCGTATCGTAGACATCGAGCGACGGCTCGCCGCCGGACAGATGAATGCGGCGCACCGGCACGTGGATACCGCGCGGGCCGGGGAGATGCACCTTCTCGCTGCTCGGAAATGCATCGGCGAAGTGCGATGCAGTTGGGACGGTGGGCGCAGCCATCGGGCCTCCAAAAGAAAAGAGTCGACGGGAGCATGCGCGTCGGACGGCAGGGTGGCCGGACGCGCCGCGCTCCCTTCGCCGGTATCAGCCGGATCAGGTTCCAAGGGTCCTTCTCAATCCGCACGATGTACGGATGCCCCTGGCGGCGGCAGAAGCATGGCGCCCGGGGCGCCCCGACTCAAGTCCCGAGGGCAACGAACCGAGACGAATAAGCATGCGGGAGCGCGAACCAGGCGGACCCACGCCACGGCAGGGACGGCCTGACCAGCGTGCGGCGTTGCCCGATGTGAATAAAAGTGCTTGTATCGATATTCAGACTCACGGATGAACAACACGGTTCGCCAACGCGTGACGACGCGGACGCTGCCGATAACGGGGAGGGCCGAACCATGTCGTGGATCCGTACTCTGGGCGTTCTGGTGCTACTCCCGCTCCCCGCCGCCGAGCGGGCCCCGGCCCAGACGCCAACCACCGCTCCCGCTCAGGCCGACATCCTGTATGTGGCGAGCGATACCCTGCACGACGTCGCCCTCACGCGGGTCGAGGCGGGCCGCCCCGTCATCTACTACAACCCGACGCTCCTGGCCCGCCTCGGCCCCGAGCTC
>Ga0163144_10021980_pt1 | contig 12661 bp, 12 predicted proteins | sample OliLak19BULKMAT1_FD_123175 | JGI IMG/M metagenome (GOLD analysis project Ga0163144, IMG submission 123175) | Freshwater microbial mat bacterial communities from Lake Vanda, McMurdo Dry Valleys, Antarctica - Oligotrophic Lake LV.19.BULKMAT1 | ecosystem: Environmental > Aquatic > Freshwater >... | reverse complement strand
GTTGACGTTGCAGCGACCGTGACGCGCGTCAGTGACGGCGACACCATCGCCGTCGGCTTGGCCGATGGAGTCGGCGCGACAATCAGACTGCTGTACATAGACACCGCTGAATCGCACAACAACAGCCACGGCGCAGCCATGGCCGAAGGTGTTGCCGCCGCCACCTTCCTGCGCGATCTGCTGCCTATTGGCGCTGCCGTCACGCTGCATGGGCCAGGTACTACACTAGAAAAAGATCGGTACGGCCGCCTGCTGGCAATCGTGGCGCTGCCAGATGGCGGCAGCGCCCAGGAAAAACTTATTGCCGCAGGATGGTCAGTCTACTGGCGCAAGTACGGTGAGGCGGAAAATGCGTACCAGGTACTGTTTCTCGCTGCCCATGCGGCGGCAAAAGCGACTGGCGTGGGGGCGTGGGGGACAGTGCCCGACTGGATGCACGACAAATCCAACGAACGGACAGCGCCCAAGAAGTAACGCAACGATGTACACGCTCACGACTCATGACCGACTGAGGACTGAGTGACGTGTACTCGGATACGGGAGGACCGTATGTGCAAACGTGGAACGCCGCAATTCACGCAGGTCTGTTGAGTACCACCGTAACGGTTGCCACTCCGGTTGAGCGGAATGCATCCGCTCCAGCGAAGCTCCCCTCAGGGTTGTCGAATCGTTCTCCTCCGGCAGCCTCGAACCAGGTCCGGAAGGATGTGCTGGCAGCGTCCATACGCAGGAACGGTCCCACGCTCATGATTGAGGTCAGGCGGCCACCGGGCTTGAGCAGATCAAACAGGTGGCGGACGTGCTGGGCGTCTTGGCCGTGTTCGAAAGGCGGATTGGCTACGATGCGGTCATAATCGCCACCGGTCAGGGCCATGCAGTCACTGTGGATGAGCACATAACCCTTCATCTTCAGGATCTCGCGCAGGCTGTGCGCGCACTCGACCACATCGACATGGCACCCGGCATCGCGTGCCGCGTCGGCGAGATCGCCTTTGCCGGCAGATGGTTCCAGTACCCGCATGCCCTTCTCCAGTTTGGCGTGGGCAATAACCGGTCGGACGAGGGTGCGCGGGGTGGGGAAGAAACCTGGGATGGAGCACCCGAGCAGTGCCCGTTCCGCCGCACGAATGGGGTCAGCGCGTTGGGCTTCGGCCCGCAGGTCGATGTACTCCCGGAGCATCTGCCGCAGGGAGTGGACATCGACCGCACCCATGCGACGCAGCCGTTCAATGTCCTCGACCGACCCAGCGAGGTGCGACAGCGTCGAGCCGGCCCCACGATCCTTCAGGGACCGAGCCGCGTCCGCTAGGCGCGGATAGAGCTGGTCGTCCTGTGCGATCTCGATGCGTTCCTCCCCGGCAGGCGGGATCACCTGAGCGAGTTTCACCGACGTCTGTTTGTAGCCGCTGCGGTTAGCCAGGTTGTTGACGATGGAGCGAGCGTCGTCGGGCCACAGCAGCAGTGACGGCGGGCGAGCAAAGCGGACGCAACTGGGTGTCGGGCCGTTGTTGCGGACCATCTCCTCACAGTTCCCACGCCCAGCGGCACTCTCACCCTGGCACCAGTCCCAGTGCGCCGAGCGAAGCACGCGATCGAGTTGTTGTACGTCGCTCAGGTGGCGAATCCCGTCGAGGTACTCGCAGGCCCCCTCGCGGATGGCCCCGGCGATATTGCCCAGGGTCGTTGCCAACTGTTTGTCGGCATTGCCACCGCGGATGGCGTAGGCGGCATGCTGAGCGCGGCGCATAGTGTTCTGCTTTGACTCCTCGGCCTTGGCGATGGTGGCATCCGCGCTGGCGATAGCGCGAGCAGCGAGCGCGTCCATGCGGTCAGCTGCGTTGGCGATGCGTTCGATGCGACGCTCCTCGGACATGACACCGATGTCGACCGATTCGCCACGGGTTAGCGTGACGAACGACGCTGCTGCATCGGGGGTGAGGAATTGGAAGCCCGGCACGGCGCCGTGTCCACGGTAGCTCGAGTAGTGGCCTCCCATCTGCTTGGCGGCGATGTCCAGCGCGCGGAAGCGGTCAGTCGCGACGCGATCGCTGAATTGCACCACCCAGAGGTTGTGCCCCTTCTGGGTGTGCTGGGTCGGGACGATGGTCGCTCGCGCTTCACCGACATGCACCGCTGCGATGGTCGACCTGGCGATGCGTTGGCGCTGCCGGTCGACCATAGTGAGATCGGCTTCAAGTTCATCCCAACGGCGTACTTGGTCGTCGGTCCAGTTCTCTATCGAGCCCTTGGTCAGGCTCGCGAAGACCCGGAATTCACTGAGCGATCGGGGATCTTCACGGCAGCGGTGCTGGCTCTCGGCCGCTTCTTTGGATGAACGGCGCAGATCGGCGAGGTGCTCCGGGGTGAGTTTGGCGAGGGAAGCGCGTTGGGCCTGACGCAGGATGTCCTCGTAGTTCTCGATTCGTGTGAGCATCGACATGCCATCAACCGTGTAGCCATCCACACAGATCTTCTCGCGCCGCCGACGGATGACCGCGTCAATGAGCGCAGGCTTGGTGATGCGGCCGACGGCTTTCGGGTTGATCGCCTTGATGGTCTTGGCTTGCAGTTCGGCGCGCTGCGCCGGTTCGGTGGCGACCGTCCAGTCGAAGAACCGGAGATATTCATCCGGCGTCATCTCGGCCAGGACCGCGCGGACGGCGACCCGTGACCAGATGTCTCTGGACCAGGGCTGATCAGCAGCCGGTACGGTACGGTCCAGGGTGTCGACGTCCACGGGTGGACCAGATGTGACCGTGGCTGCCGTCGCAGCTGCCACGGTCGTTGGGGATGGTGTAAGTGCCGCGGCGGGGTTGGCGATGGCGACGGTTGCCACTGGTAGCGGCATGGCCATCAGCGCTGCCAGGGTTGGCGGCACGGCTTCTGGCAGTGCGGTGGTGACTGCCGTCGCTAGCGGAGCGCTGGCATGGACTGTCAGCTGGTCCGGTGGCGTGGCTATGGCAGGGACAACCGGCAGTGCTGTTGGCAGTATCGCCACAGGAATGGTGACCTGACCCGTGTCGCTGGCCGACGGCGGCGCCACGTCCCAGATGCTCAACTGGATGGGCAGCGTAGCGACCCGCGTAGTGGCCGGAGCCGCGACCGTCGGGGTGGTTGGTTCAGCGATGGTGCAGGTCGGCATGGCGCGATCCTTGTAGCGATGGTCCAGGCCTCAGGCGCCGCTTGGTCGAACGCCATGCTGGGTCGCCAAGCAGAACAGGGCTGCTTTCAACTCCTGGTGGTGCGCGGCACCGTAATTGCGCGTCTGATAGGCTGCACCGATGCCCTCTGTAAAGGTCTCGACGCCCTCCCAGGTCCTGAAATACGTACTGTAAAATTGCTTCCTATCGCAGTGGGCGATAAACCCCAGCTCAAGCATGGCGCAGGAATAGACGGTATTGGTGAAGTCCTTCTCCATGCATCCACCGACGAGGAAGCGCTTGAAGGCGGCGGCTGAGGCTGCTTGTTCTTCCGCGCTGCGGAACGGAGAGCCTGTGAATGCAGTCGGCATCTCCGGCTTCCGCGCCGCGCAGCATGGCTTCACAGGTTCACGAACCTCGCCCTCAGCGGGGATACCCAGGGCCTTCCGTGCATGGGCGCGCATGTTGAAGGCGGTCACGTTGTTGTTCTCGCAGGCGTTGTCAGAGACGGCGGCGATGGCACGCAGAGTAGCGAGGGTGGTCTGTGCTAGCGGTGAGCTGGCCTTCTTCGCGAGATCTGCCTGGGCCGCCTCCAGCTCGGTGAAGGCGCGCGCGGCATGGATGTGTTCGCAGCCGGCGCCACGTGGCCAGATCTCACGCAAGGCGCTCAGGGCGGTAGCCACCCGGGCGGCAGGGGCCGCCACCGGCGGGGTGGAGGTAGGCGTGGCACTGGTGGTGCAGGTGGTCATGGGTGCTTTCCTGGAGACACGCTAGCGTGCGCGAGGTGCTCTGGTTGGTCGGGTGGAGGTGTGTGAAGATGGCTTTCCGGTATCCGGACGGCCACGAGCCCAGTCGGTTCGGATTCCTCCGTCGGTGCAGGGCTGTTGCCGACAACCACCGTGAGCACGTGGACGACCTTGGGGCTGCCGTTTGGGAAGCGGTTTTCGGGTGCGTCGCGCATGACGTGGACCGCGAGTGCGCGGAGCGGCATCGGCCGTTTGCGGCCACAGCTCGCAACGGCTGCGTGGACGCCTGCCAGGTGGACAGAGCGCGCCGATGTCGTGCGCCATTCTCCGGGTGTGCGGTCCCTGCCGACCTCGGTTACCTGCACGAGGTAGGCCTCCTCGCGAGGCGACGGGGTGTCTAGGCGGACCGGATGGGCTGGTATGTCCCGGGCGGCCGGATGCCCCGGTTGGTGGACGGTACGGATCCAACCGTCCTCTGTGGTCGAGGTGATGCTGATCATGGGTGCCCCGACATGGGTGTGGTTGCGTGCATGGTTGTGGTGCGTATAATCGCCGTTGGGTTTAGTAGGAGATCGGGTCCGGATCTGGGCTGGTACCACCGCAGCACGCGCCCCGCAGGCCCGTCCCGGTGACGGAAACCGGTCCAGGGCTCAGGCGGAGTGGCAGCGCGGACACGGGCGATGGGGCGGCGACGACCCGGGCAGCTGGTCGTGTGGGTCGGCACGCGCAGGGTTCCTTGCGTGTCGTGCGGTCGGATGCGGTAACGTCGCTCATGGGTCCAGACGCGGCTGGAGGCGCGTGGTGATCAGCTCTGCCACCTGCTGGTGGTTGAGATTTCTGATCTCCCGGGAAGGCGTGCCGTCGAGTGCATAGGCGATAGAACATGCCAGTTCGACGGCGAGTTGGTTGATGTGGGTGAGGGCCTGCACCCGGTGGTAGGCTTGGTCGATGGGACGACGATCACTCGTTGTCGGCCAGCGAACGGGATCGCGATCCGTGTGGGGACGCATGCGCTCGAGAAGTTCGTGTGCACGTGCGAGCTCACTGGCGATGGTATGCACGGGCAGCGCCACGGTCTGGGCCGCCGGCGGGGCCGGATGCGGCTGGGTTACGCGTGGCAGTTCGATGGTGCAGGTGGTCACGAGGGCCTCAGAACGGCAGTTCATAGGTGCCACCCTGGGTCTGCTTGCGCAGGGCCGCTAGGCGCAGGTCATCGATGCCAGCAAACGGCTGCCGACCCATTTGGTCCCTGAAGCGGGCACTCGCAGCGTAGCTGGCACGGACAGAGTGCTCGAGTTCGCGCAAACGCTTTGCCAGGACGGTCACATTCGGGACGCGCACGCGCCATTCAGCGTGCGCGCCGATGCGCGGCGTGCCGATGGCTTCCAGCAACCCGTCCGGACCCGGCTTGGTATTGAGGCGGACGTCCGCCAGCCAGGTCTCGGCGCGGTGGCTGGCGGCGTAGACCACGCCCTGGTGGATGCGCCAGGCGCGATAGGTGTTGTCCGTGCTACAGGTGAGTTCCAAGGCGGCGCGCTGGGCGACTGGGTCGATCTCGGCTGGGGAGATCGCTGCTGGGGCGCGGACGGTGGGTTTCCCGTCGCAGGTAGCGTTCAGGGTGCTGGTGGTCATGGCGCGGATCCTTGGGCTGTAGTATGGGCCTCATGATCCGCGATGTCGTACTGGCGAGATGGGTTCACGGCCATGTTACCGGGAACCGAACCCGACTATCTGGGTCAGCGATCTGCTGGGAGACTCAGTCGGTGGCGCGCGATCTGGAGTGACTGGGCGCGTCGTGATGTTGCATATATGCTAAAACATTGTAAAATGGTAGGCATGCAACGCCAGCCAGGCTATGACGTACGAGAAATGCTCATCCAGCGACACCTCGACGTCGCCCGCGATGCCTGGCAGCGACATGCTGGAACCATCGGCATGGACCTCGTCGTCCTGGTACTCGCTCTCGATGACGCCGTCGGTCGTGGCATCGCTGCCGGATCCGGATGCACCGAGGAACAACTGATCGTCCATCGCCAGCGCTGTGAGCAGGCTGGGCAGCACCCGGCTCTCGTGGTGGCCGTGCCGCTGGCCGCCACCCGCGTCGTGTTTACAGAATCTAAGCACGAGGCGATCGTGAGGGGCCTTGCCGCGCCACTGCCGCCACGTGCCGTCCGTATCATAGCCGTTGCGGGCGGTGGAGCGAGTATGGCAGTCGTCCGCCTAGGCGCCGTTGGCGACGCGCTCAGTTAGCCTAGATGGGGCCAGCCACGGCTGCAGCAGGATCCACCTGGACCAGAACGCAACGCACCAGGAACGTGGCATGGGGCCGACCCTCTGCGCGGACAGCGGCAGCGTGGAATCCGCTACGGGCGCGTTCGGTCAGGTCGAAAGGCACGATTCAAGGCATCAGTTCCTTGATCGCGTTGATGGTCGAGGATCCGAGGGCGGCGACGACCTGAGGGCTGCTGATCGGAGCGTGTGCGAGGCCGAGGTACTTCTCCCCAGCGTTGCAGTCGTCGACGACCCGCTGCGGCACAACGTGCACGTGCACCTGGGCGCCGAGCGCGTTGGCGCGGCCGAGGTGTGAGGACAGCTCGCCACGGGCCCCGCCGGTTCCCACGAGGCGGTTCTTCGGGATCCAGGCGCTGGGACCCGTATAGCTCGGTGAGACCACGGCGATGCCGCAGGACGGATCAGCGGTGGGGTCCGCGCTTGGCTGGTTGGCCACCACGAGGATGACCTGCACCGGGGCGTTCTGCTGGCCGTTGCGCGCATGACCGATGGCTTGGTCGACGTCGCCATGCCCGTTCCTGTTCGTGACGATGAGTGGGGCGTCAGCGGGTTTGTTGCTGACGGTGGCGCGTGGTGCGCCTGCGGTCTGACTGGGGCGGTTGGCGGCGGCGGCGTCGAACATGGTGGGCTCCTTTGGTGATGTTGAGTCTATCGTTATGTTTTGCTCGTAGAGTCCATACCGGTGCAGTTCCTGGTGCGGAAACCGGTTGCAGCACGTCTTGGCCAGAGCACCCGATGTGCCTGCGGGATCGAACGGGATCGAACCGGTCATGCGGCTGTCGCCGACGGGGCGGGTGGCGCTGTGGCGTGCGTCTAGCCAGCCTCGGGCATAGCGTCGTGGAACACCACCGTCCCCTCCCCGGGGTTGCAGCGGCCGATGATCGCCAGGTCGGCGCGCGGCACGCATCCGATGCGAGCAACGGTCGGGTAGTTGGTTGCCGCTCGGCCGGCAGCGCGTTTGGCGTACTCGGTACGCTCGGCGAGCGTCGGCATCCGATCATCGCTGCGCTCGTAGAGCCCGCCCTCGTAGTCGAGCCGGCAGGTACCGTCGGGGTTGTCGTGGTGGGCGACGAGCACGGAGCCGGGCGCGACATGGGCGCGTAAGAACAGCGCAACTGTCGAGCTGGGCTCAGGCACGATGGCAACCACGTCGAGGTCGACGAACAGCTCTGGCCGTTCGGCCCGCAGCCGGTCATTATGATGGACAATACGGCGCAGTTCCGCCTGGACGTAGGGATGGTCGGCGGGATAGCTGATGGCACCCGCTGCAGGTCTGGCGACGACAGGCACGGGTGCGGGGGTGTTGGTATCGTGGTTATGCATACACTTCAGTATGCCGTTTGGTGCCGTATCCGTGACCGTGCATGGGCTGTTGAGCGTGATGAAACCGGAAGCCGTCCATGGAGGTGGCGCACGTCGGACGACGTGCGGGACGTACCCAACCAACATCGCGTCGATGATGTCTCTGCTGTCGCTCTGATCCGCGTTGACGACTCCGTGGCCTGATGGCACGGCATCATTTCGCCAACGCGTCACTCGGTGCGCTGTTGACTGGCGCCAACTGGCCTAAACTGCAACTATGGTCCGTCTGCTTGCCTTGCTGGTTGCCCTGTCTGCCGTCGCGTCCGTGTACACCGCTGAGCGGGGATTCGTGCCGATCCGCCGAACCGAGGGTGCCTATGTGGCCTTGGTGATCGGCAACGGCACCTACCAGGAGACCCCGCTAGCGAACCCGGTCAACGACGCCACCGATGTGTCGGTCGCCCTGGAGTCGATTGGATTCAACGTCACCCTTCTGCTGAACGCCGATAAGGAGCAGATGGCGGCGGCCGTCGCCGGCTTCGGCGCGTCGCTGCGCTCGGTCAAGGCTGCCGTCTTCTACTACGCCGGTCATGGCGCCCAGGTGCAGGGCGAGAACTTTCTGCTGCCCATCGGTCGCACACCAGCGACCCAGATCACCGAGGAAGGCCAGGTTCCATTCCGAGCCTTCAATGCCGGTGAGGTCATTGCGCAGTTGGAGAAGGCCAAGGTGCCGCTGTCGGTGGTGGTCCTAGATGCCTGCCGGAACAACCCGTTCAAGGGGGCCGGTCGCGGCGGTGTGCCGGGTTTGGCCAGCATCAACGCTCCTATCGGCAGTCTGGTGTTCTACGCCACCAAGGCTGGTTCCGTGGCCAGCGATGGGACTGGCCGCAACAGCCCGTTCACGGCAGCGTTCCTCAAGCACCTGCTGACGCCCGGACTGGATATCCGCCTGCTGAGCAGCGAGATCACGAACACGGTCAGCGACCTGACGCATGGGGCGCAAACGCCTGGTACCTACACCCAGCTGCGTCAGGGGTTCTGCTTCGTCCCGCCGCTGACGGACGCCGAAAAGTTCGCCGCCGAGAAGTCGCGCAAGGCGGAAGAACTGCGTCAGTCGGAGATGCAGGCCAAGATCCGTGACCTCGCTGTACAGGCTCGCACGGCCGATGCCGCTCAGCAGCGGCAGTTAACCGCAGAGCGTACGCGTGTGGAAGCCGCATTGGCAGCCTCGAAACAGGCATCCGCTGAGCTGACCCGTCAACTGGAGGCAGATCTCGCTGCCGCCCGCGATCAGGAGACCGCCGACTTGGCGACGGCCCGGAAGGGCGCGGATGCTGCTCTAGCAGTGAAGCAGCAGGAGATCGCCGCGCTCAATGCCAAGATCGCTGCCCTCAAGGCATCAAGCACCCAGGGTGGTGCCAGTGCCGAGGCTGATCTCGACCAGATGGTTGCCGTCATGGAGCAGCGGGCCCAGCGCCGGACTGAGTTGGCTCGAATGGAGCGCGAGGCGGAAGAGGCCCGACAGAAGGCAGCTACCGATGCCGCCGAGAAGCGTCGTCTGGAGGAGTCTGCAGCGACTGCCCGTCGCCAACGCGCCGAGGCGGTAGCCGAATCCAAGCGACAGGCTGCCATTATGGATGAACACGATAAAGTGACCGAACTTGCCCGTCTGCAGGCTGCTGAACGCCAGGCTCTCGCCGATCGGTTGGAACGAGACCTTGCCAAATACAGGCGCTTGGCTGCCAGTGACGATGGCAAGGACATGGCCCCGGTGGCCTGGGCGAAGATCTGTGCGACATACACGACCGGGGACGTGCGTCTGGGAGATGAGGGCGAGTTGACCGAACGCGTTCTGCCGGGGACGCGCGCCGCCGCCGTGGACAGCGCGGCTGATCGTGCCTTTGCCGACGGTGGTCGGCCTGCCTTGGATGGCTTCGCGTCGCGGTACCCCAAGCATGCCCGGGCAGCAGAAGCCCGTCGGCAGGCGGCGTTGACGTCTCCAGCCACATGGTGGGACGAAATCGAAAACCAAACTATAGTGTATCTGATCCTTATTGGCCTTGGTATCTTCGGCTTGATCCTTGGATTTCTCTGCACCCCTCCTCCCGCACAAGAGGTGACACGTCCCGATGGATCGACGGCTACCCTCGTTTCAGACCTGAACGATCTGTGAGGCGTGTCCGCCACCGATATCCAGCATAGTCACAGGTCGAACGCCTGTGCCCCTTCCATGATTTCATCACAGGCGCGGCTGACTATGCGCTCCGTCACCGGTTCATTGAGGGCGACCGCGAGTTCGAGGACCGCGCTGCGCAAGGCCGGCCGTGGGGTACGCAGGGCCGATTGTCCGATCCAATCCCATTCCGGGTTGTTGTTGGCCGCGTCGACTAGGGTGTTGACGCGCTGCATCCAGGTGGGTCGCGCGGCGAGGTAGATGTAGCCGTCGGCGGGATCAAGCGCCATGCCACGGTCGCGCATGCGCTGTGCGGCCGCGCTGAGATCCAGTGGAGCATCGAGGTCGCCGGCTGCGCCGGTACAGGTAGCGGCGGGTGCGGTTGGTACAACGTGAGGTACTGAACGGGCCGAGAGGCGGTGGTGCATGGCGTGACCTTGGGTTGGGTGTCATGGTGACCGAGCGCTGCCCGTGAGGTCGGCCTGTTGGCCTAACCGCTGGTGGGGTTTCCGTTTTCACGCCGAGGATCCCCGTGCCGGTCTGAACGCCCAACGCTGGCTCTCGTCGTCGGCCCAGTCGCTGATCTGCGTCAGTCGTCGATCTGGACTACGGCTCATCGAACTCGATCGCGATGAGGATCCGATCGCGACGCTACCGCATACGACCTGGCGCTGATGTCCATGCACCCCTGCACGTCCAGTTGCTCCCGCTCCGCTCCCGCCGGGTCGCCGACGGCGCCTGGGTCACGGCCGCATGATCGGGAAACGGTAACCATCCGTGGACATGGTGGTAGTCGTCAACCACCGGGACTGCCCAGCGTTACGGTGTGTGCATGCACGCCACCGCCCTCCCCCCGTCTCCACTTCACTCGGTTGCTTCACCTGCCGCACGGGAGGTGTCTGGTGCCGCTGATGTCGCTACCATCCTCGGATCGCTGCAGCCCATGGCCATCGCACCAGCGCGCGTCACCCGGCTGATGCTCGACCTGGAGGTGGTCCGTTGTCTCTCCGACCGCCTGCCGGCGTGCCGACCGATCCCGATATGGGGTTTTCACGTTGAGGACCGCTGCCTTGGCTCGGCGCCGGGGCGGCATGCGGCTGAGGCTCTGGTGCGTGTCCTCGCGCGCGCATCTGAGGATTGCACTTATCCGACGGATGTGGCTCGGCATCGTTGGGCCATCCAACGGGCCAGTGAGCGCGGCGATATCTCATGCGATAACCGGGTTTCGGCCATGGTCGCAGGCGCACAGCGAGTCGTTGCCGGGGCGGCGCAGATGGCTCCTGGATGGGCTGGTCCCGTGTACCGGGCGGCATCCCACCCAGCTATTAGTGACTGGATGATCGCCCATGCGCGGCGCGGTACTGGACTCGGTGGCCTGGACGCATCCGGCGTGATTGCGGCGCTGGTTGGCATGTGTTGGAGCGCTCGGCTTGGCACCCCACAGATCGGCGGCGAATCGGACCCGGCCATGCGCAAAGTCGCCCTGGGCAGTTGCTATGTGGCGCTGTCACAGCGAGTTGGCGTCGATGCCGTGGATTACGCCCGACTCCACCGCACGGCGCGCGTCCAGGCCGAAACCTGCGGGTCGCGCCTGGACCGACTACTGCGGGCTCCGGAGTACCGGCAGCTGGGGGCCTGGACGGTCGCTTGGGAGCACCCGTCGTGCGCCGCGGCGTTCGCGGCGTGTACGCGCGAGCACCTGGTCGTGGCACTGCGCCAGTCGACGCTGGGCGCTGTGCTGGCCGAGGGCGCCCCTGAGGTGCTGCTGCGCACGGCGGCTGGTGATGGTGTTCTAGCGGTGGCTAGTGGGGCGCTGCACGTGGTCCCATCAGGTGGTTCCCCGGCCGTACGGGTGGCGGCGTGAACGCCTGCATAGACACCTGTGCTGCACCGCGGCAGGTCGGTGCGCCCGCGGTTGTCAGAGTCGATCTGCACCTGCAGCCGGGTTTGGCGCGGGCCGACCTGGCATCCCTCATTGGCGAACCAGACCGGCCCATCCCGACTACCCTCTCGCGCCGCGACCGCGCGACGATCCACCACCTGCGGGCAAGCTACCAGGCCGCCTTTGCTGATCGGGCCTTACGAATTCCCATGGGTAACCCGGAAGCTGTCTACGAGGCGATGCGACCGTTGCTCGCCGCGCGGCCCGTCGAGGCGGCGTACCTGCTGCCACTGGATGTGCGCTGCGCCCTCATGACCGAACCTATCTGTCTGACCATCGGGGACATCGACGGTGTCGAGGTACCGCCGCGCCTGGTGTTGCGCCAAGCCTTAACTGCTCGTGCCATCCAGATGATTTTGGTGCATAATCACCCGTCCGGTAATCCGGAGCCCTCACCTGCCGACATCGAGGTCACCAGACGCTTGGTTGGTGCCGGCCGTGCGGTTGATATACACCTGCGCGATCACGTCGTGATTTCGCAGACGGGTTTTGCGTCCATCCGACGTATCGCCCCGTCCATCTTCGCATGATGGGTGCCGGGACGATGTACGGCGGCCCGTCCTCGCCACCCTGCTGCGCTAATGTCTCATCCCGTGCCATCTGCAGCAGATCGACGGCATCTCCACCGCCCAGCCTGACCACCTCGTCAGCGACCTGATCGAGTCATCCGATGTGGTCCTCGGGCCGTAGGACTTCCAGAGCCGCCCGCAGCTGGCGCAGGGCATCGTCTGCACGGCTCATCGTAACGCCTGCGTGGCGGCACGCCCATGCCCAGTGCTTTTAGCGATCGCGCGCACCATGTTATATGGTTCGCCCAACTGTTTGGCAATCCAGGTCAGCGTGGCACCGCGAGGGCGATTGCGTTGAATGAACCGCTCGCACCTAGCGATGCGTGCACGGGATAGGCGGCTCAACGGTCCAGTTCCTCGTGGCCTAACCTTTCTGGCATAATCGGCTGATACTCCCCGAGGAGAGCCGTCACCTTCAGCCAGCCACTCCACCGGCACCTTGAGTACCTGGGCGAGGGGGGCCATATAGTGCTCGGGGATGTAGTTATGAACGAAAT
>Ga0163144_10021979_pt1 | contig 12661 bp, 8 predicted proteins | sample OliLak19BULKMAT1_FD_123175 | JGI IMG/M metagenome (GOLD analysis project Ga0163144, IMG submission 123175) | Freshwater microbial mat bacterial communities from Lake Vanda, McMurdo Dry Valleys, Antarctica - Oligotrophic Lake LV.19.BULKMAT1 | ecosystem: Environmental > Aquatic > Freshwater > Lake... | reverse complement strand
TCCAACCGAATCCGTTCAACGAAAGACATCCGAAGTTCATCCATCCCGCCGGTTTAACACCGGCACAGGGGGTGACACTTCTACTTCGGCTATGGGGTGACAGTTCTACTCCGGTACAACAGGGAAGTTGAGTGGAACTCCACCCTTGCCAATCGACCCTCCGCTACCCCGTTGCCCCGTGCCTCCCCACGCCGGTGGCAGAGCGCAGCGCCGCCCCAGATTCCTTTGTGGGATCCGGAACGATCCGGGGTGCCGCTGTACTCTTCCCCGGCGTGAGATCGATCGATCGGCAAATGTACTCCGTTATAAGACAACCGACCCCCCTTCCCCCAATTTTTGCCTTAACATCGGCACATCGACCTCCGCGACCGACGTCCCACTGTCGATCGCCAACCACGCTGCGACACCCGCGGCCTCACCGGTCTGGTTCATGTTGACCATAACCCGCACGCCTGCGAACGCGTCGCGGTCGGCATCCAGCACCCGGCCTGCAACCAACACGTTCTGCGACCCTCTTGGCACCAAGCTCCGATACGGCACGTGATAGCACCGCGGGGTTGGCAGGCTTTCGTCTCGCCAACGGCCCCAGCGGCGCGCGCCGGACTTTTCGACGATTTCTAGCCGGCCGTCCAGGTACCGCAACACCGTGCCACCCGGGTGGTGAATATCCACCGGATACACCCCATTGGCGATCGCGTCGGGGAACGCGTGGCCGTTGAGCAACTCGTCGCCCGTTAATTGATGCAGACAGCGCGCATGCCACGTCTCGCGGACGCCCAACGCGTGGGCCCACCCCGCCAGGGACGGACGTTGACCGAACGCTTCCTGCACCATGTCCGCCAGCGCCCGGTGCATCTGGCGGGCGCGCAGCAGCGTCTCGCTGAGCGCGTCAGCGTCCGACGCATCTACGCCGTTCAAGCGCGGGCCATACACGTTGCATAGATCCGTCGTGCCCGGCCAGGCGTGAATCCACGGAAAGCTCGTGTCCGATGGGTAGCCATGTTTCTCCGCGAGTGGCAGCACCGTTTTCCAGACATCTTTCAAGTCGCGCAGTCCACCCATCAGCGCCACGAGCGTTACTGGTTGCAACTGCGACGATTGATACGCTTCAAACCCGCTCCGCCGGACGAGGTCACCGTCACCGGACGCGTCGATAAAGACCTTCGCCCGAATCGCCCGGCGACCGTTCTTGTCCTCGATGATCGCTGCATCGATCGTGCCCCCTTCCCCCACGGTCGCGACGAACTTTGCCGACAGGAACGGGCGAACCTTGTGCTCGACGACCAGCCGATCCAACTCCCCCGCCAGTTCGGCACTATTGAAGCGATACTGAATCCGATGCACCGGCGAAATCTCGCTCACTGCGTCCCGCTTCTTCAATCGTTCGATGACCTCCCCAGTCAGCCCCGCGATAATGCTTTCCTTGCCATGCACATCTAACGTGCTGTGCCACTCGTTGACCATCGCCGCCGTCGCCATACCGCCGAAGAGGACATTGTGCTCGACAATCGCGACGCTCGTGCCGAGCCTGGCCGCCCGCACCGCAGCGAAGACGCCGGTGCAACTGCCACCGATGACGAGGACGTCGCACTCGTGAACCACCGGCACCTCACGCGCCGGCTCGTGGATGGTTGAATTCATGGCCGACATGATACGGAAACCCTCCGCCCGCGGGCAGTCTCGATGACAGCGCGCCCCCCCCCCCACGCCGGTGGCAAAGCGCAGCACCGCCCCGGATGATTTTGCAGAACGGGTAACCGAAGGAATCCGGGCCGCCGCTGCGCTCTGACCCGGCGTGAGGATCGAGATCGGTTTCAGACGGACACTACCGCAGCGGTCCTATGCCGCGCACATCTCAAGCGGCGTGAATGACGCGCAGGATCGTCAAGGGCTTGAGTGTTGGGTCATAAATCACCAGCACACCTGTGACGAACATGACCAACGCTGCTCCCGAAGTTCGTCGCGGACATGCCCGATCGTCGGGGCCTGAACGAGCCGATTGAACTGCTGCTTCAGTCGCTCAGCAACTAGTCGAGCGTTCTGCGGGCTTTTCTGTCTGTCTCGAATGTGTCTGACGATGGCACGAATGTCGTCACGGGCGGCATTCGATATTTTATCTCGCCGACCGCCTTCGTCGGGCAGGTCGCGATGAACTGCCGCCAAACTCGGCAAGAATTTCGTCCATCGCCTGCGCGCCATCAACGGTCTTGCCCGACGCCACCTCATCCCGCGCGATTGTCACCTCCTGCCGCACGTCCGTCCAGAACGACGCCGCCGCCTGCTCACGTTCCTGCAACGCCCGCAAGCTGTCGCGAATGACTTCACTGGCCGACTCGTAACGACCGCTTTTCACCTTGGCGCGGACGTAATTTTGCAGAGTTCAAGTCAGGGAGACGTTGAGGGTAGTTTGGCGCGCCATAGACAAGAGTTTATCTTGTAATGGCAACCGTTGACAAGATCTAAACTCTGTGAGATCCACCCTGCATTCCAACCCCAGCGAGCCTACTATCCCGCTCTACTCACAAACTTGTACGACCGCATTCCGGGCATTGATCAGGTGTCATGCGCATGTCGTATCCGCAGGACGTACATTGTCCCGACTTCACGCGTCGGCCGACGCTCCAACGTCTACGGGCTTGCAGTGCGGCATACGTACCGATAAAGGCAAGCGGGAGGCCGACGATCAACCAGAATGGTACGTCGATTAAACTGTGAACCATCGGTCCGGACATGGTGTTGCTCAAATTGCCGTAGTCGATCGATCCGTCCGTCGGCCACCACGGATTGCCATCGGGCCTAAGCACTATGCGCGCAGTTGCGACCTTTCCGCTTACCCCGAGCAGTTTCCATCGGCGCTCATAATCCCCCAAATAGCTGACCCGGAACAGGTTGGGTTCCGTGCCGCCGGAGAAGCCCCTTTCCCCACTGATGAGCGTAAGCGGTTCCGAAGCCGGCCAGCCTTGCACCATCTCAAACCGTAAGCGTTGCGCTCGGGTTGTCACCTTCAATAAACGATCAAACGCCGTTGTACGAACGCAATCTTCATACCCCATCGCTCGCAGGGACAACGCGATACCAGCGATGAGTAGGAACGTGGTAAGAAACAGGACCGTTGTCGCTAATCGCCGCTTCATAATGACCATCGTGGGCAGTGCCCACCCTACGGCTGCACCGTCAATTCCCGTGGCCGTGATTCCAACGGTTCGACGTCCGTCATTTCCTTGTCGGTCCGCGCGCCGAGTTCCCCCATTTTTCTTGCGGAGACCAGCACGCGGGTTTCGAGCGAGCCGACGGCGTTGTTGTAGTGACCGACGGTGGTGTTGAGACTCGCGCCGACTTTGGCCATGTGTTCGGCGAGGGTTCTCACGCGGTCGTAGAGGTCGACGCCGAGTTTGCGGATTTTTTCGGCGTTTTCGGTCATGTCTTCTTGGCGCCAGCCGTATTCGACGCTGCGGAGTAGCGCCAGCAGTGTGGTGGGGGTCGCGATGATGACGCGGCTTTTGAACATGTCTTCGTACAGGCCGGGGTCGGATTCGATGGCGGCGCTGAAGAAGGCTTCGCCAGGCAAAAACATGACGACGAACTCGGGGCTGCGCTTGAACTGGGCCCAGTAGGCTTTCATCGACAGTTCGCGGGCTCGGCTGCGCACCTGCTGACTGTGACGCGTCAAACTCTCGCGGCGAGTGTCGTCCGTCGTGGCGGCGACGGCGTCGAGGAAACCGTCTAAACACGCTTTGCAGTCGATGACGATCTCTCGCCCACCGGGCAGGCGGACGACCATGTCGGGCCGCTGTTTCGCTGCCACGCCGTCGTCGGTGTCGATCGCTTGCGACGTCTGTTCGAAAAAGTCACAGCGGGCGGTCATGCCGGCGAGTTCGACCAAACGCCTCAGTGTGACCTCGCCCCACTGGCCACGCGACGTCGGGCGACGCAGGGCGGACACCAGGGCGTTGGTTTGTGTGTTGGCGGTCCGCTGGACTTCCATCAGTGTGCCGAGCTGTTCGCGCAGCATGCTGTAGGATTCGACGCGGTTTTTTTCGATGTCGACGAGGCGAGACTGGTATTGGCCGAGCAGTTCCTGCATCGGTTTAAGCAGGCCTTCGATCTCCGCCTTGCGCTGGTCGAGCGAGCCGGTGGCTTCCTGAGAAATCGTCGCAAACCGCTCACGGGCGAGGATGAGGAACGCTTCGTTGTTCTTAGCGAGGGACTCTGCGGAGACGTTCGCAAACGCGTCGCGCAGCTTGCCGTGGGCCTCGTCGAGTAGTTTGCGTTGTTCGGCGATGTTCTGCTGGGCGGCGTGAAGTTGCGCCTCGGACGCCGCAACCGATCGCTCGGCGGTCGACAGGCGGTCGCGCAGATTCTCGATCGTACCCGCTTGTTCCGACAGTTGCCCCGCGAGCCCATTGGCCCGTTCCACCGCAGCGGTCGCCGCCAGGGATTCGACCTGCTGACGAGCATGCGCCCGCCGGTCAGTGAAGAGCCAGCCGACGATGGCGCCTACAGTCAACCCGACGAGGATCGCGATCACTTCCACCATCAAAACTCCGTTGACGATTAAACCGGACAGTCTCCTAACGTCCCTTGTACCGCGTGGGGGGTTGGGAAGGCAAATGATTTTGGTCGGCGCGCCCGATCGCTTGCAGGGCAGCGTATCGAGTGACACGCTGCTGGTGGATTGCCGGGGATTCAGCGATGTTGTATAATAAAGCAACGACAGATGGGCGGATATGGCCTGGGTTGACGTGATCTGGACGGACGAAAACGAGCGGCACGTCCGCGAGCACGGATTGACCCCCGCTGAGGTCGAGTATGTGCTTCGGAATCCGCTGGCCAGCGAGGTAAGCCGATCGAGCGGCCGACCGCTGGCAATTGGTCGCACGGTCACCGGGCGGGAAGTCGTTGTCATGTACAAGGAGATCGATTCGGTGACGGTCTACCCGATCACCGCATACGATGTTGAGGAGTAAGTCATGGCCAAAACGTTGTCCGCAGAAAAGATCAAGGAACTGAGCCGACTGGCAAAGCGGATCGATCGCACGGAGGCCGACGAGATTAAGTCGACTGCGCGAGCGGCACTGGCGCGATACGATGAGGTGCGCGATCTGATCGCTCGATTGAAGGCAGCCCGTCTTGCCCAAGGCATGACGTTGACGACGGCCGGTGAAAAGTCCGGGATCGGAAAGGCCAATCTCTCGCGACTGGAGAACCTGCCTGACGTCAACCCGACGATGGACACACTGTTGCGTTATGCCGAGACCGTCGGTGTTCGGATCGCGTTCAAAGTGCTGGCTGGGTGAGGCGCGTTCAACGGACGCTTAAAGCGCCGCTTCGATCGTTCGGACCAACTCGGGGTCCACCGGCTCCACCTCATCCGCCAGCTTCAGCGACGCCCCAGCGAACGTCTTTCGGTGTTCTTCGGGCGCGGTGACGATGTGGGCATCCGCCAGGTCGTCGGACTGTTCGACGAGGATCTTTTTCTCGCGGATGAGCTCGAGGATGGCCAGGAACACACCGACCATTTCACTGCGGCTCTTGCGGCCGATCAACAGGCTGCGGAGGGTTTGCGGGCCTTCGCGCTTCAGGCGGTCTTCAATATCGGCGGCGTGGAGGTCGATTGGGGTGTCGTCGTACGTCACCTCGTGGTAACGCGGTTTGCGCACGCCGACTTCCTTTAACAACCGCTCGAACGTCGACAGCAGGTCCCAGACCTGCACTTCGTCGAGGTCGACGGGTGGTGGTTCGTCGTTGCCCTCAAACTTGGCGGGAATGCGCGGGTAGCGGTCGGAATGTTCGACACCCTGGCGGTCGAGGAGCGCCGCAGAGTCCTTGAGCTTCTTGTATTCCAACAACTGCTGTACGAGCTCGTAGCGCGGATCGGCCAATTCGGCGGCGGCGGAACGACCGTCGGCGCTCGGTGCCACTTCCTGGCGCGGCAGGAGCATTGCGCTCTTGATTTCCATCAACGTCGCCGCCATCACGAGGAAGTCACCGGCGACGTTAATGTCCAGCCCCGCCTGGTCCTTCACCTCGCGTAGCAGCTTGACGTACGCCATGTACGACGTGGTGATCTTCGCCAGCGGAATGTCGTAAATGTCCAGCTCGTCGCGCTTGATGAGAAAGAGCAGCAGGTCCAGCGGACCATTGAAGACGTCAAGCTGTACGCGATATTCCAAGCGAGTCCCGTCCGTGGTTAGACCCTAGGCATCTTACGAGGATTTGCGGGGGATTCCAAGCTGAAGAGCACAGACGCGAAGTCGCGAAGGCGCGAAGGAACTCATCAGGAAATCCAGATTCTGGCTTCGCGCCTTCGCGACTTCGCGTCTCTGCCTGATCGCTCCTCCGATAGACTCGGCAACCGATCCCGTTTACGCTTCCCTGTCCAACGATGAACGACGACTTACGCAATTTTGCCCGCGGGGTCATATCGACCGAGACTAGCGCCGTTTCGATGATGGCGGACGCCATTGACGACGGTTTCGAGCGAGCAGTGCAGATGCTGCTCGACTGCCCGGCGAGCGTGCTCGTCAGTGGGATCGGAAAAGCGGGTCACGTGGCCCGCAAGCTGACCGCGACGCTCGCGAGCACGGGCACGCCGTCGCATTTCCTGTCACCGGCAGACGCGGCGCACGGGGACCTTGGCGCGGTTCGCCAAGGCGACGTGGTCGTGCTGCTGTCGTCCAGCGGGGAAAGTGACGAAATCCTGCGCATCCTCAGCATCGTCAAAAAGCTCGGTCACCCGGTGATCGCCGTCACCGCGACGCGGACGAATTCGCTCGCCAAGCACGCCGACGTCGCGATTGTCACCGGGAAGATCGAAGAGGCCTGCCCGCTGGGCCTGGCCCCCAGCGCCAGCACGACGGCGATGATGGCGCTCGGTGACGCGCTGGCGTTGACCGTGATGCACCTTAGACACTTCAGCGCCGACGACTTTGCGGTCTACCACCCCGCCGGGCAACTGGGGCGCAAGCTCATCAAGGTGCGCGAAGCGATGACCTTCAAGCTTGGTGAAAACCTGCCCGTCGCTGCGGACACGCTGACGGTCGGTCAGGTGTTGCACCAGGTTGCCAAGATCAAACGGCGAAGTGGCGCCGTCATCCTCGTCGACGCCACGCGAAAGCTCAGTGGAATCTTCACCGATGGCGATCTGCGCAGGCTCATCACCGACAATCCATCGGACGCCATGAGCAAACCCGTCCGCGACGTCATGACGCGCAACCCCAAGCGCATCAGCGCGGACGCATTAGCCAGTGAAGCGATGGCGCTCATGCACCCCGGCCGGATCGACGAACTGCCGGTCATCAACGAATCCGGTGAACCGATCGGGCTCATCGACGTACAAGACCTGGTCGTGCTGAAGATGCTCGACGTGAAGGAAAACTGAATAAACGATGAACGATGAATGATGAGTTATGAAAGCTGGCGGCTTTCGCCCGTTTTTTCAGCATTTGTAATTCATCATTCAGGATTCACCCGCATGCGTCGCACCCTGCTCATCCTCGGCACGTTCCTGTTTCTCGGCGCTTTGTTTGCGCTCTACTCATTCACGCAGACACCGACGATCAACGAAATCCCCAGCGGTGGCAAAATCGTCGCTCGCGCGCCACAGAGCGGCAATGGTGACGGCACCATGGGCCCGCTGGGCCCCGGCCAGGGCGTGTGGGTGTCGCAGTACGATGGGGCGCGGTTGTCCAATCGGTTTCGCGCCGGTGAGTTCAATCCGAAGCCGGATGGCACGGTCGAGGCGATCGACTTTGAAGCACAGGTCATGCTGAGCAACGGCGGGACTATTCGCTTAGAAGCGACAAGCGGTCTGATCTACGTGCGGTCAGGCCCGTCGAGTGCAAAGAACCCGCTGGGCAAGACGACACCACAGGGCGCGTCGCGCGGGAAACTGCAGGATGTGACCATTCATGTCACCGACGCTACCGGCACCCCGCTCGTGGCGATGAAGGTAAACAACGTCGCGTTTGATCTCGACACGTTTCGCATTTACACCGAAGCGTACACCGACCCCACCGGCGCGACGGTCGCTGCGGATCGCGTCAAGGTTGAAGTGCGCGGTGAAGACGTCGACTTCGACGGCTACGGCCTGACGCTCCGCTGGGACGACCGCAGTGGCATCATTCAGTCACTGGAGATTGCGCACGGTGAAAAGATCGTCATCAAGAAGTCGCCGCAGGGGTTGGCGATGGGATCTATGCCCAGCCAGCAGCTTGACCGCAATTCTGTGCGGATGTTGAACGACCAGGCCGCTTTCGCCTTCCCGTGGCACGGGCCACCAGCCCGTGGAGCGACGGTACTCCGTCGTGTCTGGCCGTACCCGGTCCGAACTAACGAGCGCAAGCGAACTTCGCTTTTCGATGACGCAAGCAGTGTTCGTGATGGCTTCGCTGGACCGACTGCTTCTTCGGACGGCGTAACGTCCGACGTGCCCGAGTACAGGCACCATGGGCAGGATGCCCATGTTACGGTAAGGATTCCCTCGCGCCCGCTGATGTTCGAGTTCGACGGCGACGTTCGTCCCATCGAACTCGCGGCGACCGAGGGGGTCGCATTGCCCGCGACCACCATTGTCTCACCCAAAAAGCTGGTCCTGTATCGCGTTCGATTGCTGGAGGGCGTTCGTATCGTGCAAGGTGATCAGATCCTGGGCACCGGCGACACGCTGACGATCGATTTTCTGACGGAAAGCGGTAGTGGCGGGAAATCGAAGACGCAGAAAGCCGTCACCGCTGCGACATTACCCGCACCGGTCGCGCCGACCACTGTTGCTGCGCCCACCGTCATCGCGGCACCGACCACGGCCACCACCACCGCGCCTCCTGCGGAGCCCATCACGGTGTTTTGGACGGGTCCGCTGCTCATGGTGCCGTTGGGGGACGGTAAAGCGCCACTGGGCGAGTTGACGGCCGGCAACGCCATCGCCGAGTTGTCCGGGCAGACCGTCACACTTCAGCAGGCGGGCGCAACGGTTCGCGCGGGCTCGGCCCTTTATCGCACGACCGACGGTGGCGCGGCGTTGCGACCCGCAGCGGGTCAGGACGTCGTCACGATCACCGACGCCGACGGCCGGACGTTGACGACGGCCGCGATCGACTTCGACGGTGTCGCCAAAGTTGCCACACTCGCTGGGATTGGGAAGCTCAACGTCCCCGCGACGCCCGAGACGGATGGCAAGCCGGTCACAGCGCAGTGGTCCAAAGGCGCGACCATCTACCTCAGCGGTGACGACCGCGCCCAATCGCTCGATCGCATTGACTGCGCCGGTGACGTCGTCGTCGTCCATCCACAGTTGAACCTGACTGCGCAAGCCATGGGCATCCACTTCGCGCCCGGCGCCGACCCAAAGAAGCCGACGCTGAAGCAGGTGACCGCGCGGGATCGTGTGAAGGTCGTGACACACGACGTGAAGGAAGGCAATCGCACGATCGAGACCGATGCTCTGGTGCTGGACATGAAACTTGACGCCAAGGGCAACCCATCGCCTGAGCGGTTCACCGCGACCGGGCATGTGCATGCGTATGACGAAGGTGGGCAGCACCTGCGCAGCAATTCGCTCGTCGCGACGCTCGGGGCCGGCAAGAAGTCCGATGAGATCGCGCTCGAGAAGATGGTTGCAGAGGGAAACGTGACGGTCCGTGGGAAGGAAGCCGGCACGGCGGCGTCGGCTGAGCGGATGATCGTGACGATGGACGGTGACCAGGCGCAGGTTGAGATGACGGGCCCGAACGGCGCAACGATCACGAGCGAAGACGGCACGTTGCGCGGCCGATCGATCAAGATCTCGCCCGACGACAGCACCGCGCACATCGTCGGTGCTGGCTCGCTCGATGCTGTCGTCCGTGGGGAAAATGGAAAGGGCAAACGGCCGGTACGCATCACCTGGACCGACGGCGCAACGTTTATGGCAAAGAAGAACCTCGTCGAAGTGATCGGCGACGTGCACGTCGAGATGAAGTCCGCTGATGGGCTGCAGGTTGACGCGTCCAGGAGCAAACGCGTCCGGATCACCCTCGCCGACAAAGTGGCTGCGGTGGGCGACCAAAACCCGAAGCAAGACGACAAATCCAAGTCTCCTCTCGGCGGTGGTGGTGATTCGTTCGGCAACAAAGAGCCGGTCGCGGTCACGCTGTTGGACGATGTGGAAGTGAGCACGGTCGAGGCGCTCGACAACGCGCTCGCGCGGCAGTTCGTCATGCAGACGCAAGAGGTGCGATACGACCTGAAGTCCCAGACGCTGCGGGTCCCCGGTGCAGGTCGCGCTCTCTACAAAGACGTGCGACCGGACGACAAGAACGCCAAGGACGATGCGCCCGGTGGACGCGGCGCAACGGCGATCGGTTGGAAGAAATCCCTCACCGTCGACCGCACGAAGAGCAAGGCGTCGATGGTGGGTGATGTCATCATTAACCACGAGCCACTCGCTGCGGGCGCTGCGCCCGTGGTTGTGAAGGCGACCGAGATCGAAGCCGACCTGACCGATCCCCCCGCCGACGCTGCGATCGGTTTAAAAAAGGTGACCGCCAAAGGCCACATCGACTTCACGACCGGTGGCAGTGAGTTTGAGGGCACGACGCTGACCTACGACGCCGAGACCGGCCGGATCGTCGCCGCCGGCACCGATCGCGACCCACTGCGCGTCGTCCACAACGGCATCAACGGCTCGGCGTCGGAAGTGCGATACAACTTAAAGTTGGGTCAGATCGAATCGATCGAAAACTTCATCGCCACGGCGCGAAAATGATCGCGTCCTCACCAAGGCGTTTTCCCTCCTCAAGAGGCGACGCGTGCGTCGCGTCGCGGTGCAATCATTAGTCTTGCGTACCATGGGCGGCCCGCCCATGACCTCCATATCAAAATCAAATAGCAATAAACACGGGCGACCCGCCCGTGGTACGGGTGAAAGCTTCAACTCGATTCGAGGCGTCTTCAGTGCGAAACCACGTACATCAGCAGGTTCACGCCCAATTTCAGCGCGTCCTGATCGGCGTAGCCCTTGTTGTAGGCGCGCGGCAGTTGTTCCCAGCCCGCGGCCATGCTGATGGGGGAATAGATGACCGGTAGTGTGCCGTCGACCTCGATGGCTTCGAGTCGCGGTCGATCCACCCCACCGCCGGCTTCACTGGCGGCCAGGGGGGCCAGGTGCACTGCTTTCACGTCGTTCACATACGTGAAGAGGGGATGGTCTTCCGGCAACTGTGCCAGCTTCTTTTCCGGGTACATCGCAGCGATCTCTCGCCGAAAAGCTTCGTCGAACTGGCTTCCACCGGCGGCGTTGTCGACAAGCAGTGTGCCACCGTTGTCGAGGTAGCCGCGCAGCTTCTTTCTCGCCGTCTCACTGAAGCGGAAGTCGCGCTGGCCGGTCATGAACAGGACGGGGAATGCGAACACGTCGGTCTGGTCGGGGTCGACGGGGACGCGTTTGAACTGGACGTTGAGCGTGGTGCTCGTGTCCATGGTTTTCAGCAGGTTGGGAAGGCCATGCGGGACCGGGTCCCAGTCACCATTGTGGACGATCTGCGCGAGGACGAGTTGGTCGCGCGTGGCGTCGGTGGCCTGGTGGTAGATCTTGGCGTGACTGAAGAACCGGCCGTACTGAAACTCGGCCAGGCAGTAGGTGACGATGTTGCTGCCGAGCTTCAGCGCGTCGTCCTGCGCGTAGAGCACGCCCCCTTCGATCGGGTTGACGTCGGCGTTCCAGCCGGTGGAGAGGTCGATCGGTGAAAAAATGACCGCGGCGCGCGTGCCGATGTTGATCGTCTCCAGCAAGCCCAGCGACGTCGGGACGCTCTTCCACGGTTCAGCGTTCTTGCGGACCTTCATCTCACTGACGTGATAGAAGCTGGAATAGATCGGGTGGTCTGCAGGGATCGGCGCCAGTTGCCGGTCGGGGAAGATGCGGGCGATCTCTCTGCGGAAGCTGTCGTTGAATTCCGGTCGGCCGCAATTGCTGTGGACGACCCACGTGCCACCGTCGAGCAGGTATTGGCGAATGCGGCCGATCGTGTCGTCGTCAAACTTAGGCAGTGGCTTCCAGCCCGTGAAGTACAGGATCGGCAGCTCAGCGGGGTCGTAGCTGAACTTGCCGAAGTCGGTCCCGACGAAACGATACTTTTGACCCAGTTGGCTGTTGGTGAACTCAACCCATTTTTCAATATCGACGACGGTCGTCTGCCAGTTGAGCCCCGCCGCCTTGGCAGCGGCTTCACTGAAGGTGACGTTGCCGACCAGCGCGGGGGGTGACGGTTCGCGTTTCTTCTCGCTTCGCCGTAACGGTGTGGCGGGCAACGGCAGTGGTGGGAAGCCTTCACCGGCATTGCGGCGTTGCGGTTTGGCTTTGGGGGGGATATTGGCCTTGGGGTTGACGAAGTCTTGCGCCGACACGTACGCGGGCGCGAACATCGACAGCGACAAGCCGACAAGCAGGACCGATCTCGCGAGCTTCATGGCAGACTCCACGTGTTGCTACGCAAGTTATACCACTTGGACGGGGGAAGGGTTGATGGCAATCGCGTGGAATGGGTTTTCTGATGTGACACGGTCGGCCGGACCGTGTTGGAGCGGGGAAAGTTCACGGTCCGGAGGACCGTGTCACGATAGAAGGGTCGTAACGAGCTTAACCCTTCATTTGCCGAACTCTGCGTATGCAGCAACCTTAGAT
>Ga0163144_10021978_pt1 | contig 12661 bp, 8 predicted proteins | sample OliLak19BULKMAT1_FD_123175 | JGI IMG/M metagenome (GOLD analysis project Ga0163144, IMG submission 123175) | Freshwater microbial mat bacterial communities from Lake Vanda, McMurdo Dry Valleys, Antarctica - Oligotrophic Lake LV.19.BULKMAT1 | ecosystem: Environmental > Aquatic > Freshwater > Lake... | reverse complement strand
GGGGCTTCTGGCGCTGGGAGTGCCTGGTTGCCAATGAAGCCAAACGAGCGTGTCTCTGAATTCTTGTTCGGGTTCACAAACGGATGCTCGGCCTCGATGCGAGCCAAAATCTCATTCACATCAATATCGGTCAGTTCATTGCGAAGAATAAGGCCCTCTGCGATTGCGATAACCGCCTCCTTATTGGCCTCAACCATCGCCTTGACCTTACGATACTCCTCGTGCAGGATCTTATCGACACGCACCTTCACATCACCACCAGATGTGGCCGCCTGATACAAGCCGCCAATACCCATTGGCAAATACGAGATGAAGCTATTATCCATCCCGAAGGCCCCAACGATCAGGGCCGCTCGCATGGTGGCCTGCTGAAGATCACCAGTAACGCCCGTCATCTGAACCTTCAGGAAGATCTCTTCTGCTGCCCGGCTGGCAAGGCAGATTTGAATATCGTTCAGCTCCTCTTCCTTGGTCGAGGTATAGCTTTCTTCGACTGGTTTCGGAGCCGCCAGACCAAGCGCACCGCCATGACGAATGATCGTCACCTTATTCAGGCGTTCCTTCTCTGGCTTATACAGCTTGACCATCGCATAGGCGTGGCCAGCCTCATGGTAGGCGATCCGCCTTCGATCCTCATAGCTCATGTTGCGGATCGGCTGGCGCAGGCCCCATTCATGCATTTCACGAGCGTGGGTGAAATCCCAGTAGTTGATCGCCTGACGGCCATCAAAATGCGCATGAATCACAGCTTCATTGATGATGTACTTGATTGCGACAGGCGTATAGCCAATCGTATCCGAGACCATTCGGTCGTATGGCATTGGCTCGTGCTTGACCTTGTTAAGGTAATACTCAATGATTTCCTTGCGACCAGAGGCATCGGGCCGATCAATCACGATCTTGCGATCAAAACGGCCTGGGCGCAACAGCGCGGCATCAAGCGTTTCGGCCAGGTTTGTGGCACCCATGGTCAAAACTGGTGGCATTTCAGTCTTCTTCTTGCGAAGACCAAGGCCACGCAGCATCTTACCCCACCAGCTCGTTTCCTGTGGCGGTGGATCCATCTGCAGCAGCAGTTCGTTCAGAATACCGCTACCGCCACCCATGCCCATTCCACCCATCATGGCATTCCGAACACCACTCAGCAGATCGCCCTGTTGCTGATTGGATGCAATGCCCATACCAGTAGCGCCACCGCCTACCATCGAACTACTACGAGCGCCACCAACAGCATCAATTTCATCGATGAACAAGATACACGCGCCATATTCGCGGGCCAGCTTACGGGCTTTGCGATACAGGTTCATGACCTTGATATTGCCCATGCCCATCCAGGCCGATGTAAGCGATGGAGCGCTCAGGTAGCCAAATGGAACGCCAGCCTCTGTCGAAATCGCCTGCGCGAGGTAGCTCTTACCAGTTCCTGGAGGGCCAATCAGCAACACACCACGGGTTGCCTCACCACCCATATCCTTGAACTCTTTGACACCCTTGAGCAGTGTCACGATTCGGCGGGCAGCTTCCATAACCTCTGGATTACCCTTGTAATCCTTGAAGCTGACGCCTGTTTCACCCGGCAACACCCAATAGATTCGGGTGCGAGCCATGAAGAAGTACATCAGGAAGAACTGGAATCCAATGAAGAAGAACAGTGTCAGGCCAGTCGTCAGCAGTTGGATGATCAGCGGCCCCAGATCGGAAGTTGTCACAAATTCGATCGCCGATGGCAGTGTGCTGATAATCAACCAGACGGCAAAGACGACCATTGCTATGCGAGTAATAAATCGCACCAACTTCCAGTTCCAACGATGGAAGAACGAATCGATCTTAGTATCGATTTCACGATCCAGATCATCCCGATACTTTGGATCGGGGCGGTATGGTTCAAGCGCCATAGTCGGTTCTCCCCTCGCGGTTGTTACTGAGACAACTGCTGGATAATATCATCGAGTGGCGAAATGATATACTCGATCTTCTCCTCACGATCCGACATGAACACGACCGGGAGGCGGAAGGTACGCTTGTTCACAACAACATCCACTGAATAGTTATACATGTGCCCGCCATCATCGAGCTTGACACCGCCAATATACTGAATTTTACGATATTCGAGGCCCAGCCGCTTCTCCTGACGCGCAACCGATTGCATGGTTGATTTAGAGCCGCCATTCTGGAGCTGGCGTGCCTGGTAGTTGTTGCTGAATGCTTCCCACATCAGATCGGCATTATAGGTCTTTCGGCCCGTCAGGTAGTTCTGTATGGCTGGCGCTGGTTCGAGAACAGCGACACGCGGATCAGCCGACGCAGCCGATTTCGATCCCCATATCGTATAGCTCATCCAACCAATCACACTGAGTAGTGCAATTGTGACGATTGCAAACAGTATATGCGAACGCAATGGGCGCAACACCCAGACAATCGCATACAAGAACCGACGCAGTAACAGGCGCAAAAAGCTGCTAAAAACTCGCCAGGCCGAAGGCCGAGGAGCGGGTTGGGCGTACGGTTGGGCATAGGGCGCCGCATAGGGGTATGGGTATGATGCAGGCCCGACAGGAGGCTGTGGCTCACGAGGTTGTTCCATCGGCATCACCTTGTTATCGAACAATTGGCTGGCACATTGTGGCGTACGATCACTGGTGAACGTACGATTGTTAAACGTAATATGGAGTATACCTGATGCTCAGATGAGGATCAAGGCATCTTTCGTTAGTGTCCGATGAGTTACAAGCCGCTTCCTCTATAATGTAGATTGGTGGATTGATTGGCAATGCCACAGGAGCTGCGCTTGATGCATCAGTAATCATGCAAATAATATCACATATCAGATCATTAGGGCCTAGTGGCGGGGTTGCACTGGCAATTGTGCTGGCCTATATGCTGCTTGCGCTCGCAACCGAACAGGGCACTGGCGTCGCTGGCCAGGGCCTTGATCCCGTTTGGGCAGCGGCGCAGGCACGCGGCACCCTGCGCGTGGCCGTTGATTATGGCTTTCGGCCATTTACCGATATTCAGGGCAATCAGCCGCGTGGCTATGATATTGACCTGGCCCGTGCAGTCGCTCGGAAACTTGGCCTCCAGGCCGAATTTGTGCCAAGCGGGCTGGATTCGATCTATGATGATCTGGCTGCTGGCAAAGCCGATCTGGGCGCATCTGCGCTACCCTACGCTCCTGAACAGGGCTGGCGGGTGAGCTTTTCTGAATTTTATTTCAATGCTGGCCAGGTTCTGGTTGTTCGCCAGGGTTCACCGATTGCCAATGAAGCAAATCTTGTTGGAATGCGTGTTGGTGTCGCGCTTGGCTCAGATGCCGATACCTATGCCCGTGCGCTGGCCAAACGGATTACACTCACGCTTGATTCGTCGTTCGATACCCCTGCTGCTGCGCTGGCTTCCCTGCGCGCCGGAACACTCGATGCAGTGATTACCGATAATGTTTCGGCGCTCACAGCAATTGGGCACACGCCTGGCCTTGTGCTAGTTACGGCATTAACTCTTGAACCCTACACATTGGTTGTTCCGGCAGCGGCCTTTCGCCTGCATAGCGAAGTCAATCGAGCATTGGCTGAATTGCGCCGTGAAGGCTTCTTCGAACAGAATGGCGCACGCTGGTTTGTGGAAACCCCGTAGTTTACCCCTGCCGCAGGCTATCAATCAACTGCACTGCCGGTGCCAGCGCAGCCAGGGCCTCTGCTCGTTCTTCTGCACTCAGGTTGCGAAGTATCGATGGCGAAAGCATCGCTGCCAGATCATGGGCGGCATCGCGCAGTGCCGCGAGATCGGTGTGTGGATCAGGGAAGGCAATGATCGGGACATCCGGCAATTCATCGATTGCTGTCGGTAGTAGGGTGCGCAGGCGCTCAATTGCTGCCCGTTTGGCGCGGCTATAGGTACTGGCGCTGAGTGCTAGTGTCTGCAACAACTCCGCCCGTTCCATACCTTCCAGATATTCGCCAGCCAAGATTCGATAATGACGCCAGCGTGGATCATCAGGCGTTGGAGCTTCGCCTGGGTGCATGCGCTCGATTGCGGCCCGCAGCGCTACCGCTAGCCGCCGCCCGCGCTGCAATGAATCGCGCTCATCGGGGAGCAAGAGTTCTGACAATTGGCTTTTGCCAAGTGCAAGCGGGGGATCTTCTGGCAAATCGTTAAGGGCCTCGCGTAGCAGGCTGGTAATGGTTAGTAACCCTGTTGAGCCATCATCATCACGCAGGCGGGCCAGCAGCCGGTAGAATGTGCTGCGTGCGGCCTGCATGCCCTGTTCCGCAAGGCGCGCCGATACTCGTTCCCAGAGTTGGGCTGCAGGAGCACCTGGATCGGCGGCTAGTTCATCACGGAGGGCGCGGGCCAGTGGCGAACCACGTGCAAAATGGCCACCACCGCGCCGCTGTGTCCGCAGTACTGCGAGATCGCCACCAGCAAATGCTCGCCGTAGCCGCCGTAGGCTCTCGCGACTAACCCCAAACGCCCGTGCGACCTCGGCAACCGGGCGGCCCTCACGAACGAGTGCGACAAGCATCCGATAGCGCTGCAATGCTGCAACATCATCGCCGAACAATGCTGCTAGTTCGGCACCAGTAAAACGCGGTAGATCAGAATCAGGCATGATTAAGCTTAGGGTGCGCCAGTGAACGTGAAATAGATATCCGACCGCACGCCACTTGCAGTGCCACGATAATGGTAGCCATACACACCAGCGCTGTTCTGCGAACCAAGCTGGACGATCAAATTCGGCGAGATGCCTAATCGCCCACGTGAATCGGCGGTAACTGGTGCCGAGAGATAATAGATTCCATCCGGTGACGTGATCCAGAACTCAAGGCGCTCATTGGCGCGGAAGCCACTTGCCTTCAGTTGGAAGCGCGTACGTTGCCCGCCCTCAACAGGAGTAATGCTGCCATTACGGGTGGCTGGGCGCGGCGTAGCTGGTGAGGCAATAAAATCGCGTGTCACCTTGAATGGAATAATCACCGTGCGACCAGTTGTTGCACCCTGTGCCGTAACATACCAGACTCCTTCGGCTGCACGGGTGACTTTAAATGTTGCTGCGACTCCGCCAGCTCCGTCATTGCGGAAGTCGATTGGATCAACACCGCTATCTGGCCGCGTCAGCCACACCCCAATCCGCTCATTTGTTGCGAAACCGCGTGCATTAAAGGTGAATGGGATCTCGGGTGGCGCAGCCAGTGGCACAATCGAGCCATTACCATTTGGCCGCAGCCCATCCTGGATCAATTGGCCGAGTTTCGCTGGATCACCACGGCCAGGTGGAATAGGAGATGGCGGCCCGCCTGGTTGTGGTCTTGGTTGTGGCGTACCAGATGCATCAATGCGGAACTGGCCAACAGCGGTGCGCCCACTTACGCGGCCCTGTGCCGTGAGAAACCACACACCAGTACGGAATGTATTATCCGCTGTAATCTTGACATTCTGGCCAGTGATTGAGCCATTCTTATCGGCCTCTGGCTGATCATCAATACCGCGCACACTCTGGTCTGGCGCAGTCAACCACAGAGCAATCTTTTCGCCTGATTGAAAGCCTTCGCCCTGGACGAGGAATGCCTGGCCAAATGTGCCGCTACCGGGGCTGAGGCGCACACCCGGGCCGCCTGTGCCTGGTTGAGGCCCTGGTTGCCCACCTCCACCAATCTGGAGAACGCCAATCGCAGCGCGGCCACTCGTCTGCCCCTGGGCTGTCACAAACCAGCGCCCATTGCTGAAATCACGGGCACCGAAGCGCACACCAGCATAGGAGATTGAGCCATTCACATCCGCAAGTGGCTGTGGATCAAGCGAAGAAACCCGCTGTTCCGGCGAATCGAGGAGGAAGCGCACCCGTTCGCCTGGCCGAAAGCCCTCGCCATCAATCCGGTAGGTTGTGTCCTTGCCACCTTCGAACTGCAGACGGATCGTTGCGCGTGGTGTTCCTGGCCGAAAGCCAACCGGTGGCCGCGGTGTACCATCTTCGTTCAATGGGCCGGGAGGCGAAATCTCTGGTGGCCAGGAATCAAGCAATTGGACAGGCACGAGTGGTCGGGCAATCTGGCCAAATTCAGCCCGGCTCGGGTACAGCCGTAGCTCAAGGCGCGCACGCTCATACCATTGCACAAGCGTCCACTGGCCATTGATCTGCTCAGAGATCTCCTCACTGATCGGGTAGCCAAAGATGCGCTCTGCACCACGAGTTTCCCACGTTCTGCGGAACAACCCTTTGATGCTATGGCCTGTTTGAGGGATATAGCGCCGATCTTTCGATGTGGTAAATGGCGGTACTTGCGGGAAGATGCGATCACCGGTTGTTTCGATGCCAATGCGCCCTAATTCGACAACAACTGGATTTGAGGATGCCAACTCGAAGCGGGCGCGCTCAAACCATTGCACGATGCGGCCATCCGAACGGAAATATTCTTCGGTTAATGGGTAGCCAAACACCGAGACACCACCATTGCGCTCCCAATAAGATCGGAAGGCACCCCGCACATAATGGCCCGTTTCAGGAATATAGCGTAGATCCGTCTGGGCAGTGGCCGATTTTGGCACCGCTGCAATCATCAATAGGCTGGAGAGTAGGAGCAGTGTGGCGAACCAGTGCAGGCTGCGCTCGCACGAGCGGCTGCCGACCATACGCCCTCCTTAACAGTATGTATTCATTATTCCCGCCTGTATAGCCTTATTATCATACTTCTCAGCATGCATGTTGTCAAGCATAGAATCAATAGAATGTGCAGCGTATGTTTTTCACGGCCAGGGCCATGCCATTATTCGTTCGTTGCGTAGCGGGCGAACCTTGTGTTCGCCCACGTTGGGCATCGCCGTGAACCATGACGGGCGAACCTCGTGTTCGCCCGTGCCGTTGATAGGAAGAAACAATGCTATAATGACGGCCATTATATGATGATCTGTGAGGATGACATTGGAAATCGCGCTGTATATTGCCGTTATCGTGGTTGGCGTTGTGCTGATCTTTCTGGTTGTGTTGCAGGGCCGAAATTCTGGCCTACAATCACGTGATACCAGTTCAATCTACCGCACAAAGCGTGGCTTGGAAAAGACGATCTATCAGGCAACAATTGTGCTTGGGGTTGTGTTCTTAGTTCTGGCATTGATCGCCAGTTTGCCGATCTTCCCCGCAGCAACGCCAGCATCTGGTCTGCTCTGGCTGCCGTTTGCGCTCTAGCCGATGGTTCGCCGCATTCGTTGGCAGATCCTGATTGCCGTTGTCAGTTCAGTGCTTGTGCTGACGCTGATGAGCTATTTGGCGATCACAACCGCCGCAGTTCAGCGTCCCGTCGAGGGTGGGGCATATGTCGAGGGCTTACTCTATACTCTTCGGCAGATCAACCCACTGATCGAAGATTCCTCTGTTGACCAAGGTGCCAGCGATATTCAGGCGCTGATCTTCGATGGCCTCGTACATATTGGGCCAACTGGGCAATCTGAGCCTGCCCTGGCTCTTTCGTGGACGGTTGATCAGACGGGGCAGATCTACACATTCGTGCTGCGCGATGGCGTCCGCTGGCACGATGGCACTCCTGTATCGATCAAGGATGTTCTGTTCACGATTGGGGCTATTCAGGGGCCTGCCTATGCAGGCAACCCAAGCATTAGTGCAATCTGGAGGAACGTCACGGTCGATCAGATCGATGAGCGCACATTTTCCTGCCGGCTGAACGCACCATTTGCCGCATTTCTCGAATATGCCACGTTTCCCATCCTGCCTGCCCATCTGCTGGCCAACATTCCACCCGAACAGTGGGCGACGACGCCATTTGCTCGGCTTCCAATTGGAACAGGTCCGTATCGGGTTGCAGAACTATCGGCTGGCCGGGCACTTCTACGAGCCAATCCAAACTACTATCGTGGCCGAGCGTTCATCGATAGTATTGAACTGCGCTACTACGATAACCCACAGGCCGCGCTCAATGATCTTATTCGCGGCGAAATCCTGGGCCTCAGTTTCCCAAGCACAAACGAATTGCGTACCTATAATCTGCCGCGCCTGATCACCCGCCGATCTGCCCCGCTTGATGGCTACACAACGCTCACATTCAACCTCCGCAGCGCACCACTCGCCGATCTTGGCCTACGGCGGGCATTGGCGACTGGACTTGATCGGCAAGAATTGATTACGCGCCTGTTCGACGGCCAGGCGCTTGCCCTTGACACACCAATTCTACCGCAATGGTGGGCAGCTGCACCCGAGGTTGGCTGGCCGCCAACAGGGATCGAACGAGCAACGGCGCTATTGACAGATCTTGGCTATGTGCCTGGAGTAGATGGCGTTCGTATGCGCGATGGCAAACCACTCGTGTTTGAACTGATCACCGATGGAGCGCCGGATCGCCTGGCAGCGGCACAGGAGGTCGCACGTCAGTGGAGCCTGATTGGCGTGACCGTTCAGGTTCAGCAACTTGATGCACAAGAACTACAGCGGCGTCTTGCTACTCACGATTTTAGTATTGCGATCCATGCATGGCAACGGCTCGGCGCGGACCCAGATATCTATGAATTGTGGCATTCTAGCCAAGCACAACAGGGCCGCAATTATGCTGGCCTCCAGGATACCGAGATCGATGCGCTGATTGGGCGTGCCCGCCAGGAAACCGATATGGATACGCGGATGAGTGATTATAGCGCGTTCCAACGCCGCTTCATTGATCTTGCGCCAAGTATTCCGCTCTACCAACCATTACTGTTCTATACAACGAGTTCGACTCTTGGTGGCATCACTATTGATGCTCCCGCAACCGCAAACTCCTCCAACCCGCCACTGCTGATTGGTCGTGAGAATCGCTTCCGCGATATTACACGCTGGTTCCTGCGCAGCGCTCGCGAGATCCGTGGCGACCTCCGCCAACCATAATCATAATCTATGCTATAATCGCCGCCGTCCTACTCCGACTAAAGGCTGAGATGCTCTCCTACCAGGGTTGTAGGAAGGGACGGTATGGTTCAACACGTACGTATCGTACGCTTGCTCTGTTGGATGAGCATTCTGCTGATTGCGGCAATAAAACCTCACGATACCATAGCGGCTCCGCTGCTGGGGAGCACCGCCGAAGCCATTCAGATTGATGGCGATGGAGCCATACGCCTCACCGTCGATGCACCACAAGCTCCCGATGCCTATGGGCGCTATGCGCGTTTTGGCCTATTCATCTCGCCATCGACTCCACTTACAAGCAATACCAATGCCATTCGGATCGATTACCAGGCTACCCTGCCTGCCCATGCGCAGATCCGTATCGATCTGCGGGCCAGTAGTGATGGCCGCCGCTGGACGGCATGGCAAACCGATCTTGCGCCCAATGCCCTTGCCGAATTCTCGCTCTGGGCGCGCTTTGCCCAATACCGGGTGACGCTGCTTGCGGATCGTGAATCGCCAACGATTACTGCTATTCGATTGCTTCCTGAACAACGCCCAGCGCCATTTATAGCGCTGGGCCAACAGCCACCCGTTGCACCAACATTCACCATCCGAGCGACTCGCCAGGGAATGGTTGGCGGGCGTACTGCAAACGGCCACACGATCAAGAAACGTGATCGTTTTGTCTCGCTGCCGTGCTATTGTGTGTTATCCAGCAAGGATGGCAACGAATATAGCGTCCGGCTATCGTATAAGGGGCGCAGCGTGGTCGTACCTGTCTATGATGTTGGCCCATGGAACCGCAAGGATAATTATTGGGATGCACAATCCCAGCGCACATTTGGCGATCTGCGCCAGGGATGGCCGCAGGATCACGCAGCTTATTATGATGGCTATAACGATGGGAAATCCGGGTTGGGCTGGAAGGTACGCTTCCCTACCGCTGTCGATGTTGGCGATGGGGCGTGGATCGATGATCTGCAAATCAAGGGCGATCAGGCCGAACTAGAGGTGACATTCCTGTGGATGGGCAGTGACCCGCTGACCCAAGCGCCGCCACCTGTACCAGCGCCTGTGCCAGAACCAATCCCTGCTGTGCCGCCACCAGCCCCTGCACCCGAGCCGCCACCGGCCCCACAGCCATAACAGGAACACTAGGGCTGGAAGCGAAACACCTTCCCCTGAGCGAGATCGCCAATCAAATAGCTTCCATCTGGGGTGAGCACGATCGAGCTTGGCAGATCGAGGTAGTTGCGCTGATCACAGTTCCCGAACCGCCGTGCATTCTGGCCATCCAGGGTAAGCTGGAGCATTCCACAGCGCGCTGGAATCGTGATGATCAGCACGCCATCCTGAGAAACCACCATACGCGGCCCATCGATTGCTGTCTCCACACCAATCGCCCACAGATCCAGCAGCGCCCCATCGCGTGCATAATGCCGAATAAGCCCTGCTGAAGCATCGGCAACGAACAGGCTATTATCCCCTGCAACAGCAATACCGGATGGCTCCATCAGAATAGCATCGCCGGTTGCCCCAGTGCGCTGATCGCCAAACGATGCCTGGAGTGTGCCTTCTGGCGATAGCTCGATCACCCTGCGGCCACCCGTATCGGCGATATACACAGAACCAGTTTGGCTGACGGCCAGTGCACGTGGTTTGTACATCTGAAGCAGCGGGCCACCATACTTGCGCAGGAATGTGCCATTGGTATCGAACACATGGATCCAACCCGTTTCTGAATCGAGCACGAGTAGATGGCCTTGCTGATCAATGGCAATCGCCCAGGCCTCAACAAAACGGCCATCAGCATTGGCCCCACCCGGCCCGCCCCAACTGAGCGCCACCTGCCCATCGCTGCCAATTTTCGAAACCCTCTGAACCGCGGGCGTGCTATCCAGTACATAGATCGTATTGGCTGCATCGATTGCCAATGCGCGCGGCACCACCTGTTTGTCCGTGCTCAATGCCAGCGTGGCCACCGGCTGCGGCCATGTCTCTGCTGCCGAAATCGGCGGATCAATCACCTCGGCAGCTGCAGCAACCGGATTCGGAACAACGGCTGGTCCTGGTTGAATTGGCACAGGCTCCTGACCAACTGGTGCTGAGGGTGCAGGAAGCGGCGTGGTTCCTGGGGCACCATGGGTTGCCTGCCATTCCCCAACTGTGATAACAGATTGATCATGGACGGCGCGGTCTTTCACAACAACCACCCAATCCGGGATCTCATCAAGCCGAATATAGGGTTGACGTGCTTCACGGGCCTCTGGCGATAGTTGCCATTCGCTATAGCGGCTGATATTGGTAGAGCCGATCGCAATCAGCACTAGAACTCCAAGAACTGCAACAGGTAGACGCACACGGCTTTTCAACATGCCAATAGCCTGAGCCAACCAATTGATTGAGAGCGCAGTAAAAAAGAACAGTGCTGGGATCATAATTGTTCCACGGGCGGCATCTGGCGTTTCATTCGTCAATACCTGTGTGACAAACCAGCCAATCAAGAGCAGCATCCACCACAGCCATGTTTCGAGGCGGCGGCGCTGCATAAGGCTCAAAACTATTCCAGCAATGATAAGCACACGTGTGATTGGTTCAATTAATGATTGACCAATCGGAGCATAGCGATCATTATTGCTTGCGACCTCACCCCACAGCATGGGAATGGTATCGCTCATTTGCAGCCATAACGCCTTGAGCGGATCAAGCCGAAACTCTGGTTGGGTTAGCAACAGCACCGTAGCACTGCGCTGATTAAAAAACTCCCAATCGCTCAGGATGATCGGCAACATCGGCGCAAACAAGATCACGGTTGTCAGGATCGTTAATCCATACCCAACCAGGAGATCCTTGCGTCGCTCGCGTTCCTGTTGGAGCAACGGAACAGCCACGGCCAGCAGCACAAGAATGATCAGCCGCCCACTAAAATAACTATACAATCCCAGCGCGCAAAAGAATCCTGCCGTAATAAACAACATCCATGCCCTGCGATGTTGGCGAGGCGAGAGATGCAATATATCAACGGCCCATACCAGGCATGCCATTGCGCCCATCGCATACACGGGAATCTGTATGTTCTCCCAGCCACTGCGTGAGAAGTGTACATGCCAGAAGCTGGTTGCCATCAGAAATGAGGCAGCCAGTGCCGCGAAGGCCGAGGTTTGCCTGCGCACCAACAAAAAGAATGGCAGCACCGAGAGTGTGCCGATCAGCGCACTCGGCAGGCGGATCGCCAGCGCATTTTCGCCAAATAGGCGCAACGAGAGGCTGATCAGATAGATACTATAGGCTGGCTGGGGCTTCCAATCAAGGCCAAAGAACCCGCCCTCTGGTGGATGCCCAGCGATAATCCGCAGCGCATCCTGGCCATTATCGGCCTCATCCGGGTTGAGGGTATCGGGAAACACGCCAAGAGCGTAGAGGCGAAGAACAAGCGCCACAGCCAGAATCAGCGCCAGGCCAACCCATTCCAGGTAGCGCCGACGATCCCTGGCTTGCTCATTCATTGTTATCTGCTCTGTTTGTCTTGATGTGCCGTATCAATACCACAATCAAAAGCCTGCTAGACACCCCAGCGGAGCGTCTCTACGCCATTGTCGTGTGAAAAAGATGCTTTGTCGAATTATCGGCTATCGGCTATGTTCAGGCTTCCGGGCCTTAACAACCAGACTAACGAAGGTATGCTCCGTGCCACGCAGGTGATCATTACGGGCATCTGCCATACGGAAGAGCTTGACGCCCAGGTTTATTGGATTCAACAGGCTGCCACTATTCCGCTCGCCACGAAACCGATCG
>Ga0163144_10021977_pt1 | contig 12661 bp, 9 predicted proteins | sample OliLak19BULKMAT1_FD_123175 | JGI IMG/M metagenome (GOLD analysis project Ga0163144, IMG submission 123175) | Freshwater microbial mat bacterial communities from Lake Vanda, McMurdo Dry Valleys, Antarctica - Oligotrophic Lake LV.19.BULKMAT1 | ecosystem: Environmental > Aquatic > Freshwater > Lake... | reverse complement strand
GGTAAGAAATCATGATCAACTTCTATTTCTTCGTCCTGCTCGCGATCATCGTTACGCTCCTTCCCGTGGGTATCGGCGTAGTGGACTTTTCCCGGTGCACTCGCTGATATAGACAGCGGCGGGTTGCTAACCGATCTAAAGTGGGAACACGCACGTTGGTCAGAATGGCCCAAAAGGGTGACGACAGATCGCCTCAAAATCAAATAGAAACCGAACAAGGCGCAAATGGCGTCGCGGAGTAAGCCGTCTGATTAATTTTTAGCTTCCCCCCGGCGCACCATTGCTCTAGCGTCTCAATCAAGAAAATGAAAAATAAGACGGTAACGTTATCTTTGGTATGCATTGCGCTACTTGCTATCGTAATTGGTAGATACTGCCTGGAGCACCAGGTTGACACAACGGGCTTGCGCAAGGGCATGACGAAGCCAGAAGTCCAAGAATTACTCGGTGATCCGACCATAAGGCTTAAAGAGGGCACCGTGTGGCTGTATGACGATAAGGCACTGATTTGGTGCGATGTGTGGATATATTTCGATGAAGAGGGTAGGTATAGTTCGATCTTTCACAATCATTGAGCATGCCAATCAACGACAAAAAGAAATCATGTAAGCCGGAGCTGGCGACGCAGCCGCCTGATCAAATTCGGAGCTTCGGGGAGACCGGGATAGGGGGTGAGGCGCTCATGCTTTCACCGCCCCATAAACACTGACGACCCCGAAGGTGAGCGGTGTTGAGGTTCCATCGGCGAATCCCGTTTCCGACAGGAGTGCGATCATCGCATCTCCCGAGGGAAACCGCTCGATGGAGCCGCCGAGGTATTCGTAGGCGTCCTTCTGGCCGGTCAGCAGGCCGGCGAGCTTGGGAAGGACATGGTGCAGGTAGAGCCTGTAGGGTGCGCAGAAGGGCTGCGGGGGCAGCGAGAAATCGAGGATGAACAGGCTGCCACCGGGCTTGAGCACCCGGCGCATTTCCTTCAGGGCGAGCGGGTAGTCCGCCATGTTCCTGAGGCCGAATGCGACCGTCACCACATCGAACCCATCATCGGGAAAGGGCAGATCCAACGCATCTGCGACAAGCGTTTTCCTAACCCCGCGGGAGGACGCATGATCGAGCATCTCCTTGCAGAAATCCGTGGCGGTAACCTCGCAGTCCGGAATCTCATCCTGGATCTTGAGGGCGAGATCGCCGGTGCCGCTAGCGACATCCATCAGGGTCTTCGGCTTCAGGAGCTTGATCCGCTTGGTGACGACGTGCCGCCACCAGAAATCCATGCCCATGGAGAGGACGTGGTTGGTCAAGACATAGCGATCCGCGATCCGCGCGAAGGCGTTCCTTACGTAGGTGGGGTCTGGCATGGTGAAATCGATTCGTGGGAAGAGGCACAGGAAAGTTCCCTGATTCCAGCCCGTTGGCAAGGCCGGGTGAAAGAATGGCGGCGTACTTGTCCGCAAGAGACGATATTTCCAACCAAAATTTGGATGCTGTGGCCTCACGGGTCATCTTCCCACTTGCCCCATCCGCCATCCCTGTCTAGATCTTACCCAACTCCGATGACCATGAAACTTTTCCCTTTTCTCCTTCTGGCCCTTCTCAGCCCTCTCCACGCCCAGGTAGCGGAAGCTCCCGGGGATGAAGCCCAGGAATTGCTCGCCACCCAGAAGGAGTTCCTCAATATGCCGGAAGAGCAGCGCAAGGAGTTTGCCAAGCACTTCGGGGAGGCCGCACGGTTCTTCCAGCAGAAGCGCATCTTCGAGTGCCTGGAGGCGCTCCGCGAGGCCGAGAAGATCTTCCCCAATGACGCCGAACTGCTCAACCTGCGCGGCTCCTGCTACGTGGAGATGCGGGCCTTCGACAAGGCATCAGCCACTTTCGGAGAAGCGAACAAGATTTCGCCGAAGAACAACAGCATCCGCTTCAACATCGCCGAAGTGCTGTTTGTCACCAAGCAGTGGAAGGAAGCCCTCGGCCTTTTCGAGCAGATCCTCAAGGACATGCCGCAGAACAACATGTCGCTCGCCCGCCTCGTGGAGTTCAAGATCCTGCTCTGCAAGAAGAAGCTGGGGCAGGACGAGGAGGTGCTGATCATGGCGGAGAAATACGATTACCAGGACGACTCCCCGTATTACTACTACGCCCAGGCCGCGCTGGCCTATGACAAGGAAGACCTCCTCGAAGCCGAGCAATGGCTCGCCCGCGCCAGGCGCATTTTCCAGGATCCGAATGTCACCGCACCCTGGCAGGACACGCTCGTCGAATTCGGCTACATCAAGAGCTTCTACGGCGACGATTCCGAAGCCGGGGAGTGAGCTTCCGCGGCATGCAAGGGTGGCGGAAGCCACTCCGCGATTTTCCCGTCAGACATTCAGCCCGGCCACCATTGCGTGGAATGCGGCTGAAACCTTGTTTTTCTGCGGATCGGTGAGGGCGACTGGAATCCCCTTTTCCCCGCCGCGCCCCGTGGGGATATCGATGGGGATCTGCGCCAGCAGCGGGACGTTCATGTCCTCCGCCTCGCGCACGCCGCCTTCCTCGCCGAAAAGGTAGTAGCGTTTCCCCGCATCACACTCGAACCATGCCATGTTCTCGATCAGGCCGAGGATGGGGACGTTGACCTTGGCGAACATCGCCACCGCTTTCCGCGCATCGATCAGGGCGACCTCCTGCGGGGTCGTCACGATCACCGCCCCATCCACGGCCACCGTCTGCACGATGGTGAGCTGGATGTCGCCGGTGCCGGGCGGGAGATCGAGGACGAGCACATCGAGCTCGCCCCATGCCACTTGTCTGAGAAACTGCTGGGTGTAGCGCGTCGCCATCGGCCCGCGGACGATGACGGGTGACTTGTCTTCCAGGAGAAATCCCATGGACATCAGCTTGATGCCGTGCGCCACGATGGGGATGATCTCATCGTGCTCGTTCGCATCAGGCCGCTCGGTGGTGCCGAACATCTGGGCAACCGAAGGCCCGTAGAGATCGCAATCGCAGAGGCCGACCTTGAGGCCGCGTGCCGCTAGAGCGACGGCGATGTTCGAGGCGACGGTGGATTTCCCCACACCGCCCTTTCCGGACGCAATGGCGATGATGCGTTTCACGCCGGGGATGGATGATTTCCCAGTGCCCGCCGCCTCGGGGGCGTCTTTCACCTCGATGTCCACCTTCACGGAGCCGACCCCTTCCATGCCGTCGAGGACGGCATGGACATCCTGGAAAACCTGCTGCGGCACCTTCGCATCCTTGGTGGCGATCTCGATCCGCACGTTCACGGCATCACCCTCCACCTGCACGCCTTTTACTAACCCGAAGGAAACGATATCCCTCGAAAAACCGGGATATTTCACCCGCTTCAGCGCCTCCCTGATCTGCTCAACATTCGTCATACGCGGCACACTCTCCCCGAATCCGCCCCACGCGCAACCCAATACCGATGAGCGAATCCACTCCACAATCGACATTCCTGTCCCACCCGCCGAACCTCCCCGCCTTGATCTCGCCAACCACAGTCATCCTTGCGGTGCTTCCCGTCTATATCCTCATGGCGGGGGGGGCGGCGCTGAGAAAATTCGGGATCGTGAGACACGAGCACGATGCGGGGGTGATGCATGTCATCTTCTCCGTTCTGCTACCATGCTTCATCCTGGATCGAATGCTCGGGGAGGGGGTTTTGCGGAATTTCCAGGTGCTCGCCACCGGCACAGGCCTCGGGTTTTCCCTCATCATCATAGGTATCGGCATCGGCTATCTTGCAGGGAAAGCCATCGGCCTAAAGCCGGGCCACGGCATCCGCACCTTCGCCCTCGCATCCGGCTGCCAGAATTACGGATTCACCGCAGTCCCTGTCGTGGAAATCCTCTGGGGCACCTCCGCCGTCGCGCTTCTCTTCGTCCACAACATCGGCGTCGAGGTGGCGATCTGGTCCGTCGGCGTGATGCTCATGTCCGGGGAAACCGGCATCCCTTGGAGACGCCTCGCCAACGGCCCCATCATCGCGGTCGCGGTCGGCCTCCTGCTGGTCACGCTCAGGGTGGATCATCTGGTAACGGGCCCTCCACGTGTCGCGATCTCCATGCTCGGGACCGGCGCGTTTCCGCTGGCGATCATGATGACGGGCGCGACAATCATGGATCTCGCAGGCAGCGAGAAACCCTCCTGGAAAATCATCACCGCCGCCTGCGTCGTGCGGCTGGCGGTCATGCCCGCCGTGATCATCCTCTGCGCGAAGTTCATCCCCATGGCCGCCGAGCTGCGACAGATCCTCTTGGTGCAGGCAGCGATGCCGGCCGCGCTCGTCCCCATACTCCTCGCCCGCATCTACGGCGGGCGTCCGGCCGTCGCCGTGCAGGTGGTGGTTGCGACAACCGTCGTCTCGGTCTTCACCCTGCCCTACATCATCACCTTCGGCATCCGCTACCTGGATCTCACCCCCATCTCACCATGAAAGCCTTCGGCGCAACCAACGCATCCATCGCCTCCATCCGCGAATTCGAAACACCCGCACCGATCCCTGCGGATGATGAAATCCTAGTCCGGATCAAGGCAGTGTCCCTCAATCCCGTGGATACGAAAGTCCGCAAGCTCATCGGCACCGAAGACCTCGCCACACCGAGGATACTCGGTTTTGACGCCGCCGGAACCGTCGTAAGCATCGGGGCATCAGTGGAAAATTTCGCCCCAGGCGACGAAGTGTTTTACTCCGGCGATGTCACCCGCGCAGGTTCCAACGCAGAGCTGCAATGCGTGCAGGCGCTGCTGGTCGCGAAAAAACCGGCATCCTTCAGCTTTACCGAAGCCGCCGCAATCCCCCTCGTTTCCATGACCGCATGGGAGCTGCTTTTCGAACGCATGACCGACGGGAAAATCCCCTCGGGCACTCCCCTCCTCATCATCAATGGCGCAGGCGGCGTGGGTTCCGCACTGATTCCCCTCGCGAAATCCGCCGGCCTCACCGTCGTCGCCACCGCCTCCCGCCCGGAAACCTCCGCCTGGTGCCGCAAGCTCGGCGCCGACCATGTCATCAACCACCGCGAACCCCTCCGCCCGCAGGCCGAAGCGCTCGGTTTCAAGGAATTCCCCCTCATCGCAAACCTCCACGATACCGAACTCTACTGGGAAACAACCGCCGATCTGCTCGCCCCCTTCGGCTCGCTCGGCCTCATCGTGGAAACCAGGAACCCCATCCATATCGGAAACCCCTTCCGCCTGAAATCCCCGCGCATCGTCTGGGAATACATGGCCACCCGATCCCGTTTCCAAACCGCCGACATGCACCGCCAAGGCGAAATCCTCACCGAAATCGCCCGCCGCTGCGAGGCCGGGCATTTCCCCAAGCTCAACACCGCCCACCTCGGAGCCCTCAACGCGGAAAACCTCCGGAAAGGCCACGCCCAACTCGAATCCGCAAGCACCATCGGAAAATTGACCCTGGGAGTTAGCTCTTCTACTGATCACTGAACACTTCTGACTGACAAAGTTCATGTCATGCTTCAACCTGTTGCGATTTCATCCGACCCGTCAGGAAAAGAATCTCACCGCAGAGACGCAGAAGTCGCAAAGGATCGCAGCGCCAGTCCTATGAATTTCAAAATCATCACGAAACCTCGGTTCTGCGTCCCTCCGGGATCTCTGCGCCTCTGCGGTAAAGAAGCACTCACTCTCATGCTCCAGACCGCAACGCCGTTATTCGGCTGATCACTCGGCACTTTCCATCCATTCCCCATGTCCGATAACCCCGCCCACAAGCCCGTTTCCCTGCAGCCCGCCATTGATGGCCAGCTCTCCCCCTCGGAGCGCACTTCACTTTACCAGCGTTTCATCGAGACGGAGCAGAACCGGATCCTGGCCCTACATGATGAGGGAGGCGGAGGACTGGAGATATCCCGCGCCCGTTCGGAATTCATCGACACCCTGATCTCCGCCATCCTTCAGGCCATCCTGAATTCCCGCGAGATCGCCTCCCCGCCCATCGCCCTCGTCGCCATCGGCGGATACGGGCGCGGCACCCTCAACCCCGGCTCTGACATCGATCTGCTTTTCCTTCTCCCGCGCGCCTCCACAAAGCTAGCCAAACCCGTCCAGGAACTCGTCCAGCAAATCCTCTATCCGCTCTGGGATGTCGGCTTCAAGGTCGGCCACTCCTGCCGCTCCATCCCCGAGTGCATCCAGGAAGCACGTGCCGATCCGCAGAATTTCACCGCGCTGATGGACACCCGCCTGATCGCGGGAAACAAGGAACTCTATGATGACCTCGTCGCCACCTTCGCGAAAACCTGCATTTCCAAAGGGCAGGATGCCTTCGTCAAACTGCGCCGCAAGGATCTCCGTTCCCGCTACGAGAAAAGCTCCCACACCGTGTTCCTCCAGGAGCCGAACGTGAAGGAATCCTGCGGCGGCCTGCGCGATTACCAGAACATCCACTGGGTCTCCCGCGTGAAAACCGGCTCGGAAAGCCTGCAGAAACTCGTCGATGACCGCCTGATCACCGCCGCGACGCTGCGCGAGATCGATGAGGCATACGATTTCCTGATGCGGGTCCGCAACCAGCTCCACTACCACTCCGGCAAGTCCACGGACATCCTCACACTCCAGCTCCAGGGCGTTGTCGCCACCGCCTTCGGCTACCCGCAGCGCAGCATGTTGCGCCGCACCGAGGCTTTCATGCGGGACTACTACCGCCACACCCGCCACCTCTACCGCCACACCACCTCCCTCATGGAGACCTTCGAGATCCAGCAGGAAACGGACGCCGAAACAGGCATCGTGTCCTACCTCACGTTCCGGAAAAAAAAGCGCGAGGAGTTCGATGGCTTCATCGCCCGCGAAGGCCGCATCCACCCTGCCGACCAGGACATTTTCAAGGACGACCCGCACCGCATGATGCGCCTCTTCCAGCATTGCCAGCAGCGCAATCTGAAACTCACACCACAGCTCCGCCGTCTCCTCGCCAGCCACTGGGAGGACATCGACAGGCCGTTCCGCTACCTCAAGGCGAACCGCGAAACCTTCCAGGCCATCCTCGAGCGCAAGGGCGAGGTCGCCAACACCCTCCGCAAAATGCACCGCATCGGTTTCCTCGGGCGCTACCTGCCGGAGTTCGGCGCGCTCGACTGCCTCGTCCAGCACGAGTTCTTCCACCGTTACACCGCCGACGAGCACACCCTCCGCTGCATCGACGAACTCGACAAGCTCATCGGCAACACCGATCCCACCCTGGAGGTCTTCCGCAGGATTTTCCACCAGATCGTAGATCCCTACGCCCTCTACCTGGCCCTCATCCTGCATGACACCGGGCGCTCGGAAAACGTCCGCGAGCACATCGACGGGTCCGCCATGCTTGCCATCAAGCTCTGCTCCCGCCTCCAGATCAAGGGGCCGCGCCGCGCACTCATCATGTTCCTCGTGGACAACCACCTCACCTTCTGGCGCACCGCCACCACGCGCAACCTTGAGGATCCCGAGGTCATCGCCGAGTTCGCCGCAATCATGAAGACCACGGAGAACCTCGATGCCCTCTACCTTTTCACCTACTGCGACACCAACGGCACCGCCCCCGGGGCATGGAACGGCTGGAAATCCACCCTCATGCACAACCTCCACAAGGCCACCCGCAGTTTCCTGATGGAGGGCCGGGAAGGCTTCACCCGCAAGCTCGATTCCGACCGCAAGGCCCTGCGCTCCGAGGTGACATCCATCATGCGCGAGGACTACCACGCGGAGATCCGCCAGCACTTCGACCGCACCCCCGCCGCCGCTTTCGCCTACCGCGAGGCACCGGAGGTCAAAAGCCAGATCCGCGCCGTCCGCCATTTCCTCCGGGCCGAGGAGGAAGGGGAAAGCCCGAACGCCTATTGCATCAAATGGATAGACCAGCCGGACAAAGGCTACTCTGAGCTCATCCTCGCCTCCCGCGACCGGCCGCTCCTTTTGGAAAAACTCTGCTGCGCCCTCGCCTCGGAACAGATCAACATCCTCTCCGCAGACCTTTTCACCCGCACCGACGACATCGTCCTAAACATCTTCCGCGTCTGCACCACCAACTTCGAGCCGATCTCCGATGAGGCGACCCGGAAACGCTTCACCGGCACGTTCACCAGCATCCTTGAGTCCGAGAGATACGAGCCGGAAACATATCTCAAACGCAAAACGAACTTCCTCAAGCCCCGCACCGAGACCGGGCTTTCCGTCCCGGTCCGTGCCTACGTCTCCAACGACCTCCACCCCACCTGCACCACCGTCGAGATCCAGGCGCAGGACCGCATCGGCCTGCTCCACGATCTTTTCCACACCATCAACGAAGCCGGCCTCGATACCGCCCACGCCCGCATCTGCACGGAGAAAGGGGTCGCCATGGACACCCTTTACATCACCACCTCAGACCGCAAACAGATCGAGGATCCGAAAACCCTCGACATGCTGGAAGAGAAATTCAGCCAGCTAGTCGCCCGCCCGGAGGCGTAGCTGGGGACTCTGGCCCCAGGCCGTTTGAGGAGCCATCTTGGCTCCTATCATCGGATGCTGCAGGGGGCTGGAATCCCCCCGAACGGCCTGGCGCAAGATGCGCCAGCTACCCGCGCGCCGCGCGAAACCAACCGGTGATGCTCGCCCGCGTTTTCCTTGCAGGCAGCACCTCATGCCAATGATCCCCGGCGAGAAAACACACCAGCGTCCCTAGCCTCGGCTCCACGATCACGAACTCCCCTTCCCTGTCGCCCGGCTTCGTCCAAATCCGCAACTCCCCGCCATCTCCCGGTTCCCAACCGGGATTCAGGTATAGGATCACCGATACGATCCTGTCCGAAGTCTCCCGGTGCCTGTCAAGATGCGGCTTGTAGAACCCCCCCTCCGGATACACCGCGAAATGCCCCTCGAAATCCATCAGCCCGAGATAAAGCCCGCGGTTCAGCGCCACCCGCAGCTCCTCCAGCTTATCCAGATAACGCCGCTGGCACACCGTCATCTCCTCATCACGCAGCCACATCACATGATCCGTCCGCACATCCTCGCGGATCGCCAGATCCTTCCCACGTCCCACCCCCGCCCGGCGGAACTCGCCTTCCTCCCACGCCGCCCTGCTCTCCATGGAAAGCTCACCTGCCACTTTATGTTCCAGGAAATCCGGAAGCACAATCCACCCGGATCGCTGGATGCCATCGACCAATTCCCCAAAGGATGATGCGGAGTGATCTTCCACGGGACTCGTAAAGGCCATGCAAGTGGTGGCCCGAGCCGGATTCGAACCAGCGACACGCGAATTTTCAATCCGCTGCTCTACCAACTGAGCTATCGGGCCTCACGGCCTGCCCTTGCGGGCGGGCGGCGAGTAAGTCGCCCATGCCCCGCTTTGACAACCCAAAAATCGCCCTCCCTCAAAAATTCTCCCACCATTGTGACAATCCCGTCACCGCGCCGCACTCCCATGCTCCGCGCACCGCGTCACCTTCCGGTGCGACCCCATGGAGCTTTTCCTCATCGATGCGATCGGCCCGTTCTTCCGGGGCTATGAAAAGCGGCGGATCAACTGGTCCAAGATCCCCTTCACCCACCTGAAAACCTCCGGCCCGGAGGCGGAGGCGCAGTGGCAGCGCATCCGGGAAGACATGCGGCACTTTGCCCGCGAGGTTTCCGCCCTCGGCTACAACGCCGTCACGCTCGACGACCTCGCCCATCTCGCCCCGCACCCGCTGCACGAGCCGGAGATCGCGGCGGACATCGGGTTTTTCAGGAAAGAATTCGCCGCCCTCTTCGACATTCTCACCGAAGAGTTCAACCTCGGCATCTACCTTACCAGTGACATCATCCCGCTCACCCCCGCCATCGAGGCATCCCTGTCCGGGAAAACGGATGAGCTTGAGGCATACTACATCTCGCTCGTCGGGGGCGTGCTCGCCGATTTCCCACAGCTCTCCGGCCTTATCCTGCGCATCGGCGAGAGCGATGGCAACGACGTCACCGATCCCATCCGCACCCGCCTCCACCTGCGCAACCCGCGCGAGACCAACCGCCTCCTCCGCAAGCTCATCCCCACCTTTGAGGCCGCCGGGAAAAAGCTCATCCTCCGCACCTGGACAGTCGGAGCGCACCGCATCGGCGATCTCATCTGGCACCGCGGCACCCTTGCGGAAACGCTCGCCGGAATTGATTCCCCGCAGTTCATCGTCTCCATGAAGCACGGCGAGAGCGATTTCTTCCGCCACATCCCGCTCAACAAGGCTTTCTTCCGAGTCACCCAGCCTAAGATCATCGAGCTGCAGGCGCGGCGCGAATACGAGGGAGCCGGGGAATACCCTTCCTACATCGGCCGCGATTGCGAACGCTTCGCCCGCGAGCTGGAGGGCGCGGAGAACGTCATCGGCATCTCCGTATGGTGCCAGACGGGCGGCTGGCACCGCTTCCGCCGCCTCGCCCTCCTGCCGGGAAATGCAAACCCCGACATCTGGATCCGGCTCAACGCCGCCGCCGCCATCCATATCTTCCGCTACCGGAAAAGCGTCGAGCAATCCGTCACCGAAACCCTCGGCCTGGAGCGCGCGCCCGCCGCCCTGGAACTGCTCGGCCACGCCGATACCCTCATCAGCGATCTCCTCTACATCGGCGAGTTCGCGCGGCAAAAACTTTTCTTCCGCCGCGTCCGCATCCCCCCGCTGCTCAACGTCTATTGGGACTGCCTGTTCATCAACCACGCCGTTTCCAAAGTGCTCCGCCACTTCGTCCCGGATCCGGAGCAGACCATCCGCAGCGGCGAGGGTGCCGCCACCCTTTTCCCGGAGATGATACGCCTCGCCAAGGAAGCGGAACTCCCCGTCGCCGACATCGAGCACATGCGGGATTTCTTCTCCCTCCTGCTGCTTGCCCGCCGCTACTATTTCCTACCCTTTGATGACTCCCTCGCCGCCCGCATCCGCTCCGCGAAGAAGGAATACAAACGCCGTTACCCCACCGCCGAACGCGAGCGCTACCGCATCAAGATTTCCTTCGAGCCATTCAAGGTCAAGCGCCGCACCCTCTCATGGGTCTCTTCCATCCTGTTGCGGAAAAAGCGCGGCTACCGCATCATCGACCACCTCTTCACCCTCCACCTCCTCGGTTACCTCTTCCGCCTCTTCAAGCCCCGCAATCCCAAGGACATGCCCAAGTTCCTCCGCAAGTCAGCCATGGGCATCGACTCGCTGTTCAAATAGCGGCACTGGCCTGCCGCACATGGGATCTATCTCAACACAGGGCCTTGTTCGGCATCTAACTTCGCGGATTTTTGGAATCATTTCTTCCATCTGCGTTCATCTGCGCAAGCTGTGGCCCCCCTGCTTCCCATATTCCGGCTCGCAGGCTTCGTGCGGCACCCGGCCAATTTCCACTCCCGCAATTTGCGGCATCCCTTCCCAAACAGGCAATCCTGCGCTACTTGTTCGGAAGTGACGAAGGAAAAGCCAACAAACTACCGACGCAGGAGCCCCGACGCGCGGATGCTGGCGCTTGCATTGCTATCCTCGATGCCGCTGGCCGCCGAGTCCTTCAAGCTCCTGGCGATCGGGGACTCACTGACCACCGAATACGCCATCGAGCTGACATTTTCCGCGCCCTATTCCAGCCCGGCCAACCCCAACACCAGGAACTGGGTGGAGCTTTTCGGGGATCTCAAGGCACCGGAGATTTCCCTTGCGGGCGGGAATTACGCCATCCCCGGATCGACGGCGGACTACTGGGACGATGTTCTGACCGAAAGGTCATGGAACCCCCTTACCCTTGCGTTGAGATACTCACTCAACAATGATCTGGATGATGTGGATGCGGCGATCATTTTCCTCGGTGGAAACGACCTGAAATCCGATTACAGCGGGATCTACGGGGATGCCTCCCCGCCGGGCTTCCTCAACGCCCTGCCGGGCCATATCTCCGCCATACACGGCTTCCTCCGCTCGAATGCCCCGGCAAATTTCCCCATCATCATCGCCACCCTGCCGGACATCGGCGCGACGCCCGAGATCGCGCTCAAGCCCTCCTACTCGGATCCCTTGCTGGCCGCACGCGCCCGGCAGCGCATCGCCGCTGTGAATGCGGCGGTGATCGCGCTGGCGCAGTCACGTCCCAACACCTACATCGCCCGCATCGACCAGGTGACGGATCGCATCTTCGATCAGGTGCCGTTCCAGATCAACGGCACGGAATTCGCCTATCCGCCGGATCAGGAGAACCCTCCGCTGCACCTTTTCTGCCGGGACGGATTCCACCCCTCGACGGTGGTGCAGGCGCTGATAGGCAACAAGATCCTGCTGGCGATCAACTCCTTCACGGCAACACCCATCCCGCTTTTCACCAACCGCGAGATCCTCGGCGGCATCCTCGGCCAAAATCCGGATCAGCCGCTGCTCGATTACATGGAGGGTGCGGGCGAGGACGGCGACGGTCTGCCCCCGCTCCTGGAATTCCTCCTCGGCAAAGACCCGGCGGCGGCGGATGCGGCGCTTTCCTTTTCTCCGGACGGCACGGCGAGCTACCACCCTTCTCCCGATGCCCTCCGCTTCGCCGACCTGAACGTCCTCCAATCGGAAACCCTCACCGACGATTGGACGCCCGTCCCGCAGGGAAACATCCAAACCCTCGCAGACGGCACGGTGAAAATCATTCCCAGCGCCCCGAAACTCTTCTACAAGTTCGAGGCCATCCCGAAGCC
>Ga0163144_10021975_pt1 | contig 12662 bp, 11 predicted proteins | sample OliLak19BULKMAT1_FD_123175 | JGI IMG/M metagenome (GOLD analysis project Ga0163144, IMG submission 123175) | Freshwater microbial mat bacterial communities from Lake Vanda, McMurdo Dry Valleys, Antarctica - Oligotrophic Lake LV.19.BULKMAT1 | ecosystem: Environmental > Aquatic > Freshwater >... | reverse complement strand
AGGCACTTCTATTTTCTAAAGCCGAGTACGGCTAAGAAAATATGTCGGCCGTGTAGGCACTTCTATTTTCTAAAGCCGAGTACGGCTAAGAAAATATGTCGCTTCCCACCTTCCTTTCCTAGACATTTTTTTACATGGCGGAGGCGGCGAGATTTGAACTCGCGATACCTTGCGGTATGCCACGTTTCCAACGTGGTGCACTAGACCACTATGCGACGCCTCCGCCATGTAAAAAAATTTTATACGAACCCTCCGCTCAATAAAAAATTACGACTTCAACAGGTGGAATACTGCCTAAGAAATCGGTAACAACCTTACGCACTAGTTTACCCCTAGAGTGGTACCACAAGCGAGCCCTCCAAAAGTACCTAAACCAAGTGAACGATAACAGAATAGCTCCATAAATAAAAGAAGCCCCGTCGCCGGGGGCTTCACTGCGCGAAAAACTCAAAAAACAAATACTTAATTCACGCGTTTCTTGTGTTGCAGACCCGCGCGTCCGGCCAGCTTCTGCCGAATAGCACTGCTCGCGCTTATTCCCCGAGCTTCAAGGATAACGAGTGTCGCTTCCTGAAAAACTTTTTTGGGGCGGAGCTGATCAAGGAAGCGATGTTCGGCTGGGTATGGCACCTGGTTACCGACCTGTTCTTTTTCAAGTAGCTCGGTTACCGGGTCTCGCAGACCCTTCCCCACTGAAACCACAGGATGGTCCCCCACCCCGTCCGTTTCCTCGAGCGGATCTAGTGCTTCATCCGCGTCTGGGAAAATTTTTTTAGCTTGACTGTACATTTTAAGCCTCCGAAAAATTAATTTTTGAAAAGAACTAGGCCTAAGCCTAAGCATTATTTAACTCCTATTCTTAAAAATTGCAAGGGGACTATCTCCCTTCGAGTGCTGCGATGCGCTCTTCAACAGGCGGGTGTGTCATGAAGAGTTTGGTAAACCAAGAAGTTTTTTCAGTACCATCTTCTGCCACTTCGCGCCCCAGAGGATTTGAAATAAAAAGGTGAGCCGTGGCACTACTGTGCTTAATCATCGGCTTACTGTAGAGAGAAATTTTCTGAAGTGCTGAAGCGAGTCCTTCGGGATACCGTGTAAGAAGTGCACCCGAGGCATCTGCCAAAAACTCTCGCTTTCGAGAAATAGCCAGCTGAATGAGAGTTGCTGCAAGTGGGGCAAGGATAGATGCGATGATACCTAAAACAAAAAGATAGCCACTCGCCTTATTGTCCCTATTACTGCCACCGTAAAACGCCATACGACGGAACATATCACACAGGATAGAGACAAAGCCTACCAACACCACAACCGTTGTTCCTAAAAGCATATCCCGATTCCCAATATGAGAAAGTTCATGTGCGACCACTCCCTCAAGCTCTGTCTTATTTAAGATTGAAAGAAGTCCTGTCGTGACTGCCACGACCGCATGTTCCGGGTCTCTCCCCGTAGCAAAAGCATTCGGCGCAGGATCTTCTACGATAAATACTTTTGGCTTAGGAAGTCCTGCCGTAATCACCAAATTTTCAACAATGTTATGTAAGTCTCGGTATTGAGCAGGATCTGCCTCAATTGCTCCAGACATCGCAAGAACGAGAGAATCAGAGAACCAAAAGGATGCGATATTCATCACAATACTGAGAATAACTGCGATAACCAAAATTCCTGGGTTATTATAGATTGATGCGAAGAGATACCCGAGCATTATAACCACCACAAAAAACCCTGTCATTAATGCCCAGGTTTTCCTAATATTACTGTCTTTATACTGATACGCTGTTGCCATAGAAAGTAAACGTAAGTCTTTGCGAGACCTTTTAAATTACCTATCAGAAAAACTAGAACTTTACCTCAACTGGATTCTTAGCGGCCTGCTCGTCATCTCCAAGTTGGAACAGGTCTGCTTTTGCAAAGTTGAACATCCCTGCAATAAGGTTACCAGGGAACATTTCAATCGCGGTATTAAGGGCGAGCACAGTACCATTATAAAAACGGCGTGCTGCTTGAATCTTATTCTCAGTATCTGAAAGTTCTCCTTGAAGTGCCAGGAAATTTTGATTCGCCTTAAGTTCTGGATACGCCTCAGCAATTGCAAAAATAGATTTTAAAGCTCCTGTTAACATATTTTCAGTCTCTCCCTTATCAGCAGCTGAGGTTGCACCCATAGCAGCACTTCGGGCTTTAGTAACATTTTCAAAAGCGGCACTTTCATGAGTTGCATATCCCTTCACGGTGTTGATTAGGTTTGGAATAAGATCGTAGCGACGTTTAAACTGTACATCGATATCACTCCAGGCCTCTTTTACACGGTTTACTAAAGTAACAAACCGGTTATACATAAAAACCAAAACGAACCCCCCAAGAACCACCGCAATCAAAACTATAGTAACGATTGACATAAATAAATAGTAAGTTAGTTAATTTTTGTATTATAACAATATTCAGCAAAAAAGGAACTTACCTACAGTAAGATTATGTGATGAAATATAAAAAATTACAAAGCTTTACTTTACATTAAGCTCCGCTGTAGTTAGCAACAGTAGTTACCAACCTGGAGGAAAATCATGGAAACGACTCACCGTGAAGCAACTGTCGTCTTCCCTCTTCGGGAAACGACAAAAGGGATCAAGATGTTGATGGGTGAGAAAACATGCACCATCGGTATCGACTGTCTCATAGGACCAGGAGGTATGGTTGAACCGGGGGAGAGTCCTCGACATACTGCATCGTGCGAAATGGAAGAAGAATGTGGGTTACGCGTGGCGCCGGAAGAACCTCGCTATGCAGGAGTTATGACTTTCCACATCCACAAAATGAAAGGCGCTGTGGAAGAAGTGAAAGTCATTCGAGTACATTTTTTCCTTGCTCCAGAATGGTGTGGCGAGGTGAAAGAAAAAGAAAGCGGATTTATCAATCTCGCCTGGTACCCTCTCGGCGAACTTCCTTTGGCTAAAATGATGGCGGCTGACCCCTACTTCGTGCCACAAATTCTTGCAGGTAAGCAAGTTGTCGGCGAAGCATATTACCTCAACGACCAGAGGACATTTTGTCCAGGAAGGGAAGTGACTGTGTACGAAGTCACAACCAAAATCGATGTTTTTTGAGCCGCGCCCCTTGGGCGCGGCTCCTTTATTTAAATCCCCCTCTCTACTCTAATCTACTAATAGTATAATATTTGTTTACTGAACACCGAGTGTTTACTGGACACTCGGTGTTCAGTAAATTGGGGGAATTCCCCAGAATCTGAAGCTCTTCGAGCTCTCCGTAACCGTCGTTTTGGATAGAGACTCAAAACGACAAAGCCAGGGTGAACGTTGCTCACCCTGGCTTTGTCGTTTTCTTTTCTTTTTCTGCCTAACGCTCAACTTCCCAATGCCTAATTCTCTAATTTGCTAATCCCTCTAATCTTTCTAATCTAATACATCCCCCCCATACCGCCCATTCCAGGATTTCCACCTTCGTTTTTTTCTTCCTTTGGGAGATCAGTGATGGCTACTTCAGTCGTGAGAAGTATTGCAGCCGCTGAACATGCATTCTGTACACCACTGCGCGCCACCTTTACAGGATCAATAATTCCCGCGAGAATCATGTCGGGCACAATCGCATCCATCGCTGCATCATACCCAATATTTCCCTTCCCTTCTTTTACTTTTTCTACTATGACCATTCCGTCATCTTTCCCCGCATTAATCGCAATCTGTCTCAGTGGCATTTCAAGCGCCTTGAGCACAATCTGTACTCCCACTTCAAATTCTTTTGCAAAAGAAACGTTCGCACTCTTTGGCAACTTCTCACCTACTTTCTGTGCAGCTTTGAGAAGTGCCACACCTCCCCCCGCAACAACTCCTTCTTCGATCGCTGCTTTAGTAGCATTTACCGCATCTTCAATTTTAAGTTTAAGATATTTCATCTCAGTCTCAGTCGCAGCACCTACTTTGATAACTGCAACTCCACCTGAGAGTTTTGCGATACGCTCATCGAGCTTTTCAATATCATATTTCGAAGTAAGTGTCTTTCTTTGAGTTTTAAGAGACGTAACACGCGCATCAATATCAGACTTCTTTCCCTTTCCACCGACAATAATGGTATTGTCTTTAGTCGCGATCACCTTACTTGCACGGCCGAGCATCGAAAGCTCAGCTTTCTCAAGCGTGATACCAATTTCATCAGTGATAACCGTTGCTCCAATAGTAACTGCAATGTCAGCAAGTAAATCTTTCTTTTTATCACCATACCCAGGGGCTTTCACACCCAGGATATTAAAGGTGCCACGAATCTTATTGAGTACAAAAGCGGTCAGTGCTTCACCTTCTACTTCCTCTGCGATTACGACTAATTCTTTTTTACCCGAAGCGGCGATCTGCTCCAAAAGTGGTAAAATTTCCTTAAGCGATGAGATCTTCTTATCAGTAAGGAGGATGTAGGGGTCTTTATACTCAGCCTCCATTCGCTCTCCATCTGTAATCATGTACGGCGACACATACCCGCGATCAAACTGAAGTCCTTCGACATATTCAGCCTCAACACCGAATGATTGTGACTCTTCTACGGTTACCACACCATCCTTTCCCACCTTATCGATTGTGTCAGCAATAATTGTGCCAATATCCCTACTTTCTGCCGAGATGGTCGCAATCTGCAAAATATCTTCCCTTCCCTTCACTGGCTTGGCCATGCTCTTCAATGCTTCGACAACCGCTTCGCTCGCCTTGTCTATTCCAAGGCGGATACCCATAGCATTTACCCCCATAGCGGTTTGCTTCACCCCTTCTTTAACAATAGCTTGCATAAGAATCGTGGCAGTGGTGGTACCATCTCCCGCAGCGTCGTTCGTCTTCGTAGCTACCTCTTTGGCAATCTCAGCGCCCATGTTCTCAAACTTATCCTCAAGAACAATTTCTTTAGCGATAGAAACTCCATCGTTAGTAATCGTGGGAGCACCGTACCCCTTGTCGAAAACCACATTCCGTCCACGAGGACCGATAGTGATTTTAACTGCATTAGCCACCGCATCAACTCCTTTCATAAGGGCTTCGCGTGCTTTTTCGTGATAGAGAATTTGTTTAGCCATAGTTTTAGAGAAATTTAGAATTTAAAGTTTAAATTTTCAAAAGTTTTTAATGTAGTATTTCAATTTAAATTTTAAATTTTAAATTGAAAATTCTATTGTGAAACTAGTTCAAAATAGCGATAATCGCACTTTCTTGAACAATCGTATACTCTTTGCCCTCAAGTGAAATTTTATCTCCCCAAGTATAGAGCACAATATCTCCAACTCCGACTGCCATAGGAACATGCATTCCGTGCTCATATTTTCCAGACCCAACGGCAATAACTTTCCCTCGCTTTCCGCCAGTGTCTTTATCAGCACTTTCGGGAAGAATAAAGCCCGACGCTGTTGTCCGTTGAGCTGACACTTCTCCAAGCTCTTCTATAAGTACGCGATCATGGAGTGGTGCCACAGGACTTACCTTTTCGATCTTTCTTGCAGGAGATCCTTTTTTAGCAATAGATACTACTTTCTTGCTTACCTCGTGACCCTTTTTTACAGGACCACTCTTTTTTGCGACTTTATTTTTTGTTTTCTTTGCCATATATCAATAGTAAAAACGACAAGCTAGTAAAAACTAACCTTTCTCTTAAGACAACAGAGAGGTTTAGGTGAGGCAATTATAGAGAGAAAAAGTAACGTGGTCAATTTGACAAAAGCGATTAAGTATTATAGAAATATGAAATTTTCCAATGTACAACTCTCCTGAAAGGAGACATTAATGAATCTCAATTTCGAAGAAATTCAAGTCAGGCTCCTGGGCCAACCCAACCCAGAACTCGTAATTGAAGGGGAGATCCAGCCGCAAACTTACAACAAAGTTGCACTGGCCCTCACCCATTTACGATCAATTGGGGCTCCACCTCTTCAAATTCTTTTTGACTCGAATGGTGGAAGTGTTAAGGTCGGCCTCGATATCTACGACCTCATCCGCCTTTATCCGAACGACACTGTCGGCTTGGTAGTCAACAAGGCCGCCTCTATGGCCGCCATCATTTTGCAAGCCTGCAAAAAACGAACATGTGCCCAACATGCCAGCATCTTGATTCACCACGTCTCGAGGCGAAATATCAGTCTCGATGAAATTGCAAACGCGCGAAGTCGCGAGCGAATTCTCGCCAACATGCGAGCGGATCAGGGGAAGCTCTACAGAATCCTTGCCGAGAGAACTGGAAAACCTGTCTCGGCCATCAGAAAGGTCTGTAAACAAGATCGATTTATGTCGGCGGAGGTAGCGCTTGATTTCGGCCTCATCGACCAGATTGTCTAACTCCCCCTCGGCGCGCCGCGCGCCGAGGGGGAGTTTTTATTCTCTTCTAAAAATCGTGAGTCATGAATCTTTAATCACGCTTCTTGAATCATGAATCATGCACCATCTAACCTGTACCGCCTTCCCCATTCGTTTTTTGACTAAATCAACCACCTTTGCTATATTACAAAGTAATGCAGTTACTAACAACGGTCCTACCGTACGCCCAAGTGGTGCTCGCGGTACTCTTATCAGCAGGAATATTACTTCAGCAACGTGGAGCAGGTCTCGGCGGTGCTTTTGGTGGCGACAATGGTTTTGGTTTTAATACCCGTCGTGGCGCTGAAAAAGTCTTCTTTGAAGCTACCATCGTTCTTGCAGTACTCTTTGTTGCTAGCGCTGTCATCGCCCTTATTATCAAATAGTTTTCCGTTCTTTCTTAGGAAGCCCTCCCTGGACTTCTCTCATTTCTTTTTACTACAACTAACACTCGCCTTCCTTTGGAGGCTCTCTTTGTGAACGATCAATCTCCCCTTACTAAGCAACACGCTTCTTTTAAGCCATTTAAACAAACGGCTATTTTAAAGCGCGCACTGCAACACTTTTCACTCTTTGAACGTGTTGTGTTTTTTGCTCTTTTTAGCGTCATGACCATAAGCGCATTGATGTTACTTCTTAAAGTTAATAATCTTTTTACAACCGCGGTCCCTCTACGAGGAGGATCTTTTACTGAAGGGGTTGTTGGGACTGCGCGTTTCATTAACCCGGTACTTGCAGTTTCCGACCCGGAGCGAGATCTGACTGAACTCATTTATTCAGGTTTGATGCGTACACTCCCTAATGGTACGACTGTTCCCGATCTTGCAGAAAGTTATTCGATCAGTGAAGATAGGAAGACCTACATATTTATTCTCAAGAAAGATATTCACTTTAGCGATAATACCCCTCTCACGACTGATGATATCGAGTTTACAATTCTAAAAATACAAGACCCAGCTATTAAAAGCCCGAAGCGAGCAAACTGGGACGGGGTTGTGTTTGAAAAAATAAATGAACGAGAAATCCACTTCATCCTGAAACACCCTTATGCTCCTTTTATTTACAACACCACAATAGGAGTCCTTCCTAAGCATATTTGGAAAGATGCCGACGCAGATGCATTTCTCTTCTCTCCTTTTAACTCAGAACCAATCGGATCGGGTCCTTACAAAGTTTCTTCGATTAAACGTAATTCAGCCGGTGTTCCTACCACATACTCTCTCAATCCTTTCGAAAAATTTGTTCTTGGTCCTCCTTATATTAAAACTATTAATTTCTTATTCTTTCCTAATCAGAATGAACTCTTTACTGCCTTCCGCAAAGGTTCTGTCGATAGCATTCATAGTGTTGCTCCGGAGGAACTTCAAACACTGAAGAAAGAGAGTACTCGCATTGCAACAACGGCCCTTCCTCGAATTTTTGCAGTGTTTCTTAACCAAAATGAGGCGCCAATCTTTACTGACACAGCCCTTCGCAAAGCCTTTGATATGGTGATTCCAAAAGAGGAAATCGTGCAAAGTGTTTTTGGTGGTTATGCTGTTGTAAACGAAAGCCCACTCCCACCAACACTGACTACAACTTCTCCTTCAAAAGATGTCACTTTTTCATTGGAGGAAAAAATAAAGGAGGCGCGCGCGCTCCTTGCAAAATCTGGTTGGGTCTACAATGAAGGAACCAAGTATCTCGAAAAAACCACAAAGACTAAAAAAGTGACAACCGCCGAGACGCTTTCTTTCTCTCTCTCAACAGCAAATGCACCTGAACTTAAAAAAACAGCGGACTTACTAAAGCGCAACTGGGAGGCGTTGGGAGTGAGGGTTGAAGTCAAGGTCTTTGAGCAAGGTGACCTCAACCAAAATGTGATTCGTCCGCGGAAATATAACGCACTCCTTTTTGGTGAAGTCATTGGGCGTGATCTTGATCTCTACGCGTTTTGGCACTCAAGTCAGCGCAATGACCCCGGGCTCAACGTTGCAATGTATACTAATACCAAAACTGACAAAATGCTTGAGAATGCTCGAATACTTGAGAATGAAGCTGACCGCATCAAAAAATATCAAGAATTTGCTAATACACTGACATCCGAAACTCCTTCGTTCTTTCTCTATGCACCACAGTTTATCTATCTTTTACCAAATAGCATTAATGGAGTAACGCTCGGAAATATGATGATCCCTTCAGAGCGCTTCGCTAATGTCTATAGCTGGTATATCGATACTGAGCCTGTTTGGAAAATGTTTGTAAGATAAATTACCCCTCGATTAAAAAATAATAACAACTTTATAAAAATACTGTATGAACAACGACAACGATAAAACAGGTGACAAAAAGACCCCGCCAGAAAGAGTGCATCAAAGCCGTGGAGGAAGTGCTAATCGCACACGAGTCCTTCATAGCGACCATACCCCAAAAGCAGCGAGTGCTGAGGATACAAAATTCGAAAGCTTGGGAGCCGTCGGAAACACGAGCACTTCACCGAGCGAATATCGGCCTCGTCGGGTATTTAACCCTGACGCACCGAGAAGCCGTCACCCACGTGGCCCTCGCGGTGCACCTCGCACAAACGAGCGTACAGCACCTGGCACTCCACAACAAGGAGGACGTGTTGCAAGAAGTGGAGGACGTGGGCGTGGGCGTTTCCAGGAGCGTATGCCCTTCGCACTTCGCGTCGACTCTTCAGCACCAAACAACGAAACCGCGGCCAAGGATTTACTTCCACCACCTGATGTAGACTCTTTCCGTGTTATTCCTCTTGGAGGACTTGAGGAAGTAGGACGGAACATGAGTGTCATTGAACTTAATAACGATATTTTCGTGCTCGATTGTGGATTCCAATTCACTCCTGAAGGAGATGCGCCGGGTATTGACTACATCTTGCCAAACACTAAGTACCTTGAAGACCGCAAAGACCGTATTAAAGCGGTTATCATCACTCACGGTCACCTAGACCACATTGGGGGAATTCCCTACATTATGGACCGTATCGGAAACCCGCCGATTTACACGCGCTATCTTACCTCACTTATGATCCTGAAGCGTAACACCGAATTCCCTCACCTCTCGCCGAGTAACATTATTGTTGTCGAACCAGATCAGCGTGTCACAATCGGCGAAACTACTGTTTCCTTCTTCCCAGTTACCCACTCAATCCCTGATGCGATGGGAGTAGTCATAGAAACGAAGCATGGCAACATTGTTTTCACCGGGGATCTCAAGCTCGACCATGAGAATGGTATACCAAGTGAGGAGGAAACCAGTCGTTGGGATAAACTTTCTAAAAACAATAACGTCTTCTTCGCAGCCGATTCTACCAACACTGAGCGCCCGGGGTTCTCAATCACTGAAAGCCAGGTGCATAAAACACTTGAAGATATTGTGACCAATACACGGGGTCGTCTCATTATCGGAACCTTCGCGTCTCAGTTTGAACGAATGATTAAAATCATTGAAGTTGCTGATCGTTGTAACAAAAAGATTGTTACTGAAGGAAGAAGCATCCGCACGAATATTGAGATTGCTAAAGAAGCCGGCATTCTTAAGGTTCGCGATGAAAGTTTTATCACCGCTGAAGAAGTCGGTGACTACCCAGCAGATCGCATCCTCATACTTGCAACAGGAGCTCAAGGAGAAGAGTTTGCAGCACTGATGCGTCTTGCTACTAAAAAGCATAAAAATATTATGCTCAATGAAAACGATACCGTCGTTCTCTCTTCTTCAGTGATTCCTGGTAACGAGATGTCTGTGCAGAAACTAAAAGACAATCTGTACCGCCACAATGTTCACCTCATTCACTATCGCGTGTCTGATGTTCACTCAACAGGACATGGAAATGCAGGTGAGCTCGTCTGGATTAACCAGAAAGTTCATCCTACCTTCTTTATGCCTGCCTATGGTTTTCGCTCAATGACCGCCAACCACGCTAACGCGGTAATTGCTGCAGGTTTTCCAAAGAAAAACGTCATCATGGCCGACAATGGAACAATCATCGAAATCAAAAATGGTACCGAACTGATGATCCACAAGGAAAAAGCACCTTCTTCACCACTGATGGTAGATGGATTCTCAATCGGCGATATGCAAGAGGTAGTGATCCGCGACCGCCAGACACTTTCTAAGGATGGGATGTTTGTCATCATCGGCAGCGTCAACCCAAAGACAGGAAAACTCCGCAAGTCGCCCGATATTATTTCCCGTGGATTCGTCTATCTTCGTGAATCACAAGAACTCTTAAATCAGACCCGTCTCATTGTCAAAAAGACGATTGAAGATACAACAGAGGGGATGAACCCCATTAATCTTGAGTACACCAAGAATGCATTGGTTGATAATGTCTCACGTTTCCTCTTCCAAAAAACAAACAAACGACCGATAGTCATCCCCGTACTAATCGGGATGTAAAAGAATAGAAAAACCGCCCCTCAAGCATACTGGAGGGGACATTTCTACTTTGCTAGAAGGGGACATTTTCATTTTGCTACTACAGTTATGACAAAAGTTTGTCCAACATATAATAAAGGTACGATTATAATCGGTCGCTACAGTAACCGAGTCTGCGCAACCAAGTTTAACCATATCGGTATACGCCTTAAGTATCCTAATCTCCAACGGGCGCCTCTTTCCGATGGCTCACGCATCAAAATCTACACCAAATGTATGAAGTGTGGCAAACACACAAAGATTCAGGTTATGTAATGCTTTCAAACAAATACCTCGCCAATTCGCGAGGTATTTGTTGTAATATTAGACCACACTTTTGCAAAAACAATCATACTGTTTCCAGTACTTTTAGAACTCTTTGTTTTTAGACCGCCACTTTATTGAACTTCTCTTATTTTACCTACCTTACAATCAAGTGGTGAATTTATAACTGTTTCGCCTTTGTTGGCTTCACATCTGCCATCATTTTTCTTAAAGGTGTAGTTCACCGTCACAAAAGCTGCGTCTGTCAGTGTACCATTTGTACAAGATATTCTGTATGTTTGGTTGAAGTTCGGCTGTGTTACTCCTTGCGTTCCCCCACCAATATCTTTAGCGCCTGGCCATGTGCTTACTGGATCAGCATTATCAATACTAGCATTACAGCTCGTTGGGACTGAACCAACCACTGTCCACGCAAGTGTTACGGTGCTTCCTGGTGCTACTGAAATAGATCCGGGTGAACCATTCGCCGTAAGCGAGACTGTTATGAGAGGGTTGGAAACAGTAAACGTCGGCACATACACCGCCTGTGACCAAGTTCCTTTACTGTCCTTAACGACAAAACGAATTCCTGTAGCTGTATTGGCTGTGTATGTTCCGAGGGGGATGGTTGCGGTGAAGGTGTGGGCTGGAATACCAAAAACTGTGGTATTGGAAGCATACCCCTGTGAAAGCACTGTTGACCCATATGCCCAGTAGTATTCGACAATCGTGTCTCCCACACCCAAATCAGTACCGTAACCGGTAAATACTATCGATTTGGAGGGGGTAGCGTTTACAGGAGCGACAGCAGGAGAGTAGATAACGGCTGTTGGTGGAACATTTGCTGGAGCATCAATCTTAACCCCCACAAAAACCCCTCCTATGGTCGGAGCGACATCAATCCAACCAACGACACTATCTCCCCACGCATATCCAGAAAACAGGTTGTTTGAAATAGTAACGCCCTTGTCTACCCAATTAGAATTTAGATCATCAGAAAGCCTGATCCAGCCGTCCCAACCTCCAGTTGCGGCTCCTGCTCCCGAGCTTACACATGATGTTACAGGTACTCCAGAAGTAACCTCGCACCCTGCAAGCGCACGCGCCCAACCCGTTACTTTGCCTGTGTTTTTATTGTAGTTTGCTATAGCAGTACCGCTCACAAATGGCGCACTTGGCGGATTATTTGTTTCCGAACGATTGAAACTAATCCAGCCGATGTTCTCGCTCCATGCGTTACCACTAAAATCACCAGATACCGCATTAATATTTACTCCGTATGCCTGCGCTGACCCGTCGCTCGTATTGTTAAAACTAATCCACCCTATATTCTCGCTCCATGCCCATCCAGAAACATTATCTGTCGATGACGCCCCAACTTTATGTGCCGTAAAGAAACTTGGGTTTAAAAAATATGCAATTCCAAAAACAGCTAAAATAGCTATAGCTAGAACACTATGCACCTGATGAGTCCCGTTAGAGCTCCCAACCTTATTCACTTCGCGACCTCTAACGGGATGAGTTGAAAATAGTTTCATAAATGATTAAATTATTTACATATTCTTCTTGTTTTCTTCTTGTTCTTGTTCGAATATGATATTTGTGAACTAAATTACGTCATACTTTTCGAAAAACAATTGTGCCTGT
>Ga0163144_10021974_pt1 | contig 12662 bp, 12 predicted proteins | sample OliLak19BULKMAT1_FD_123175 | JGI IMG/M metagenome (GOLD analysis project Ga0163144, IMG submission 123175) | Freshwater microbial mat bacterial communities from Lake Vanda, McMurdo Dry Valleys, Antarctica - Oligotrophic Lake LV.19.BULKMAT1 | ecosystem: Environmental > Aquatic > Freshwater >... | reverse complement strand
ACTTCATAAGGCCCGGCGGGATATTCATCTCCGACGGTGCGTGGGGTTCGCCGCGACAAGGTTGCCGTAGAGTCGCGGACGAACCCCCCGAGGGAGGGGTTAATCCCCGACCGACACCGGCGGTGATGAATATCCCGCCGGGCCGTCGGGAGTCCCGCGCGTGCACGCTTCCCAAACCCCGTGAACATGGAGAAAGGGACCCTTGACGAGAATCGACAGGTTCTTTACGCTTAGGGGGACGATGAGACCCCTCCTCCTCGCTTTCGCGCTGACCCTCCCCTCCGCGGCCCCCGCCGCGCCGGTTGCCGCCGCGCGGTCCCCGCAGGCCGACTGGCGCAGCGAGGTGACGGACGAGCGGGTCAAAGCGGGGCTGACGACCATTGGCTGGCGCCTGGAGGACGACGGCCGGGCCCTCGATCCAAAGACCAAGGCCCCCGCCACGAAGACCGACCTCGACAGAGCCGTGCTCAACCTGCGACAGGACGCGCGACGAGCGGCGCTTGAGGCGGTCAATCTGATGCTGGACCCCAACCGCGAGCCCCAGCTCACCGACGGCGCTCGCCTCGCGATGCTGGCCCAGGACCTTCCTCCGGGCCTCGCCAAGGCCGTGCTCGATCCCAAGTCGGATCTGGCCAAGACCCGGGCCATGGCCGCCGCCGAGCTCGACGCCGTCGCCTCCTATTTCGACGGCTCCCGCACGATGGCCGAACGCCAGGCCGCGGCCCAGCCCGTGTCCGCGGGGACCCCGGGCCCGCGAGCGAACCTTCCTTATTACACGCCTCAGGAGAACTCGGTCGGAGACAAGCTCCGCGCGTCGGCCGCGGCCGAGATCGGCCGGGATCCGTTCGGCAAGGTCATACTCTCCCGGCTCAACGGCAAGAACGGACGGCCCGATCTTCCTCCCGTCCTCATCGAGGATCAGAACGGTCCCGTCGTCGCCCAATACGACTTCCGCCGCGGCGCGATCGTCCTGGACCGCGAGGGCGTGGTGTCCTCGATCGTCGGCGCCGAGCCTCCGGCCATGCGGGCCGCCCTTCGCTCCGCGCTGTCCACGCGCGCCGCGCTGCTCGCTTATCTTGACGCGCATCCCGAAGCCGTCTCCATCGTCGTCAAGGAAAACGATGTCGTGCTCGCGCACGAGCTGACGCACGCCTGGCAGGACCGGCGCGATCCGATCTTCCGGGAGATCGCGCGCGGCAATCTTCCCGCCGCGCAGCCGCTCGAGTACGAGGAGGAGGCGTACAAGACCAAGAACCTTTACCTCCGATCCAAGCTGATGCATGATCCCGCATCGGTCAAGATGGACGCCGAGTTCCGCGACTACACCTTGATGACGCACGGCGTCGGCTCATGGACGCAGGAGCTTTTGACGGGCATCGAGGACGCGTCTCCCGCTCGCGCCATGTCGGCCAAATCGGCACGCGCCGTCGAGGCCGAACGCCTCGCTCGCGCGCGCAAGCGCGCGGTCACGACGAGCGACGAGCAGCAGGCCAAAGCGCTCGACCTTCAGGCCCTCACGCGCGGCGGCCGCCAGCTCGCCGAGCTCGAGCGCGCCCACGCGCGGCGCATGGTAGCACTCGACGCCGAGATTCGGCGCGAGCAGACCGACAGCTACAAGCGGCTTGGAAGTTACTATCTTGTCCAGGCGCTCACGGCCCCCCGGGCGCCCGATCGATCGGTGTTTCTCGACAAGGCCGGGCGCTATGCGCAGGCCTCCGGCAGCAAGGAGCTGATGGAAGAAGTGCGCAAGGCGCAGGAACGCAAAGGATGAAACTCGCTCTCGCTCTCGCTGTGCTCGGCGTGTTCTCCGCCTGCAAGCGCCCCCCGCAGGAGGCGTCCGACTCCGTGCCCGTCAAGGAGGTCGTCGCGGGCGTTCCCATGATCGATTTTCAGGCGCCCGAGGCTAAATTCTCCGCCCGCCTACCCGCCGATTGGGGAGCCCGCTCGGAGAAGCAGCTCTCCCGCGAAAAGGGAGTCGTCCTGTCGCCCGAAGGAGTGAAGGGCCTGCGCATCACGATCTTCAAGTACCCGGAGATGGACCCCTACACGGATGCGCGCAAGTACGCGGAAACCATGTGGCAGCTCTCGCTCGACAATAAACAGCCCCAGATCACCGAGGAAAACATTGACGGCACGACCGTGTTGCGGTTCCACTACGAGCGCATGCCCTATCCAAAGCGCACGCGAAACGACGACCGGCCCGATCGTCTCGACTTCGCCCTTTTCCCGGTCAAAGGCGGCTTCTACCAGATCCAGCACCAGGCCCCCCTCGACAGCTACGAGAAGACCTTGCCTGTCTTCGAGGCCGTCGTCCGCAGCTTCAAGCCCCTGCCCTGACCGCGCGCCGCGCGCCGCGCGGGCATTCGATGACGCCGCCGAAATGCTATCCACGGATTATCAGCGCTGAAATGGGTGGATAACTTTTTCGACTGAGCCCCCCACCCTGAGAAAGTTATTCCCAATACTTCCATGTGGAGTATTGGGGATAACGGCTACGGAGGAACCACCAAGACACCAAGACGCAAAGATAATAGAATGGCGTCATGATCAGCGCCTTTCTGTTTCTACTTTTGTCGCCCGCCGCCGCCCAGCCTACGGCCGTCTCGACCGCGACGCCGAGCGGACCGGCGCTGAAGCTCCTGGCGGAAGAAGACCTTCCCCGCTTCGAGGAAACCTTCAAGTCCAAGGCCGGGCTGATCAAGGCCTCGCGCAAGGCGATCAAGTACCTGGAGGCCTTGCCGCCGACGAGGACGATCAAGGTCGCCGGCCGGGATTACGGGCCCGCCCAGCTCATCGACACCGCCAAGACGATCGCGGAGCTAGCACGGAAGGCGAAGACCGCCGACGAGTTCGACGCGGCCGTGCGCGAGAACTTCGACGCGTTCCAGTCCGCGGGCCTCGACGGCAACGGGCGCGTCGTGTTCTCCTCTTATTATCAGCCCGTCCTGCGCGCCTCCGCGAAGAAGACGGCCGACTATCCCTACCCGCTGTACCGCCGGCCCAAGGACATGGTCGAAGTCGACCTCGCCTCCTTCGGCAAAGCCAACGGCGAGGCCTCCTGGCTCGGCCGCATCACGAAGGACGGAAAGGTCGTCCCTTACTATACGCGCGAGGAGATCGACCGGCGCAAGGCGCTGGCGGGCAAGGGGCTCGAGATCGCGTGGATCAAGGACCGCTTCGACGCGCTCGACCTGCACATCCAGGGCTCGGGCATCCTGAAGTATCCCGACGGCAAGGAGAAGCTCGCGAAATACGCGGCGACCAACGGCAAGACCTACAATTCCGTCGGGCTGACCCTGGTGAAAGCCGGCGTGTTCGCGCGCGACGAGATCACGCACGACAAGCTGCGCGAGTACCTGCGCAAGAACCCCGACGCCGAGAGCTGGATCCTCGCCGCCAACCCGCGCTATGTGTTCTTCGAGCTCGCCGCCTTGCCCGAGGACGGCGAGCCCTTCGGGGCGACCGAGCAGTCCCTCGTGCCCGCGCGCTCGATCGCGGTAGACCCGGCCTTCATGCCTCTGGGCGGCTTGTACTTCTTCACGACGACCTCGCCTCAGGCGGACAAGGACGGCCGCGTGCTCGGGATGTCGGAGAACGCGCGCTTCGCCTTCGGCCTCGACACCGGCGGCGCGATCAAGAGCCCCGGGCGCGTGGACATCTACGCCGGTCACGGGCCGCAGGCGGCGGCCACCGCGCGCGGGCAATGGGCGGATGGCAAGCTGTACCTGCTCGTCAAGAAGCTTCCGCCACGCGAGCGGTGACCGGCTCCCTGAAGGCCGCCTTCGAGGCGGCCGACGCTCTCGGCGCGCAGGGACGCTACTTCGACGCGCACGAAGAGCTCGAGGCGTTCTGGATGAAGGCAGCGGGCGACGAAAAAATCCTCCTGCAGGGCCTGATCCAGATCGCGGCGGGGCTCCACCGCCTTAAGCGCGACCCCACGAAGACGGATGGCGCGTTCTACCTGCTCGACCGCGGCCGGGAGAAGCTGGCGCGCGCGAAAAGCCTGCTGGCCCCGTCGACGCTCGCGGCGTTGGAGAGCGACCTGGCGGACATCCGCGCATCGGGCAGGGCCCCCGACACGATGACCTTCGGTTTGAAGACGGCTTGACGGAAGGCCGGGCGCACGGATATCATCCCTCCATGAGCGAGCCCTCCGACTTCGAGAAGCAGGCGAAAGACGCCGTCGCGGCGACCATCGCCGCCGACCCCGTCGCCGGGATCGCACGGCCGGTGCCGGTCATGTGCCAGCACATCTCCCACGCCGCCCGCCTGAGCAAGGAGCCGAAGGCCGTGGTCGTCGCGGTCACGCGCGGCGCGATGAACGCCGTGCTGCTCGGCGGCCAGAGCGTGCCCGACGCCGCCGTGGGCCTCATGGAGGCGCTCCCGAACATCACCCTCATGATGAGCGCCGGTCCCGAGGATCTCATGTCCTGGATCATGGAGGGCATCGCCGACATCACGCCCGTCGCCGGCCCCGAGGTGAAGGACGCCCTGCGCGTCCGCATCGAGGAGAAATTCATGGGCGCGTCCGTGATCTTCGACGGCTTCTGCGAAGCCGCCGCGAAGCGCGGCTAGCCATCCCACTTATCCACAATCAAGCGCTCAACTGTTGACGCCAACCGTTGGAGGACCTCCTGTGGATAACTCGTACGGCGCTAGGCGCGACCGGGGCAGCCGCGAAGCGGCAAAGATGGATAGCGCTCGTAGGACGGCTCCTTCTCCGCGCGGCCGCACAGAAAGATCGCGCTTCCGGACTTGGTCTTGAGCGTCTTCGAGTGCGAGCAGCCGAAGCAGTCCCCCACCCGGCGCGCGACCTCGGCCTTGAGGCACTTCGGGCACAGGCAGCCGTCGTCGTTGACGGGCATCACGGCGGGAAGATCGGCGCACCAGCACGAATTTTTTCCCTCGACATTTCCGCAGCCGAAGGCCTCGCCGCAGGCGCTGCACTTCTCCATCTACAGCTTGCGGATCAGCGAGATGACCTTCCCCGCGATGCGGCCCTCGCCGATGGGGAAGGGCTCATAGCGGGTGTTGTCTGGGATGAGGATGAGGCCGGCAGGCTTGACCTTGAGACGCTTAACCGTCGCCTCGCCGTCCTCGTAGCGCACGACGACGATGTCGTTGCTCGAGGCGGTCTCCTGCCAACGCACGACGACGGTGTCACCGTCGTGCAAGGTGGCCTGCATGGAGTCGCCTTTCACCTTGAGGGCGAAGAGCTGGGCGGGGTCGTTGCGGTCGGAGACCACTGGGACATGGCCCATGGGCTCGGCGTAGGCGCCGGCGGAGGGGCCCGCGGGCACGAGGCCGAGCAGGGGGATCATCGCCACGCGCTCCATGCTCGTGACCTGGGCGGCGCGCGAGCGGCCCTTGGCTTCCTCTAGAAGGCCCTTCTCGCGCAGCTTGTCGAGGTGGTACTGGATCGTGTCGGGTGAGCTGACGCCCGCGAGGCGACATAGCTCGCGCACGGTGGGCGGGTAGCCGTGGTCGGTCGTGAAGCGGCCGAGAAGCTCGAGAATTTGCTGCTGTCGCGGCGTCAGCCCGTTGTTTTCCATGCCACAAGCATAGTCGAACGAGTGTTCGATGTCAAGGGGGTCCCCGCCGCTCGACGGGCCCTTGACAGTTTTCGTCCTTGCGTCTACCCTTAAGTCATGGCGCTACCCCTCGCCGCTGGCCTCGCCCTCCTTCTCTCCTGCTCCGCCGCGGCCCAGTCGCCCGCCGAGGAATTCAAGGCCGTTCTCGTCCGCGATTTCGCGTCGGGCACCGACCTCACGGCCCTGGCCGCCGTCGGCCAGACTCCCGACATATCCAAGCTGCTGGACCAGGCGAAGTATGTCCAGGCCGGACGCGAGCCCGGGGACGAACCGGAGACTTATGTCGCCTTCGTGCGCTCGGTCGCGCGCCGCCTCGGAGTCTCGAAGGACAAGGCCGTGGCGCTGTACGGGACACGCGTGCGCGCGGCGCGCGCGGTCGCCGCGCCGCAGGCGGAGCTCGATACCCGCGCCGCCATCGCCCTGGATGTCGCCCGCAATCCCGGCATTTCCGAGGCGAAGCGCCTGCGCATGAAGCGCGACCTCGCCGCGACGAGCGACATGCTCCGGCGCGGCATGAACGGCGACGCCGGCTACATCGCGCCTCCCTCTCAGGCCCCGGCCGAGGTCGTCGCCGTGGCCGTCGCCTACCACGATCCCGACGCGCCGGTGTACGACGCGAACGGCGTGCGCAACTGGAGCGCGGTCCTGCCCCGGGTCCAACCCATGCGCCTCGTCACGAGCCCCACGCCCCCGCCTGACGCGTCGCCCGCGAGCGGTTGGTCGCTGGCGGCCGTCTCGGCGACCCTCGATCGATGGGGAGAGACCGTGGCCGACGCGGGCCGCGACATCCGGAACAAATTCTACGCCGGAAAGGAGCTCATCAAGGACGGCTTCGGCTACATCTTCCGCCCCGGCCGGTCGACGAACTGGGGCATCGAGCCCCTCGTGGACGGCCTGCGCAAGATCGCGGCGTACATGATGGGCTCCGGCCGCGCCTCCACCGACATGTATGTCGGCAATCTCTCGAGCGCCAACGGAGGAAAGCTCGGCGGCCACAAGTCGCACCAGCGGGGCCGCGATGTCGACATCGGCTTCTACACGACGGACACGGCCGGCCGTCCCGTGAACTTGGGGTTCGTGAGCTTCACGCAGGGTAAGGACGGGCTCACCGGCTGGAACGGCAGCCAAAAGGTCCGCTTCGACGCCAAGCGCAACTGGTTCCTCATCCAGGCAATCCTCGCCAACGGCGATCCCGGCTTCAAGCCGGCCAACATCTTCATCGCCAAGCACCTCGAAACGGCGATCCTCGCCGAGGCCGGCGATCCCGCCCAGCGTCGCCGCGCCGCCGCGCTGATGTCTTACTGGCCCGGCCACGACAACCACCTGCACCTGCGCGTCGAGTAGTCGCGCGCGCGTCATGGCTTCTTGACCTGACAGGGATGACCCCTTTGCGGTAAGATAGGCGCCATGAATCCGCTGCGCCTGCTCAAGGACATGGCCGCGGCCCTCCACGGCGGCTCCGATCCGCGCCACCTCGCCGCCGGCTTCGCGCTCGGCGCGGTTTTGGGCCTGATTCCGAAGGGCAACCTCTTCGCCGTCGTGTTCCTCCTGCTGTTCTTCGCCCTGCGCCTCAATAAAGGCCTGGCCTTGCTGTCCGCGGCCTTTTTCACGCCGCTGGGCTGGCTCGCCGACAGGCCCGCGCACGAGATCGGACTCGCTTTGCTTAAAGCCCCGGTCCTCGCAGGAATGTGGACCGCTCTCTACGACCTGCCCATCGTTCCGCTGACGCGCTTTAACAATACGGTCGTGCTGGGAAACCTCGTCCTGGGCCTGGTCCTGTTCGCCCCGCTGTACTTCTTCTTCCTGCGCTTCGCCGCGTGGTACAACGCGAACCTCGCCGCGAAGGTCGAGCGGTTGAAGATCGTGCAGTGGCTCAAGGGCCTGCGCGTCGTCCAGCTATACCAGGAGTGGGCGCCGTGAGTTGGATCAAGAAAGGCCCGGTCCTCGGGACCCTCGGGTCCGTCCTCATCATCTGGGCGCTCGTCTTTTTCTTCTTCGACCCGATGCTCAAGCACGCGCTGATCGCCGGCGGTCAGGCCGCTGCGGGCGCGAAGGTCGAGATCGGCTCCGTGCGCTCGAAGTGGCTCAAGGGTACGCTCGAGATCCGCGGCGTTGCCGTCGCCGACCGCGACGAGCCGATGAAGAACCTCGTCGAGCTCTCGCGCATGGCCTTCTCGCTCGACATGTCCGCGGCGGTCCGCGGAAAGGGCGTCGTGCGCGAGGCCGCCCTCGAGGGCCTGCGCCTGGGCACCGCGCGCACGCGCAGCGGCGCGCTGCGAAATCCTCCTCCTCCTTCGAAGCTCACCGCGGCGATCCAGCGCCAGATCGCGCCCGCGAAATCGGCCGCGATCGAGGTGAAGTCCAACGCCGTGGGCGAGGTGGACGCGGCCAAGCTCTCGGGCCTCAAGAAGCTCGACGACGCGAAAGCGAAGTCCAAGGAAATCGAGGAACGCTGGAAGGGCAAGGCCGATGAGGCCAAGGCGATCGAGAAGGAAGCCAAGGAGATCGCCGAGCAGTTCAAGTCCATCGGCGGCGGCGACATACTGCGCAAGGCGCAGGCCGCGGGCGACGCCCAGAAGCGTCTTAAGAATTTGATCGCCCGCGTGGACGCGCAGAAGGCCGAGGCGCAGAAGGACATCGCCGAGGCGCAGTCCATGCTCAAGGAGGCCGACGAATTGCGCAAGAAGGACCTCAACGGCCTGCTCGCGGCCGCAGGCCTGCCCACGCTCGACGCGCAGGACCTGGCCAAGCGCCTGCTCGGCGCGCAGACCTCCGCGCGCCTGGCGACCGCAATGAAATGGATGCGCCTCGCGCGCGAGAAGGCCGCCGCGCGCAAGGCCGCCAATCCGGCGCGCGCCGCGCGACGCGCCGGCGTCGACATCGAGTTCTCGCGCGCGCATTCGTATCCTCAATATCTGCTCGAGAACGCCAAGATCACCGGCACGCTCGACGGCGTCATGGGCGGCGCGCTCGACCTGAAGGGCGCGCTTAACGGCGTGACCTCCAACCCGAAGCTGTACGGCAAGCCCGCGACCTTGACCATGGCCGGCAAGTCGGCGTCGGGCCCGTCGGTGACCTTGGGCGGACGCCTCGACCAGCAGAACGACCCCATCGGAATCGTCGTCGACTTCACGGGCACGGGCTTCTCCTTGGCCGGCTCGACGATAGGCGACGGCGAGATCGGCGGCGCGCTCACCGCGGGCGTTGCGAAGCTCAAAGGAAAACTCTCGTCGACGGGCGAGGAGTGGTCCGGCGAGGTTTTCGTGTCGGCGTCGGGCGTCGTGCTCGAGCCCAAGGTAAATCTGTCCGGCCCCGCGGGCGCGCTCGTGTCCGACGCGCTCAGGTCGCTGACCGGCTTTAATGTCCGCGTCGGGATCTCCGGCCGCGAGGACGACCTCAAGCTCGCGTTCTCCTCCAACGCCGGCGAGATGATCGCCGCCGCGATGCGCAAGGCGGTGTCGGGACAGCTCGAGGCGCAGAAGAAGATTCTCGAGAGCAAGCTCGCGGCAATCTACGGCGGCAAGTCGGCAGACGCGCAGGCGTCGGTCAACGGCCTCGCCGGGAAGCTCCTGGGCCCGCTCGACGCCCAGAAGGGGGCCCTAAATAAACAGCTCCAGGAGGCGGTCGGCAAGGCCCTCGGCGGCCAAGGACTTGATAAGCTGTTCAAGCGATGAAGATATTCGCCCTCGCCGTTTTTCTCGTCCTACCCGCCCTCGCCTCCGCGCCCGACCCGCTGTTCGACGGCTCCGCTCCCGCCCAGCTTACCCTTCCGCCCGCGCCCGCCGCGCCGCCCTTTGTCGCGCTCAAGGCCGAGCCCACGCCGGTGCCGCCCGACCTCGCGCAGGCCAAGGCCCGCGTCGGCAACGCCGCGATGCTCGCGCGGCTGACGCCGCGCGCTCCTAAAGAGGCGTTCACCTTCGGCGTCATCGGCGACGCCGAGCACGGCCGCTTCTGGTGGGAGCGTATCTTCAGCCCGGAGAAGGCCGCCTTTGTGAATCAATGGCGCGCGCTCCAGGGCGCGGGCACGGATTTTTCCCTCCAGCTCGGCGACTTCGTCAGCGAGGGCGACGCGGACCATTACCGCGACCATGTCGCCGTCGTCGAGCGCGAGGCGGTCAAGCCCCTGCTGCGTTGCATCGGCAACCACGATCGCTCGCGACCGAACGGCCAGGCCGACAAAAATCTCTATGACGCGGTGTTCGGCGCGCGCGACTATTTCTTCGACCACGGCGGCTGGCGCTTCCTGAGCCTCGACACCTCGGACCGCAAGGTGACGGGCACGCAACTCGCCTGGCTCAGGGCGGCCCTTCAGGTCCCGGGCCCGAAGGTGCTCTTCACCCATGTCCCGCCCGACTATATCAAGTCGCTCACGCCCCTGAAGGAAGTCGGCGTGCTCGAGGAGTGGTCGGCGGACAAGGCCGCCGCAGAGGAGCAGAAAGGCTACCTCAGCGATTTCTTCACCAACTACTTCAAGGACGGCGCCAAGGACTTCGAGGACATCGTGACCAACGGCGGGGTGAAGGCCGTGTACATGGGCCACATCCACGCCTTCTGGGCCGCGGATCATCGCGGCGTGCGCTATATCATCTCAGGCGGCGGCGGCTCGCCGCTATACCCGCTGCCTCCGGGCTACCCGAAGAAGCGCTTTGCGCACACGCTCTCCGTGGCCGTAACGCCCAAAGGACTGGTCGAAACGGTCCTCCCTTACAAAGGGGCGCCCTTCGTTCTTCCCCCCGTCGTCCCCTAAAAAAATACGCCCTATTTTCAGGGCTGGATAGACTATTCCTCGTCGAGAAGCCACACGCCAACTTGGCGCGGACCAAGTTGCCCCCGATGCAACTTTTTTGGGGGGTCAATCGTCCCCGGCGAGACTAAAGGCGGAGTTCCTTAAGTTTTAGCCGACCTTTCCGCCGCATTCCGCGCAGAACTTAGCGCCCGCGGCGAGGCCCTTCCCGCACGAGGCGCAGAACTTCGCCCCCGCCGGGCTGCCGGCCGCGGCTCCCGCGGCCGCGTTGGGGTTCATGCTGCCCATGGCCTGGCCCATCATCTGGCCCATGCCCAGGCCCGCGCCGAGGCCCATGCCCGCGGTCATGCCCGCGCCCGCGGCGCCGCCCTCGTTGCCGGCGGCCTTCTCCATGACATCGAGCGTGCGCTTCTGCTGATACTTGTCGCCCAGGATGTCCACCTCGGCCCGGTCGGACAGCGCCTTCTTCAGGCGGACGACGGTCTCGTCGTCCTCGGGCACATCCACCGAGTTCAGGTAGAAATTCACGAGCTTCACGCCGTAGGTCGCGAAGTCCGTCGCGAGCTTGGCCTGGATGGCGCCGGACATCTCCTCCAGGTGCGCCGCGATCTCGAGGACATTGATCTTCTGCTTTACGATCGTCTCGGCGATGTAGTCCTTGGCCTTGGTGAGCAAAGCGCCGCGGAAGTAGTTCGCGAGCTGGTCGCTCGTGAACTGCGGGTTTGTGGCGGACAGCTGGACCACGAAGGCCTTCGAATCGACGACCTGGATTCCAAACTGGCCGAACGCCCTCACGGGCAGGAAGACATTGAACTTAGGATCCAGGACGGGAATCGGGCTGTTGGTGCCCCACTTCACATCGAGGTTGACCGCCTTGTTCACATAGTAGATCTCGGCCGCAAACGGCGTCTCGCCGCCGAAGGGCATCTTGATGAAGGTGCGCAGCAGCGGGATGTTGGCCGTGCGCAAGGTGTGGGTGCCGGGCCCAAGGACATCGAGCGCCACGCCGCCCTTGAAGAAAATGGCCTCTTGAGACTGGTTGACGATCACCTGGGTGCCCCAGCTCAGGTCGTCGGGCGGATGGCGCCAGACGAGCACATTCGCGGGACCGTCGTACTTGACTCGATCGATTATGGCCATGTTAGGGTGTAACCTCCGGAATCTTTACTATAACCTCCGCGCCCAACCCTGTCAACCCTTTCCCGAATTTATCCGCACATTTTCACGCTGAAGTTTGTGGATAACTTTTCATGGTCCGCATGTTTATCTCGTCGCCGGTCAGGCGACGCCGCGCACGGCGCGGCTCATCGCGTCGCGCTGCTCGATGATCATCGTCGTGATGTCGGCGGGGCGTAGGCCGAAGCGGCCGCCGAAGGAGTGCAGGGCGGCGCGCTCGTCCTCGCTCACGACCCCGTCGGTGAGGCTCATGCGGATCATGCCGTGCAGCATGGCTTCGGCCTGAGCGCCGTCCTCGGCCTTGGGCGCGTCGAGCAGGCCGGCGCGGGCGGCGGCGGATATCTCGGCGGCCTTGGCCGGCGGCAGGCCGCGGCTGCGCGCGTAGGCGTCGAGAAAAGACTTCTCCGAGAGAGTCTCCTCGCCGTCGGCGAGCGTCGCGCGGGCGAGAATGCCGTACGCGTCGGCGGGGCTCATCTCCGCCCCCCAGTCGAGGCCCGCAGTCGCGGGTTGGATCCGCGCGGGCGCCGCGGCGACGCCGCGCGGGCGTTTCCACTCGCCGAATGGCACGAGCCTGCTCATGACCCAATCCTTCTTGCCGTCGTTGAGCGGGGCCGAGCAATAGGCACATGCGGCCTCGGCGCGCTCGGTCGGCGGCGCGCCGCACGAGGGGCAGCGCGCGGTCCGCATGCCCTGGCGCGCGTCGGTCACCGCCCCGGCCGCGCGGCTCAGCACGAAGAAATGCGAGCGGAGCTCGCCGGCCGCGGACCACTTCACCACGACATGGACGCGACGCCACTCGCCAGCGTCCTCGAACGCGACGACCTCCACCGCGCCGACGGCGGCATTTTCGAGGGCCGCGGCCCAGTTGCCCTCCGCGAACGCGGCGCAGAAGTCCTTCTCCGACACCGCGCGCAGCGGACCCGGCTCGCCCAGGCGGCGCGCGTCGATCCAGCGCCAGAAGATCACCGAGGCCCGGTCCTCGAGAGCGGGAAGGCTTAGCGCGGGGTCGGCGGCGGCCGCCTCGGCCCAACCATCCACATCGCGCCCGGGGTCGCGCAGGCGCCACTCGCAGGACTGCGTGATCTCGGTCAGCACCCAGTCGTACTGCCCTGAGTTGACCCAGCTTTTGCACGCCGCGCACTGCGCCGCGT
>Ga0163144_10021972_pt1 | contig 12663 bp, 13 predicted proteins | sample OliLak19BULKMAT1_FD_123175 | JGI IMG/M metagenome (GOLD analysis project Ga0163144, IMG submission 123175) | Freshwater microbial mat bacterial communities from Lake Vanda, McMurdo Dry Valleys, Antarctica - Oligotrophic Lake LV.19.BULKMAT1 | ecosystem: Environmental > Aquatic > Freshwater >... | reverse complement strand
CTGCCGCCGCAAGCTCGCTGATGGCTGTTCTGATCGACGCTCGACGCCGGCGTTAGTCGCAGGTTACTTTTCCAGCGCGGGCGGCATATCCACATCTAAGATTTCACCCTTGCTTGGGAGGCTTCGATACCCGAGCGCCGCCAAGAACTGCCAGTGGATGACATATGAACATCAGTCCAGCGCTCATGGCCTTGCTCCTGTGCGTCGCATCTTCGCACCAATCCTCTGCGTGGCAAGCTGACGCCCACGGCCCGAAGGCGCGCATCGTTGAGCAGCGGGCGGACCACATTCGATCGGAGGAGGGATCGCTCAAAGTGGATGACGGAGTCGAGTTGTACTATCGCGATGTCGGCTCTGGCCAAAGTGTCGTGGTCGTCCCAATTGCCGCGTGGCTATCGCCGCACTTCGATCAGCTCGCGTCCAATCGACGAGTCATCTACTACGACCCGCGCGGACGCGGTCGCTCGGGAACGGGCGATCTTGGGCTTGTGTCGTTGAATCGCGCCGTTCAGGATCTCGAAGCCTTGCGATCGCATTTCAAGATCGAGCGGATGGCGCTCATCGGTTGGTCGGGTTACGGTCTGGAGATGGCTGCGTACGCCGTCGCCCACCCCACCCGCGTGACCCGGCTGGTGCAACTCAATCCGGTACCGCCTCGGCAAGAGCCATATATGAGCGCGCGCAACACCGCCATGCGAGAACGGGTAGACGGAGCCGGTTGGGGAACCTATCTCGAGATGACGAAGCAAGGCGCAGCGCAGGACGCCCTGTGCCGGCAGTACAATCGGGCGCTGGCGCCGGCACTCTTCGTCAACCCGCAGCGCGCCCACGCGTCTATCGACCGCCTCTGCGAGTCGGCGAATGAATGGCCTGAGCGACAGCAGGCGTTTTTCAAGGCCTTCCTTCCCTCCGTGGCGGCGCTGGACATGCGCGCCCAGCTTGGTGAGTTGAAGATGCCGCGGCTCATTCTCCACGGCGATCGCGATCTCATTGCGGTGGAAGGTGTTCGCGAGTGGCTTGCCGGCCCTGGTGACGCTCGAATCCTGATCGTACCCGACGCGGATCACGGCTCTTTTCTCGATGCACCACGAGTGGTCATTCCTGCGATCGACCGGTTCCTCGGTGGGCGATGGCCAGAAGGCGCATTGTGAGTAGCACGGGTTCATCGTCGATATCATCGGGATAGCAATGGAGATTGCGTCTCTCGCATGGCTGTTGACCGTTCTGGCGCCGCTAACGCCGCCCGTACCCAGGGAAATCACTCGTTGAGCCCCCTGATCTTTTTAGACGCTTCCCCGCACATGACGGCCGCCTCGGACCACCGGGTCGCTTTCCAGATACCAACGAGTCGGCGATGGCACATTACAGAGAGACTTGATGATGCGCTATCCAATGTCGAATGTCGTGATCCGGTCGGCTGCAACGCGGTAATGGTCGCGGCCAATCGTCGGGTCGGACCACCGTCCGAACTCACCGGAACATGGCCAGGCATTTGGACGGCGACGTGGTGAAACGCGCGACCGGCGGCTGATGCGGTTGCGACGCTGGGGTGGCTGGTCGAAGGTGGCTGCAGATTGCCGTCAAGGCATGCGAGGCGAACATGAGAGTCATTGCGCAGATAGCGGTATTGCTCCTCGTCTGGGAAGCTGGGCCTGCTGCGCAGACATCGCTTGGGCCATTCACAGAAGCTGCCAAAGGACAGTTCGATGAGATTTACGCACTGGTACTGCGGGCGGGCGAGAAGATCGGCGACGATCTCTATACCTTCAAGCCCACACCCGACGTGCGAAGCATCGCCGGAGTCATTGGACATATCGCCGACGGCAATGTTCTGCTGTGTACGGCCGCCTCAGGCCAAAAGCCAGAAATTACGCGCACTCACGAAAAACAGACCACAAAGCTCGAGGTTCTCGCGGCACTGCGGCAATCAAGAGAGTTCTGTGACGCAGTCATCGCCAAGATGACTGATACAACTGGCCGGCAACCGTCGCCCGCCTTCGATCCAAGCCAACGAACGCCGCGGTTGTCCTGGATTCACGCGAATACCAGCCACATGTGGGAGCACTACGGAAATCTGGTCACCTACATGCGCCTGAAGAACATCGTGCCGCCCTCGAGTGAAAAACGCTAACCAGAACCATGGTCGCATCCGATAGGGGTCATCGTCCCTGCATGACGCTTGGTCGTTGATGGCCGATCGACATCGAATGCTCGTTGAATCACAAGGAGTCTCTCAATGCCCAGGCTCTTTTCGATCCTCGTTCTCGCGCTGGCCTCGACCCAGGTATCGGCACAGAACTCAGCGGACCAAATAAGAAACACGATCGCGAGCATTACTTCAAGGCTCACTCGACCGGTAGCGGGGAACCGTTGAGAGGAACGTTCATCGAAGAAGGCCGGATGATGTGGGTGGAGGATGGCGAGCTCCGACTGCGGTCGAGGGCTGATTACATCGCTGGCTTCTCGGGAAAGCCCGCGACAGATGAATCACGGCGCAGGCGTAGTGTAGTAACGGTTGACGTCACCGGGGGACACCGCGATCGCCAAGGTGGAACTCGACTACCCGGACGTTGTCACAATGGACTATTTCTTTCTTCGCGCGGTATTCGTTGCCTTCGGCCAAAGAATCGGCGGAGCGCGCACTACCTAGCGCCGGACCACATCTGACGGCGCCTGTCGCTCTTGCTCTGATCGGTTTGCTGGTCGGTGCGTCGCGCGCGGCGGCCCAGCCTTGCGACACGTTGCCACTCGTCGTTCGCAATACCAATTTATGGACGCGCGACGGGATCATCGCCAGCCGTGACGTGTTGTTTCGCGATGGCCGAGTGGTGTCGATTACCCCGGCGGGTTCCATCCAACCGATTCGGTTCGTGCCATCAGCGGGGCGGGCCAGATGCTGCTGCCAGGGCTTGGTCGACTCGCATCTTCATTTCAGCATTCCAGGCGGCCTTCCGACAATCGAGGGACAGCGGGCTGACGCGGTGGATATTGCCGGACGTCAGTTGGTTCGCGCTGGCGACTTCTGGACGCTTGCACCGGGCGACAGTCGAGGAAGCGGTCTCGCTCAAGTCGAGATCCGTCGCGCCCTGCGCGCCGCTTCCGCGACTGCAGGTTGGCGGTCCGGGTCTGAGTGGTGCGCTTGACAAGGACTTCGACAGCTTTCAGGGCGCGAAGACCTCTGAAGACGTGGTTGCGAAGGTGAACCGATTTGCAAGGGCCGGCGTCGACTGGGTCGCAGTTCATGACACCGACCGGTTCCCTCCCGATGTTCTGACCGCGCTTGCCGACAGCGCAAGAGCCTCCGGACTCAGGCTCATGGCCGCCGGCAACACACCAACCGAGATCGCGGCAGCGCTTAGTATCGGGCCCGACACACTCGACTATTTCGATCGCACAGAAGCGCCGCTCTACGCAGAGCCGACTCTCCACTTGCTCCTGGAACAGAAGAACCTCGTGTTGGTGCCGACACCAGGGGTGCCGTATCGAACCGGCCTGTACGCAAAGAACCGGATGTTGCTGAAAGAGCCTGACAACTTTGAGTTCCTGACGCCGGCGGATCGCGCATTTGTGTTGGAAAATGCAAGAAAGGACCTGTCGGGCGCTGATGGAGCGCGCGGGTTGCGCGTGCTGCCGACTGTCGCCGGCAAGATGCGGCAACTCCGCAGCCTCGGTCTGCCCGTAGCCGTGGGATCCGACTCCGGGTCAGCACTTCATTTCCAGGCAGGCGCGATCTGGTTCGAGCTCGAGGCATGGCGGCGCTCGGGCGCGACCCATCGCGAGGCGCTCACCGCCGCGACTGAGACCGGCGCGCGTGTGTTGAAGCTGGATGATGTCGGCCACCTTCGCCAGGGTGCACGGGCTGACTTCATTCTGTACCGAGGGAATATCGAAAGAGGTCGGTTTGAGCTCGGCCGCGTCATGGTGGTCGCAAAGGGTGGCGCGGTATTCGTTCAGGGAGCGCGATGGGTTCCATGAAGAAACCGTCCACGTTGCCCAAAGAGCTTACGCTTCGCAGCCTGATGCTTGGCGTTGCGCTCACGATCATCTTCACCGCAGCCAACGTCTACCTCGGTCTCAAGGTCGGACTGACGTTTGCCTCTTCGATTCCCGCCGCGGTCATTTCGATGGCTATCCTGAGCGCAGTCAAAGATTCGAGCATTCTCGAGAACAACATCGTTCAGACCGTTGCGTCGGCGGCCGGCACGCTCTCGGCCATCATTTTCGTCTTGCCTGCACTGCTGATCGTCGGTTGGTGGACGACGTTTCCCTTTTGGCAATCCCTGTTCGTGTGTGTGAGCGGTGGGGTGCTGGGCGTCCTGTTTACCATCCCCTTGCGGCGCGCTCTGGTTACGGCATCTGACTTGCCTTACCCCGAAGGAGTCGCGGCGGCGGAGGTACTTCGCGTTGGATCGGCGACGCGAGGAGAAGCAACGAGCGATGCGGGCGAGGCGCGTGAGGGTCTTACGGCGGTGATCTACGGTGTGGTGGCTTCGGCCGGGCTCGCGATCCTGACCGCGACGCGGCTGGCCGCAGCGGAAGTAACCGGCTTTGTCCGTCTCGGTGCGGTGGCATCGACGGGCTACCACTTCGCCTGGTCCCTCGCCCTGCTCGGGGCCGGGAATCTGGTCGGACTATCAGTCGGCATCGCGATGCTCGTCGGGTTGCTCATCGCTTGGGCGTGTGCCGTGCCGATCCTGACGTCTTTGCAACCCGCTGCCGAAGGCGTGACGCTCGCTGCCCATACGCTCTCGATCTGGTCGACGCAGGTGCGGTTCATCGGTGCCGGCGCGATTGCGATCGCATCAATCTACACGCTCGGATGCTTGGCGAAGCCGGTGATCGGTGGATTGGTGAACACCCTGCGCGCGTCGAATGCCACGGCCACGGGTGGTGACCTCGACCGCGATCTTCCGCTTCGCTGGATTCTTAGCCTCACGGTCGTTTGTCTTGTCGTCAGCGGTTTGCTGGCGTTCACTTTCTTACAGTCGACGACGCTTGCCGCTGATGCGCTGACATTGACCGCGATCGCTGTGCCATTCGTGTTGATCGTCGGTTTCCTCATTGCCGGCGTCTGCGGCTACATGGCCGGCCTGATCGGCGCGTCGAATAGCCCGATCTCCGGCGTCGGGATCTTGTCGATCGTCGTGTGCGCTTCCATGCTGATTGTCGCGGTCCGGCCGACTGCGGACAATCGGTCCGCGCTCGTCGCATTCGCGCTCTTTGTCACGGCGATCGTCTTTGCGTGCGCCACCATTTCGAACGACAACCTACAGGACCTCAAGACCGGCCAACTGGTGGGCGCATCGCCGATGCGCCAACAGATCGCGCTCATCGTGGGGGTCGCCGCTGGTGCAGCAGTGATCCCCCCGGTGCTCAATATCCTGGCCAGGGCTTACGGTTTCGCAGGTGCCGCGAACATCGGTGTGGTTGCCCTGAACCCGCTTCCCGCGCCGCAGGCAACGTTGATCGCCGCGCTGGCTCAAGGGGTGATTGGCGGCAGCCTTGACTGGAAAATGATTGGGATCGGCGCATTGCTTGGCGCAGGGCTGATTCTGCTCGACACCGCGCTCGGCGCCGTGAATCGGCTCCGCATCCCGCCGCTCGCGGTCGGCATCGGAATCTATCTCCCGATGTCAGCGACGTTCGCGGTCGTCATTGGAGCCATCGTCGGCAACTGGTACGATCGTCACGCCCGTACTTCCTCCAAACCATCACGCTCCCATCGACTGGGCACGCTTGTCGCGTCCGGACTGATCGTCGGTGAAAGCCTGTGGGGAGTGCTCAATGCGGCGTTGATCGTCGCGCTCGCCAATGATGCGCCGATTGGAATGGTGTCCAGTGCCTTCGCTCCGGCGCCGTGGCTCGGCGCTCTCGGCTTTGCCGGCGCGGTCGTCTCGCTGTACGGGTGGATGCTGCGCCGATCGCGTTGAAGACGGTAGATACCAACGCTTCACGAACGGCATATTTATACTCAAAAGCGAGCGCGTCGGCGTTGGTGTTGAAGCATGGTGATTGAACTTAGGAGTGTTGCTTGACGACAGTAGCAGTTGTCCGGATGATCAGTCTCGCGATAGCGGCCGCAGCGATCACGACGAGCGGAGCGGCCTCGCTGCAGCGCGATGCTGTTGCGGAGATCATCGATGTGGAACGCGACTTCGCGCAGGATTCCGTCCGTAGCGGAACCAAACAATCTTTCTTGAGATACATCGCGCCGGACGGCGTGATCTTCAGACCGCAACCCGTTCCAGGTCTGGAAACAATCCGAAAGGATCCCGACGACAATCCCAGTGAGGGTTTTCTGGACTGGTGGCCCGCGATGGCGGGCGTCTCTCGCTCAGGCGATCTGGGTTTCAGCGTCGGACCCTGGCATCAGCACCTCACGACGGCCGTCGCGAACTACCCGACGGATACCTACGGTTACTACTGCACGATCTGGCGGAGACAGCTGGACGGCCGATGGAAATTCGTCATCGATGGTGCCGGTGCGTTCCTTCGCACCATTCCGCCGACCCGACCGCGCGGTTCTGCGGTCACGCGCATTCCGGTCTCTGATGATCAGCGCGTTGTAGCGACGGGTGCGTTAAGTGAAGTGCGCGCGATCGAAGTCGAGCTTTCAAAACAGGCGCGCGTCACGGCTCGCGAGACGTTACCTCGATATTACTTGTCCGATGCGTGGGTGATGGGCTCACCTGTTGAAGTGCAGCCCGGACCTCGTGGATGGGAACCCGAGCTCTCGAGACGCCCCGCCGCCCTGACGTTCAACTACATAGGCGGCGGAGAGTCGAGTGCTGGAGATGTGGCTTACACGTACGGGTCGGTTGAATCCGCTGAAGCCGGCGTGACACTCCGCGACGCGACCTATCTTCACATCTGGATGCGCAAGGCAGGTGAGTGGCGCATTGTCTTCGACGGCATCAAGCAGCGCCGAAGCTTCCAGTAAGGAACGCCCAGATTGGCAGCGTCTCGCATCCAGCGCATCCTGCGTCACCTGGGCCTGCCGGCCGTCGTTCCCGAAATGCGGCCGTCGCGCGCTCCGCCACTGCCGCTTGATCCGTACGACGATCAGGTCTCGGGAGACCACGACTGAACACTCGGCCGCCCAGTCAGCCCGTGCCGCGGAGGTGTGTCGTGCGGCGGCGCGAGGCGGTGCAGGGAGAGGCCGAAGCGGTTTATTTCGAGTCCCTGCCGCGCGGCTGCCCTCGGGTGGGCGCCTTACTTCCCACTCCGGGTAGGCGAGGCACATGGCCACAGACAGCCGTCTGCCCGTTAAGATTGAAGCCGGGCTCGAAACCAATATGATTGCAGAAGGACGAAAGCATTGATGATCTTGCGCAAACTGGTCGTGAATTCACTGAGCGTCGCCGTGCTCGCTGGAGCGGGAGCGCCGGCCGCAGCGCTGTCGATCGACGCCTATCTCGGGTACAAGCTGCCGCTCCGCACGGCGATAGCGCCCGACGGAAAGCAAGTCGCTTTCGAGGTCGAGGTCAACGACCTCGCGGCCGATCGCCAACGGACCGAGATATGGATTGCCGCCGCGAAGAATAGCGAGGCGCAGCGGGTCGGCGAAGGGAAGAATCCGCAGTGGTGCGGAAGCAGTCTGATATTCCTGGCCGACGAAGGGAACACTACTGTGCTCCACAGCTGGTCACAAAACCGTCCTGCATCGCCTATTTTCCAGACCTTCAAGAATGTCACGTCGTTCCGCTGCGACGTCTCGGGAAGCCGCATCGCGCTCCTTGGCCAGCCCGTCGATGGGGTGGGACCTGCCCCCGACCTGTTCATCGCGGATTCGACTGGATCGAACCTTAGAAAGGTCACGACCGGCGTCCCGATCAGCGCGTTCGATTGGTCGCCGGATGGCAGCGCATTCGCGGTCAGCAGCGCAGGCGAACTGGATATCGTGACGGCCGACGGGAAGCAACAGCCTTTGGTCCACCAGCCGGGACGCGACGAGACGCCAAGATGGTCCCCTGACGGCCGCTCGATCGCCTTTGTGAGCCAGGGCGGCAAGGCGATCGGCCCGCTCACGCTGGCCGTCGTCTCTGCGGCGGGAGGCGCCCCACACTCGCTTGCCACGAGCTACGATGCCTGGACGAGCGGGCAGGCTCCCCGCTGGTTCGACTGGCAGAACGATCAATCTCTCTTGTTCACTGGCCTCAAGCAGATGCGGACGCATGTTTACCGGACGCGTGTCGATCGCCCCGCCGAGGCAACCGACCTCACTCCGGGCGATGACATGATGTCGGGGTGCAGTATCGCCGCCAGAGCGCGCGCGATCTCGTGCATCGCGTCGTCGCTTTCAAGACCGTCCGAAATAACCCTGGGGTCGCTCGACGGGCTCGCCAATCTACGACCGATCACGGCCCTCAATCCCGGCGTCACGACCGATGCGGTGCTGAGCGAAGTCAGTTGGGCGTCACCTGACGGAACCACGATCAGCGGTTTGTTGGCCCTGCCACGTGATGCAAAGCTGCCACTTCCCTTGGTTGTGCTCAACATTGGTTCGCATGGCATTTTCGATCACTCCTTCACGACGCGGCTCAGCGCCGACGAGGGCTGGTTCCCGGCTATCAATCATCATCTTCTGACCGCTGCTGGATACGCGGTGTTCATGCCCAATCCCCGCGGGAGTTGGGGCTATGGCTATGATTTCCAGGCAAAGATTGCCGGCGATCCTGCCATCGGACCCTTCAATGACATCGACTCAGGGGTCGATTATCTTGTTGCACGGGGCGTGGCGAAGTCGGGCCAGGTCGCAATCGTGGGCACCGGCACCTATGATTCCTATCGCATCGCCTACGGTCTCACTCGCGTCCAGCGCTACCGCGGCGCCATCCTGACGGTGCCGGTCGTCGATCTGACCAGCGCCTTCGTGGTCGGCGGAGGGGCGTTTAGTGAGCGCTACCTCGGGGGATCGCCAATCAAGGATCCGACCAAGTTCGACGCGATAAATCCCATCAGAAACATTGCCGGCTACAAGACACCGACGCTCCTGTTCACGGTCGACGCACCTGGGCTGCGCGAGCAAGGCAATTTGATGTTCGAGGCATTGCGGCAAAACGGCGTCGATGTCGCCCGCAGCCCTGCTGCCGAGACCTTCGACGGTTCGCCTAAACCGTCGGCGTTGCGCAAGGCCGCCGAGACCGGCCTCGAGTTTTTAGCCAAGCATCTGCAAAGTGATTTCCAGCGCCAACACGACGTCGACGTATGGCGCGGGGTTTCGCGTCACTTGGCCATCGGCACCTTGTCTGTCGGGAAATGGACGCCGCGCACAAACCGCCACTCGCCCTTGCGCTTCTCCCAGATCTGCATGTCGCGGAGATAGCGGAAGGTACCCGCTGGCATGCCGCGAAGGTGCGTGGTCCAGGTCAGCCTGGCGATAGCGATCTTGCCGGACACATAGATTTCTTCGAAGGTCGGCACCGTGCTTGCGACTGTCCCCTCGCCGCTACCGCAAAGGTGGCGGTATCCCTCCAGCAATTCGTTGTAGCCCTGATCAGGAATGCCGGGATATTGCAGCCGAATGTCGCGCGCATAGGTTGTCATGACGGCTTCGGGCTTGCCGGCCATGCAGGAGCGGGCGCCGGCTTCGATTTTTTCCCTGACGATTGCGGCGTCATGATTCGTTGGGGCGGCGGCGGCGGAAACGCAGATCGCGCTTAGGAGAGATTGAATGACCGGCGCCATCTTCATCATGTTGACACTTTAACCCCGCTGCCTCCCGCCGCGAGCGGCTTTCGACGAACGACGCCCATGGCCCGTCAATCGCTAAAAAGAGAGCCGCGAGTCGACACTGCGCCGCATGCGCCACCGCGTGGCGCCGATCGCGAGGCGCGTGGCAATTTCGTGACTGCGCGCCACCGGGCGCCAAGGCGAGGCTGGCCAGATTCACGCAGGCAATCGCCAAGACCAGTGCGGCGATGCCCAGCACGACGAACAGGGGCTGGCCGAATTGCGCGCGCAGGCCGGGTCCGAGCCGCGGGCCATTGAGCTCACGCCGATCCGCAGTGCGGCATGCTGACCGCGCTGAGCCGCCGTCAGGTTAGGTGGTGTCGACACCTCACGGATTTCCGGCCACAGCGCTTCGATCTGTGCGCGAGCGTGGTCGATAGATACTCCGGGCGCCAGACGCCGACCATCCGGATCATTTGGGTGTGCCGCGTTGCGAAGGTCGCTACAGGCAGGTTGTTAATGACCGAGACCGCTGCGAGTGGGATTGTGACATCCGGCTCAATCGCCAATCGCACACCGGAATAACCACGCTCAGCAACGCCGACATCGTCAACGCCACCCCGTTGATCCGGATGGTGCGGCCGACCACGGCGGGATCCCCAAGCAGATGGCGCTGCCAGAATCGATAACCGATCACGGCGACGCGTTCTGTCGATAACGGCGCGAGACTCATGTCGTTCTCGATCAGCAGCCGGCCGAGCGCCGGTCGAACACCGAGCTCAGCGAACCAATTGCCCGTCGCGCTGAACACCGCTGCCGAGGCGGTGGTGCCATCGATCTCGACATCGCGGACGGATGCGCCAGTCCATCCCAATACGGCGAAGAACACCTGCTGCCTCGCAGACAGCTCCTGGAACATGGTGTAGGTCAGCGGACCGTCCGTTTCTCCTGCGGAGGCGAACGCCACTTGCACTAAAGATGAGGGCTCGCGCACCGCGAGCTCGCGCACCAGTAGAGCATTGAGCAGGCTGACCACGCCGACATTTGCACCGATCGCCAAGGCCAGGATCACGACCGAAATGACGGTGAAGGTCGGCGTCCGCCGAAGCCCGCGCACTGCATGACGCACGTCCTGCGAGATGGAGTCGATGAACGGCAATCCGCGTTGCTCGCGATATAGCGCTTTCATCTGATCGACGCCACCGAAGGACTTCCGCGCCGCGAGGTGTGCCTCCGCGGGCGACATGCCGTTCGCCATGAATTCGTCGCTCAGGAATTCCAGGTGCGATTGCACTTCATCCGCCAGGCGTCGATCGCGCCGCCCTCGGAAAACGATGTCCAGCAACCGAGAACGAATGGTCGGCATGACGTCAGTCCGTGGCAAGGAGGCGGTTGACGATCGCGACGGTGCGAGCCCAGTTGTCGGCTTAAGCCGAAAGATGGCGCCTGCCGGTGGCGGTAATCGAATAGAAGCGTGCGCGGCGATTGTTCTCGCTCATGCCCCAATCGCTCTTGAGCCATCCCTTCTGTCCCAGTCGCAGCAGGGCCGGATAGATAGTGCCTTGGTTGAGCGCGAGCGATCCCTGCGCGACCTGTTCGATGCGCCGGGCGATGCCGTATCCATGCAAGGGCCCCAGTGCCGCAAGGGTCTTCAACACCATCAGGTCGAGCATTCCGTATGGGACTTCCGCGTTTGGTTGGTTCATGTTGATAGGCAACATGACTTTAGCGCATCCCCTGTGGAAAGGCAACACGAGACTGGACAACCCTGTATTGGCGTGCCAAAGTGGCCCAGCGCGCGAAATGCCGCGACCTTCAGACCGCCAATGCCTGCCACGCGTCGAACCCCATGCGACTAGCCGCCGTAGCTCTCACCGTCCTCGTCGTGACCGTCCCCTTACGCGCGCAACTGCCCGATGCGAAGCAGGCGGCCCAGGAGCGCCGGCAGGCGGAGTTCGAATTGCCGCAGCTTGTAGACGTCCTTGGTCTCAGGCCCGGCATGACCGTGGCCGACGTGGGCGCAGGTTTCGGCGCAACGACCGTGGTGCTGAGCAAGTGGATCGGCAGCGGCGGCGTGTTCGCCACAGATGTCGGCCAGCGCCAGCTCATTGCGATTCGCGATTACGTAAAGCAGGAAGCGCTGACGAATGTAACCGTGATCGAGGGAGCCGCGGCGGCTACTAACCTGCCGCTGGAGTGCTGCGATGCGATCTTCATGCGCGACGTTTACCACCACGTGACGTCGGTGGAAGCCTTCAACAAGAGCGTGCTCGCATCGTTGAAGCCTGGCGGACGACTCGCCATCATCGACTTCGTTCCTGATCCTGGCTCAAAGTTGCCGGCCGGCGTACCCGAGAACCGCGGCGGTCACGGCGTGCCGACGGCTGTCGTGGAGGAGGAACTCAAGGCCGCTGGCTTGACGCACCTGCGGACGATCCCGAAGTGGCCTGAAGGCGACAAGTACCCGTTGTTCCTGGTGTTGTTCAGAAAGCTTTAGCTCAACGCGCGAGATGAAGTTGCCAATCCTGACTGCCTAAGCGTTCAAGAGTGGAGCGAATACCCGTGTCAAGGCTTCCCACCTGACCTACTGGAGCGTCCTGCTGCTGATCGCGTCAAGAAGGCCGGTCTAAGTAGTCAAAGATGGGAGGCTTCACATTCACCATCACCACCATCGTGCTGCCGTCCTGAAAGGCAATCGCGAGGCTCATCGGTAGGGGGCAAACACCGAAGAAGGGCCGGGGATGGAGAGCCGATAGTCGCCCTCCGTAAGGTTTTGACCAAGACTGGCGTTCTTCCGATCGTGTAAGGCAACTCCATGCAGGTGGGGCCTCGACGAATTTCGTCCACGCATGCGCTGCATCGGCCCATGCGTCCCACCCTTGTTCCGCGCGCCATACCGGCACGCGTGAACGTTAGCCAACGCCGTCGGTTCAGACCCACGGCGTTTCATGGAGGTCCATCATGTCCAAAGGCAATGGCGAAGTGATGTCT